>Ga0187815_10000261_pt1 | contig 26344 bp, 13 predicted proteins | sample NC_S_5_FD_132962 | JGI IMG/M metagenome (GOLD analysis project Ga0187815, IMG submission 132962) | Wetland sediment microbial communities from Neuse River Estuary, North Carolina, USA - ASW-S_5 | ecosystem: Environmental > Aquatic > Freshwater > Wetlands > Sediment | place: USA: North Carolina...
ACGCGCCCGAGTTCATCCTCATTGCGTCGGGCAGCGAGGTTTCTCTTGTCGTGGAGGCTCACGACAAATTGTCGTCGCAGGGGATTCGCAGCCGTGTCGTCTCCATGCCCTCGTGGGACATCTTCGAGCACCAGCCGCAGTCCTACCGCGACGAGGTGCTGCCGCCAGGCATCAATGCACGCATCGCCGTCGAGCAGGGATCAGTGCTGGGATGGGACAGATATGTCGGCGCCGCCGGCCGCGTTGTCGGCATGAATACATTCGGCGCATCGGCACCGCTCAAGGAGCTGCAACGCAAGTTCGGCTTTGAGCCGGAGCGGGTCGTGGCGATCGCAATGGAGTTGCTCGGGAGTAGATAACGGGAGAGGTCGCGATGATCTCACTGGGTCAGTTGCCCGAACTCGACGCATCGACCAAGGCCGACAGCCACATGGTCGCGCCGCCGTGCGCCATGGTGATCTTCGGGGCCGCCGGCGACCTGACGAAGCGTCTGATCGTGCCGGCGCTCTACAACCTGGTTACCGCCAAACGGCTGCCCGACGAATTTCGGCTCATGGGCGTCGACCTCGCCGCCAAGACAGCCGAGGAGTGGCGCAAGGGCCTCTCCGACACAATGCAGGAATTCGTCGGGAAAGACGGCGAATTCCAGATCGACCAGCTCGATCAGGCGGCCTGGCGATGGCTGGCCGAGCGCATGAGCTACCTGCAGGGCGATCTCAACGACCCCGGGACCTACGACCGGATCGGCAAGCATCTGGCCGAGCTCGACAAGACTGCCGGCACGGCAGGCAACCACCTCTTCTATCTGGCCGTCGCGGACCGCTTCTTCAGCGTGGCCGTTGCGAGGCTCGCGGCTGCTGACCTCATGGTCGAAAGAAATGGCCAGTGGCGGCGGGTGGTGATCGAGAAGCCGTTCGGCCACGACTTGTCCTCAGCCAAGGCGCTCAATGCCGAGATCGTGAGTAAGCTGCATGAGCGTCAGATCTATCGGATCGACCATTTCCTCGGCAAGGAGACAGTCCAGAACATCATGGCGCTGCGCTTTGCCAACGGCCTGTTCGAGCCGCTGTGGAATCGGGAGCACATCGACCACGTGCAGATCACCGCGGCGGAGACAGTCGGTGTCGAGCGCCGGGGCAAGTTTTACGAGAAGGCCGGAGCGCTGCGCGACATGGTACCGAACCACATGTTCCAGTTGCTGGCGATGACCGCCATGGAACCACCCATATCCTTCGATGCCAACGCGGTTCGGGACAAGAAGGCAGAGGTCATCCAGGCTATCCATCCATTCGAGCCCGCATGGGCGATCACCGATGTCGTGCGCGGCCAATACGGCGCCGGCACTGTCCTCGGTCAGGCGGTGCAGGCGTATCGCCAGGAACCTGATGTGGCCCGGGACTCGAATACTGAGACATTCATCGCCTGCAAGCTGAAAATCGACAACTGGCGCTGGGCCCGCGTTCCGATCTACCTCCGCACAGGCAAGTATCTGAAGCGTCGCGTGACGGAAATCGCGATCCGTTTTCATCAAGCGCCGTTCACCCTCTTCCGTGGCACCGACGTGGAGCGGATGAACCCCAACTGGATGATCCTGCGCATTCAGCCCAACGAGGGTGTCGCGCTCGAATTCGCAGCCAAACGCCCGGGCCCGACTGTGACGTTGAGCTCCGTCAGCATGGACTTTTCCTACAAGACCCACTTCAAAGCCGAACCCAATACCGGATACGAGACGCTGCTCTTCGACTGCATGATCGGCGATGCAACCCTGTTCCAGCGCGCCGACAATATCGAGGCAGGTTGGCGGGCCGTTCAACCCATCCTTGACGCCTGGGCCAACAACCGGCCTCGTGATTTTCCGAACTATGCGGCGGGCGGAAGCGGCCCTGCGGCAGCCGATGAGCTGCTGGCACGCGATGGGCGCGCCTGGAGGCCGCTGGACTGAGTGAGTGTCACGGAGGCCGTGATGGCAGCGAAGCGGAAGATTTCCCTGGTGTTGGCAGACGTGGACGGCTCGCTCGTCAACGAGGAAAAGGTCCTGACGAAGCGCGCGCAGAGCGCGGTCACGCAGCTGCGGCGCGCCGGCATCCGCTTCGCGATCACCAGCGGCCGGCCGCCACGCGGCATGGCCATGCTGTTCGACCCGCTCGGGCTCGATACACCGATCGCCGGCTTTAACGGCGGGCTCATCGTGGCCAGGGATTTGACAATCGTCGAGCAAAGGACGGTACCGGTCGATGTGGCGAGCCAGGCGGTCGATCTTATTCGCGAGCATGGCCTGGACGCCTGGGTCTACCGCGGCAATGACTGGCTGATCGCAAAGGCCGATGGCCCGCATGTCACCCGCGAGGCGTGGACGGTGAAATTCGAGCCCAAGATCGTAGCTGATGTCGCTGAAAAGCTCGACCAGGTTGCCAAGATCGTCGGCGTCAGCGCCGATTACGACAAGGTGCGGCGCTGCGAGGCGGATGCTCAGGCGGCCTTTGGGCAGCACGCTACGGCGGCGCGGTCGCAGCCCTACTACCTCGACATTACCAACAAGGAAGCGAACAAGGGGGCTGTCGTTGAGTATCTGTCGAGCCACCTGAACGTGCCTGTCGGTGAAATCGCCACGATTGGCGACCAGCCGAATGATGTGCTGATGTTCAAGCGATCCGGCTTCAGCATCGCAATGGGAAATGCTTCCGACGAAGTAAAGACCCAGGCTGATGCGACGACGGGTTCCTACAATGACGAGGGTTTCGCCCAGGCCATGGAGCGTTACATTCTAGGTTCGTCTGATTGAGGTGGCATCATGGGTGAGATCAGCGATCGCTTCGAAATACTTTCCGACACAGCCGCACTGGCCCGCCGTGTGGCCGAATGGATGACATCGGCTGCAACAGCGGCGACGGGTCCATTTCGGGTGTCACTTTCCAGCGGCTCGACTCCGAAGACGCTTTGCCGACTTCTCGCCTCGGATGAGTTCAGTCGCCGCTTCCCATGGCCGCGTGCGTTCTGGTACTGGGGAGATGAGCGTTTCGTTCCCTACGACCACCCCGACAGCAATTATCGCATGGTCCGCGAGGCGATGCTCGCGAAAGTGCCGGTGCCCTGTCCCGGTCGGCGAACTCATTTGGTTCGCAGACCAAGCTGCGGCCGACGCAGAATGAATGCTCGATTACGGCGCTATACATCCTCCAGCAACGCGCGGGCAGGAGATCTGGTTGATGACCACGCAATCCGATGCAATCGGCAGTAGCCCCTGCGGTTCGAGGCGGTACGAAGATGCCCACCTAGGCGCCGCTGCGCGGCCCTCTCGGGCACAAGGCACTCGCCAAACGGTTCGAAATCCACATGCATCCCCCGAAGTGAGGATACTGGAGAACGACTTTTCCTAGTCGATCGCCGCTCGACGCACATTACGTGTTGCATGCCGAGTGATCGTGAGATTTGAAAGAATATCACAGGACTCGTTTGTCGCCTCTACTTTTTCAAACTCCATGCGACATCGATAGCCGAGCGCTCGCGCGATCCTAAGATAGTTTGTCAATGTTGACACGCTTACACCCTTCAATGCTCGCGACAATTGAGCTGAATCGCAGCCGAGCAAGAATGACAACGCTTCAAGGCTTATGGATTTCTCCTCCCGTAGCCTAGAAATGGCGCTCACAATCGCAGATTCGTCTTCAGCAACATCAGCAGCGAGTTGATCGCTTGTCCCTCGCTCCGTGCCAGGGAAATTCCTATTACATGTCCTCATTCCCAGATCTCTCCGCCCTTCGATCCCCTTTGAAACAACACCATCCAAAATCTCCTCACACCGAGTCGACCTGTCGCTTTCCTTTCACGCGAGTATTTTCTGTGACCTGGAGGCCTTCATTGACCAAAGATCGGCCCGCAGTCGATCTCTCTGGACAATCAAAGAATATTCTCTTCTGACAGCCCGCGCAGATGTCAGCATCTAAGCGGCTGATCATGCCTTCGATTGCGGCCCCTTTTGACTCGAAAACATTACTCGGACCGACGGCGTCAACTACGCCAAAACGCGTCAACTTATCCAGAAGCGGCCGGTAGCGAGCGACCAGCACCAGATCACCTCCGATCGCTCGTCGACGGCGGCATTCTGCGATGATCAATTCAGCTCCCGGCAAATCGATGTCACCCACGCCGCGCAATACTAACACCAGCACCTTCTGATCCGCCCGCTCCCTATGTATCCGTTCAAACTCCATCTCGAGAAAGTCGACCGATCCAAAATAAAGCTGGCCGTCCAGGCGCGCGAATACGACCTGCGGGCATTCAGCAAGGCCGAAGATCGAGGCATTTCGAAATCGACGGTCAGGAAAGGAAGGATCCGGCGCACTAATCGGGAGTGCAGGCTTAGCGGTTCGTGATAGAAATATTATGAGCGAGCAGATCACCCCGCTATAAATCGAGAACTCGAGATTGACGAAAAGCCCGGCAAGAAACGTCAACGAGAGGATCAACGCTTCCGTGCGACTTGTCGTTACTATGTGCCGAATGGCAGCGAAATCGACGAGCTTGAACGCCACATACAAGATGATCCCTGCTATGGCTGGCACGGGTATTTTGGCGAACAGCGGCGATACACACAGCAAGATGATGATCAAAAACAATGACGACGTAATGGCGGCGATCGGCGTTCGTGCTCCAGCTTCCTGGTTGACACCGCTGCGGGTGAAGGATCCGGACCCCGCGTAACACTGAAAGAATGATCCAACAATGTTGGACAGTCCCTGACCCATTATCTCCTTGTTTGCGTCGAAGCGATCGCCCGACCTTTGCGCGAACGCCCGGCCGATTGACAATGCTTCCAGCAGCCCCAGCAGGGCAACTGCAAAGGCCCCCTCGCCGAGTTGGCGAATAGAGCCAAAAGACAGATGCGGCAGCGCGGCGCCTGGGAGTAACGATGGCAACTCCCCGACCATGCTCACACCTCGCTCCGGAGCATGCAGTGCCACGCCGATTCCGCTCCCGACGACCAGCGCTATGATGAAAGCTGGGATCTTTGGTGAAATCGATCGGGCCACGACAAGAGTAATAACCGTTGCGATCGCAATAATCGTTGCAGTTACATTCAGTAACCCAGCGGAACCGACCAGATTGGCAATACGATCAACTACGGTTGCGCCACGCGGCGTTATTACCCCGAGCGCGTCCTTTAGCTGACTGATGCCAATCAAGACGGCGGCCGATGCCGTAAAGCCCAGCATCACTGAATGCGAAATAAAATTGACCAGCTTTCCAAGCTGAATCATGCCAAAGGCGAACTGCAACACTCCAACCATCAATGTCAGGGTGACAGCGTTAGCGATGTACTCCGGGGACCCAACGCTGCTAACGGCAGACAACGAGCTGAACGTCAATGCGGAAATCACTAACGTGGGCCCCGACACCATCAATCGAGACGACCCAAAGGCAGCAGCTACGACCGGAACAACGATGGCTGTATAGAGACCATATTGCGGCGGCAAACCAGCGATGGCCGAGAACGCAACCGCTTGAGGTAGCACGACGGTCGCGCTTGTAAATCCCGCAAACAAATCTGCGCGCAGCGTCGCGGGCGTGACGTCGCTTAGCCAACCGGGCGTCAAGTAGGAAAGCAAGCCTGGCTGCTTTCCGAGCTCTTGCTCGTTCTTCAAGACACGGCCGCTCCATAATAAAGCGTGACGGTATGCTTTGCTTCGGCAAAGAAAAGCCAGCGCTCGACGAAGACGCCCGAGAACGCACCGACACCTGCCAGAAGAGCAGGTATCACTCCCCCCGCATGGACGATCTGCGACGCAATCACAAGAAGAGCGATCGGAATGATGAAGGTCAGTGTCACGGCAATTAAACGCAGCTTTGCGCTGTGCTTTCTGGCGATCCTGAAGCCCATCTCCTTCATCAGATAGTTGGATTCCGTGTGCGGAGCATCAAGCAGGCGAACCTTTCCGAGATGCCCAAGCCCGGTCGCACTCTCTGCGGTGCTCAAGGAATGTGTGGTATCGATGAATCTCCAATACCCAAGTTTAACGACGAGCGCAGCCACGCCTGTTATGAGAGCGCCCCAGAGCTGGACCGGCGCCTGGTCACCCCACGCACGCATCAACAGATACAGAAGCACTGCACCGGGATAGAGGGAAAGAAGCAAGTAATTCGGAACAACCCACGCGTTATGCCACTGATGAATGGTTGCGAGTGACGCGTAAATCATCGCGGTACAAAATACCGTTATGACAGCCATTGCCGCCATCAGCAGCCCGAAGACGTAGACCACCCATTTCTTGTCGTCGCTGACCAAAATCCAGGCCAGCCCAAACAGAGCAGCTGGCGCAAAGCTGATAATCGCCGCAACTCCCTCTCGCGACAGCCAGGACGTTCTCCATTGTGAGATCGCTCGCCAAGCCCGCTCGGGATGGCCTAGATGGAATGTCGACGAGAGTAGACCTGCTGTAACCAGCGCGTAAGAAATAGCCAGGCTACTCAATATGAAGGACGCATGAGCCGGTAGCCCCGTTGCCGAAGCTGAAAGTCCTAACGCCAAAGCCAGGCCATAGCCGACCCCGGAAGCCGTCGTGAAGAAAATCACAGAAAGCGCTGGATGCATGTCGATCCTTCCCTTTCGTAGGAGTTTGCTCCGCTCAGAGGGAGAGCGCTCGATCGAGCCAGCGTAGAATCGGATTATCTAAGGACGGTGTTTCCGTAGCGACGGCCGGAGCGTCGCCGCATGACCCACAAGAGCTTTTCGGACGAGGCGGCAAGTACTTGTTGGTCGGCTTGTAACCCAGTTCAGGCATCAAGTCGTATCCATCCCGTTCCGCCACCATCAACGACACCTCGGAGAGTGGGTCGGCGAAATCGCCGAAGTGTCGGGCGTTTGCCGGACAGGTTGACACGCAAGCAGGTACTCTTTCCACCTCCGGCAAATTCTCATTGTAGATCTTGTCAACGCAGAGAGTGCATTTCTTCATAACTCCAACATCTTGATCGAATTCGCGCGCACCATAGGGGCAGGCCCACGAACACAACTTGCATCCGATGCAGGTGTCGGCGTTAACGAGGACAATACCGTCCTCAGCGCGCTTGTAGGACGCACCGGTCGGGCAGACCGTCACACAGGCCGGCTCTTCGCAATGCAAGCAGGAACGCGGAAAATGAACCGTGCGGCCCTCGGCTCCGACGCCTGCTTCGAAGGTATGAATGCGATTGAACCAAACGCCGTCGGGTTTTTCTCCGTACGCCATTAAATCTGTCAGAGGCGCGGAGTGACCGCTTGCGTTCCACTCCTTGCAATTCACCGCGCACGCATGGCAGCCGACACAGATGTCTAAATCTATGACCAGGCCTAGCTTTTTCTGACCAGAAGCGGGCGAAGGCAGACTGGTCATGCGACGTTTCCTTCTTTCTTTCGACTTCCGTACCTCAGTGTTTTTGGCGCTGCAGGGAGACCCGGGATTGATAGCGATGGAAACTGCGGCTCAGACTTCGACTCCGCTGCATCGGCCTTATCGATACGAACTCTCAGATCGTACCAAGCTGCTTGACCCGTAATTGGATCTGAATTTGAGTATCGATAACCTCCCTTATCGGGCAGCAACTCCGAAATTGCGTGATTCAACAAGAATCCCTGCGAAGCTTCGGGGGCGTTTGTCGTCAAGTTCCACGCGCCGGAGCGCTTCCCAATTGCGTTCCAGGTCCAAACGGTATCCTTGTTGACACCTTCCATTGGCTGAATCTGACACTTCACCCGCGAATGGTGGCTGGTAACCCAGACCCAGTCACCGTCCGAAAGGTGCAGCTCATCAGCCAGCTGTCGGCTCAGGTAGAGGCGGTTGCGAGTATAGATCTGACGAAGCCACGCATTCTGCGAGCCCCACGAGTGATACATCGACATCGGGCGTTGAGTGAGCGCGTGCAGGGGAAACGCAGAAACGTCAACCTGGGCCTCCTCGAAGGGCACATACCATATTGGTATCGGATCGAAGTACGTCTTGACTCGATCGCGGTCCCGCTCGGGAGGTTGGCTCTTCCCGTGCCCAAGCGCCGCAAGCCTAAACTTCTGGAGTGGCTCCGAGTACAGCTGCAGAACTATCCTGTCTGGCGTATCCAGCAGCCCGAGACGAACCGCAGTGTCGAGGTAACCCTTATTGGAGTGCCTGAAATACACCTGGTCGTGCGGCAGTTCATAGCGCCAGAAGCACTGGTTTTTCACGTACTCTTCTAGCTGTTTCGCATTGGGCTTCCCTCTCCCCGAACTATCGCCTTTTTCTCCTCGCCAACCGGCAAGCGGTCCAATTCCAGGGCGGCGCTCATGGTTGACAATGTAATCCGGATAGCCACCGGGATAGCGAGGAGAACCATCCTCACACACCAATCCTGGCAGTCCGAGCCTGGCGCCAATGTCGATCAGTACACTCTGAAACGCTCGAACGTCTCGGTCAGGCTCAATGACGGGTTGACGTATCGCATCCGCCGGTCCTTCGGCACTCCCGATGGGGCGATCTAGCAGCGATATGCAATCCCATCGTTCCAAATACGTCGTATCGGGTAAGATAAGGTCGGCGTACGCGACCATCTCCGAGAAATACGCATCGGAATAAATGATGTGAGGAATCTTGTATGTGCCGTCCGAATTTTTGTCAGTCAGCTTTCCTATCGTTTCCGCGGTGTTCATCGCGGAATTCCATGACATGTTTGACATGTACATGAACAACGTATCGATTGGGTATGGGTCGCCGGCCCACGCATTGTGGATCACCATGTGCATGAGACCGTGAGCAGCGATCGGCGCCTCCCAGGAATAGGCTTTGTCGATCCTCAAAGGATTTCCGTCGAGGCCAACAAGAAGATCTTCAGGTCCCGACGGAAATCCGAGTGGCATTCCTGGAAGCGGCGTCATCGCTGAAACGACCTGCCCGGATGGCTTCGGGCTAGGCGGCACAGGCCGCGGGAAGGGAGCCTTGTAGCGCCATGCGCCGGGCGTATCTATCGCTCCTATGAGCATCTGCAGCACATGAATGGCGCGGCAAGTGTGAAAGCCGTTGGAATGCGCGGAAATGCCTCGCATCGCGTGCATCGAGACGGGTCGACCGATCATGGTTTCATGACGACGACCCGCCCAGTCCGTCCAAGGCTGATCGATCACGATTTCCTGCTTGAACGCGACATCAGCGATTTCCGCTGCAATGTCCCGTATCGACTTGGCGGATACCCCGCAGCGCTCGGCGACTGCGTCAGGAGAATATCTTTGATCGAGGTAACGCTCTGCAAGCAGCTGAAACGAGGGCACGACCCTGCGGCCGTCACTCAGATCATAATTGCCGACCATCGCTGGGCTAGCGTGGATTGTAGCTGAATCAACCGCGGAGGCGCTCGTGACATCCCAGACCAAGGGAGATCCAGACACTGTCCGCGCAAACAGCCCATCGTCGGGCCCGTTTGGATTCTGGATCACAAGCCACGGCGCATTGGTGTAGCGGGCCAGAAATTGCAGATCGATCGCGTCGGTCCTGAGCAATTCATGGATCAATGCCATCACGAACAAGCCGTCCGTTCCCGGACGTATCGGCACCCACTGGTCCGCCACTGCGGAGTAGCCCGTTCGGACCGGATTGACCGAAACAAATTTCGCGCCCCGTTTCTTTAGCTTGGTCAAGCCGATCTTGATCGGATTCGAATCGTGATCCTCCGCCACGCCGAACATCAGGAAATATTTCGCCCTATCCCAATCCGGCTCGCCAAATTCCCAAAAGCTGCCACCAATGCTATACAGTCCGGCCGCAGCCATATTGACTGAGCAGAAGCCGCCGTGAGCTGCGAAATTCGGAGTGCCAAATTGAGCTGCCCACCATCCGGTGAGAGATTGACTCTGATCGCGCCCCGTAAATAGCGCCAACTTTTTCGGGTCGGACTTTCTGATACTTCCCAACCAGTCGACAGCGATCGAGAGCGCTTCGTCCCATTCGATCTCCTTGAATTCTCCTCCTCCCCGTTCACCAACCCGGAGCAGCGGCTTCTGCAACTTTGCGGGAGAGTACTGGGTCATGATCCCAGCCGAGCCCTTGGCGCATAAAACGCCACGGTTCACCGGGTGGTTCCTGTTGCCCTCGATATATCGAACGCGACCGTCTAAAAGGTGGACCTTTATGCCGCATCGACATGCGCACATGTAGCAGGTCGTGTATTTGATCTCGTCGGCAACTTTTGGCGATTTGTCGACTACTTCTGGAGCCCCCGCAAGCCGTTCCAGCCAATCGCGTGTCTGCGTACCTGCCTCCTTGTCTCGAACACGATGAAATGAACCGCTCTCTGTCCCGGAATAACTGGTCATCTATTCTCTCAAGTGAACGAGATGAACAGCGGCGACGTGTAGGCTTTTGCGTCGTCCACTTGCCGACCAACGAAATAAACGGGACGAAATCCGTGCGGGCCGTTCCCAGGCACCAGCTCGATGGTCCCAGATACATCCCTTGGCATCGGCTGATCGCTGATCAACTCTAGAGAGAGGTTCAGATCGGCGCCGCCAAGCGGCAGTTCGAGCGACTGCTCCCGCAGCAAATCAGCGCCCGAAACCTCCCACGAAAATTTCGGGCAGTGGACAAACGGATTTCCCTTTAATGGGTCGCCGACCTTAACGTAGCCGTCGATAGTGCCCTCAATTCGAATCTGACAAGATGCGAGTTGACTGAGTTCGATTTCGAGTGCGTCTGTGTCGCCATAGGTGTCGGTCCGGAAACCTATTTGCGTAGCACCAATCCGCCAAACGGCTTCCTCGTTATGCTCAAGCCCAAACGCCTTCGTGGAATGAACGACCGCGTTGGTAATCGAGACCAGCCCCTGCCAAACAGCCCAGCGATATCGATCCCGAATGCGGGCGCCGCCCCACCGGAGCCGAATTCGACGGGGGGAAAGGCCTGCCTCTTTTTGAAGATTACGACGCCAGAAGCAGCCGGTGTGATCGTACGCGGCTATTTCGTCCCAGCCTGCGTCTCCAAGAAACCGATAGTCGATTTTTGCAGAACCTGATTGGGTGAACTCATCGCCTTGCCGATGAGTACCCGACCGAGCAAGTGCTACCAGTCGCTCCCCGGTCGTCGCCCACGTATGACGGGCGCGCAAAGCCTTGCCTATCGATGCCCTGTCAAGTCGATCGCTAAGCACTCCCGTTAGCCCGCCTTTGACGCCGAAAACAGCTGCCCCCGGCGCGCCACCTCCTGGACGGCCCCTATGCTCGTCAGAGGCGGCCGAAGCACCCACCTTGTATCCTCTCTGAATGTGCTCGTGCAGCAACTCGGGAAAGTGGCCCCAGGCCGATCCCACCTCGACTAGCCGGTCCAGTTGCGGGTGGTGCCACCCGAGATTTGTGCGCCTGCCGCCGACATGCGGGATGAAGAGGTGACCATCTGGATCGTTCGCGAAAACCGCGAATAGCTCATCGATAGGCCATATGCCCGGTCGAAGCTCACCACCCTTCATGTCTTCGTTCCATTCGAAGGAACGCACAAGGTTGCCGTGGCCGTCGAATGGAAAATCAGGCTTGCGATCGTGCAGAAACACTACGTTGTGATCACCGCCGGCACATGAATTTCCGCACCATTCGATACCCGGATAGACGACATAACTGCCGCTTGTGTTGTAAGCGTTGATTCTTTCGACCGCCGTGTTCCACCGTGCTTCTGTAATGTGAAAATCGTTGGCCGTGTAACCAAGCACGTCGAGACCGGCAACATCCCGTCCATAGCTCAGGTTATAGTCCGTATCATTGTTGCCTACCGTATCCTCCGAATGTACGTGCAGATCCGCGTAGAATGGCCGCGCCACCGGAGCAGACTTGTCGATCGTCACGTAGAATTGCGTCGGCTGAACAATGGGGCGGTTCAACATTGCGACGGTTATGCAGAGCTCTCCTTCCGACTGTGTCGGAATATCGGTGATGTGCGCTACCGCCCAGCCTGCATCAACAAGCTCGACAGACCGATCGTAGATCACTTCGCCATTTAGCGTCGCCTGAATCTTGACGTCCTCCTTCAAGTCGACGCAGGTGTTTCCCCACTCGTCCTCAGCGCGCACCCGCAGCGGCAACTCGTTTGATGGACGCAAGAGCCGAGGCCCGACAACGACCAGCTTGCGCGGCGCTCCAGCGACGACTTGAATGACGACATCGCCCGGGATGGCCGCAAAGCGTGACGTTCCTACTGGGTCAATGTAGCAACGGAATCGAAAGTTCTTTTCCACGAATGTCTGAACCCGGGTACCGGGACCGCCGAACCGCTTGTCGCCGAGGCGCAGAATGATGTGATCGCCCGGATTAAGATAGCCATCGACAATGTCGACAATGATGGCCTTCTGGAACGGCCGTTCGTGACCCTTCTGGTCAAAGCGGCAAGACAGCGATTGAACGGTCGCCGGCGATTGCCCGCGCCCCAGGGGCCCCGCCTGATATTCTGCCGAAACATAATTCGCAGCTTTGGGATCGCTCGTCTGAAACAGCGCCCAATCGGAGTAGAACTTGAAGGTCGCCTTGATCCAGGCGCCATCCGCAAGTCCGGATGATCCGACCTCGTAATCGATGACAATTTCCTGCCAGCTACCCGCTTCGACTTCCGTCGTGTAACAAGTGGCCTTGCCCAGGAACGGCATGGCTTGGGTGCTATCGTAGTAGTCCGGCGGAGAGACATAGTCTCCGATCACCGCGCGACGACCCTCCTCCGTTTCGAGCGAACGCCTGTCGGTAAAGCGCTGCAAACGGTTCGACATAGCCTTCTTGTTTGTGAAGTCGTCCATGTTTGTTCCTCCTCAGACAGCTTTTGTTTTCTAGAATGGCCAGGGTGCCGCCGGATTCCAGACTGGCAAGCCGACGAATGCGTACCAGGGGACCATGACGATGATGGTGTAAAGGACGCCGATCAACGTGCTGCCGAGGCCCACCTTTGCGTAATCAGCGGTTGAAAATTTTTCCGATCCGTATGCGATAACAGCAGCCGTGATCTGGGTGGGCAACACGTAGGCAAATGTGTCGTTGTTGCAGACCAACGTTGCGAATGCGACTGGATGAAGATCCAACGCCTCTGCAAGTTTGTAGGTAATCGGGGCCAGTAGCGCGACAGCGGCGACGTTTGAGAGCATTCCCAGTCGAATGACGTGAGTACCAAGGATGACGATGAGCATCGCCATCCACCACGACGTTCCCTTTACCAATTCATGAATGTGCTCGGCAAGCCAGGTCGCCAGACCGGAGGACGCCATCGCGCCCGTGAGAGTCAGCGCACCGCCAAGGAGCAGGAACGTTCCCCAGATCGTATTGCTTTCAATCTGCTTCCACGTCAGCGCAAACAGACCGGGCACGAACAGCAGCATCATTCCCATGAGGCCAATGATGCCAAGCGCGTAGGCATGAAGCTCGTAAATCGGACTTCCCTTGCTCAGAAAGAACAACAACGACACGAGTCCGAACAACGCAAGCAAGGTCTTCTCGCTTGATGTCATCGGCCCAATTTCACGATGCATGGCATCGATGCGGGTCATCCCCCCGGCGATCTTCTGGTCGCCCGTCTTGAAGTACCACCTGACCCAGAGCGAGGTGAGTGGAAGCATCCCAAGGTACGGCCAATTGAGCCACATCCATTGGACGTAATTGATGCTTCGGCCGTTGCTTGCAAACAGATTGACCATGATCAGGTTCGGCAAATGAGCCGTCAGGATGAACATGCCGCAGATCATGCTGCCGTACACGAGCGCCTGAATGATTATCGACTTCTGTGCATCTCGCTCGCGCGGGCTATCACCCAGCAAATTGGCGATCCCGGTTACGACCGGCAGCATCGCTGCGGCTCGCGCATTGGCGGCGGGTATCAAGAACGCAAGTACGACATTAACGGCATACATGCCCCAAACGACTTTGCCGACCGACGAGGCTCGAAAGTACTGCAGAATCGACATCGCGATGCGTCGGTCCAGCTTCAGGAGTTGCATCATCCCCCCGACCATAAAGGCGAAGAGACACAGCCAAACCACGTCGTTCGTGAATCCGCTGAAGGCGGTTGCAAGAGGAGGCTGCAACTGGCCGCCGCGCTTTGTCCAAGGCAACGCATGAGTGACAATCAGGAGTAGCGGGATGGAGATTCCCGTGATGCCAACCGGCATCGCTTCGGCCACCCACATGATGGACGCCCAAACAACAATTGCGAGGACGGCCTTCCCTTCAACGCTCAGTCCTGGAAGAGGCGGGATGACGACGAGAATAAGAAAGAATGCTGCCCACGCCGCCAAGTAACCGGGGATGACACGGCTGGGATTTCGGCCGCTCTTTCGAACATTCTGGGCCAGGGTCTCGAAGAAAGACCAATTGGTCTTCGCTGCAACTTGAACGGACTCCGACATAGCCCCCTCCCCCGCAAAATGCGCGACTTGTCGCCGCGCTTGCCAGTATCTTGCGCCAGGCATTTGCAAATAGCTGTGACGCGTGTCACAACATGACAAATTTATTGCGGGCCGTTGATGAAGAGCTCCCTTCCTAAACCCGAGACGCTCGAAGGAAAGGTTCGTCTGCTACGGGCACACTTTCTTCTGTCTCAGATGAGCAAGGACGAGCTCTCGCAACTAGCCAGCCTTTCCCACCTCATGGCTTTTGAGTCAGGCTCGTCCGTTTTTCGGAAGGGGGATGTGGACACCGGCCTTATGATTGTCGTCAGCGGCTGCATCAAGCTGAGCGCAACCTCCAGGGGAGGCAAGGAGCTGCTCGTCAACCTTGTCGAGAGTGGGCATATTTTTGGAGAGATTGCCGTTATCGACGGAAAGCCGCGTTCTTATGATGCTACCGCAGTGGCCGATTCCGTTATTCTCGTGGTACGACGGAGCGATCTGCTTCCATTCCTGAAGAAGCGCGTTGAGCTATGCCTTACGTTTCTGACGACGCTCTGCGAAAGGCTTCGGCGGAGCGAAGCTCAGGTTCAGGCGTCTGTTTTTCTGGGAGCAGGTCCACGACTCGCGCGTCGGCTGCTTCACCTTGCAAGTTTGCACGGCCGAACGGAAGGCTCGGGCACCATGATCATGGCGCCAGTGTCGCAACGTGATTTGGCTAACTCCATAGGAATGAGCCGAGAGACGGCAAACCGGCAGCTCTGCAGATGGCGCCGTGAGAAAGTCATCTCATTCAAAGGCACTTCGTACAGAATTTTGAATACACCCTTTCTGAAGCGCTTGTCGGAGACATCACTGTAGAACCGCGCGCCGGCATCTTTTGCACTCGTTCTTCAAGCAAGGCGCGAGCCGACCCGCGGATGTGGGCCGCGCCTCCACAACCCACGTGCGTTAGGAGCTTTTCCGCGTCGGCTATCAGACGAAAACACGGTGGCCGAGATTTGCGGCCACCGTGTTCACACTATGCCCTTGCGCTACTTTTCGCAGGGTAGAGAAAAAGACCTGCGAGTGCAGATATCAGCGATGCGCCACTCATAAACGCAGCAATTGCATACCAATTGCCGGTCACTCCCAACAGATATGTGCCGACCAGCGGCGCCGTAGCGCTCCCGACAATGGTGCCCAAGGTGTACCCAATCGCCATTCCAGAATAGCGAACCTTTGCCGGAAAAATCTCCGCGTAGAACGTCGGCATCACGCCGTAGTTGGCCGCGAATGGAACGAACAAGATAAGAAAGCCCAGCATCATGAGAGCCATGTTTCTCGTGTCCAACAGCGAGAACCAGATGAACGGGGTGATCACCATGGCGAGCGCTCCAACGACGAAGATTGCCTTTCGGCTGACACGATCAGAGAGCCAACCAAATGCAACCATTCCCAATGCCAGGAACGAAAATGCCGCCATGATCAGGGTGAGCATCTCGCCCCGAGAGACGCCGAGATATTTTGAATAGCCGAGAGTGAATACGGAGGCCGTATAGAAGAAGGTTCCGGCGCCGATGTAAGCCAGGCACAACAGCACAACTTGCGTCTTATAGTTCTTCAAGACTTCAAAGACCGGCGCCTGCTCTACCTTGCGCGCCTCCTTGACCGCGGCAAAGTCTGGGCTCTCGGAAACGCGAGCGCGAATGACCATTCCCAGGACCACGAGGATGGCACTCAGAATGAAGGGTATCCGCCAGCCCCATGACAGAAAATCGCTCTCGCTGAGGCCGCTCAACGCCAGGAATGCGAGATTCGCCAGGATCAATCCGACGCAGGAACCCGTGTTTACGATGCCGCCGAAATAACCTTGTTTATCTGCACCAGCGTGTTCGACGCTGATAAGCACCGCCCCACTGTATTCGCCGCCAAGCGATATGCCCTGGATAATGCGAAGGATAATCAGGAGGAGTGGAGCCCAGATGCCGATGGTTTCATAAGTAGGCAAAAGGCCGATAAGGAAGGTCGCTCCTCCCATCATGGTGAGAGTGACGATGAGCGACGCCTTGCGTCCGATGCGGTCGCCGTAGTGACCGAACAGCGCCGCCCCAGCCGGCCGGGCGATGAAAGCGACAGCAAACGTCGAAAGGGACAACAACGTGCCGACCAAGTTGTCGAATGACGGAAAAAACAGCTTGCCGAAGACAAGTGCTGCGGCAATGCCATAGACGAAAAACTCGTACCATTCGACTGACGTGCCGGCCAGGCTGGACAGCAATGCTTTCGTTGCTTCCGGCCTTCTGTAGGACGTCGTTTCCTCGGCCATTGTGGTCATGTTGCCTCCCCTTATGTTTTGCTGATTGAAGCGGCACCGCGACCCACGATCTTGAGATCCCCTTGGTCGCAGCGCCGATATTTGATTGGGCAGCCGTCTAGACGGCGGCTGCAACCCGTGGCTTCGCACTGACCGCGTTGTCCAGGAGTGTCAGGATCGAGGACAGTTTCGCCCGGTCGTCAGCGCTCAGGCCTTTCATCGGTGCACGAGGCGGTCCGACCGGACGGCCTACGATCTCCAGCCCGGAATGAGCAACGCGGATGTGTGATTTTGCGCAAATGAACTCGCACAGAGGAAACAGATGATCCCACAAGTCGCGGCTGAGCACGGCGTCGCGCTTGCGGGTAGCTGCGTCGAAAAACTGCAGTGCCAACTTAGGGGCGAAATTCGTGCATACGGGGGCCCAACCGGCCGCACCCGCCATGAAGGCCTGCATGCAGGTAGATTCCCACCCCGCAATCAGCGTGACGTCGCTACTCACGAGTCGGCGGATCGCCGAAATGCGGGAAAGGTCGCCCGTACTTTCTTTGATGCAGTTGATGTTGTCGAGTTCGGCAAGACGCGCGAGAAAGTCCGGCTTCATATCGACGCCGGTCGTCCAGGGATTGTTATAGACGCAAATCGGCACGTTAATCGCCGCCGACACGCGCTCGTAATGCGTGAGAACTTCGTCTTCCGTGAGCGGCCAATAAGACACCGGCAAAATCATTACGCCGTCACAGCCCACGTCTTGTGCATGCCTGGAAAGTGAGATGCATTCGGAAGTCGTGCGTGCTCCCGTGCCAACGACGACCGAGATGCGACCCGCTGCGTGTTTTGCCACTGCCGCCGTCGTCTTCCTCATTTCTTCGTCGCTGAAGGACCCATTGCCTCCAGTGCTTCCGAAAATGCATATCCCAGGCACGCCATTTGCGATTTGAAAATCGATTTCCTCGAGCAGACGCTTTTCGTCGATGCTTTCGCCCGCGTCCTTTGTCGGCGTCGGCAAGAACGTGAATACCCGAGACCAAAAGTCTGTTTGCTTGTTCATTGGAACCTCCCAGAGCGATCGACACCAAACCTGTCGTCCGAACAGTGGAGCATATATCAGGCTGTCTGACAAGCAGGCAAGCTGACAGCCATGCTAACTGGATGCCTTGTATCTTATCGTTGATTTTGTTAGTGAAATTCGGATTCGGGCTAAGGAATATTCGAATGGACCGTAAAGTTGCGCCGGCAGCCGTGTTGCCCAAAGTGACTAAGATCTCCCTCGTTGATGAGGTGATCCGAGCGATGCGCCAAATGCTGGAAGACGATATTTGGACAGCCGGCACTAAATTGCCCTCAGAGCTGGAGCTTAGCCGGCAACTTGGCGTGGGGCGGTCGACGATCAGGGAAGCGTTGCGTGTCCTCGGCCATTTAGGACTTGTCGAGTCGAGGACTGGGCTGGGTACGTATGTTACGCAGCAGACAATGTCGAACAGCCCCATTGAGCTGCCGCAAACAGCCGAGACTCTTGTAGAGTTATTTGAGTTCAGAAAAGCGATCGAAATTCCAGCCGCGCGGCTGGCCGCGGAGCGTCGAACGACAGAGCAGATGAACGAGATCCGTGAAGCGTGGGATCGATGTGCGCAGGCGGTTCAAAGCAATAGCGCAACTGAGTTCGCTAGCTTGGACTTTCTCTTCCATCTTTCGATCATCAAAGCTTCGCAGAATAGATTTTACATCAGCGCGTATGAGGGCTTGGTCGAAGCGTTCAAGGGGAACGTGAAGCTGATCCTGGGCCAGGGTCAACTACGAAGTATGCTGCATTTTCACGATACCCTCATTGCGGCTATTGCTAACGGCGATGCAGATCGAGCTGAACGAGCGGTCCAAGACAATTTCGTCGAGACGGATGTAAGGCTAGGACTTCTGCTGCGGAAGTGACTACGTCCAGCGCGCCTCTGACCGATGAGCAAGTAGCCTAGCCGATTCAAAGGCAGCCTACGCTGATCTTTTGAGGGGGGAGGCTTCGCGATCAGGAAATACCTGTGCCGCAGGCATTTCTCCTCGGATTCCCTACAGAAACAAACAAGGGAATAGATTTCAAAGAACAGGGAACTCTTGCGAGCGAACAGGTTCTACCGCGGCTGGCTGCTCTCTTCCTGTGGTGTTCGATCAGCCATGATCTGATGGCGCCAACGATGGAGCGCAGTAAGAACAGGTGCAAAAATGGCGGCAGAAAGGGTCCGTCCCCTCCTTCAGAGAATCGAGGAGATTGACAGGCTATCGGCTGAGTCGCGCTTTCCGCGAGCGGGATGAACGTCGCTAGTTATGAACAATGAAGTCACTTGCCTGCAAACTGGTCGCCACCACATTCTTCAACAGCACGGTGGTGTGGTTGATGTTATCAAGGGTGAGGAGCGTATCGTTCCCGGTCTGGCCGCTCGCCTGAGCCATTTGGGCCGCTTGTATTAGGCTTTGGATATTTGCCGAGCTGATATCGGTGAACTCACGGAGATCGATCCTGTCGATACCCTCGGCAAAGTCCAAAATCGTATCCTGCACGGAACTCGAAGCGTTCGGCGAAAACACGAACTGATCACGACCTGCACCGCCGATCAGCACGTCGGGGCCGCCTGTCGAGAAGATCACGTCATTGCCCGACGTACCCTGCAGGGTGGCGCCACCTCCGCCAGTATTGCCTGGCGTGAAGATGAAATTGACGCTGTCGGAGGCGCCCCAGCTGTCTGTGACGGTCATGGTGATCTTTTCGACCGCAGGCGGCGTCGCGCCGGGATTATAGGTGACGCCGGAGAGCGCAGAGTTGATGGCGGACAGCGAGCCGGAGTCCGCCGCCGGCGTGATCGTCGCACCGGAGGCCGCCCCTACCGTCACGGCGGTCATCACCAGGTTTGCCGCGGGATCAGCGTCGTTCACATGCAGCCCCGTCACGGTGGTCGAATTGTCCGGATTGTTGACCAACGTGAAGTGGGTTGCATCGATGGAGGGCGCAGCATGGTTCCAGCTGACGACGCTGCCGCCGCTTCCGTCCGAGCCGATCGTAAAGCCGCTCGGGTCATAGTTGCCGAGCAACTGGACCGCGCCGCCGACGAAATCGATTTGCAGGAAGCCGCCTATACTGGTGACGCTGACGCTGGCCGGTGCAATCCCGGCGAGATCGATGGCATCGCCAAAGGTAAAGCCCGTGATTGTCCCGGTGAAGTGAAAGGGATCCTGGAGCACGAGGAGGCCGCCGGTTGCCGGATTGATGTCGACGAACCGGACATTGAGATCCGACGCATTCCCCAACACAAGCGTCGCGTCGTAGAGGATCGCCTCGCCGCCGCCCGTCACGGGCCCGCTGAGCGTCAGAATTCCGGAGTCGACTGCGATCAATCCGGTGTTGGTGAGACCGGCCAAGCCCGCAATGGAGGCCACGCCGTTGGTTTCGATCGTTCCCGCGTTGGCGAGCGTGCTGATGCCGGAGAAGATGCTGGCGCCGCCAAACTGCCAAAGGGCGCCGGCTTCATTGGTGAAGGTCGCAGTCGAAGCAGTGACGATGCCGCCAAGGTAGCCGATATTGTCGATGGTGACCGTTCCGGCCCCCGTCGTCTCGGCGTCAAGCGCCGCGGTTCCGCCAACCACCGAGCCGCTGTTCGTGATGCTCACGCTGCCGCCGTTATGGCCAAAGGCCGCGACGCCATAACGTCCGCCCGTCACAACCGAGTCGGACTCGACCACGATCTTGATATAGCCATCGCCATAATTGACGCCGCGAATGCCGTCGGTACCTGAAGGCGCCAGAATCTTGGCATGGCTGTCGATGAACACGTCACCATGGACGCCGGGGTTCGTCGTGCTCAGATTGTTCGGGTTGTAGCCGGCGAGTATGCCGGCCGCCGGGTCGCCGGCCGCGTTCGCCGTCGGGATAGTGCCCGAATGGATCGTGCCGGAAGCAATCACGGAGATGATGGAAGTCTCGGGCACGACCCAGGGATTGGACGGATCGACGGAGGTCGCCTTGTTCAGCGCGGCAATACCCGAACCGCCTGACGTGATGCTGGTGCTAGCCGACGTCATCACCCGAACGCTGCCAGGCCCATAGGTCTGCGCGAGGATGCCGATGCCGCTGCCGCTCGGCGGGTTCACCCCGCCCAGTGCCGTGATGGTTCCGCCGAAATTATTGACCGTAACGTCGCCAACGCCGTAGCTGTAGGCGCGGATGCCATCCCCCGCATCCGCGATAATGCTGGCGAAGTTGTTGACGACAACTTCGCCGTTGACGTTGTAGTTGGCGGGATTGTCTGACGTCGGGACTGTCGTTCCGCCGATATAGCCGGCCAGGATTCCGGCCGGCACATTGCTGAACCCCGTCAGCCCGGAGCCGGAGTGGATCGTTGCGGCATTGGTCACGACCACCGAGCTGTTGAGGGAAGCCGCAATGCTAGTGGCCTGGTTGACCGCATTGATGCCCGCGCTGCCCAGATGCGAATCGATCGAATCGCCCGCCGTCGTGATGACCGATATGCTGCCCGCATTGGTGCTGAGCGCCAGGATGCCGTAGGCCGTGCTGGTAGCCGTGGCCGCGACAATGCTTACATTGGCGTAGACATTGACGGCGATGTCGCCCGTTCCGCCACCATCGGCGTGGGCATAGATGCCATGGGACCCCGCCGTTATATTGGCGCCGGTGGCGTCGTTCACGGTGATGTTGCCGTTGCCGAAATTGTACGCATTGATGCCGTAACCGGCATCGGCCGTGATGACCGCGGCATTGTTGACGACCACGGTGCCGTTGACGTTCAGGTTCGGGGCCGCGCTCGTGCCGCCCAGGAAGCCCGCGGCAATGCCGGACGCCAGGCTCCCGCTATTGGCCGCCACGGTGCCGGAATGAATCGTGCCCGCCGCCGTGACAGCGACAACAGCGCCGGCAGCCGCGGCAATCGAATTCGAGCTGTTGACCGCGTTGATGCCGGTGCTGCCGGAATTGATCGACGATCCCGTTGACGTGCTAACGGTGATGCTTCCGGGACCAGCGTTGCTGGCGCCGATGCCGTAGGGGGCATTGCCGCCTCCCGCCGAGTTCGCCGCCGTAAGCGCCTGAATCTTAACACCGCTACCGACGATAACCGTGATGTTGCCGACGCTATAATTGTAGGCGTTGATGCCCGACCCCCTGGCGGCAAGGATGGTCGGGTTGGGATTGTTGTTGGGATTGCCGTCGCTCGCCACGTTGACGAATACGTCCCCATACACATTGCCGTTGAACGTTCCGAGACCGCCCGGGTTGTAACCCGCGTTGATCGCGGACGGCGCGGAGCCCGAACCATTGAGATTGCCGCCGGAGGAGATGAAGCCCTGGCTGTAGACGGAAAGGGTGCTGCCGCTGCCCGACGGGATCGCAGTAGCCTGGTTGCCAGCGTTGATGCCGGAGCTGCCCGAGGTGATCGTGGTGCCCCAACCGGCAGTTACCAGCGTGCTGCCCTTGCCATGGGTAAAGGCAAAGATGCCGTGCGTCGCTCCTCCGGCGGTCGCCGTGATCGACGCGCCGGACGAGAGCGTCACCGACGTGTCGCCGGAGCCGTAGTTGAACGCATAGATACCGGATCCGGCCTGCGCGGTGATGTTGGCGCGGTCCTCGACCGTGACGTCGCCCGAGATCGAGGCGTTCGGCGTCGCGCTGGTCCCGTTCAGGATGCCGGCGCGGATACCTGCCGGCGCGGACGTCGGTCCGTTCGCCGCGGCGCCAGTGTTGATCAGGCCGGTACCGCTGGAGATGGTGGACGAGTTCATCACGGTGACGTTGCCGCCCTGCCCGGCCGAACCCGACCATTGCTCCTGCGCCAGGATGCCGACGCTGCCGGAGTTGATCGTACCTCCCAGGGTGGTGATGTTGATGCCGCCGGTGGTTGTGGTCCTGCCGAGGATGCCGAAAGAGGTGGAGCTCGTCAGCGACACGCCGTAGCCAACGTAGACGTTGACATTGCCGCTGGTCGCAAAGGCAGTAATCGCATATTGGCTACCACTGACATTGCCAAAATCAATGACATCAGCGGAGCCGCCCGCGCTGGCGACGTTGATACCGGTGCCGCCGCTAGAAACATTCGCGGCGTTGATGACCTCTGCGCTCGCACCGGAGGTCGTGACGCTTACGCCGGAGCCCGCGCCTGTCATCGTGATCGACGACGTCGAATTGACCACGATCGCGTAGTTGTTGGTTGCCACGTTGTCGGCGGTCGACACGCTGAAGCCGGTTCCGGTACCCGTGATGGTGTCGTTGGCAAGAATGTAGAAAACTGCAGGTGCGGAAGCCGGGCTGAGCGCATGCGGCAGGTTATCGGAGTACGTGATCGACGACGCCGGCACCAGGACGATCTGGGTCGGCGAGAGAACGTTGAACATATTGCCGGACAGGCCGGCGCCCGAGACCTGGAAGGAATAGTTCTGGGTCCCGGTCACACTCAGCGTCGAGCCAACGACACTCGCCGCCGAAATGCCGGCGCCGGCCAGCGAGATGATGGTGCCGAGATTGGTGGTGACAGCGCTGTTGAAGTTGAACGACAGATTCGCGCCGACCGACGCCGGGGCGTCGAAGGTCAAAAGCCCCTTGCCGACAAAATTGACGCTTTGCGTAGCAGCGACAGAACCGTTGATTTCAAGCGCGGAACGATCGGCCATCGAGATCGTGCCGGTGCCGCTCACATTGGCAAAGATCTGCGCCGCACTGTTGGGATCAACGCTGATGGTACCGGTATTCGAAAGGGCGATCAGGTTGCCGGCGAACAATCCGGCCCAACCTGACAGGGACATGAAGCCGGCGTTGTTGATCACGGCAGACCCGCTGCCAAAGTAGTTCGATCCGTTGAGGCTCCAATAGCCGGTAGACTGGTTGGTAAAATTGCCATTGACGAAGAATGAAACGTTGCCAAGGATCGAGCCGCTATTGGTGATCGCACCATTACCGCCGTAGACCCCGACCGCGACGTTATTGGTGGCCCTGAAGAACAGGCCTGCAACGATACTCCCGCTGGTTCCGTTATTGAGAGTGGCGGTCTGGCTGCTGTTCGAGTTGCCAATGTTCACAACCGGCGAATAGGGCGCGCCGGGTGCCTGGACGTACCCGGAGTTGATGACAGAGATCAGACCGTTGGCGCTGGAGGGATTGCTTGCGCCATTACCTGTATTGATGCCGACGGTACCCGCGATGATGTTGCCACGGTTGTCGATCGTGATGTTGCCGCCGCAGGCAGAAAATACATTCACGCCGACCTGCGCGGAAGTGATCGATGACGCGGCTTGCAGCGTGGCGGAGATATTGCCCACGCCGTTGTTGTAGAGATTGACGCCGGCCCCGGAGACCGAGTTCACGGTCGCCGAATTGTCGAGCACAACGTTGCCGTGGACGTTCAGATTGAGCGTATTCCCGCCGGTGCTGTAGCCAGCCGAAATGCCGGAGGGCGTGCCGCCTCCCGAGAAGAAATTGTAGCCCGAATTGATCGTGCCCTGCTGCGTCGTGATCGTGATCTGGCTCGCGGCCGTGGTGCTGTTGGCTGGGCTATTGGCATTGATTCCCGTTCCGCCCGACCGGATCACATCGCCCGAGCCGGTGGAGATCGAGATGTTTCCGCCGCTTGGATTGCCGGCGCTTATGGCGGCGAGGCCGTAAAGAGAGCCGGCCGTGACCGTTGCGTTGGCCTCAACATTGATACTCATGTTGGAGGGCGATACTGTGCCCACGACCGCAGAAGTGGCCAAAATGCCGTACAACTCGCCCGATACCGACGTGCCGGTCCTGTCGACAACCGAAACGTTGCCGTAGCCGACATGGAAGGCAATGATGCCATAGCCGGCTCTAGCCGAGATATTGGCTGCGTTGTCGACGAACACCGACCCATTTATGCTGGGGTTCGAAGCGCCGTTGCTGCCGTAATATCCGGCCGAGATGCCTGCCGGTTGCGCGCCTCCGGTCGACAAATGCACGCCCGAATTGATCGTACCGGCGGTCGTCACTGACACAGTCGATCCGGCCGTAGCCGCTATGGCGGTTGCGCTGTTGATGGCCAGGATACCATGCGAGCCCGAGGTGATACTTGAACCCGCAGTCGTCGTGACCGAGACATTGCCGCTGCCATTGCTTGAACCATTGATGCCATAGATGTCCCGGGCAACAATGGTCGCGCCATGACTGTTGATCGTGACGTTGCCACCGCCGAAATTGAAGCCGCGAATGCCGTCCCCGCCGGCCGCGTTGATCGTGGCGAAGTTGTCGATGACGACATTGCCATACACGTTGGGGTTTACGGTGTTTGTCGCGCCGCCTTTGTATCCGGCGAGTATGCCGGCTGGCCGGGCGCCCTGCCCGGTCAGCGCGGTACCAGAATTGATGGTACCGCTGGCGTTGACCGAGATCGAACTGGTGATGACGCCACTGCCGTTCTTGGGCAGCGAAGTCGCTTCATTGTAAGCGATGATGCCAGCACCGCCCGCGGTGATAGTCGTGCCCGAAGCGGTTAAAATCTGGATGTTGCCGGCGCCCTTCGACTGCGCCTCAATACCGTAAAGCGTCAGGCCGGTAATCTGCGCATTGCTTGCGGTGCTTATCGCGATATTGCCGTTGCCATTGGTTTGGGCGCGGATACCGTCCAGCCCACCAATGATATTTCCGGCCTGACTTATCGTGACGTCGGCGTTGTTCGATGAATTCAGGTTCTGGGCAACGATGCCGCTGAAGGCAGCACCCGTACCAGTCACATTGCCTGATCCGTTGACCAGGATGGCGCCAGTGCCAGTCGCGCTCTGCCCCGCGAAAATGCCCCGTCCAGCAAGCCCGGTTACATCGCCCGCGGTCGTGACGGTGATCGAGCCGGCCGCGTTCTGCGTGACCGAAATACCGGAAGCGGCTCCGGTGATCGTTCCAGTTGGATTGACGGTCAGATCCGCCGGATTGGCTAGACTTCCACCGGTGGCGTAGAGATTTATCGCATCTCCGGCTGCTGTGGTGAGATTACTGACGTTACCGGTAATTGTCACCGGCCCGCTGGCAACCGAGGTGGCGTTGATGGTGGTAGAAGCCGAATTAAGGCTGATGGTGCCGCCACTTCCGCGAAACTCGACAAAAATGGGTGAAGTACCGCCGTTCACAGGGGTAATGCCGTTGGCGACCAAGATCGTTTGAAACGCTGTGGCACCGATATTGCCAACCGCGTCAACGACCCGCACCGAATAGGTAAACGTTGCGCTTCGAACCGTAGTGTCGACGAAACTCCAGCGCGTCAGGCTGTCCCGGGTAACATCAGTCCAATTGACGCCATCGGCGCTGATCTGAACCTTATCGCCTGTCGCGAGAACGCCGTTAGTACCAGTTACGCTGGTTGACGATGAACTTGCGGAGACTGATGTGAGCGCAACCGCTGCGTTCGGTGGCGTGGTATCGACAGTCACCGTGAAAAGGCCGGAGGCCGTGCTCTGGTTGCCGGCCTGGTCGCTCAGCCGCGCCGTGATCGTGTAAGTGGTGCCGTTGCTCAGCGCCCCGGTCTGCACGTCGGCAAAGCCGCTGACGATGTCGGCGGCCGTCAGCGTATAGGACGTGCCGAGCGGGCCGGCTGTGCCGGCCCCGTCGTAGAGCTGGATGGTGTCGCCCGCCACCGCGCCGGTCCCGCTCAGGCCCACCCGCACCGTCAAATCGGTGTCGTTGGTCGAGCCGCCATTGCTCAACGGCCCCGT
>Ga0187815_10000262_pt1 | contig 26285 bp, 21 predicted proteins | sample NC_S_5_FD_132962 | JGI IMG/M metagenome (GOLD analysis project Ga0187815, IMG submission 132962) | Wetland sediment microbial communities from Neuse River Estuary, North Carolina, USA - ASW-S_5 | ecosystem: Environmental > Aquatic > Freshwater > Wetlands > Sediment | place: USA: North Carolina...
CCGGAAACGGCAAGCGCCAGCAGGGCGACAACCGGCAGGGTGATCAGCTTTTGCATGCGTGTTGCGTCCAGATCGTGAAGGTGTCGGATGATACACTACCGGTTCGGCATCACCGCGCCGGTGTGAGGTAGCTGCGATGGAACAGGAAACCCAGGAGCTGCGCCGGGTCGGCCTCAAGGTGACCCATCCGCGCATGCGCATCCTGCAGATCTTCGACGAGGAGGAGGGCAACCACCTCACCGCCGAGGACGTCTACAAGAAGCTGCTTGCCCATCAGGAAGACATCGGCCTGGCGACGGTGTACCGCGTGCTGACCCAGTTCGAGGCCGCCGGCATCGTCATCAAGCACAACTTCGAGGGTGGTCAGGCCGTCTACGAACTCGACCGTGGCCGCCACCACGACCACATGATCGATGTGGACAGCGGAAAGGTGATCGAGTTCGTCAGCGAGGAGATCGAGCGTCTGCAGCACGAGATCGCGTCGCGCCATGGCTACGTGATCGAGGACCACAGCCTGGTGCTGTACGTGCGCCCCAAGCATCGCTCACGCAAGGGCTGAACCCGGCGGTACGGGGCATTCCCGGCTGCCGGTGGCGCTCCACTGTTGCGAGGAAGCCGGCCGGGGCGGTGTCCGGCGCCGCGTCGGCGCCGGTTCGGGGTGACGGTCGGGAATGCAGGCCACAAAAAAATCGCGAGGAAGGACTCCTGTCCACCTCGCGATTGCCTCGATACCTGACTGGACATCCGGCGGGGGCGAGTTGCTCGCTCGGGCCGTGCGTGTCCAAGGTAACGACCAGATGGCGTCCTGCCATCTCTCCGGAGCCGCCGTCCCCACGAGGACTCCGGTACGCCATCTCACGATGGCGGCTCCCCCACATCGATGAATCGATCGTAACGAAGCCTTTACGGTCTGTGTATCGGAAAATTTCCTAGATGTTCCGGTTTGCGGCCGGCGATTCGATGTTGCTTCGCAGCAATACGCGCAGGTGCACGCCGCGGCGCACCGGCCGCAGGCGAAACAGCCCACCCAGCGAGGTGACGCGGTCGCGCATGCCCTGCAGGCCGCGGCCGCCGCGCGGCAGGCGCTCGGGCAGGCCGATGCCGTTGTCGCGCAGGTCGAGCAGCGCCAGCGCCGCGCCGTGGCGCTGGCCGATGCGCAGGCGTACGCGGAATTCGCTGGCCCTGGCATGTTTGACGGCATTGGTGGCGCTTTCCTGCGCCAGGCGGTAGATCGTGGTGCGGGTGTCGTCGTCGAGCAGGCGCGGGTCGCCGCGCAGCTCGGTGTGGTAGCTGATGCCCGCGGCATTCAGCAGGTCGCGGATCGGGCCCTCGTCGAGCGCCCGCAGCAGACCGAACTCGTCCAGCACGGCGGGGCGCAGATCGTCCAGCAGGCGGTGCAGGGCGCGCCGCATGTGGGCGAGGATGCCGTTGATCGAGGTACCGATGTCCTCCAGCCCGGCCTGCTGCAGCCGCGACTGCGCGAGCTTCACGTGGGTCTGGATCGCGGTGATGTTCTGGCCCAGCTCGTCGTGCAGTTCGGCGGCGAGGTGGCGGCGCTGATTCTCGTCGGCCTGCAGGTTGCCGCGGGCGGCGGCGCGCAGCTGCCGTGCCAACTGGTCCAGGCGGCGGTTGACCGCGGCCAGATGGGTGTTCTGCTCGGCCACCCGCAGTTTGCTGCGGCGCAGCGCATCGGTGGCCGAGCCCAGCATCAGCGTCCCGGTGCCGGCCACGGCCAGGAACAGGTAGCCGGCCGCCGACGGCACGTGGCCCAGCCGCTGGTCGAGTAGCGTCATGCCGAAGCTGGAGACGATCATCGCCAGGCTCGCCCCCCGCCAGCCGTGGCGGAAGGCGAAGAACAGCACCGGTGCCAGCGACAGCGCACGCGCGAACTGCGGCTCCGACGTGGCCTGCTCGGACAGCAGCAGCAGGATGGCCATCGCCGGCAGCATCACCTGCAGGCCGTCCAGCATCAGGCCGATCGTCGCATCGCGGTCGGGCGGCGTGCGCAGCAGCACCATCACCGGCACCACCAGCAGGACACCCAGGTAGCCGCCAAGGAGCTCGTTGCCGAGCAGGTGGATCAGCGCGCCTTCGGCTGCCGGGGTGTGGATCACGGTGAGCAGGCCCACGTCCACGGTCGTGGTGGAGAGCACCACCAGGATCGCGGCCAGCAGCAGGCGGGCCGTCTCCTGTGGGTTGTGCAGGTTCGCGCCCGCATGCGGGTTGAGCCGGCGCAACAGCCACAGCCCAGCCGCGGTCACCAGCGGCTCGGGCAGTTCGCCCAGGAGATAACCGCCCCAGCCCATCGGCAGGCCGTCATGGAGACTCATGCCGGCGGAAGCGACCAGCTCCGCCCCGATCAGCCAGCCCCAGCTGCGCATGGGAAACAGCAGCAGCGCGCCGAAGCGCATGCCATAGGGAAGCATCCAGTACGGCTGCGCGGTGGGCCACAGCAGCAGCCAGAACAACAGGTAGAGCCCCCCCAGCAGCGGGCCGGAGTGCAGCAGGCGAAACGGTTTCGGGCGCATCCGCGGATGGTACATGGGCATGCGGCGGCGCTGGCGCAGACCGGCCCCGCTCCGTATACAGTAGGCCCATGTACAGCATTGTCCTGGTCGACGACCACGCCATCGTGCGCGAAGGCTTCAAGCGGCTCATCGGGCTGGAGCCCGACCTCAAGGTGGTGGCCGAGTGCCGCAGCGCCGACGATGCGGTGGAGGCGGTGTCCCAGCAGCGCCCGGACCTGGTGGCCCTGGACCTGTCGTTGCCCGATGGCAGCGGCCTGCCGCTGATCGAACACCTGCGCAGCGTGGCGCCGGACACGCACATCGTCGTGTTGAGCATGCACGACGGCGAACCCTACGTGTCCGAGGCGCTGCGGCGGGGCGCCAGCGGCTACGTGACCAAGGGTGTGGCTCCGGAGGAACTGGTGGCGGGCCTGCGTGCGGTGATGCAGGGTGAGCAGTTCCTGAGTTCCGACCTGCGCCAGCGCCGCGCCGAGCAGCCGGAGTCCGCGCTCGATCCGTTGCACAGGCTGACCGCGCGCGAGCACGAGGTGTTCCTGCTGCTGGCCTGCGGCCGCACGCCGAAGCAGGTGGCGGCCGAACTCGGCATCGGCCAGAAGACCGTCTACATCCACCGCGCCAGCGTGATGGGCAAGCTCAACGCGGGCTCGGAACTGGAGCTGTACCGCATGGCCAGCGAGAGAGGTCTCTTGCCGGCTTCCGGCTAGGCCTGTGCCCGTTCCAGCATCTGCTTTGCATGGGCACGCGTCTCCCGGGTGATCTCCAGGCCACCCAGCATGCGTGCGAGTTCGTCGCGGCGGCCTTCGGCGTCCAGCGACTGGATCCGCGTGCGGGTGCGGCCGCCGTCGCTGTGCTTGCTCACGTACAGGTGCGCATGGCCCTGCGCAGCCACCTGGGGCAGGTGGGTGACGCACAGCACCTGGCGTTGGCCGCCCAGCGCGCGCAGTTTCTGGCCAACCACTTCGGCCACAGCGCCACCGATGCCGCTGTCCACCTCGTCGAACACCATGGTGCCCACGCTGTCCTTGCCCAGGGTGGCGACCTCGATGGCCAGGCTGATGCGCGCCAGCTCGCCGCCGGAGGCCACCTTGCGCAGGGGGCGCGGCGGCTGGCCGGGATTTGCGCTGACCAGCAGCTCGCAGCGTTCGCCTCCCTGCGGATCGGGCTCCTCGCCCGCGACCGCCTCCAGCTCCACCTGCAGCACACCGCCGGCCATGCCCAGCTCGGCCATCAACGCGCTGACTTCCTTGCCGAGCTTTCCTGCGGCGCTGCGTCGCGACTTGCCCAGTGCGGCAGCGGCCTTGTCGTAGTCGGCCCGTGCCAGCTCGCGCTGGGCGGCGAGTTTCTCCAATGCCGCGCCGGCGCCTTCCAGTTCGCCCAGTTCGTCGCGCAGCGCGGCAAGCCTGTCGTGCAGTTCGGTGACCGGCAGGCGGTGGCGGCGGCCGAGTTCGTGCAGGCGGCCGAGGTGGGTGTCGACTTCGGTGAAACGCTCGGGGTCGAGGTCGACGTCCTGCGCGTAGCGGCCCAGCGCGTCAGCGGCTTCGCCGAGCTGGATCGCGGCATTGTCCAGCAGCTCCAGCGCGGGATGCAGCGTTTCGTCCAGCGTGGCCAGCTTGCCCAGTTCGGCATGGGCGCGGCCCAGCGCGCGGCGCAGCGCGAACTCACTGTCGCCGTCGAGCAGCTCGACCACACCGGCGGCGCCCTCGGCGAGGCGGCCGGCATTGGCGAGGCGCTTGTGGCTGGCCTCCAGTTCAGCCAGCCCGGTGGGCGGGAGTGCCCATTGTTCGAGTTCCCCGATCTCGTGGCGAAGCAGCTCCAGCCGTTGCTCGCGATCGCCGCCGCCGGCCAGGCGGCGGACGCGGGTACCGAGTTCGCGCCACTGCGTGGCCAGTTCGCGTACCTGCGTGGCCAGCGCCTCGTGGCCGGCAAAGGCATCGAGCAGGCCGAGCTGGTGGGTGCGGGAAAGCAGGGCCTGATGCTCGTGCTGGCCATGGATTTCCACCAGCAGCGCAGCCAGTTCGGCGAGTTGGCCTGCGCTGGCCGGACGGCCGTTGATCCAGGCGCGCGAGCTGCCCTCGGCGCGGATCACGCGGCGCAACTGGCAGGCTTCGCCATCGTCCAGTTCTTCCTGAGCCAGCCACGCGCGGGCCTCGGGCAGGTCGGTCAGGTCGAATTCCGCCGACAGCTCGGCGCGGTCGCTGCCGGCGCGCACCATGCTGCTGTCGGCGCGGGCACCGGCAAGCAGCAGCAGGGCATCCACCAGCAGCGACTTGCCGGCACCGGTTTCGCCGCTGACTACGGTGAGGCCGGCGCCGAGATCGACTTCGGCATGTTCGACGACGGCGAATTGGCGGACGTGGAGCGCAGTGAGCATGGCGGGCTGGTGGCAGTCCGGAAACGGTCGGGTGATTGTAGCGGCAGGCCTGCCGCTACAATCGGAGGGCCTGGTCGATGCCTTCCGCTTGCATGACCGGCCGGAAGACCTTATCTCTTTCCCGTCTCATTCCTTGCTACAGCCCATGTCCCGTCTCCACGGCCACGAACTCGATGCCCGCACGCGGCGCCTCCTGCGCAGCCTGATCGCGCAGTATCTGGTCGACGGCGAACCGGTGGGCTCGCGCACACTGTCGCGGTCGTCGGGGCTGGACGTGAGTCCGGCAACGATCCGCAACATCATGGCCGATCTGGAAGAGGCCGGTCTGGTGGCCTCGCCGCACACGTCGGCCGGACGCATCCCAACGCCGCGCGGCCTGCGCCTGTTCGTGGACAGCCTGATCGAACTGCAGCCGCTGCCGCACGAGGAGCTGGCCCGCCTGCAGCGCGAGCTGCCGCCAGGCCAGGCCAGCACGCGCGACCTTCTGGGCAACGCCTCGACCCTGCTGTCGGCGATGACCCATTTTGCCGGCGTGGTGACGGTGCCGCGGCAGGCGGATTTCCCGTTGCGCCACATCGATTTCGTGCCACTGCCCGAGGCCCGCGTGCTGGTGATCCTGGTGTTTTCCGACAACCAGGTGCAGAACCGCGTGGTACAGCTGGCCAAGCCGCTGGACGGCCGGGAGCTGGAGCAGGCGGCGAACTACATCAACACGCATTTCGTGGGGCTGCGCGTGGATGATATCCGTGCGCACCTGCTCGCCGAGCTTCGTGCGGCGGGTAGCGAACTGAACCGGCTGGTGGCTTCCGCCACCGAACTGGCCACGGCCTCGTTCGCGCCGCAGGCCGGCGGTGACGAGGTGCTGGTCAGCGGCCAGACCAACCTGATGGGTTATGCCGAACTGGCCGACCTGCAGCGCCTGCGCGAACTGTTCGAGGCGTTCCAGCAGAAGAACGAGCTGCTGCAGCTGATGGAAGTGTGCGCACGCGCCCCTGGCGTGCGGCTGTTCATCGGCGAGGAATCGGGCTTCGCTGCGCTGGACGGCTGCAGCGTGGTCACCGCCAGCTACGGAATGCAGGGTCGCGTGCTGGGGGCCGTGGGCGTGATCGGCCCCACGCGCATGGCCTACGAGCGGGTGATCCCGGTGGTGCAGGCGACCGCCGGCCTGCTCAGCGATGCCTTGAATCGCGCCGCGACGGCCTCATAACCGCCGCGGGAGGCGGGGATCGCCCGCGATATTGAATCGGTCGGCCAAGGTGTCGGCCACGGACGAGGCTTGGAGTCATTCATGCAGAACAACGATCCGCACGCGCCGCAGCAGGCGCCTGACATCGACGCCGCCGCGGCAGTGTCGAATGCCGACCTGAAGGCGCTCAAGGGCCGTGTGGCCGAGCTGGAGGCCAGCAACACCGAGTTGCGCGAGACCGTGTTGCGCGAGAAGGCCGAGATCGAGAACCAGCGCCGCCGCCTGCACCGCGACCTGGAACAGGCCCGCCGCTTCGCCAATGAAAAGCTGTTGAACGAGCTGCTGCCGGTGTTCGACGGCCTGGAAAGCGGCCTGGCGGTGGAAACCGCCGACGTGGCGGCCATGCGCGAAGGCCTGGGCCTCACCCTGAAGTCGCTGCTCAAGGTGGGCGAGAGCCATGGTCTGACTCAGGTCGATCCACTGGGCCAGCCGCTGGATCCGGAGCGCCACCACGCGGTGAGCATGGTGGAGGCGCCCGGCGCGCCGGCGGGCACCGTGGTCAGCGTGCTGCAGAAGGGCTATGTGCTGAACGACCGCCTGCTGCGCCCCGCGCTGGTCGCCGTGGCCAAGGACTGAACCCCGCGGCGCTGAACGCGACGCATCCGGAGCTCCGTCGGCATTGATTCGCCGCGCGCGGGCCCCATCTGGAAAACCATTGCGCGGTCGTGGGGCCGCATACGAAATTCGGGAGCTAAGCACATGGGCAAGATCATCGGCATCGACCTGGGTACCACCAACTCCTGCGTGTCCGTGATGGACGGCAGCGCCACCAAGGTCATCGAGAACTCGGAGGGCGATCGCACTACGCCTTCCATCGTGGCCTTCAGCAAGGACGGCGAGGTACTGGTGGGTGCGCCGGCCAAGCGCCAGGGCGTAACCAACCCCAAGAACACGTTCTATGCGGTCAAGCGACTGATCGGCCGCAAGTTCACCGATGCCGAGGTGCAGAAGGATCTCCACATCGTGCCCTACGGCATCGTCGCGAACGACAACGGCGATGCCTGGGTGCAGACCGCCGACGGCAAGAAGATGGCGCCGCCGGAGATCTCCGCGAAGGTGCTGATGAAGATGAAGAAGACGGCCGAGGACTACCTCGGCGAGCCGGTCACCGAGGCCGTCATCACGGTGCCTGCCTACTTCAACGACAGCCAGCGCCAGGCGACCAAGGACGCCGGCCGCATCGCCGGGCTGGAAGTGAAGCGCATCATCAACGAGCCGACCGCGGCTGCGCTGGCCTACGGCCTCGACAAGAAGGGCGGCGACCGCAAGATCGCGGTGTATGACCTTGGCGGCGGCACCTTCGACGTCTCGATCATCGAGATCGCGGAGGTCGACGGCGAGAAGCAGTTCGAGGTGCTGGCCACCAACGGCGACACCTTCCTCGGTGGCGAGGACTTCGACATGCGCGTGATCGACTACCTGGTCGAGGAATTCCAGAAGGACCAGGGCATCGACCTGCGCAAGGACCCGTTGGCGCTGCAGCGCCTGAAGGACGCGGCCGAGCGCGCCAAGATCGAGCTGTCCTCCTCGCACCAGACCGAGGTGAACCTGCCCTATGTGACGGCCGACGCCTCCGGTCCGAAGCACCTCAACATCAAGCTGACCCGCGCCAAGCTGGAAGCACTGGTGGAGGACCTGGTCAAGCGCACCATCGAGCCCTGCCGCACCGCGCTGAATGATGCTGGCCTGCGCGTATCCGACATCGACGAGGTGATCCTGGTCGGCGGCCAGACCCGCATGCCCAAGGTGCAGGAGTCGGTGAAGGACTTCTTCGGCAAGGAGCCGCGCAAGGACGTCAACCCCGATGAGGCGGTGGCCGTGGGCGCGGCGATCCAGGGCGGCGTGCTGGGTGGCTCGGTCAAGGACGTGCTGCTGCTCGACGTCACCCCGCTGTCGCTGGGCATCGAGACCATGGGCGGCGTGATGACCAAGCTGATCGAGAAGAACACCACGGTGCCGACCAAGGCTGCGCAGACGTTCTCCACCGCCGACGACAACCAGACCGCGGTGACCGTGCACGTGCTGCAGGGCGAGCGCGAGCGCGCCAGCGCGAACAAATCGCTGGGCAAGTTCGACCTCAGCGGCATCGAACCGGCGCCGCGCGGCATGCCGCAGATCGAGGTGACCTTCGACATCGACGCGAACGGCATCCTGCATGTCTCGGCCAAGGACAAGAAGACCGGCAAGGAGCAGAAGATCGAGATCAAGGCCGGTTCGGGCCTGTCCGAGGACGAGATCGCCCGCATGGTGGCCGACGCCGAGGCGAACAAGGAAGAGGACAAGAAGTTCCACGAGCTGGTCGGCACCCGCAACAAGGCGGACCAGCTGGTGCACGCCACCCGCAGTGCGTTGAAGGAGCACGGCGACAAGGTCGGTGCGCAGATCGGCGGCATCGAGGAGGCGCTGTCGGACCTGGAAAAGGTCAAGGACGGCGACGACAAGGCGCTGATCGAGACCAGGATCGCCAAGCTGGAGCAGGCCGCGCAGGCGCTGTACGCCGCCGCCCAGGGTCAGGGCGGCCCGGCGGCCGATGCCGGTGCGCAGGCCGGCCCGCACGGTTCGGCCCAGCCGGACGACGTGGTGGACGCCGAGTTCACCGAAGTGAAGGACGACAAGAAGTAAGGTTGTCTCGATCCGGAACGGGCGCCGCGAAAGCGGCGCTCGTTTTCCTGTTTGTGGGGGAAGCGATGGACAAGGGGCGGTTGGAAGCCTTCAGCGATGGCGTGCTGGCCATCATCATCACCATCATGGTGCTGGAGCTGAAGGTACCGCATGGTGCCGACTGGAACCTCCTGGCGGCGCAATGGCCGGTGTTCCTCAGCTATGTGCTGAGCTTCATCTACGTTGGCATCTACTGGAACAACCACCATCACTTCCTTCATGCGGCCGAACGGGTCAGCGGCGGAGTGCTGTGGGCGAACCTGCACCTGCTGTTCTGGCTCTCGCTGATGCCGGTGGCCACCGGCTGGATGGGCGAGAATGCGTTCGCTCCGCTGCCGGTGGCGACTTATGGCTTCGTGCTGTTGATGTGCGCGCTGGCCTGGCAGCCGTTCCAGCGCAGCCTGATCGCCGCGAACGGCGGCGAGGCATCGTTGCTGGCACAGGCGGTGGGCGCGGACTGGAAAGGCTGGCTGGCCGCCGCCATGTATCTGTCGGGCATCCTGGTGGCGTTCGTGGCGCCTTGGCTGTCCTGTGTTTTCTATGCCACGGTGGCAGCGATCTGGTTCATTCCTGATCGGCGCATCGAATCGCGGATCAAGCAATGAGCAAACGTGATTACTACGAAATCCTGGGTGTCGAGCGCACGGTCACCGAGGTCGAACTGAAAAAGTCCTTCCGCCGTCTGGCGATGAAGTACCACCCGGACCGTTGTCCGGACGATCCCCATGCGCAGGAGAAGTTCAAGGAGGCCAAGGAGGCCTACGAGGTGCTCTCCGACGCGCAAAAACGCAGCATGTACGACCAGTACGGCCACGCCGCCTTCGAGGGCGGCATGGGCGGCCGCGGTGGCGGTGGCGGATTCGGCGACATGGGGGACATCTTCGGCGACATCTTCGGCGACATCTTCGGCGGCGGTCGCGGCCGCCAGCCACGCCGCGGCGCCGACCTGCGCTACCTGATGGAACTCGACCTCGAGGAGGCCGTGTTCGGCGTCGAGAAGAAGATCGAGATCCCCACCCAGGTCAACTGCCATCATTGCAACGGCAGCGGTTCGGCCGACGGCAAGACCGCGCAGTGCAGGACCTGCCACGGCCACGGCCGCGTACGCATGCAGAACGGCATCTTTTCGATCCAGCAGGCCTGCCCGCATTGCGGCGGCAGCGGCCAGACGATCGAGAAACCCTGCAAGCAGTGCCACGGTGAAGGGCGGCTGGAGGAGACCCGCACCCTGTCGGTGAAGATCCCTGCCGGCGTGGACAACGGCGACCGCATCCGCCTCAACGGCCAGGGCGAAGCCGGTCCCTCCGGTGCGCCCGCCGGGGACCTCTACGTGGAAGTGCATGTGCGCGAACACCGCATCTTCCAGCGCGAAGGCAACGACCTGCATTGCGAGGTGCCGATCCGTTTCTCGCAGGCAGCGCTGGGCGCCGAATTGCCGGTGCCCACCCTGGAGGGCGAGGTGCCGATCACGATCCCGCCGGAGACGCAGACCGGGCAGAGCTTCCGCCTGCGCGGGCGCGGGGTGAAGTCGGTGCGCAGCGGCCGCTCCGGCGACCTGATCTGCCACGTGGTGGTGGAAACCCCGGTGCGCCTCACCAAGCAGCAGCGCGAACTGCTGGAGCAACTCGAGGCCAGCTTCAGCGGCGGCAAGGGCGATGAGCATACGCCGCGCGCGAAGAACTGGGTTGACGGCGTGAAGCAGTTCTGGTCGCGGGTTACTTCATAATCCGGCTTTCCCCTCGTCACCGCAGGAGGCCGGACATGGCCGCAGCCCCGATCCGCCTCGCCATCAACGGTGCTTCCGGCCGCATGGGGCAGGCCCTCCTCTCACTGTTGCGCGCGGACGGCCGCTTCGAACTGGCGCACGCCCTCGTATCGCCAGGCTCGGCGCATGACGGCGAGCCGGTCTGGCCGGGGCGCGGGCCGCGGTACGCGCATGACTGGTCGCGCGCCCTGGCACTCGACGTGGTGATCGACTTCAGCGGCCCGGCGGGGCTGGCGGCGGCGCTGGATCATTGCCTCGCGCACGGCATCTCCCTGGTGACCGGCACCACCGGCATCGACGCAGCGTTGCAGGCGCGGCTGGAAGCAGCCGGGTCGCGCATCGCCTTGCTGCGCGCGGCGAACTTCAGCCTGGGCGTGGCGCTGCTGACGCGCTTGCTGCGCGAGGCCAGCGCGGCCCTGCCGGACTGGGACCTGGAAATCGTCGAGGCCCACCATGGCCGCAAGCAGGATGCGCCTTCGGGCACGGCGTTGGCACTGGGGCAGGCAGCCGCCGCGGCGCGTGATACCACGCTGGCCAGCGCTGCGGTCTACAGCCGCGAAGGCCGCACCGGGGAACGTGTTCCCGGCAGCATCGGCTTCGCCGTGGTGCGCGGCGGCGATATCGTGGGCGAGCACCAGGCCTTGCTGATCGGGGCGGGCGAGCGGCTGGAACTGGGGCATCGCGCCACCGACCGCGCGATCTTCGCGCGCGGGGCGCTGCAGGCGGCGCACTGGCTGGCCGGCCGCGCAGCCGGGCACTGGCGGCTGGAAGACGTGCTCGCGTCGCCGGGTTGAACCCGGCCGGCCCAACCCTGCGTCGGCTTGCCATGCGTGGCGGCCGCCGCTAGCATCCGCGGCCTGTCATTGGGGAGTAGCCAGCCTCATTCCCCGAGGCGTTCGCATCAACAGACTTGGTCGCCATCTCCATGGCGCCATGGTGCGGACAGCAGGCGTCATCCGCTGACGCCTTGCCCGGCGAGACCTTTGGCCAGCGATGCCTCACCCGGCCGGGCGAGCAGTGTCGTTGCGCCATCGGTCGTCCTGTTCGCCCGGCCCCGTGGATCCCATGCTGCTCACCCTTTGCCTGTTCCTCGTCTCGGCTGGCGCGATCTATCTCGCCTGCGAATACTTCGTCAACGGTATCGAATGGCTGGGCCGCAAGCTCCACCTGGGCGCGACCGCCACCGGCTCCGTGCTGGCTGCCTTCGGCACGGCACTGCCGGAAAGCGCCGTGACATTCGTGGCGGTGATCTTCGGCAAGACCCCGGCGGCGCGCGACATCGGCGTGGGCGCCGCCATGGGAGGGCCGCTGGTGCTGGCCACGATCGCCTACGCGGTGGTCGGCATGGCCTTGTGGGGCAACCGTCATCGGTTGCGGCGCACCGACCGGCTGGTCCGGGTCGACCATCGACGGCTGGCCCGCGACCAATCGTGGTTCCTGGCGATCTTCGCGGTGAAAGTAGGTCTCGGCCTGGTCGCGTTTGCGCTGAAGCCGTGGTTGGGCGCGCTGTTCCTGCTCGCCTATGCGCTCTACGTGTGGCGGGAAATGCGCGGCGAGGACGGCGCGCCGGAAGACGAAGAACTGGAGCCGCTGAAGCTCAGCCCGCGGCAGGCGGTACCGGCGATGCGCTGGGTGGTGGTGCAGACCGTGGCGGCACTGGTAGTGATCGCGGTGGCCTCGCGGGTGTTCGTGGGACAGCTGGAGGCGATCGGCGAGGCTTTCGCGCTGCCGCCGCACCTGGTGGCGCTCGCGCTGAGCCCGGTGGCGACCGAGCTGCCGGAGACGCTCAATGCCCTGATCTGGGTGCGCCAGGGCAAGGAGCGCCTGGCGCTGGCCAATATCTCCGGAGCGATGATGATCCAGGCCACCATCCCCAGCGCCTTGGCGATCTTCGCCACGCCATGGCTGTTCGACACGCCGCTGATCATCGCCGGTGCAGTCACCGCGGCGGCCATCGTCTACCTGTGGTGGCTGTTTCACCGGGGCCGGGTGGATGCGCGCTGGCTGCTGCCGGTCGGCCTGCTGTACGTGGTGTTCGTTGCCTGCGTGGGCGGGTACTTCGCCCGCTGACGAGCGGGGTCAGTCGCGGTGCGCGGCGTTGCGGTCGCGGTCGGCACCGTAGCGGGTGTCCAGCCTGCCCAGCAGCTTCTTGAACAACCGGGAAAACTGGCCGCGGCGGGTCTTGCGCAGCTTCTCTTCCTCGCTGGTGAGCCAGGCGACCTGGATTACTCGGCGCTCGCCCTCGTAGGGGAGATGGCCGTGGAAGGAGTTGTCGCAACGCTTGAACACCGCGAACTCGCCGTACAGCGGTGGCAGTTCGGGCACCACGGTGGCGTCGATGTCGTCGATCCTGTCGAGGAAGCGCAGGCAGCCCTCGCTGGTGCCGGGCCATTGCGGGTTGAGGTAAAGCAGGGCGGTGGCCACCTTGGATTTGCTGTCGGTGTGGATGGTGCCGTGACGCTTGTTCAGCAGCCGGCACAGCGTCACCAGGGTGGGGTACCGGCCGAGGTCGGCGATGCCCAGCCGCTGGCCGATCAGACCGGCGAAAGCCGGCGCGGTGAGCTGCTCGATGAGCGCGTTCACGGAGGGGCCGCAGTCGGCCGGGTCCCAGGGAAAGAAACCGGCGCTGGGATAGCGCGGGAAGTCGCGGTCCAGGTCGCCGCGCGCCTCGTCCGGCAACTGGCCGTGGGCAATCATGAACGGGAACGGCGCCTGCCGCACCAAGGTGTCCGGGCGTTCGAGACGGGCAGGATCGAGCAGGGCGTCCGGACTCATGTAAAGGTGCCACTCCGCTGGAAACGATGCGCCAGTGTAGCGCCGTGCGGCGATACGCTGGCTGACGGCAGCAACGCTTTTGCCTCGATCGAAGTGGACAGCGGGGGTCGTCGCGCCTATCATTGTGACCCGCCCGAATGCCCTCCCTTCCAAGGTTCTCAAGCCTGCCTCGCGCGGCTTGCGGACTTTGCTGCACCCGAAAGGCGGTTTCCATGTCCCTTCCTGCTCTGCTTGCCCTTGAAGACGGCAGCGTGTTCCACGGCCACGCCGTGGGCGCGACTGGCGAAACCGTCGGCGAGGTGGTCTTCAACACCGCCATGACCGGCTACCAGGAGATCCTCACCGATCCCTCGTACAGCCGGCAGATCGTCACCCTGACGTATCCGCACATCGGCAACACCGGCTGCAATGCCGAGGATGTCGAATCCGGCATGGTGCACGCCGCCGGCTTGATCGTGCGCGATGTGCCGCGCCGGGCGAGCAACTGGCGCAGCACCGAGAGCCTGCCCGATTACCTGAAGCGCCAGGGCGTGGTGGCGATCGCCGGCATCGACACCCGCCGCCTGACGCGCATCCTGCGCGACAAAGGCGCACTGGCCGGCTGCATCGTGGCTGGCGAAGGCGTCGATGCCGAGGTCGCGCTGGCGAAGGCGAGGGCCTTCCCGGGCCTGAACGGCATGGACCTGGCCAAGGTGGTGTCCACCCGGGAGGCGCACGCCTGGAAGGAAGGCATCTACGACCTCGACCGCCAGGCCTTCAACCAGCCGGCGAAGCACTTCCGGGTCGTCGCCTACGACTTCGGCGTGAAACACAACATCCTGCGCCTGCTTGCCGAGAGGGGCTGCGACATCACCGTGGTGCCGGCGCAGACCCCCGCCGCCGAGGTGCTGGCGATGAAGCCCGACGGCGTGTTCCTCTCCAATGGACCTGGCGACCCGGCGGCCTGCGACTATGCGATCGTCGCCACCAAGACGCTGCTCGACGCGAAGATCCCGCTGTTCGGCATCTGCCTCGGCCACCAGATCATGGGTCTGGCGTTGGGCGCGAAGACACTGAAGATGAAGTTCGGCCACCACGGTGCGAACCATCCGGTGAAGGACCACGACGACGGGCGCGTGCTGATCACCAGCCAGAACCACGGCTTCGCGGTGGACCCCTCCACGCTGCCGACGAACGTGCGCGTCACCCACAGCTCGCTGTTCGACGGTACGCTGCAGGGGTTTGCGCTCACCGACCGCCCGGCGTTCTGCTTCCAGGGCCACCCGGAAGCCAGCCCCGGCCCCCACGACATCGGTTATCTGTTCGACCGGTTTGCCAAGCTGATGCAGGAGGCCCGCTGAGATGGCCAAGCGTAGCGACATCAAGAGCATCCTGATCATCGGCGCCGGCCCGATCGTGATCGGCCAGGCCTGCGAGTTCGACTACTCCGGCGCGCAGGCTTGCAAGGCGCTGAAGGAAGAGGGCTACCGGGTGATCCTGGTGAACTCCAACCCTGCCACCATCATGACCGATCCGGAGATGGCGGACGCCGTCTACATCGAGCCGATCAACTGGCAGACGGTGGAACGCATCATCGCCAAGGAAAGGCCCGACGCGGTGCTGCCCACCATGGGCGGCCAGACCGCGCTGAACTGCGCGCTCGATCTTGCCGACCACGGTGTGCTGGACAAGTACGAAGTCGAGCTGATCGGCGCGAAGCGCGACGCGATCCGCATGGCCGAGGACCGCGAGCTGTTCAAGCAGGCGATGACCGAGATCGGGCTGGAGAGCCCCAAGTCCGGCGTGGCCAAGAGCTACGAGCATGCGGTGGAGATCCAGGCGGAACTGGGCTTCCCCATCATCATCCGACCCAGCTTCACGCTGGGTGGTTCCGGCGGCGGCATCGCCTACAACAAGGAGGAGTTCGAGGCCATCGTGAAACGTGGCCTGGAGCTCTCGCCCACCCATGAAGTGCTGATCGACGAATCGGTGCTGGGCTGGAAGGAGTTCGAGATGGAAGTGGTCCGCGACACCGCGGACAACTGCATCATCATCTGCGCCATCGAGAACCTCGATCCGATGGGCGTGCACACCGGCGACTCGATCACGGTGGCGCCGGCGCAGACGCTCACCGACAAGGAATACCAGCGCCTGCGCGACGCCAGCATCGCGGTGCTGCGCAAGATCGGCGTGGACACCGGTGGCTCCAACGTGCAGTTCGGCATCAATCCCGCGGACGGCCGCGTGGTGGTGATCGAGATGAATCCGCGCGTGTCGCGCTCCTCGGCGCTGGCCTCCAAGGCCACCGGCTTCCCGATCGCCAAGGTCGCCGCCAAGCTCGCCGTGGGCTACACGCTGGACGAGCTGAAGAACGACATCACCGGCGGCCTCACCCCGGCCTCGTTCGAGCCGACCATCGACTACGTGGTCACCAAGATTCCGCGCTTCGCGTTCGAGAAGTTCCCGCGTGCCGATGCCCGCCTCACCACCCAGATGAAGTCGGTGGGCGAGGTGATGGCGATCGGCCGCAGCTTCACCGAGTCGCTGCAGAAAGCGCTGCGTGGACTGGAGATCGGCAAGACCGGGCTCAATCCCACCGGGCTGGACATCGGCACCGAAGACGGCCTGGCCACGCTGAAGCGCGAACTGCGCGAGCCGCGACCCGACCGCGTGTTCCATCTCGCCGACGCGTTCCGCGCCGGCCTCACGCTGGACGAAGTGCACGAACTCAGCCGCGTCGATCCCTGGTTCCTCGCCGCATTCGAGGACATCGTGCGGACCGAAGGCGAAGTGAAGGCACGGGGCATCGCCGTGCTGGATGCGCCGCGCATGCGCGAGCTGAAGCGCATGGGCTTCTCCGACGCGCGCCTCGCCGAGCTGACCGGCTCCGACGAAGCCGCCATGCGCCACCTGCGCCGCACGCTTGGCGTGCGGCCGGTATACAAGCGCGTGGACTCCTGCGCCGCCGAATTCGCCACCACCACTGCGTACATGTACTCGACCTACGAGGAAGAGTGCGAGGCCAACCCGACTGACCGCGACAAGATCATGGTGCTCGGCGGCGGCCCGAACCGCATCGGGCAGGGCATCGAGTTCGACTACTGCTGCGTGCACGCCGCGCTCGCCCTGCGCGAGGACGGGTTCGAGACCATCATGGTCAACTGCAACCCGGAAACCGTTTCCACCGACTACGACACCTCCGACCGCCTGTACTTCGAGCCGCTGACGCTGGAAGACGTGCTGGAGATCGTCGACCTCGAGAAGCCGAAGGGCGTGATCGTGCAGTACGGTGGCCAGACACCGCTTAAGCTGGCGCGTGCGCTGGAGGCCGCGGGCACGCCGATCATCGGCACCTCGCCCGACTCGATCGACCTCGCCGAGGACCGCGAGCGCTTCCAGCAGATGATCGTGAAGCTCGGTCTGCGCCAGCCGCCGAACCGGACCGCGCGCAACGCCGACGAGGCGCTGGCGCTGGCGCGCGAGATCGGCTACCCGCTGGTGGTGCGCCCCAGCTACGTGCTGGGCGGCCGCGCGATGGAAGTGGTCTACGACGACGCCGACCTCGCGCGCTACATCCGCGAGGCGGTGCAGGTTTCCAATGATTCCCCGGTGCTGCTGGACCGCTTCCTCGACCACGCCGTCGAGGTGGACGTGGACATCATCGCGGACAGCGCGGGCAACGTGCTGATCGGCGGCATCATGGAGCATATCGAGGAGGCCGGCGTGCATTCCGGCGACTCATCCTGCTCGCTGCCCCCGTACTCGCTGACGCCGGTGATCCAGGACGAATTGCGCCGCCAGGTCGCCGCGATGGCAAAGGAACTGAAGGTCGTGGGCCTGATGAACACCCAGTTCGCGATCCAGGGCGATACCGTGTTCATCCTGGAAGTGAATCCGCGCGCCTCGCGCACGGTGCCGTTCGTGTCCAAGGCCACCGGCGTGCCGCTGGCGAAGATCGCCGCGCGCGCGATGGCCGGGAAGTCGCTGCCGGAGCAAGGTGCCACGAAGGAAGTGATTCCCTCGTACTACTCGGTCAAGGAAGCGATCTTCCCGTTCCTGAAGTTCCAGAACGTCGATCCCATCCTCGGACCCGAGATGCGCTCCACCGGCGAGGTGATGGGCGTGGGCCGCAGCTTCGGCGCCGCCTTCGCACGCGGCCACGATGCCGCCGGCATCCGGACGCCGCCGAAGGGCAAGGTGTTCGTGTCGGTGCGCGATGCCGACAAGGACCGCCTGCTGCCGGTGGCGCAGGAGGTGCTGCGCCGCGGCTTCAGCCTGGTCGCCACCGCCGGCACGGCGGCCTACCTCAATGGCCAGGGCGTGGCCTGCGAGCGCGTCAACAAGGTGCTCGAGGGCCGGCCGCACATCGTCGACCTTATCAAGAACGGCGAGATCGTCTATATCGTCAACACCACCGAGGGCAAGCAGGCGATCGCCGATTCGTTCTCCATCCGGCGCGAGGCGCTGCAGCAGCGTGTCACGTATTCCACCACCGTCGCGGGCGCTCGCGCACTGGTCCATTCGCTGGATTTCCACGGCAGCGAGGACGTGCATAGCCTGCAGGAACTGCACCAGGAGCTGAAGGCATGAGCGCTCGCGCCCCCATCACCAAGGCCGGCTCGGAGCGGCTGCGCGCCGAGCTGGAGCGGCTGAAGTCGACGGAGCGTCCGCGCATCATCGCCGCGATCGCCGAGGCCCGTGCCCACGGCGACCTCAAGGAGAACGCCGAGTACCATGCCGCGCGCGAGCTGCAGAGCTTCATCGAGGGGCGCATCGCCCAGCTGGAGGCGCTGCTCTCCACCGCCGAGGTGATCGACGTGTCGCGGCTCAACCCCGGCAGCAAGGTGGTGTTCGGTGCGATAGTGGACCTGGCGGACGAAGACAGCGGAGCCGAGGTCACCTACCAGATCGTGGGTGACCTCGAGGCCGACATCAAGCAGGGGCTGATCGCCGTGTCCTCGCCGATCGCGCGCGCGCTGATCGGCAAGCTCGAGGGCGACAGCTTCGAGTTCAACGCACCGAATGGCGTCAAGCATTACGAGATCACGGGTGTGCGCTATTCCTGAGCGCAGGCTTGAAGGTACGTGCGGAACGCCTGGTTGCCGAGGTGGCCAGCCTGTCAAGCCAACCGGGGGCTGGCCGCTCCCGCCAACGTCGCCTGACAACGGTCAACCCTATGCCGCAGCAGAAAATCCTGTTTCTCAGTGTCTCCGCCGGCGCCGGCCACATGCGCGCCGCCGAAGCGCTGCGACTGACCGCAGAGACAAGTCTGCCGGATGTCGAGACGAAGCACCTGGATGCGATGGAATACGTGCCGTCCGCGTTTCGCAAGCTGTATACCGATTTCTACATCACGCTGATCAGCAGCTACCCGACCCTGTGGGGAATGCTGTACCAGCGCAGCTCGGAGGCGGATCCCAACGGCCCGATGCAGAAGCTGCGGCGGGCCATCGAGCGGCTGGGCACCGGCGACCTGCGCAAGGCGATCAACGCGTTTGCACCAGACGCCATCGTCTGCACCCACTTCCTGCCCGCCGAAATGCTGATGCACGAGATCCGGAGTGAGCGCTTCGCGGTGCCGGTATGGGTGCAGGTGACCGATTTCGACCTGCACGGCATGTGGGTGATTCCGCACATGACGGGCTTCTTCGCCGCCAGCGAGGAAATCGCCTTCCGGATGAAGGCCAATCGCATCGGGGCGGAGCGCATCCATACCACCGGCATTCCGGTGATGCCGGCCTTCACGGAGCCACTGGATCGCCAGGCTTGCGCCGGGCGCTTCGGGCTGGATCCGGCACGGCGCACCATCATGCTGATGGGCGGCGGCGCAGGCGTCGGCAAGCTCGACGAGGTGGCCGCCGCGCTGATGCGGCTCGAACACGACTTCCAGCTCGTCGTGCTGGCCGGACGCAACGAGGCCGCGCTGGCCAGGTTGAAGATTCACGCGGCGGAATACCCGGGGCGGCTGTTCCCGTTCGGGTTCACCAACGAGGTGGCACAGCTGATGGCCTGTTCCGACCTGGTGATCACCAAGCCCGGCGGGCTGACCACGTCCGAATGCCTTGCGATGGGCGTGCCGATGGTGGTGTATGCGCCGGTTCCCGGCCAGGAAGAGCGCAATGCGGACTACGTGCTGGAGCAGGGCGCCGCATTGAAGGCGATCGACCTGGTTTCGCTCGAATACCGGGTACGCGAATTGCTGGCCGAGCCGCAGCGATTGACGCGCATGCGCGAGCAGGCGCGTCGTCTGGGCCGACCGCAGGCCGCGCAGCGCGTACTGCGGATCGTGCATGCCCAGCTTGAAGGCGCGTCGCCGGCAACTGCACGGACGGACTGTTGAACGTGCGCCAGCGGGACCTGCGACCCGTGCGTGCCTGGGAAGATCTCGTTTCCCTGCGTCCACTGGTGCTGGCGCTGACTCTCGGCTGGACCATCCTGCTGGCCTTCTTCTTCGCGAACGTGGAGATCCAGATCGAAGGCGCCGCCGGCTGGGCGGCGAACCTGCCGACCTGGCGCATCGAGCACGGCTGGCTGCTGGACGTTTTCTGGGGCGGGCGGCCGATGACTGGCTACCACGCGTGGCTGTTCCCGTGCATTGGCCTGTTTTTCCATTTCCCGATGATCTTCACCGGCCGCTGGAGCTGGCGCGCCGAGGCGCGCGTGCTGGCCTGCATCATGCTTTTCTGGATCACCGAAGACTTCCTGTGGTTCGTGTTGAACCCGGCCTACGGCCTGGCGCATTTCGCGCCACGCTATATTCCCTGGCACATCCGCTGGTGGGGGCCGGCACCCAGTGACTACTGGGTTTTCTTGTCCGCATCCATGGTGCTGTTCTGGCTGTCGTACCGCCGTCCGTGTGCCGCAAGTCCAACGAACACATGATGCGTTTTACCCCGATCCTGAGGTACGCCGGAAAACAAAAAAGGCCGCATCGATGCGGCCTTTTTTATCGACACGTCGCGCCGGACTCAGCGCTGGCGAGCCTTGAAACGCGGGTTGCTCTTGCAGATCACGAACACCTTGCCGCGACGGCGCACGATCTTGCAGTCGCGGTGCCGCGCCTTGGCGGACTTCAACGAGTTAAGCACCTTCACGGCGAGCTCCTGATACCAAACGAAAAAATCAAGCACGCAAGTATAAACTGTTGAACCGCCAGCCACAAGTCAGCACTGTCAGTCGCCCGTGCCGCTGGCGGACTCCTCCACAGTGGCGAGGAATTGCGCCAATGCCGGCGACGGGTCGCCGATCCGGCTGGCCACGGCCAGCAGCAAGTGGGCATTGCGGTCGGCCAATGGTACATAGCTGACGCCGGCGAGGTGCACCGCGCGCATCGTCGCCGGGACCAGTGCCATGCCCAGGCCGGCGGCCACCAGTGCCAGCAGGCCGTTGATCTGCTGGGCCTGCTGCACGATGCGCGGGGCGAAGCCGGCTTCGGCCGCCAGCGTGCGCAGGCGATCGTGCAGGGTGGCAGCCAGCTCGCGCGGCTGGGTGACGAAGGCTTCGCCGGCGGCCTCGCCCATGTGCAGTTCTTCGCGTGCGGCCAGCGGATGGCTGGAGGGCAGGGCGAGCATCAGGGGTTCGCGGTCGAGCACGCGCAACTGCAGCTGGCGCGCAGCCTGGATGTGGCTGGGCTGGTCGCGCACGAAGCCCACGTCGATCTCATTGGCCAGCAAGGCTGCGAATTGCGGCTCGGTGTACATCTCGCACAGTTGGACGTTCACCTCCGGCGCCACCTGTCGATGACGCAGCAGAGTGCGCGGCAGGGCGGGGTGGAACGATACCGACAGGGTATAGGCCAGCCGCAACTGGCCGCTGTGGCCGGCCGCGGCCGCCGCGGCCCGGCTGCGCGCCAGTTCGGCCTGGGCCAGGATCTGCCGCGCCTGTTCCAGGAAGACCCGTCCCGGCTCGGTCAGGGCGACCCGGCGCTTGCTGCGCTCGAGCAGCAACACCCCGAGATCCCGTTCCAGCGCCTGGATCTGTTGGGAAAGCGGTGGCTGGGAGATGTGGAGGCGGATCGCGGCGCGTGTGAAGCTCAACTCCTCGGCGACCGCGATGAAGTAGCGCAATTGGCGGAAGTCAAACATAGTCGAAATACATATAAGGAACGATCTAAATATATATTAGATACTTAAACGCGTCGCTCATAAAATATCCCCCGTCCCATCATCACCCCCCTCCCCCGATGGTGGTGACCCTCGCCTCGCAGCGACGCTAGACACGATACTGGCCACCCCCCCCCCGGGCCCTATCGATGCGTCGTCTCGCGAGGCGTTTTCTTTGGTGCCTTGCAGGGAACGACGGTGTTCGTCGGCAACGCGCCGGGCAGCGTCAGAGCCGACAGGCCAGCCGCGTTCCCTGATCGATGGCCCGTTTCGCATCGAGTTCGGCTGCGACGTCGGCGCCGCCGATCAGGTGCACGGTGACACCTGCAGTCGACAATTCCTCTGCCAGGCGGCGATCCGGCTCCTGGCCGGCGCACACCACCACGTTGTCGACGGGAAGGATCTGTGACTTTCCATCAACCGTTACGTGCAGGCCGCTGTCGTCGAAGCGCTCGTAGGCGACCTTGCCCAGCATGGTCACGTGCTTGACCTTTAGCGTTGCGCGGTGCACCCAGCCGGTGGTCTTGTTGAGGCGGGCGCCGGGGCGGCCTTCGCTGCGCTGGAGCAGCCAGACCTGGCGCAGCGGAGGCTCGGGCTTTGGCGACAGCAAGCCGCTGCGCCGCTCGAGCTGCGTATCCACGCCCCACTCCCTGGCCCAACGCGCTACGTCGGTGGAGGGCGAGGGCTGGTGTTCGACCAGGAATTCGGCCATGTCGAAGCCGATGCCGCCAGCGCCGATGACTGCCACCCGCGCTCCCACCGGCCGGTCGCGGGCAAGCACGTCGAGGTAGCTCAGCACGCGCGGGTCGTCGCTGCCAGGAAAACTCACGCGACGCGGCACCACGCCGGTAGCCACGACGACCTCGTCATACCCGGCAGCCTTGAGCGAGGTGGCATCGGCCTCGACGCCCAGCTTCACGTCGACGCCGGCGTCGACGAGGCGATGGCGGTAATAGCGCAAGGTTTCGTGAAACTCCTCCTTGCCCGGAATCCGCTTCGCATAGTTGAACTGGCCGCCGATTTCGCCGGCGCGGTCGATCAGAGTCACCGCATGGCCGCGCTCGCCCAGCACACCGGCGCAGGCCATGCCGGCCGGTCCTGCGCCTACCACGGCGATGCGTTTGCGCCGCGGCGCCGGCTCGATCCTCAGCTCGGTCTCGTGGCAGGCGCGCGGGTTGACCAAACAGCTCGCGCGCCTGTTCTGGAACACGTGGTCGAGGCAGGCCTGGTTGCAGGCGATGCAGGTGTTGATGCGTTCGCTGCGGCCGGCTTTCGCCTTGTTCGCCCATGCGGGATCGGCCAGCAGCGGGCGTGCCATCGAGACGATGTCGGCGTCGCCGTCAGCCAACACGCGCTCGGCGGTCTCGGGCATGTTGATGCGGTTGGTGGCGACCAGCGGGACGGAAACCTCGCCCTTGAGTTTCCGCGTCACCCAGGCGAAGCCGGCTCGCGGCACGCTGGTGACGATGGTGGGTACGCGTGCTTCGTGCCAGCCGATGCCGGTGTTGATGATGCTGGCGCCGGCGGCCTCGATGGCCTTGGCCAGCGCGACGACCTCTACCCAGTTCTGGCCGTCCTCGACCAGGTCCAGCATCGACAGCCGGTAGATGATGATGAAGTCGCGGCCCACTGCTTCGCGGGTGCGGCGCACGATTTCCACCGGGAAGCGCATGCGTCGCGACGCTTCGCCGCCCCAGGCATCGTGGCGATGGTTGGTGCGCGCGGCAATGAACTGGTTGATGAGGTAGCCCTCCGAGCCCATCACCTCGATGCCGTCGTAGCCCGCTTCACGGGCCAGCCGGGCGCAATGCACGAAGTCGCGGATGGTGCGCTCTACGCCGCTGGCGGAGAGCGCCCGTGGCTTGAACGGGGTGATCGGCGACTTGATCCGCGACGGCGCCACCGACAGCGGGTGGTAGCCGTAGCGGCCGGCGTGCAGGATCTGCATGCAGATGCGGCCGCCTTCGGCATGCACCGCAGCGGTAAGCTTGCGGTGGCGCGGCTTGTGCCAAGGCAGGCTCAGGCGTCCCCCGAACGGCTTCAGCCAGCCCTCGATGCTGGGCGCGATACCGCCGGTCACCATCAGCCCCACGCCACCCCGGGCACGCTCGGCGAAGTAGGCGGCCAGCTTGTCGAAGTCGGCGGCCTTGTCCTCCAGCCCGGTGTGCATAGAGCCCATCAGGATGCGGTTGGGCAGGGTGACGTGACCCAGATCCAGCGGGGTGAACAGGTGGGGGTAGTCCATGGCACGACCGTGTTCAAACGATCGTATGAATGTGCCCGTTGTGAGGCCCGGGCGCAAGCGCCATGGGCGGTTCAGCTCCGCAATTGCTCCACCAGGGCGATGTAGCGGCGCATCGCCTCGTCCTGCGGCAGGCCGCGCAACTGCAGCCAGGCCGCGTGCTTGGCCGTGCCCACGAAATCGAAGAAACCGGGCTGTTCGCCCCGGGCGTCACCTTCCGAACCCTGCTTGTAGAGCGCGTAGAGCTTGAGCAAGGTGTCGTTGTCGGGACGATAGTCCAGCCGTTTCACGTCCTCGGCGGCCTGATCGAATGATTGGCGGAGATCGTTCATGGCGTGGCGAAGGAGCGTGTGGCGCAGGATCTGGCCATGGTACGCGATGCCGCGCAGGTCGGCGCGATAACATGCGGGCCCCTCGCCTGACCTGGATCCGTCATGAGCCGAACTGCTGCCGTCCCCGTATTGACCATCGACGGCCCCTCCGGCTCGGGCAAGGGCACGATCAGCCGGCGGGTGGCCGAGCACCTGGGCTGGCGGCTGCTGGACTCCGGCGCGTTGTACCGGGCGGTGGGCTATGCCGCCGGGGCGGCGGGGCTGGACCTTTCCGACGCCGAGGCGGTGACCCGCTGTGCGCAGGCGACGAAGATCCGCTTCCAGCCGAGCGCAGACGGCGGCGACACCCGCATCCTGGTCAACGGCCACGATGCCACCGACGAGCTGCGCACCGAGACCGCCGGTGCAGCGGCTTCGGCGATTGCCTCGATCGCCCCGGTACGGCAGGCCCTGGTGGAGCTGCAGCTGGGCTTCCGCAGGGCACCCGGACTGGTGGCCGACGGGCGCGACATGGGCACGGTGATCTTCCCGGATGCGCCGTTCAAGGTGTTCCTCACCGCCAGCGCCGCCGAGCGGGCGAAAAGGCGCTATAAGCAGTTGAAGGAAAAGGGGCTCAACGTTACACTAGCGAGTCTGCAGCGCGAGATCGAAGCGCGCGACCATCGCGATGCGTCGCGGACGGTCGCGCCCCTGAAGCCCGCGCCGGAGGCCGTGCTGGTGGATACCACCGGCATGGACATCGATCAGGTGGTCGCAAAAGTTCTTGCCGTCGTGCAGCCCTGACCGGGCGGCGCGGCGGTTTCCGTTCCCCGGCCATGGTGGCCGGGGAGTCAACCATGGTGGCGACGGGCGTGCCGCGAGGCTGTCCCGAAGACACCCCAACCGGTGGATCGTTGCCGATGCAAGTCCCGCACGGGGCATCGCAACCGTCCTTTCCCATTCTGGAATCAACATGACCGAAAGTTTTGCCGAACTGTTTGAACAGAGCCAGCAGGCCATCGCCAAGCTGAAGCCCGGCGCCATCGTCACCGGCATCGTGGTGGAAATCCGCAACGACGTCGTCGTGATCAATGCGGGCCTGAAGAGCGAAGGCATCGTCCCGATCGAGCAGTTCAAGGGCGAGGACGGCACCCTCGAGGTGAACGTCGGCGATCCCGTGAAAGTGGCCCTCGAGGCCCTCGAAGACGGTTTCGGCGAAACCAAGCTGTCGCGCGAGAAGGCCAAGCGCTCGATGGTGTGGGACGACCTCGAGGAGGCGTTCGACAAGGAGGAGACCATCAAGGGCATGATCTCCGGCAAGGTCAAGGGCGGTTTCACCGTCGACATCAAGGACGTGCGCGCGTTCCTGCCGGGTTCCCTGGTCGACGTGCGCCCGGTGCGCGAGCCGACCTACCTCGAGGGCAAGGAACTCGAGTTCAAGATCATCAAGCTGGACCGCAAGCGGAACAACGTGGTGGTCAGCCGCCGCGCCGTCGTCGAGACCGAGTTCTCCGCCGAGCGCGAACAGCTGCTCGAGCGCCTGGTCGAGGGTGCCGTGATCAAGGGCGTGGTGAAGAACCTCACCGACTACGGCGCGTTCGTGGACCTGGGCGGCATCGACGGCCTGCTGCACATCACCGACATGGCGTGGAAGCGCGTGCGCCACCCGAGCGAGGTCGTCAACGTCGGCGACGAGCTGGAAGTGCGCGTGCTGAAGTTCGACAAGGAGCGCAACCGCGTCTCGCTGGGCCTGAAGCAGCTGGGCGACGATCCGTGGGTGAACATCTCGCGCCGTTATCCGGTGGGTTCGCGCCTGTTCGGCAAGGTCTCCAACGTCACCGACTACGGCTGCTTCGTCGAGATCGAGCCGGGCGTCGAGGGTCTGGTCCACGTGTCCGAGATGGACTGGACCAACAAGAACGTCAACCCGGCCAAGGTTGTGCAGGTCGGCGACGAGACCGAGGTGATGGTGCTGGACGTCGACGAAGAGCGCCGCCGCATCTCGCTGGGCATCAAGCAGACCCGCTCCAATCCGTGGGAAGCCTTCGCCGCCATGCACAAGAAGGGCGACAAGGTGTCCGGCCAGATCAAGTCGATCACCGACTTCGGCGTGTTCATCGGCCTGGAAGGCGGCATCGACGGCCTGGTGCACCTTTCCGACATCTCCTGGCAGATGTCCGGCGAGGACCTCGTGCGCAACTTCAAGAAGGGCGACGAGATCGAGGCCGTGGTGCTGGCGGTGGATCCGGAACGCGAGCGCATCTCGCTCGGCATCAAGCAGATGGAGCAGGACCCGTTCGGCCAG
>Ga0187815_10000263_pt1 | contig 26255 bp, 25 predicted proteins | sample NC_S_5_FD_132962 | JGI IMG/M metagenome (GOLD analysis project Ga0187815, IMG submission 132962) | Wetland sediment microbial communities from Neuse River Estuary, North Carolina, USA - ASW-S_5 | ecosystem: Environmental > Aquatic > Freshwater > Wetlands > Sediment | place: USA: North Carolina...
AAATTTCATGGACATCAAAATCCGGTGGCGCCCCTGCCTAGCATGTTTTCGTCACGCGCGCTTGCGGATGGCTTCCACCAACGGATCGCTCTCCAGTCCGGGCACCAGCGGCGGCGACGGATCGTAGGCGGCAAAGCGATTGCGGCCGTCGCGCTTGGCCTCGTAGAGCGCGTGGTCGGCGGCGGCAATCAGCCGGTCCGGGAAGGCGCCCATGCTGCGCGTCCACTGGGCAACGCCGATCGAGACGGAGACCGGGATGTCGTGACCCGAGCACCCGGCGGCATCGTCACGGCAGACCTCGAGCAGGCGGCGGGCGATCATCGCGCCCTCGCGCAGGGTAGAGGACGGCAGCACGATGCAGAACTCGTCGCCGCCGGCGCGCGCCAGCATGTCGCCGGGACGCAGCCGCGTCTGCGCCATCAGCGTGAAATGCTGCAGGCAGGCGTCGCCCGCGGCATGGCCGTGGGTGTCGTTGATGCCCTTGAACCCGTCGAGGTCGATGACGAGCAGCGCGAACGCCTCGCCCGAGCGCTCCGAGCGCGCGCATTCCTCGGTCAGCCGCTGCAAGAGATGCCGGCGGTTGGCAACCCCGGTGAGATCGTCCATCAGCGCGAGGTCGGCGACCTCGCTGCGCAGGCGATCGATCGCCATCAGCAGAAAGCCGAAATTCACCGCCATCGACAGGAACACCAGCACCAGGGTCAGGAAGGACTGGGACTGGCCGTAGTGGGTGTAAACAAAGCCGCCGGCGGCGCCGGTCAGCCCGGCCATGAGCCGCAGCGAATAGATGGTGACGATGAGAATGACGATAATGCCGGCCAGCTGCGCGCCGGCATTCTTGCGGCCGTCCGGCGGCGAGAGCAGCATCTTCAGCGACAGCACCAGCGGCAGCGCCTGGGAGACGGTGTAGATGGTCAGCCGCGCCGGCGCGCTGTCGTGGACGTAGGTGAAGAAGACCATGCCGAGAAACGCGTTGGCCGTGATCAGCGCCGTTCGTTGCCAGTCGACAGGCTTCTGGTAGAAGCAGCGGATGCCCATCGCGGCAAGGCAGGTGGCCAGTACCATGATGGTGCCGCCGGCCAGCAGCGGCAAAAGCGTCTGGTCATAGACGCCGCGCAGCGTCGCCACGGCGGCTGCGGCGGCGCACATGAACGCCGCTCCGGTCCAGTAGCGCGCGGCTTCAAAGGAGGGATAGGTCCGCTGCACATAGGCCCAGATCAGGCCCAGCGCCAGAAAATTGATAACTAGTACGGTCCAAAGCGTCGGAACGCTCAGCATCACCAACCCGGGACCGCAATTGTCCCGTCTCCCCTAGACTATCGAACAGCCCGCCATTGGGATTCCGCCCGAAACAATCCCCGTTGTCTTGCGGACAACGTGCAGCGGCGGCGCTTAACGGAGTCTCACCGCAACCGCACAATCCGCACCGTGGTTTTATTTTGATGAACGCGCCGCTTCGCCTTCGCCGGGAGACAAATGGCGCGCCGATCTTGGTGTTGCATTAACCCTGTTGCATGCGTCTTCGCCGACGGCGATCGGCGCGCCTTCGTCGGCGCGACCGCAGAAAATTTCAAAAAAAGCACCTCAAAACGCATAACAGCTGTGGATAACGCCATCATCACGTCGTGACAGCACGCGGCAGCAGCCCGCGAATCTGCTCGAAATGTAAGCGAGGATGTTGCGAGGTTGGCCCTCCGCCACAATGCATGCCTCGGAGTCGCGTTCAATCCATTAAACCCTTGAGAGGATACTATGGCTAAGAAAGCGAAGAAGGCCAAGAAGGCGAAAAAGGCGAAGAAGGCCAAGAAGGGTAAGAAGTAGCTCTTCAGCCCGGGTGGAGCGCCGCGCGCTCTGCCCGGGCACTCAACCGGTGCAATGGGTTTTTGTTGAGTTGATTTTCGAAGATGGCGGGCGGCGGCCCGCCTTTTTGATTCCGGGGTGAGGCTCCGCGGTCGTCATGCCGCGAAGACGTGGATGGCCGGGTCAAGCCGTGCCATGGCGAGGAGCGAAGGCCGACTACCGCTCCGACAGCGCAAGGCGCGCGCCGAGCGCGGCGAAGCCGGCGGCAAAGCTGCGGCGCAGCCACGCCAGGACTTTTGGCCTCGAGATGACGCGGTCGCGCACCGCCGCGGCGAACAGGCCGTAGATGGCGAACACCACGAAAGTCATCGCCATGAAGGCCGCCGATAGCTCCAGCAGGCGGGCGAGCGGATGCGGATCGCTGGCCTCGATGAACTGCGGCAGGAAGGCAAAGAAGAAGATCGAGAGTTTTGGGTTGAGGATGTTGATCAGGATGGCGGTGACGATGACGCGGCCGTCCGACCGCTGCGACGGCTCGGCCTTGATCGCCAGCGCCCCCTGCTCGCGCAGCGCCTGCCAGGCCATGTAGAGCAGGTACGCCACCCCGCACCATTTCAGCGTCGCAAAGGCGAGCGCACTGGTGTGCAGGATGGCGGCAAGCCCCAGCATCGCCCCGACCATCTGCGGCACGATGCCGAGCGTGCAGCCGAAGGCGGCCGCGACCGAAGCGCGCGAGCCCTGCGCCAGCGCCACCGCCAGCGTGTAGAGCACCCCGGTGCCGGGAGAAGCGACCACGATCAGCGTGGTCAGCAGGAAGGAGAGCGTCATGCGCCGGCAATAACATGGCGGCAGACCGCACGGAAGCGGTGCGGAGCAGCCTCCATTTCGTCATGTCCGGGCAGAAGCGCGAAGCCATGTCTTCGCGCTAGACGTCCCCGCGCATCTGCGTCTTCCCTTCCCTCCTCGCAAAGACGTGGATGGCCGGTACAAGACGCGCTTTTTGCCCGGCCATGACAGGGATGGAGCATCACACAAGGTCAGTGATGGCGATCACCTTCCTGCTGTGCCAGGCGATAGACGGTCTGCTCGGCCAGGCGGATGACATCGAGCGGCGCCCATGGCTTGGACCAGTAGTGCACCCCTTGCGGCAGGGGCCGCGGCAGCGGGTTGCCGGAGGTGACGATCACATCGATTTTCGGATTGTAGCGCCTCGCGATATGGGCGAGCGAAACGCCGTCCATGTCCCCGGCGAGGCTGACGTCGGTCATGACCAGCGCGACCTCGCCGCCGATCCGGCGCAGCACGGCCTCGGCCGCCTCCGCACTCTCGCATTCGATGACGTCGAAATGACTCTCCTCCAGCAGCACGGCGAGCATTTCCCGCTGCATCGGGTCGTCCTCGACGACCAGAGCCGTCGCGCGAAATGGCCTAGACTGTCCCATGAGCATCTCCGTTGGAAAATTCCTGCCCAAGCAACTCAGGTTTAAACAGGAACCCCCTGTATTGTTCGGTTCCAATTTGAGAAAAGCGGTGGAACCCGTGCCGCGCACGGCCCCTGCGATTCCCGAGCCAATGGAGTGCTGCCATGACTGCGATCAACGGAAGTGCCGCTGCGGTGACGGGGGCGGCGAGCGGCATCGGCCGGGCGCTCGCAATCGAGCTCGCCGCGCGCGGCTGCGACCTTGCGATTGCCGACCGCGACGAGGCGGGCCTTGCGGCGACCGCCGCCGAGCTTGCCAGGAGCGGACGCAAGGTGACAACGCATCGCCTCGACGTGTCCGAGCCGGCGCAGATCCAGGAATTTGCGAACGCGGCAACCAGCGCCCATCCCACCCTCAACATTGTCATCAACAATGCGGGCGTTGCGCTGCTCGGCGAGTTCAAGGAGATCGACCAGGCGCAGTTCGAATGGCTGATGAACATCAATTTCTGGGGCGTGGTGCATGGCAGCCGCGCCTTCCTGTCCCATCTGGAGCGGCAGAAGGCCGCGCATATCGTCAACATCTCGTCGATCTTCGGCATCATCGCGCCCGCCGGACAGACCGCTTATTGCGCCTCGAAATTCGCCGTGCGCGGTTTCTCGGAGGCGCTGCGCCACGAGTTCTGGCTCGCCAAAAGCCCGATCCAGCTGACGGTGGTGCATCCCGGGGGCATCAAGACCAATATCGCGCGCAACATGCGTACCGGCACCGGCGTCACCGACAACGCCCGCCGCGCGCAATCGATCGAGCGTTTTGACAATGATTTCGCCAAGACCACGCCAGCGGCTGCGGCACAGACCATCATCAAGGGCATCGAGAACAACGCGCCGCGCGTCCTGATCGGCGGCGATGCGAAATTCCTGGACCTGCTGCAGCGCTTCCGGCCCGGCAAATATTTCTCGCTGCTGCAGCGGCGGATCGAGAAGCAGCGCGCCGAGCAGGCGGCGACGAAATAGATCGCGGGGCATGATTTCGTCACCCTCGCCCCTTGTGGGAGAGGGTCGCTTCGCGGAACGCGAAGCGGGGTGAGGGGTCTGTCTCCGCGGATAGGGATGCCTGATTGAACAGGTATGCTCGCGGATAGAGACCCCTCATCCGTCGCGCTTTGGAGCGCATTGCGCTCCAAGGCGCGCCACCTTCTCCCACAAGGGGAGAAGGGAAGAGCGGAGCTCCAGTCTTCGCACAACCGCGTCCTGTGGTTATGGATCCCGGATCAGCGCTCGCAGAGCCCGTCATCGGGCGCGCGTTCGCGCGACCCGTTGGCTCGCTTGTCCGGGACGACGGTTGAGTGCGGGGCGCCGACCACGATCATCGCAGCTGGTCGGCGTAATACCCGATGGTCTTGCGGTAGATCACCGCCCTGTTCCACTCGCGCATCGCTTCGAAATTGGGTGTGCCTTCGTCGTAAGGCTGGCCCATCTTGAAGCCGCTCGTCTTCAGCAGGTTCGCGGTGGAGGCCAGCACGTCGGGAACGCTGTGGCGCAAATCGACGTGGCCGTTGCCGTCGAAATCGACGCCGTACTTGATGTAGGACGACGGCAAGAATTGCGTCTGGCCGATCTCGCCGGCATAGGCGCCGATCATGTCGCTGAGGCGCAGGTCGCCGCGCTGCAGGATCTTCAGCGCCGCGATCAGTTCGCCCTGGAACAGCTCGGTGCGGCGGCAGTCATGCGCCATGGTGGCGAGCACGCGGAAGACCGGCAGCTTGCCCATGTCGCCCTTGCCGAAATCGCTTTCCAGCCCCCAGATCGCCACCAGGATCTGGCGCGGCACGCCAAAACGCTGCTCGACTTGCGCGAACAGCGCGGCGTGACGCTGCAGCATGGCGCGGGCGCCGGAGATGCGGCCGGGCGTGACGCGGGTGGCGACATATTGCTCGAAGGTCTTCTTGAAGGTGCCGCGCTGGCGGCGGTCGAAGGCGAGCACCGCCATGTCCTGCTGCACGCCGCCGAGCGCCTGGTCGATGACCTCCTGCGAGATGCCGGCGCTTGCTGCCTCCGCCGAGATGTTGCGGACAAAGGCTTGGAAATCGCCGCCGCAGCGGGCGGCAAAAGCAGGGGTGGCGGCGAGCAAAGCGGCGAACAAAATGGCGAAGCGAAATATGCGCATGCGAATCCCTATTCGTGATGGGGGACGATCATGGCATGCAATGCCCACTCTCGTCATCGCCTGCAGGGCTCGTGGCGCGTGTGCGGCATCGGGGCTCTTGCCCCTTGTTGCGGTAGAGGGGCCGGGAAAGACTGCCGCTGTGGCTTACCCCTCTCCCGGATTGCATCGTTCCGATGTAATCCGACCTCCTTCGCAAGGGGGGAGGTGACGAAGGAACGTGGATGCCGCGGATAGGAACACCCTTGCGCAACAGGGCGTTGACGCCGGTGGGCCACGAGGATCAGGTTGCGTTAGATGCGGGACGAAAGCCAAGAACGCTACGGAGAATTGGAGATGCCACTGACGCGGCTGCTTGCGATCAACCTCGGCATCGGCGCACTGCTGGCGGTGCTTTTGGTCGGCAGCCTGCTCGTGCTCAATCCGGGCGGCTTGCGCGACCTGATCATGGCCGACCGCGCGCCGCTGGTGCCGATCGCGCTGCTGCTCGGCGGGTTCGTCATCACGCTCGGCTCGACCGCGATGGGCACGGCGATCATGGCGATGGGCGTCGGCGAGCGGGATGACCGGCCGCGCGGCGGGCGGCGCGTGGTGATGCAGGAGACGGCGCAGAGAAAATCGTAGGGGGAACAGTAGGTGGGCAAAGGTGCCTTGCGCCGTGCTATCTTCAAGACCTCTCTCGCGATGGTGGGCACGCTGCGCTTTGCCCACCCTACAAATTCTCGTCATGGCCGGGCTTGACCCGGCCATCCACGTCTTTGCCGCCGCGAGAAAGGAAGACGTGGATGCCCGGGACATCTAGCGCGAAGACGCGCTTCGCGCTTCTGCCCGGGCATGACGGAGAGAGCGGGGCTTCCTACTCTCCTCCATCGATCTGCCGGCCCATCAGGGCGATCGCCTTCTGATAGACGCCGGCGGCATTCCAGGCCTGGATGGCGGCAAAGTTCGGCTCGCCCGGCTGGTAGCCGGCGCCCGGCTTCCAGCCATGGGCGCGCAGGAAGTTCGCGGTCGAGGACAGCGCGTTCGCCGCGTTCTCCAGATTGCCGGTGCCATAGGCGAGAATCGCCTTCGGCATGAACTGGGTCTGGCCGACCTCGCCATGCATGGAGCCGCGCTGGCTCGGCGAGATCGCGCCGCGATCGATCAATTGCAAGGCGGCGTAGAGATGCTCGGTGAAATAGGCCGAGCGCCGGCAGTCATAGGAAAGCGTCGCGATCGAGGAGAGCATGTGCTGGTTGCCGCGCTGGCTGCCGAAGCCGGTCTCCATGCCCCAGATGGCAATCAGCGGCCCCGGCGGCACGCCATAGCGCTGCTGGATCGAGGCAAACAGCGCCGCCTGCGAGCGCTTCAACTGCCGCCCCTTGGCGACGATCGTCGCCCCGCCGCGCTTTGCCAGGAACGCATCAAGCGAGAGATTGAAGCTGCGCTGGCCGCGGTCGGCATTGATGGTGGCCTGCGCGTAATTCGTCGCCATCAGCGCCGAGATCGCGGTGGCGCCGACGCCCTTGGCCCGCGCTTCGCCGGCGAATTGCTGCTTCCAGCCCTCGTAGCCGCCGGCCGAACTGCCGCATTGCACGGCATAAGCGTGCGGGCTGAAACATACCGACATGGCCAAGGCAGCGAAGGTGGCCGCGAAAAACTTCTTGCTCTCGGTCATCTCTGGAAGCTTCCCTTTCGATGTTACCCCGCCCATTCAGCAGCTTAGCGGAACCGAGGCGGCGGTCCTAGGCTATTTGGACGCCGGCGAATTGACAGGCGTGCCCTGATCGACGACAAGCCGCCATGGCCAAGAAACCCGGAACCAATCCCAAAGGCGAGTTTGCCTTTTTCAATGTCGTTTATGAAGACGGCTCCCAGCGCTCCAACCGGCGCGTGCCTGCCGAATTGCTCGGCGGGCTCGGCGGCGACGATCCAGCGCGTGGATTTATCATGGAGCAGGACCGCGAGATCGCCGAAAAAAGTGGCCGCCCGCCGCTCGCGATCAAGCAAATCAGCCGCGTGGGCGCGAAGAAGAAATAGCGCCGGCCAGAGAGGCCAGAGCCAGGCGCGAGCGTCATTATCGGCGCCCGTTGCGCTTATTCCAGGCGAACAGCCAGTCGACCGCTTGTTGCGCTGCCGGCCGATGCCGCCGGGCCGCGGTGCAGGCCATTCGGAGGGGCCGAGGCACAGTCTCAGTTTGAATTTGGCTGGCGTTAGCGTCCCGCCAGAACATAGAGACAGGCCCTGCCGAACAGCCACGTTCCGAAGGCTATGGCGAAAGGGAAGAGCATCGCGTTATGGCTTCCAAAGCTCGGGTGCATAAGCACGGCGGAGCCGATGATCGCGCCGCTAACCAGCATGAAGACCGCGACAGTATTCGCCATCCAATACAGCACGTTCCCAAACCGCGCAGCCATTTTCCTCTCCATTGCGATCAGCCGTTCCGTCGCCGGCTATCCGCGTCTGTAAATTCAAACCGACACATCACCGAGTGGCGGCTACCAGCGCCCGTTGCGCCTGTTCCAGGCAAACAGCAGGTCGGCAAAGCGGTCATAGAAAAATCGCGTCACCGGAAGCGTCACGCGGTTGCCGAACAGCGCGGCCAGCCACCCCTGCCCCCGTGTGAGCCGCCAGAGCGCGACCGCGACATCCGCGCCGACGATGAGCCGGCCGGCGTCATCGGTGGCATGCAGGCGCCGCCTGATATCGTCGAGCGTGGCGCCATAGCGCGCCAGTGCCTCGGGCTGCTCGTTGATATCCTTGAACTCGACCGTTCCCGCGCGCACCGCCGCCAGCAGCCTGTTGCGCTGCCAGTCGATGCCGCCGTTACAGACGGGGCAGCGGGTGTTGTACCAGACGGTGAGACGAGGGCTGGTCATGACCAGCGATGGTAGATGCCTCTCACCATCGCGTCGACCGATTCAACTGCTATCTGCTTGCTTCATCCTCGCGATCCGAACGTCAATTCCATAGCTCAACCCGTTCAGCGCCGCCCGCCGTTCCGCGTCACGCTGACGACGACGCCGCCCGGCTTACCGGCGGGGCTGACTTGCCGGCCGGGACGTTCCGATTGTCCCCAGCCGGGCGGCGTCTGCGGCGCGCGGTGGTCTCGCGTCGCCGTTTGAGCGATCGCCACATCAAGCGTCATGACGAGGACCGATAACGCCGCGGCCGCGCCAAGCCATGGATTGAGGCGGCGCGCGGTGTTCGGAATATGTGGGTCGGTGTGAGTGGATGTCATGGTTACGTCTCCTCGTCATCGCCGATTGGCGGCTGACGTATTGCTGATCGACACGCCGCCCGACGGCGCGGTCTGTTGTTGTGAGCTGTGGCCCCATCGGCTGTCCGGCCGCTCGCCGCGCGCCGAACCTGTCCGGTGATCCCGTGCCCGGGCGTTGACATCGGTGCTCGCGATGCCCAGGCCAGTCGAGGCAAGCGCGGTCGCTGCGGCGAGAATAGTTTTCATGCCCCTCTCCTGCTCACATCGTTCGCGTGAGAAGTGCCATAAGGCAGGGGCCGGCGCGTCATCCCAAAGGGTGATCGGGCTTCACAAACAATTGGGCGGCGCGTGAACGAAAAAGGGGGCGGTCGGCGCCCCATAAACCCTGCAGACGTCTCGTATCGTGCGGCGACCGTGTCGCCTTCGGTGATGCTTTCGTCGAGGCCACTCAGCCACGTGGAATTCCTTGCCAATCAGCAAAAGGAGAAGATAACATCTCAACGCAAGGTAGCACCTTATGGCTCAGCACTTTATTATTCAACGAGATTACGCAGATATCGCTCCATTCTTGGATTCGATTTGCGCGCAAGCAGACGGTGAGCGTGACGCACTTGGCTTTTTGCCTCAACGTGCGTACGCGGAGGCAGCCCGACAGCGTAAGCTAGTACTTCTAGTCGTACGGGACGGGGGTAAGATTTCTTATGCTGGCCATCTGCTTTTTGGTGGAATTTTCCCAATTCTACGAGTCCGGCAAATTGTCGTAGCGCCCCGTTATAGGCGTCATCAGCATGCAAGCACATTGCTTAGAACGCTCATCGCTCAAGGCGAGCATGAGGGTTATCTGAATATCGTTGCGAACGTTGCTACCGATCTGACGGGGGCCAACTCGTTCTATGAAAGGCACGGCTTCATTTCTTCCCGCCTGAAAGCTGGTGGCAAGACTCGAAACAGGAAAATAAACGTAAGAATCCTTCAGCTAGATACACCGAGTCTGATTGCGTACATGGTGGATCCCAAGACGCCCGACACCGTCGAGATGCTTCCGCGGAAGAGGTCCCCTGAAATCCCCATTTATGCGATCGACCTGAACGTATTCTTTGACGCTGTAAAGGATCGGACACGCTCACAGGATGCGAGCGCTGTATTTGAAGCTGCATTCAAGCACCAGATTAGGATTGCAGCTAGTCAGGAGTTTTTCGCAGAGCTTAAACGAAAATCGAGCGATTTGACTAATGATCCAATTCTATCCTTGGCAAAGACAATTCCTACACTGCCCTTGCAAGAGAAATCTAAGATCGAAGGTTTGAAGCCTCACATTGGTTCACTCGTTTTTCCCGAGAGATCAGCACTTGGAAAACTGAAATCGACGGACGAGTCGGATATTTTGCATTTGGCCCACGCCGTGGCAGCGGGCACCTCCGGCTACATTACAAGCGATGCGAAGGTTCTGGCCGCTCGTGACCGTTTAATGAAGAATTTCGGCCTAGACGTGATTGGCCTCTCAGAATTCGTCGATCTTCTTGACTTGCCCAACGAGGCGGCACCGGCCGCATCTAAAGCGACAAAGAACTTTCGTCTTCAGGCGCCCACCATTGAAGAAGTGACCACGTTTCTCAGGCGTGAGGGCACCTCGATCGGAGGACACCTCCACGTTTCAAGATGTCGACGCTCGGGAGTTTTCGACAACCAGGGCCTTATTGGGGTGGGCCTCTTGGAGCTCTCTCCGGCTTTGGAGCGACCATCTCACAGCGTGGTCTGCGTACATCAAGAGCACCCCTTTTCGTCCACAATCGCAGACTTTCTCATCTCCGAACAAGTACGGCACTGTTCGAACAAGAACGCGTGCAGCCTACTATTGCTGGACATTTCATCCCACCCCATCACTCGAAGGATCGCCTTGGGACAAGGCTTTCAACAAGCTGGCGAGCAATCAGCACTCTTCAAAGTTGCGCTAGGCGGTCCCGTTACCGACGCGACCTGGAGTAATGCCAGATTGGCCATCGAACGACTTTCCGGCATGACTATTCAAGAGAAGTGCCCAAGATACGACAAACCGGAAGTGACGATTTCGACAGGCGGAACGCCCAAAACGATGGGACTGTTCGAATTCGAAACCCTTCTATCTCCAGCATTGCTGGCTCTGCCACAACGCAAAGCGGTAGTTGCTCCGATTACCCCCGCCTTTGCCGCAGACCTCCTCGGAACTGACGAGCAGTATTCGTTTCTGGATGTCCCGGAGGCACACTTCTTGTCGCGCCGGACTTATTTCAACACAACCAGAGCCGCACGTGCTATGATTCGCGGATCGGTTATTGCGTTCTATGAATCCCTAAGCGGCGGCAAGGGACGTGGCGCGGTTGTTGCACTGGGACGAATTGTGGACGTAACGTCGATCCCCTCAAGCAACGCGCCTGAACTTCTTCAGCGAGGAGGAGTCGTCGACGACATCGAATCCCTGACCAAGTCCAATAGGATTCTTGCAACAACTTTCGACAATCTCGTCATACTGCACAAACCCGTCTCATTTAGAAAGTTACAAGAGTTAGGTTGCGTCAGTGGAGCGAACTTTGTGTCTGCGACGCCTATAACGGCCAAGCAGTTGACTTCAATTGTTCACGCTGGCTTTTCCGATGGCTGATCTGAACGACATTCTGATCTCGCTGAAGCCGCGGCATGCAGATCGCATTTTCGGCGGCGCAAAGACAGTTGAGCTCAGAAAAAGGCGACTCAACGTCAAGCCTGGGTCTCGCGTTTGGATCTATGCAACAACTCCGACTGCGGCGATTCGAGGTTACGCACGCCTAGACCGAATAGAGGTTGGGACTCCATCGCAACTCTGGAAAAAGCTGGGGCGCCAAACCGGTGTGTCGCGAGAGGAATTCGAGACATACTTTCACGGCTGTAAGATTGCGTATGGTTTGGTGCTAGCTGACGTGATGGAAATGGAAGCCGTTTTACCCCTTGCCAAAATTCGAGAGACCATCGACAATTTTCATCCACCGCAATTCTATTGCCACTTGAACGGCGCAAGAAGATCGATGCGGCTTTCATATCGCAAGTACAGGCCGATAGAAAAACAGATGAGCCTTTTCGGCTGAACACTTGATGCGACTGGATACTCGCCTGCAGGCGGGGACGAACAGGAACGGCGATCTTTTTTGCCCGCCGTCCGTGGACGCCCGGTCAAGCCCGAGTATGAGGAGTTGTGCGTCAGCTATCCAAGAAGCTCCGCAGCTTCCGCGACCTTGACGGATGATTCCGCAGCGCCCTCGCCTCGATCTGGCGGATGCGCTCTCTCGTCACCGAGAACTGTGCCCCGCGTGTGGTCGGTGTCCATACCGATGCCCAAGCGCATGCGGAGCACGTGTCCCTCTCGCGATCCAAGCCACTCAGTTCCTGAGCTGCTTCTCCAGGGACGCAAAATCAATCTCGGCCCAGCGCTCGGCGATCTTGCCATCGCGGATGCGCCAGAAGGTCATGCCGCGGAATTCGAAGCGCTTGCCAGTGGGCGCCATGCCGTACCACGGCCCCTTGTGCACGCCGCGCCAGACCATGCGGGAGGCGACCGTATCGCCTTCGGCGACGATGCTCTCGGGGACCGCGTTCAGTTCGCCGAAGGCCGCGTGCAGCGCGGCAGAGTGCGCGATCAATTCGTCGACGGTGATCGCGGCGCCCGCGGCGTGATCGTAGAAGTCGGAGGTAACTTGATTGCGGATAGCGTCGGGATCGTGGCGGTTGGTGACGGCGTCGTAATGGGCGAGGACGAGGGCCTTGTTGGCTTCGAGGGCAGAGGCGAGCATTGGACTTTCTGTTTCTTAAATTGGAAGTGACGAAGGTTTAGACTCGCCGCGATGCACAAGGTTCAATGCAAGGACGAGCGCGAATGTGCGCAAAAGAAAAACGGCGGGTGTCGGCCCGCCGTTTTCTTTTTGATGGATGCCCGGGACATCTAGCGCGAAGACGCGCTTCGCGCTTCTGCCCGGCCATGACGAATTGTGTGTCAGTTGTCGAGGAAGCTCCGCAGCTTCCGGCTCCTTGACGGATGCTTCAGCTTGCGCAGCGCCTTCGCCTCGATCTGGCGGATGCGTTCGCGCGTTACGCTGAACTGCTGGCCGACTTCTTCCAGCGTGTGATCGGTGTTCATGCCGATGCCGAAGCGCATGCGGAGCACGCGTTCTTCGCGCGGCGTCAGAGACGCCAGCACGCGCGTGGTGGTCTCGCGCAAATTGGACTGGATCGCAGCATCGATGGGCAGGATCGCGTTCTTGTCCTCGATGAAATCGCCGAGGTGTGAATCCTCTTCATCACCGACCGGAGTCTCCAGCGACAGCGGCTCCTTGGCGATCTTGAGGACCTTGCGCACCTTCTCCAAGGGCATGCCGAGCTTTTCGGCGAGCTCTTCCGGGGTCGGCTCGCGGCCGATCTCGTTGAGCATCTGCCTGGACGTGCGCACGATCTTGTTGATCGTCTCGATCATGTGCACGGGGATGCGGATGGTGCGGGCTTGGTCCGCAATGCTGCGGGTGATCGCCTGCCGGATCCACCAGGTGGCGTAGGTCGAGAACTTGTAGCCGCGGCGGTATTCGAACTTGTCGACCGCCTTCATCAGACCGATGTTGCCTTCCTGGATCAGGTCGAGGAACTGCAGGCCGCGATTGGTGTATTTCTTGGCGATGGAGATGACGAGGCGCAGGTTGGCCTCGGCCATTTCCTTCTTGGCCTGGCGCGCCTCGCGCTCGCCCTTCTGCACGCCGTGCACGATCTTGCGGAATTCGCCGATCTCGAGCCCGGTGAGCGCGGCGAGCTGCTGGATCTCGTGGCGCAGCTCCTTGATCTTGTCCTTCTCGTGATGGACGAAGTTCTTCCAGCCCTTGGCCGAGAGTTTGGAGACGCGGTTGAGCCAGCGCGGATCGAGCTCCGAGCCCTGGTAGTTGCGCAGGAAATCCTCGCGGGCGACGCCATGGCTGTCGCCGAGGCGAAGCAGGCGGCCTTCATAGGAGACGAGGCGCTTGTTGATGTCGTAGAGCTGCTCGACGAGCGAATCGATGCGGGCCTGGTTGAGGCGCAGCGACTTCACCTCGACGATGATCTCGTCCTTCAGCTTCTTGTACTTGCGGTCCTGATGCGGTGACAGCTTCTCGCTTTGCAGCTGATTGGAGATGTCGATTTCCTGCAGACGGCGCAGCTTCTTGTACTCGCTCGCGATCTTGTCGAAGGTCTCCACCACCTTCGGCTTGAGCTCGGCCTCGATGGCGGCAAGCGACATCTGGTTCTCGAACTCGTCGTCATCGTCCATGTCGGCTTCGGCCGCGGCCTCGCCGGGATCCTTTTCCTCGGCGCCTGCACCAGCGCCGGGCGCGCGGAACGGCGTCGGCGACGGCGGCGCTGCGGGCGGGGCGACATGGGCGGGCGCGGCGGCCTCGCCATTGCCGGCGACCGGCGCCGCCATCGGCTGGCCGTCGGGGCCGACGGCGACGATCCCGGGATTGAGGCCGCCCTTGGACTCCGGGCCGGCGTAAGTGGCTTCGAGATCGATGATGTCGCGGAGGAAGATCTTTCCTTCGTTCAGCTCATCGCGCCAGATGATGATGGCCTGGAAGGTGAGCGGGCTCTCGCAGAGGCCCGCGATCATCGCTTCACGGCCGGCCTCGATGCGCTTGGCGATGGCGATTTCGCCTTCGCGGGAGAGCAGCTCCACCGTGCCCATCTCGCGCAGATACATGCGCACGGGATCGTCGGTGCGCTCGCCGGGCTCGGACTTCTTGACCTCGGTGACGGCCTTTTGCGTCACCTCGACGAGCTCGTTGTCGGTCTCGTCGTCGCCGCCGCTGTCCTTGTCCTCTTCCTCGCCTTCGTCGTCGGCCTCGGTGACGTTGATGCCCATGTCCGAGAGCATCGACATGATGTCCTCGATCTGCTCGGGCGATGTGGAGTCCGAAGGCAGCACTTCGTTGAGCTGATCGAAGGTCACGAAGCCGCGCTTCTTGGCCTGCTTGATCATCTTCTTGACGGCAGCGTCCGACAGGTCGAGCAAGGGCGACGGGGCGTCGGCAGCGTCCTTCTCAGGGGCGTCCGCGGCCTTGTCGTCTTTTTCCTTTTCCTTTACCTGCAGCGTCTTTGCCTTCGTGGCCATTCATTGCTCCCGAAACGCGCTGTGAGCCCGATGCGTCCAGCGCACCCGTCACGAACCAACACCCGGGATAACGATTCATTTCGAAGCGTTATCCCTCGATCCTTTGTTTTGAGCACGACCCAACCGGAAAACCGTGACCCGCTTGGCGGAGTCGCGGCCTTGCAGGCCCGGGGCATGCTCGCAGGGACAAATTTTGTCCCCCTAACCTATGCGCATGAATCACGGAGGAATGCGGAACCCGCTTCTCTCGTGTCATGCCCCGACGCGCAAAAGGGCGGCGCTCGTGTCGCCACCCCGGGTCACGTCGGATTCCTCGATCCAGCAATTAAGCTGCGGCTGTTAAGTTTCGCTTAACCCTGTTTTTGCAGCCAAACCATGGATTTGGCGAGTCTTTTAACGGGTCCGGCACGAGCCGTCCGCACTATTTTTCAGACCCTGTGGTTTAGACGCTGCGCTGGAACCGGCCGGAAAGCTCGCCAAAACCCTCGATCAGGGCCTCGGTGCCATCGGCTTCGGCCATCCGGGCCTGGATATCCTTCAGCCACGCCAGATTGGCTTCGCTTCCGTGCTCGGCCAGGGCCTGCTCAGCGTCCTTCATTTCCCTAAGTAGGGCGTGGGTTTTCTGATGCAAGGCAACGAGTTGCCGCCAGGTGGAAAGTACGTCCTCGCGCGCGGCGCCGGCCTTGGCGCCCCATACCGCCCCGGTCGTGATCGCCCGCTCAACCCGTTGAAGAATCTGGCTTAATCCGCGGGAATCGAGATCGGCGCGCATCTTCTCGGCCTGCTCGTCGGGTTCGGGCGAATGGTGATGGTCGAGCGCGAATGCCGCCATGATGCCGGCACGCAGCCTGTGGGCCTCGGCATGGGCGAGCTCGAGGGCGCCGACCTCCTCCAGATGGTCGTGCAGGAGCCAGGGATGGTTAATCAGCGTGAGCAGGATCAGGGCCTCGCGGCGGGAGATCGCCGAACGCTGGCCGCGCATGATCGGGCTGTTGGCGAGCTGGGGGCTCGCCGCCTGGTAGGGGCCGGGCGGCAGCGCCGCCGGGCCCGCCTGCCCGCCCCGCGGCGGAAACCGGCCGCGCGTGGCGTTGCCCCGGGGAGCGAATCGGCGGGGTGATTCGCCTCCGCCGCGGCCGAAATTGCCCCTGCCGTAACCGCCGCGGCCGCCCTCCGGCGCAAAGGTGCGCTGCAACCGCGCGGCGAGGTCGTCGCGGTAGTAACGGCGCACGACCTCGTCGCGGATGCCATTGGCAAGCTCGCCGATGCGCGCTTCCAGCGCCGCACGCCGCTCGGGCGTATCGAAGCTGCCGCCCTCCACCTCGCGTGACCAGATCATGTCGGCGAGCGGGCGTGCCGCGGAGAGCACGTCCTCGATCGCGGCGCGGCCGCCAGAGCGCGCGAGATCGTCGGGGTCCTGCCCCTCCGGCAGCAGCGCAAAACGAAGACTCTTCCCGGGCTTGAGATGCGGGAGCGCGAGGTCAGCGGCGCGCCAGGCCGCCTTCTGTCCGGCGCGGTCACCGTCGAAGCAGAGGATCGGCTCATCCGTGATGCGCCAGAGCAGCGCGAGCTGGCTTTCGGTCAGCGCGGTACCCAGCGGGGCGACGGCTGCGGGGAAGCCCGATGCAACAAGCGCGATGACGTCGACATAGCCCTCGACAACGACGAGCGTAGCGCCGTTGTGCGCGGCTTGGCGAGCAGGCGCGTGGTTGTAGAGATTGTCGCCCTTGTGGAAGAGCGGCGTTTCCGGCGAGTTGAGATATTTCGGCTGCGCGTCCTTTTCCAGCGCGCGGCCGCCAAAGGCGATGACGCGGCCGCGCAGGTCGGTGATGGGAAAGGTGACGCGGTCGCGGAAGCGATCATAGGGCACCGGGATGTCGTTGCCCGCGATCAGGAGCCCCGCCTCCACCATGTCGTCGACGGGAATGCCCTGGCTGCCGAGATGCTCCTTCAGCGCAAAGCGCTCGGCGGGCGCATAGCCCAGGCGAAACTGCAGTTGCGTGGCGGGCGAGAGGGAGCGGTCGGCGAGATAGCCGCGCGCCTTGGCGCCATTGCGAGAAGCCAGCGTGTCCTGGAAGAACTTTGCGGCAAGCTCCATCACGTCATGTAGCGTCTTGCGCCGCTGCTCGTGCCGCGCCGCCTCGGGGTTCGCCGCCGGCAGCGCCATCCCCGCCATCGAGGCCAGGCGTTCCACCGCTTCCGGGAAGGAGACGCCCTCGGTCTCCATCACGAAGTCAAAGATGTTGCCGTGTTTGCCGGAGGAGAAGTCGTGGTAAAATCCCTTCTGGTCGTTGACGGTGAAGGACGGCGTCTTCTCCTGCTGGAACGGGGACAGCCCCTTCCACTCCTTGCCCGCCTTCTTCAGCCGCATGCGCTTGCCCACGACTTCCGAAACCGGAAGGCGGGCTCTGATCTCGTCGAGGAACTGGGGCGTAAAGCGCATGAAGTGGCCAACATAAGGCAAGGTGTGAGCACGCACTCACACCTTAGACGGTTTTTCCAGACTATTCACAGGCCACCGTCATTCCGGGGCACGCGAAGGGAATTTCGAGGTTCCCAGGGGCGCAAGAGCACCCCATAGTTCGACGCTGACGCATCGTCCCGGATGACGGTGGAGATGGCTTGAACCTCACTCGGTTCCGCGGTTGTATACTGCCATGTTCACGACCTTCCGAGGCGGACAGAGCGGGGCCTGGCGGATCACGCTGAATTCGGCCGTCAAGGGCGATGGGCTCGCGACCGTGCCTGCACTTGCGATCACGCAAAATGCCTCGATCGCGCTGCCGCTGCTGTCGTCGGCGACATCCTGGCGGCTGGCGGGCGTCACCTCCCATGCGCGCTATGTCGAGAAGGCGGAGAAAGCGCTGCTCGCCGAAAAGCAGCCGCCGCTCGGGCGCAAGGAGGCGACGTTCGCAGCGTTGATCCCGATCCGAAAATCCGCCGCCTGGTGGGAGCTGGGCCAGGACGAGCGGCGCGAGATCTTCGAGGCGAAATCGCACCACATCGAGGGTACCCTGAAATACCTGCCGCAGGTGGCGCGCCTGATCTTTCACTGCCGCGATCTCGGCGAGCCCTTCGATTTCATCACCTGGTTCGAATATGCGCCCGAGCACGCCACGATGTTCGAGGAGCTGGTCGCCATGCTGCGCGAGACGGAGGAATGGACCTTTGTCGAGCGCGAGGTGGATCTGCGGTTGCGGCTCGAGGAGTGACCCATTCTCCTCGTCATGGCTGAGCTTGTCCCGGTCATCCACGTCTTTGTCGCTGCGAGAAGGAAAACGGAACTCAGTTCGCTTCGGCTACGGCTCCAGAAAATTCCCCGACGTAATCCGCGGCAGTTTCGTGACCGGCCAGTTGTAGACGTAGGTCCAGGCGTCGCTGACGCTGCCGTCGGCGAGCGTGACGGACAGCATCTGCCGCAGATATTCGGTGGGCGGCGGAAAGGTATCGCCGCAGGCCTCGTACATGTCGAACTCGTGCAGCATCTCGTCGCGGGCACGCAGGCGATAGAGCTCGCCATGGACGATTTCGGCGGCATCGTCCGACAGCACGAGACCGGGATAATGCTTGACGAGGTAAAGCCGGCCGCGGCAGTGCGCCTGCCCAAGGAATTCGGCGTTGGCAGATAGCAGCCGCGCCATCGGATGGTCGAAGCCGCGCATCAACGTGCCGTAGACGAAGAGACGGTCGGAGATCATGCGGGTTTCTATGTCATTGCGAGCGAGGCGAAGCAATCCATTGCAGCAGCAGGACGGATTGCTTCCGCCTTCGCGCCAAGACGCTTCGGCGGTCGCCTCCAACGCGGAGCCTGCGCAGCAGCCGGAGAAAGGATCGTCGCTTGCGCTCCTCACAATGACGGTCACGCCGGGGTCCCTACCACCTCTTCGGTGACCACCACGAATTTCGTCAGCGTCATCCGTCCAAAGCTGGTCGAGAGCGCGACGTCGGCGGCGTCGCGGCCGGTGCCCATCAGGATGCGGCCGATGCGCGGCGTGTTGTGGCGGGCATCGAAGGTGTACCACTGGCCGGAGAGATAGACCTCGAACCAGCCGGAGAAGTCCATCGGCTCGGGCTCCGGCGGCACGCCGATGTCGCCGAGATAGCCGGTGCAGTAGCGCGCCGGAATGCCCATGCAGCGGCACAGCGTCAGCGCCAGATGCGCAAAATCGCGGCAAACGCCGGTACCCTGCTCGTAGACATCATGCGCCGATTTCATGTGATGGGCGTGCTGATAGCCGAAGGTGACGTGACGATGCACGAAATCGACGATCGCCTGCACGCGCTCCCAGCCCGGCCGCGTGCTGCCGAACAATGACCAGGCGATGTCGGTGAGCTTGTCGGTCTCGCAGTAACGGCTCGGCATCAGATAGAGCAGCACCTCGTCGGGCAGTTGCTCGATCGGCAATTGCTGTGCGGTCGGCACCACCATGTCGGGCAGCCCGGAATCGCGCACCAGCGCATTGCCGCGCAAGGTGACGCCGCCAACGGGCGCAACGAGGCGGCCACAGACATTGCCAAAACTGTCACGATAGAAGCCGATCGGCACATTGGGCTCGGCGACAATGTGCTCGATGCCGACGATGTCGGAATAGCGCGAGGGGTGGATCGAAAGCATGATCACCATCGGCGTCGGCTGCGCCGCCGCGTAGGAAATCTCGAAACCGACCTTGATCTCCATGCCGAAATTTCCGCTGTTGCCATCGCCTGCGCGCCGCGCGAGTCAGTATTGGTCCTTTCAACGCGGGCCCCGGTTCAACCGTTTCACGCCACCTCGACCGCGGCCGGACTTGTCTCATCGCCGACCGAAACCACGTTGATGTTGACGTCCATCCCGAGAAACGCGTCGGCAGGACCGAGATAGACGCCGTGCAGCGGGATCGCCTGGCGCGGGTCGCGCGCGACGGCGACGCGCACGAGATCGCGGTTGCCGACGATGCCGTTGGTCGGATCGAACTCGATCCAGCCTGCGCTCGGCAGGTACACCTGCACCCAGGCATGCGTGTTGCCGCCGCCGACATAATCATGCGCGCTATCGCCGGGCACGAAGATGTAGCCGGAGACGAAACGCGCGGCGATGCCGAGCCGGCGCAGCGCCTCGATCATCAATAGCGCGAAGTCGCGGCAGGTGCCGGACTTCAGCTTGAGCGTATCAAGCGGATGCTGGGTGCCCTGCTCGTGCCGCTCGCGATAGGAGAACGCCTCGCGAATGCCATGGGTCATGCCGCTGAGTATCTTGAACGTCGGCGTCGGCGCCTCCGCATCGAGGAATTGCAGCGCCCATGACGACAGCTCGCTATGGGGATCGCCATACTGCGGCGTAAAAAACTGCGTGAGGTCGGGAAATTCCTCGTCGTCATAGAGAAAGGGATAGAAGAACGCGGGATCGTCAGGCGTCAGCGCGAACTCTTCCGCCGGATCGTGCTCGACCGTTGCCGTCGAGATGAAGGTGAGCGTATCGGCGCGCTCGTCGAAGGTCGCGATCGCCACCGAGTTGCCGAACACGTCGTGAATCCAGCGTAGCCGCATCGGCTCGGGCTCGATCGCAAGCCGATGCGCAAGAATGTGCAAGTCGTGCCCGGGCAGCGGCCGCAGCATGATCCTGTGCTCGCCGAACGCCACCGGACGGGCGTAGCGATATTCGGTCTTGTGGCTGATGGTCAGGATCGGCATCTTGCAATCATCGTGATTTCGGGCCCGGCAATCTATAGAGATTACTGCTCATTTCCAGACTGGCCTGCCGATTCGATCGGCAGCAATTGAGGAAAATCCGCCTTGAGTGACGCGCCCGACACAACATTACTCCTGACTGAGGCAGATGTTCCTCCGGTTCTGGAATTCAACGAGACCGGCGATTCCCCCTATCTCCTCACCTGCGACCACTACGGGCGGCTCATTCCGCGCGCGCTCGGCGATCTCGGCGTGCCCGAGAGCGAGCTGGTGCGCCACATCGCCTGGGACATCGGCATCGCCGGCGTCGCCGAGCTGCTCTCCGATCAACTGGGCGCGCATCTGGTCGCACAACGCTATTCACGGCTGGTCATCGACTGCAATCGCCCGCCGCAGGTCGCAAGCTCGATCCCGTCAGTCAGCGAGGCGACGGTCATTCCCGGCAATAAAGGACTGTCGGGCGAGGCCGCAGCCATTCGCCGCCGCGAAATCTTCGATCCCTATCACCGCCGCATCGAGGAGATCATCGATGCGCGGCTGCATCGTCGTCAGCCGACTGTGCTGGTTGCACTGCACAGCTTTACGCCGGTTTATGCCGGCATCGCGCGGCCCTGGCACATCGGCACGCTCTATCACCGCGACCGCACGCTGCCGCAGCTGTTGCTGCAGCAACTGCGCGCCGAGGGCGATCTCGTCGTCGGCGACAACGAGCCTTATGCGGTGAGCGATATGACCGACTACACCATTCCCGTGCACGGCGAGCGGCGCGGGCTGATCAATACCGGCATCGAAATCCGTCAGGACCTGATCGGCGAGCCGTCCGGTGAGAAGCGATGGGCCGACCGGCTCGCACGCATCCTGAAGGAGATCGAAGAGACGCTGTGCAAGGAGATGGCGATCTAGGGCGCGGGGTCTCACCACCTCCGTCCCGGCCATACTGGTCGGCCTATCGAGCGCGCGCGCCTGGCGCTCTTGTCCCGTGCGTCGACCGCAGCCGATCCAGCACCTCGCTCAGTGGCACAACGTCCGCGTACTTCTGGTCCATATCGAACAGATTGGCGCGATGCGGCCCTTCGGCGCGATCTCCGACGCACTCCTCGACAACGATTGGTCGCAATCCGTACGCCGACGCGTCAATGACGCTTGCTCGAACGCATCCGCTGGTCGTGCAACCAGCAATCAGGAGAGTATCCACACGATGCATCAGCAACCACGACGACAGTGAGGTTCCGAAGAATGCGGATGCGTGCTGCTTCGTTGCAACAAGCTCGCCTTTGAGAGGCGTCAGTTCTTCCACAATTCGCGACCCGACGGCATCAGCAGTCAACTTGGCCAAATTCGGAACCTTGAGGCCGAACGGCCCGAGGTTGGTACCGCCCTCCTGAACCTGAAAGCAGGCGTGAGCGATCGGTATTGAGGCAACACGCGCTGCTGCAAGCAACTCTGTCGTATGCCGAATTGCATCCGCAATGTTGTATCCGCCGAACGCTTCGGGATCGGCAAAACCTCGCAGAAAATCGATGATGAGAAGCCCAATGGAATCGCCGAAGCCAACACGAGTTCCGAATGACTGTTTCTTGTAGACATCGTCTGTCGTCATCTTCGCAGTCTCCTGAAGCTCTTCATGGGGCAGTCGGAGGCCCTGGGACCGGAGCACCAAGCTCGACACGGATGCCCCTACTCGCTGGACCAAGGCCCGATCCAATTCGCTACGGCAGATGTTGCCCCAATCTGTAGGGAACGGTAATTGTACGAATTGGAAACACTGCTTTCACGGTTGAATCATGAATGGACGGAAGGAGCCGGGTCCGGTCCAAACCTCACGCAAAGCCTCATCGAAGTCTCAGCTATCCAAATCGCGCCGCCTAGACTCCATTCCGGTCGCGGCCTTGAGGAGCTTCGTGACCGTGGTGGAAACCGGCGGATTCGCCGCCGCCTCGCGTGAACTCAGGCTGGCCGTCTCAACGGTAAGCAAACACGTCGACGTGCTGGAGACGCGGCTGAAGACCACTCTCTTGTTGCGCACCACGAGAAGGGTATCGCTGACTGACGCCGGCGGAGGTCTCTACAAGCATTGCCGGGCGATTCTTGACCAATTGGACGACGTGGTTGAGAGCAACCTGGGATCAGGCGCGTTGCGTGGCCGCCTCCGGATCGTTTCGCCGCCATCTTTTACGAATCGAATATTGTCTCCTGCACTTCCCACCTTTCTGCAAAGGCATCCCGACCTCCGCCTGGAACTACGGGTTACCACAGCCAATCTGGAATTCCTGCGTGATGGCGTGGATGTTGCCATCAGAATGATGGTCGATCAGGTGTCGAGTGATCAGGTAGAGCACATCGGCCGTGCCCCCTCCGTGTTGTGCGCCTCGCCCGAGTATTTGCGCCGCGCCGGAACCCCGCAGGCTCCGGAAGAACTGGCAAACCATCGTTGCCTGGGCGGCATCAGCTCGCCGTATGGCGAGAGCTGGCGGTTCAATGTGAAGGACGAGATCACGGATCTTTCGGTCAAGTGCGGATTTCTTGCCGATACGGGCGACGTGCTTCGTGACGCATGCCTGCAAGGCTTGGGCATCGCCGGATTTTATGAATTTCATGTCGAAGAAGACATCCGGGCCGGTCGTCTGGTGCCGATACTTTCGCAGTACAGAGCGGATGTAAGCTCTCTATACGCTATTCGCCCTTCCACGCGTTACGCTTCCCCAAGCGTTCTGGCTTTCATCGACTTCGTGCGGGAAATCTGGAAGCTCAGAGAGACTACCAAGGGCACCCACGCCTGAAATGCTGGGTAGAACACTCGGCACGTCACGAAGAGCAGCCGAAGCTGCTTCTGGCCGGCATCTCGTGACCCTTCATCGTATACGCGCTCGATATCGCATGCGCGCTCGATTGCCCTGACATAGGCAATTACGAGTCACTTGGCGAAAGGTCTGTTTCCATTTTGCCAGTTTATCGGCACGACCAAACCCGGCAGCATGTCAAGATAATCTTCCCCGAGAGGCACCACGATGAAAGTTGTCCTTGCCCCGTTTGTCGCTTTGAGCTTCCTGCTCGGCTCAGCGTCGTGCACCTTCGCTCAATCCGGCGATCGCGTTCTGAAGATCGGTGTTCTTACCGACACATCATCGGTGTACGCCGACTTCGGAGGGCAAGGCTCCATTGCCGCCGCCAAGATGGCGATCGATGACTTCGGTGGAAAGGTCGCCGGATACAAGATTGAACTGATCTCGGCGGATCACCAGAACAAGGCCGATGTCGGCGTCGAAATTGCGCGACGATGGTTCGATCAGGAAGGCGTCGATGCCATCGTTGACCTTCCCAATTCCAGCGTTGCGCTCGCCGTTCAAAACCTGGCACGCGACCGTCAGAAGATTTTGCTGGTTACCAGCGCCCTTTCGTCCGACATCACGGGCAAGTCGTGTTCCACCACTACCGCCCATTGGACCTATGATACCTACTCACAAGCCCACGTGACCGGAAACGCGATCGTCGGCCAGGGCGGCAATACGTGGTTCTTCCTCACCGCAGACTACGCGTTTGGGCACGCATTCGAACGCGACACAAGCGAGGTGGTGAAGGCGGCTGGCGGCAACGTTCTGGGTTCTGTGCGCCATCCCCTAAATACGTCGGACTTCTCTTCCTTTCTGCTGACGGCGCAAAGCTCGGGTGCAAAGATCATCGCACTCGCTAACGGCGGAAACGACATGGTGACCTCCATCAAGCAGGCGGGCGAGTTCGGTATCGGAACGGGTAAGCAAAAGCTTGCAGCGCTGCTGATTTACATTACCGACGTGCATAGTCTCGGGCTGAAGGCCGCTCAGGGCCTGATTCTTACCTCTCCGTTCTACTGGGACCAAAACGAAGCTACGCGCGCCTGGAGCAAGCGCTTCATGGAACTCCGCCGAGTGCCCCCGACGATGGTACAGGCTGCGGCTTACAGCGCGATCACACACTATCTCAAGGCTGTCGCTGCGACGGGCAAGAAGGATTCCGGCCCTGTGATGCAGACAATGAGAGATACGCCGATCAACGACTTCATGACCTCCAATGGTCGTCTTCGGGAAGACGGTCGGGTTATCCGGGATATGTTCCTCTTCCAGGTAAAGACGCCCGCAGAGTCCAAATACGCGTTCGACTATTACAAATTGCTCGATCAGGTTCCCGGGACAAAGGCGTTTCGCCCAATAGAAGACAGCCAATGCCCTCTCGTGCAGAAGAAGTGAGGCACGCAGACCGGCAAATTCAAGTGTAAAGCCGAACGACCGCGAATCGAGCGCTTGCAGTTTCGTAACGGCGGCACTTCGGCCCTTGCTGGACGCGGATAGGCGACGAAGGCAGGTCCGCCAAGGGCCATTGTGGGCGTCGATCGCTGCGCCCACCTGATTGGCTTCGCTGCCTCTGGCTGACGCGGCACAGCCACCAAGCAAAATGTCGCACTCTGCGCAACCGATGTTGATCGGTGCTCGCCGTGCGTCACAAGCAAAGGGCAGTTCGAACCGGACATGATCGCACCACGCAACGCTTCATGATCATTGATCATCAGGCTTTCAACGTGATCAGCCCCGACGCGTTTGCTGCAGCGCAACTTCAGCCGTGCGCACTTGCGTCATGCGGTCAACGCGGTGAAGCCTCCTGAAATTCATATCTCGGAGGCACCGAAATGGATTATAGCTGTCCTGCAGCACGAATGAATCACGACAGGAATGTACTCGTCCGAAAAAAATTGAAGGCATGAAGGCTTTGTCGAGGACGCCGCCGGGCGTTCGCCGAAGCCGGGCAGCAAATCTGCTCCGATTGGCCAGTGTTCAAAAAAGAAGGAAAACAAATGCCGGTCTACAACATCCTTCTCATGGGCGCTTCGTATGGATCCCTGCTCGCCTCCAAGCTGCTGTTCGGCGGCCATTCGATCCACCTCGTATGCCTGCCGGCGGAAGCTGAGCTGATCAACGCGGAAGGATTCAAGGTAACGCTGCCCGTGCGCGGCCGCAAAGAACCCGTGCTGCTCGAGTCCCGCAAGCTGGCAGGCGAGGTGACGGCGGGCCCCGCCACCGGTGTCGATCCATCGAAGTTCGACCTCGTCGGCTTGTGCATGCAGGAGCCGCAATATCGCTCGGACGGCGTGCGCCAATTGCTGGATGCAGTGGGCAAGTCGGGAGTGCCTTGCATGTCGATCATGAACATGCCGCCGCTCCCCTATATCAAGCGGATTCCCGGTCTCGACTACAAGGCGCTGGAGGCGGCCTACACCGATCCGAGAGTGTGGGATTCAGTCAATCCACACAAGATCACGCTGAACAGCCCCGATCCTCAGGCGATCCGTCCGCCGGACGGTAAGGCCAACGAGCTCCTGGTTACGCTGCCGACCAACTTCAAATGCGCAAAGTTCGAGGACGACAGGGACACGCAAATTATCCGCAACCTTGAAAAGGACGTTGATCTTGCGCGCTTGAAAATTTCCGGCGACGAGATTGAACTCCCGGTCAAGCTGAAGGCCTACGATTCGATCTGGGTGCCGCTCGCCAAATGGTCGATGCTGCTCGCGGGCAACTACCGGTGCATCACCAGGGACGGCATGCGGACGGCGCAAGACGCCGTGCATTCAAATATCGGGGAGTCGCGCTCCGTCTACGACTTTGTGTTCGATCTCTGCGTGAAGCTCGGCGCCAATCCGTCGGATCTTGTTCCCTTCGAAAAATACGCCGCTGCAGCGCAAAGCCTGTCCCGCCCCGCCTCCGCGGCGCGCGCATTGCAGAATGGCGCGCCAAACATCGAACGCGCCGACAAACTGGTGCAGCTCATTGCCCTTCAGAAAGGCTTGAGGCATCCGGCGATCGATGCCCAGGTCGCGTTGGTCGACGAGCGCCTGGCCGCA
>Ga0187815_10000264_pt1 | contig 26234 bp, 24 predicted proteins | sample NC_S_5_FD_132962 | JGI IMG/M metagenome (GOLD analysis project Ga0187815, IMG submission 132962) | Wetland sediment microbial communities from Neuse River Estuary, North Carolina, USA - ASW-S_5 | ecosystem: Environmental > Aquatic > Freshwater > Wetlands > Sediment | place: USA: North Carolina...
CCCGGGCCAGGTTGGACGAGGCCGCGCGACTCGCCGTTTCCTCCCAGACGAACCCCGTTGCGCTGAGGAGGTCTTGGAAGAACTCAAGCCGGTTTGGATGGACGTCCGAGTAGGCGACCGTGATCTCCCCGCCTTCCACCGAGATCACGATCACGTGCGCCTCGGTCTCGCCGATATCGTTCTGCACGACGAGCCGCTCGCCAATGCGGGTCGCGGTGGTTCCGAGACCGGGGTGCTCGAACTTGAGCCGGGCCGTACGGTTCAGGCCGACCATGAAGGCTCGGACGAGCGGTCGGTCTTCCTCGCGAAGGCCGTAGGTCGATGCGCCTTCTACCTCCTCGGTCGTGATCGATGCCTGGATCGCCAGGATCGACTTGTGGAGGTCGAGGACCAGGAGATGGAGGCTGTCCCGGGCGCGGTCGCCCGAGGTCAGCACGTCGATCGCAGCCCCCAGGAGGAGCTCCTGCTCTGGTGCGGCCACTTCAGAACGGATCGTCTCGAAGCGTTCCCGGAACCGAGTTGCGTCGTCCGGCCGCGCGGAGGCTACCGGGAGGATCATCTCCTCCACGGCGGCGAAGATCTTCGCCAGGATCGTCGAGCTCAGCGGGATCGAGTACCGACCGGCGCCCGCGCCCCGGGCGTCGCGTATCACCGAGTCCAACCGCACGTCCGGTTCACCGGCCTGCTCCCGCTCCGACGAGAGACTCGGAAGCTCCGTGGTCGGTTGGTCTGCCCGAATTCGGGCGCTCTGCAAGAGCGCAAAAAGGTACTTCACCCGGTCGTTCGCACGAAGGGCCCGACCCAAAGCGGCCGGGAGGAGCAGTGTGCTCTCGCCAAGCTCAGCGACGATCGCTGCCTTCTGCATAGCGACATCCCGGGGTCGGTCGGAGCGGCCTTAGATGTTTCGTCAACCCAATTCGCAGCTACGCGGAAGCGATTCGGAGAACTCCCCTTCCCCGCTGGCGGACCGCCGGCCGAGTAGAGCCGGATTCTCCCTCGACATCTTCCCCGACCGGGACGGGACGGGGGGCCGCAGGGACCCCCCCGCGTCCTTTTGGGAGGCCCTTGGTACCGGTACTCCGGGACAGTCGTTGGGGGTCTCTCCGCTGGCTCAACGTCGATCTCGCCTCCCGTCGCGTGCGTGGAAGGTACTCCTCGCGGGGCTCTTCCTGCGCGAAGCGTTCTCGTTCTGGACGGGACATCCGTTCGATTTCGAATCGTGGGTGCGCACCGGCTACACCGTGTCGCACGGAACGAATCCGTACCTTGCATTTTGGCCGCCCGTTCCCGGAACAAGCTTCGCCTATCTGGGCCAGAACCTATCACCGGCGGCCTACCTGCCGTTCTGGCCCTGGGTGCTCGGCGAATTGTATCGGGCCTGGGAACTCGTCGGCGGCGGCGACCGGTTCGTGCTGTACTTCCTCCTCAAGCAGCCGGAGATTTTCGCGGACGTCGCGAGCGCCTACCTACTGTACCGGCTCGTGGAGGGCTGGAGCGGAGAAACCGCACCCGCCCTGACGATCCTCACGTTCTGGTCGTTTTTCCCCTACGCGATCATCATTACGGCGATCTGGGGGCAGTTCGATTCGATCATCGTCCTGTTCCTTCTCGTCCTCTTGTACGCGCGTACTCCGCTCGAGCGCTCGGTCCTCTATGGCCTCGGAATCTTCGTGAAGTGGCTGACCGTCATCTTCCTGCCGCTCGAGGTATTCCGCGACCGGGGGGTGCGAAGGCTCCTCGCCCTGGTGGCGCTGGCCATCCCGACCGGGCTCACCGTGCTCGTATTCGTTGCCGAGGGATGGACGTTCCAAGGGATCGGTCCGTTCAGCGTATCCCAGAGCCACGGCACGGGGGAGGGAATGAACTACGTCTACGTGCTCACGCTTTCCTCGGTCTCCGCCGCGCTTTCTCCTGTGCCCTACCTCTATTCCGTGGCGGGATACCTTTGGGTCCCGGGAGTGATCGGCGCCGGCTGGCTCGCGGCGAAATGGCTCGGAAAAGGTGAGCCCAGCTCGGAGCTGCGCGCAATGCTGCTCGTGGTGACTGTGTTCCTGCTGCTTCGTTGGGGGCTCTACGAGCAGTACTTCCTCTACCTGTTCTCGCTTCTCGCGCTGGACGCGGCGGTCTTCCACCCAGGGCGACGTGCCCTCCTTCAGTTCACGTACGGCCTTGCGACCGTGGACCTCCTCATCAACAACGACCTCGGTCTGCGGTTCCTGAGCCCAATCAACCTCGGGATCAGCTCGTATACCACGGCGATTGACGCCAACGGTTCCTGGGGAGTGTTCCGAACGTATGCGCTGCTCGTCCTTGCCCTAGTCGTGACCGCGACGCTCGTCCAGCTTGCGCTGACGTTCGTCCGGGACGGAGAGGCACCCCGACCTTGGCCCTGCGCGCTCCTCGGATTGCTGAACCGCGCTCGGGTGGGTCGGGCACCAACTTGAACCTCGAGTCGAGGGGCCAGGGGCGGAATTCGAACGCGGGCGGCCAAGGACCCAATGACTCTAGGAACCGTCGGAGAGGCCGAACAACCACCGATAACTCACCCAGCGGGAGGGAAAGCCACATGACCTCCCTACCCGTCAGAGCGTTCGACGGTCGGAACACCGATGAGAATCGTGTCGGAGCGCCTCCCCATCAAGTATCTGTTCTCCGACCACGGGGTCTGCCTAGGGATCGACACCCAGCGGTGCTCGTTCCTCTTCCTCCTACACCGGGGCGGATTGGTACTCCTGCGTCGACCGGTCGGAGACCGAGTCGTGGAGGATCTCGACTACCACATCCCCGATATCGCGGTCGCTCTGCGCCAGGAAGCGAAGCGCGCGCCCCCGCGGTCGTGACGCCCGTGGCGCCCGCAACATGCCTTTGCCCAAGATAGGATCGGAAGCGAGGCGGGCTGCCGTCGCGAGGGGATTTAACTCCACCGCGGTTCCATCGGGGAACGCCGATGCTGGGGACGAATCGGGGTCGATCCACGGCGCGGCATCGTTGGGTGTACGTCACCGTCGCAGTCGCGGCCGTGGTCCTGATTGTCGGCACCTACTTCGCCCTCTCCCTGACACCTCAGTCCGCAACTCCTACGACGCCTCCGCTGGCTCGGCTCGTAGACGAAAGTCGATCGCTCGGAGCTGTCTTTCACCCGGGCGTCATCCTGTCGGGCGCATCGAACTCGACAACCACATTCCTCGGGGGCATCGGGGTGTATGTGCAGCCGACCGGTTTCTCCCTCCCGGTCTTTGCGGCCGTCACCGCAGGCTCTTCGAGCCTGACGGTCGCCAACGAGACCACGACGATCGAGAGCGACTTCCTCGACGGAGGTGTGTACGCGATTGGCTGGAACGGCTCGACCTGGCTCATCGGAGGTCAACGGTCCCCCGGCGGCTCCGACGAAGCGGCGCTCGTTGCCCTAGATGGCGGCACGGCTACGAACCTGACCAGCCGTGTGGCGAGCTACTTTCACGGCGGAGGGATCTGGGCTATCGCCTGGAACGGCACGTCGTGGCTCATCGGAGGCAACTCCTCCTCCACGGCGACTCTGCTCGCCTGGGACGGGGGACCCGTGACCGACCTGTCTTCTCGACTGGTCAGCCACGGATCCAAGCCGTGGGTACAACTGATCGCCGGGAACGGCACAGAAACCCTGGTCGGTGGCCACGGATTGTTTGGACTCTGGACGGGCTCCGCGTATGAAGACCTCCTTCCGGCTTCGCCCTTTCAGGGCGGCGGGGTCTACTCGGCGGCGTGGAACGGTACGAGCTGGCTGGTCGGCGGAGGAGGACGGGAGCTTGTGTTTGTCCGGGGGGGGAACGTGACGGACGCGCTAACGCTTCCGCCGGCCTTTGACCAGGTCGCGCTGATGGTCACCGCGACGGCCCACGGCTGGTTCGTCGCCGGCAAGGGGTTGGGTGCGGAAGGCTCGTATGCTCCCGAACTTGTGTTCTGGGCCGGTAGTGCCGGAGCCTCGCCGACGGACTATTCGGCTTCTCTTCCTTCGTCGTTCGACGGTGGTGAGGTCCAAGGCGGGGTCCCGGCGCCCGAGCTTGGTCCCAATACGCTCCTCCTCGTGGGGGAGGGCGCCTACAACGTCTCCACAGGATACGGCACGGGAGCTCTGGCGCTCCTCCAGACGACCGCCGCTTGACCCGAACGCTCCTCGCAGGTCCGGACTCCGACGATACGCTACCTGGTCGGCTGGCGGCAGCTCCGCCAGGACAAACCCTCACCTACCCACGAGGCCTGCGACTCGGAGCTGATGGTCAACCACGATGATGGGGCACTCGACCTTCCACCGGTCGATGTCCTGGTCGCCACGTACGAGTCGGCCGCGACCCTCCGTGAGACCTTGGCCGCGGTACGGACGCACCTGCCCGTGCATCACCTGATCGTGGTCGACCGGTTCAGTCGCGACGGCTCGCCGGAGATCGCGCGGGAGGCAGGGGCCAGGGTGTACAACGAGCGGACCGGACTCGGTCGCGCCCGGAACCTCGCGCTCGAAGCGGCCGATACCGACCCGGTCCTCTTCGTGGACAGCGACGTGGTGATTTCTCGCCCCGATTTCTATGCACGGGCTCTCGAAGAGTATCGCCGGCCGAGGACTGTCGCGGTCGTCGGGATGTCGCGGGGCCACCGTTTTCGCTATGGTCTCCCACTTGGTCTTACTCTGGTCGGTCGTCGGTGGGCTCTCGAGGCGCGTATCCCCGACGACGCCCAGGGCCGAGAGACCTACTACCTCCAGCGCGCGGCCCGTCTGCAACGCTTGCGGACCCGCTACGTCCTCGAAGCGATGCGACACCACGGCACCTACCGGAGCGCAGCGCATTGGCCCGAGTTCCAGGGCGCGGCAATCCGCCGCGCGTCGGGCTGGAACCCAAGAGAGCTCGCCTACGCAGGGCTCGTGGTCGGTCTCATGCATCTGAACAGCCGGCGGGTCCGGAACGTTGCCTACAGCCCTATCTTCTACCTGAAGCTCTTGCGCGGATTCCTCGACCCGGGCCGATGGTCCCGGCTCGACCGCTCGGCCCCTCCTTCACTGCCCGGTGAGGGCGCCGCTGCTCTACGTCGGAGACGCCCGTGCGCTTCGGAGCAGGGTCATCAAGAAGTGGTCTCCCAAGAGGCGGAACGGCCAATGCGTAGATAGGGCCCGGTCCCAGCGGTCCAGCCGGTCGAATCCCCCGGCGAACTTCTCTGCGTAGCCGACGAGGTCTGACGGGGGCAAGAGCAGCGGCACCGCAACGAGTCGCTCCCGCTCGAACCATGGCGCAAAGGTCCGTTCGAACGTCGTCGGAGAGTGCGCGAACACGTCGACACAGAACCGGGACGAGCCGACCCGGACCGGCCGACCGGCTCGCCCGAACGCCCGTCCAAACTGGCCGGTCAGCGAGTAGCCGACGACCTCGAACGCGCACCAGCGATTGTACACGCCGGCAACGAATCGCGCCCCCGGCGCGAGGAGTCCGTGCAGCGCGGGCGGAATCGGGGCCAGGTCGGCCTCGCAGTTGAGGGCGCCGTACGTGGAGTAGGCCCCTTCGAATGCCCCCGGTCCGAGGTCGGACAACAACCGGGCGATCGACCCCGCGGCGAGGCGTTCGGTCCGGAGTCGGCCCGCGAGCCCCTCTCGCCGGGCCTTCTCGCGAACGACGTCCAACATCCGTTCGGAAATATCCACGCACAGGATCTCGTGGCCCTCTCGAAGTAGCGGCAGCGTCTCCATGCCGGAGCCGCACCCGATCTCGAGGAGGAAACGGGCCGGTCCGAACGTTTCTCGAAGCACGGCGAGAGAACGGTCTCGGAGCAATCGGTTGATCCGGTTTCCCAGGATATGACGGTCGTAGTCGTCGGCCACGTTGTCGAACTCTGAGGTGAGCCAATCGTAGTACCGGTCCCTCCCGGATGGGGCCGCCCCCCCCGGACCGATACGGACGCGGAGGACTCGGGCCGGGTTCCCGTACCACCGCTCGTACCGCCTGGGCCCGTATTTCTGGCGAAACCGGTCGAGCACGCGGTCCTTCTCGGTTGGGTCGACCAAGAGTTCCGCGGACCCGCTCGCTCTCTCACCCGAAATCGCGAGCCGGGCCGTGCCGTCGCGGAGCAGCTCCACCGGCCATCGGGCGCCTCGATCGCGCCCGACCAAGTACACCACCTCCCCCTCCCGGACGAACCCGAGAGGTACCTTCTCGTCAGGGAGGAGCAGCTCGAGGCTGTCGGGCTCCGCGGTATGAGAGGCAAAGCTCGGGTCCACGGCAGGCCCGGTCGTCAACCTCGGCTCCTGGCCTTCCACCACGATCGAGGCGGACGCCGCCGGCGGTCTTGTCGGCTGCGCCCAGAGCCCATGCCCCGCCGGTCCACCCTTTCCCTCCGCACCCAAGGACGCCTAAGGAAAGCTCGCCTCGTTCCGTGGGGACGACCGCGGCCGGGCGGCCGGGGCGTCCGCATCCAGTCCGCGATAGCGGTCTCGAAGGCGTTCGAACCGTCGAGAGGCGAAGGTGAGTCGGCGCCATCGGGTTACAGTGCGGAATCGATGGTCGCTCATCTTCCTCTCTCGGTAGTGAGCGTCCCGACGGAGCCCGACGAGTTGCAGGTAGGTCGCAAGCCACGGGAATAGCGCCGCGTTGAGGAACCGTACGATCATCGAGGCCGGCGAGGGTTGGGGGGTCGAGGCGTTCGCCGTCCTCTCCGCGTACAGCCGGGGGATCTCTTCGGCCATCCAAGGGGCCGAAGAAAGCAGGCCCCGGTAGAACTCCTCGCCTCGGACCGGTCGAGCGGCCAACGCCTCCCGAGCGAAGAGGAACCCGTGGCCGTTGGAGAACTCCTGGACCGCTTCCCGGTCGTCGACGACGAAATTGAAACAGGGCATTGGACCGGCCCGCGTCGAGGGACGCCGTGCGGCGAGCCGCGCGGCGAGATACGTGTAGGCCAGGAACCACCAGAGGGACCCCTGTCGCGTTACCACGAACAGGTCGAGGTCGTCGCTCGGCCCCGGCTCCCCGTAGGCCGTGGACCCAGTGACGCACGCGCAGCGGACCCATGGGAGCACGCCCCGCAATGGGCCGGCGAGCAGCTCGTCGGCCGACCGAAGGTAATGACGGCCCCGCTCGAGCCGGACCGTCTCGGGCGTCCGAACGGACTCCGGAGCGAAGACCGCGTCGCCGAGCAATCGGGCGAGGTGCGGGCGCGCGGCCAGCCAGTCTCGAACCTCGGAGATCGTGCCCGGGCCATCGTCCGGTAGGAGCTGAAGTAGCTCGGGCAAGGAGACCCCCGTTCCGAACTCGGCAGCGACCTCGATGACCGCCGCCACGCGTCGATCGAGACTCTCGGGGGCGGGGTGAAGGGAAGGAGTCCTCGGTCCCACGGAGGGGGTTTCGTGGGCTCTCCGGGAGGTCCCCGCCGTGCCAATCCGGCGCCAGCGGACGTGGTCTCTTCGGGGCGGCAGGCGGTCCCACGCCGAGAGCGCCCTCGCGACGAGCTCGGCCGCGCAGAGCGCGGCGAACCTTCGCACCCCCTTGGGCTGCGTGAGGACCGACCGACCGATGAGCTCGAGCGCGCGCCTCGGCTGCTCGACGGCATACCGGGCAAGGGTGCTGGGTGACGCCCCCAGGACCGCGGTGACCTGGTCGTTGCCATACTGAATCCGTCGACGCTGGTGGAGGTGGTCCTGCATCCTCACGGGAATTTCGATCCTCACGCGGGCGTTAGGGGCGTAGAGCCTTCGCCCTCCATGCTGGGCGAGCCAGACCCCGAAGTACGACCCATCGTTGATGATCCCGTCCGGAAGCGGAGGGAGCGTCGGAAGGCTCACCAGGAGAAGCTCGTCGGAAAGGTGTGAACCGCCGCCGAGCTCCTGCAGCTCGCAATGGAACTCGTGATGCAGGTCCCACATGGAGCGGAGCGACCCCGCCCACGGACTCGGAGCATCCTCCGGAACGACCGGCCTCCCCATCACGGCGAACGGGGGTGGATGAGCGCTCGCGACGCCGACCAGCTCGGCGACCGATCCGGGCTCGGCGCACGCGTCGGAGTTGAGGAGCACGAGAGCGTTTCCCTGGGCGCGGCGGAACACCTCCCGCAGGGCGTGGGCTTTGCCCAGCCGTTCCGGTTCCACGACCAACCGGACCCGTGGGTCCTCTTCGGTCAGCCGCTGGGCGATCTCGACCGAACCGTCGGTGCAGCCGCTGGCGACGATCCAGAGGGTGTTCCACCAGACCCCGGTGGGCAGGTCTTGGTCGAGGAGCGACCGCACCGCCCGCTCAAGGTTTCGCTCCTCGTTGTATGCCACGATCCCCGCCGAAAGAATCGTCGGCGAGACCGATGCGTTTCTCGCGGGCGAGGTCGGAAGGGATTGGGTCGCGAGGATTGCCGACATGGCCGCGCTCCCACCCCTAAGTATGGCTCCCCTCGTCCTCTACTCCGCCCGCGGGACTGTGGGAGCTGTGCCGCCGGAGGGATGGCGTGCGGCGGGCACGCCTACCCCGACGAACACGGCCACCGCGACGAGACCCTTCATCGGAGGACCGATCTTCCCGCGACCCAGGGAATCCCAGGGGACAGTTCGAGCCCTTCCCCTTGCTCGATGGGACAGCTTTCCTGATGTTGAACGATGCACGCCGCCACGAAGTGCGGGGCCAGCCCCCAGGGGAGACTGAGCGGGTGGCCGCAGTCCAATCGTACGGTCCAGTCGCGTAGAGCTCGCGTTCCGTGGGCTGTATCTCTCTTCATCATGGTTCCTCTTCTACGAACTTTAGGTCCGAGGGTCGCTGGCGGACCCGACGGGTCCCGACCGCGACGGCGATCGAGAGGGCCGCGGCGGCCCCGGCCACGAGCGGATAGTCATAGAGCGGCAGCCCGGCAAGGGTCGAGGGTAGAGGGACGGTGACGTGCGCCGTGTAGCTCAGCGAGGTGAAGCTCCCCGCTTGGGTGCCGACCGTAAGGGTGATCGTCGCGAAGCTTGGGGCGAGACTCACGCTCGGCGATACGCCGACCGACATCGGCGCGCCACTCACCGGGGTCGCCGTCGCGCTGGGGGCGAGGTGGAAGTACTCGCGGGGGGCGCCCGTCGCGTTCGACGAGCTCGTGACCTCGAGACCGCCGGGGGATTGCGTGCTGAGGTATTCGGCGCGGGCGAACGTGGGCCAGAGCGGGAGCGTGATCACGAGCCGGTCCCCCGAGTTCTGCCAGGACCATTGCGAAACCTGGAACACTGCCGCGACCGAGCTCAGGTTGTCCGAGGGGCTGTCTGCGTACGCCGCGAGCGTGTAGTCGACGCGAACCGCGGCCGAACCAAGAGGGGTAGGGGGGCCACTGGCGGCGACGAGGGAAACGTGGGCCTGGTAGGCCAGGTCGAACGTGTCGGGTGTGCTGGCGTTCGTGACGTTCCAGCTCGCGTTGGCCATCGACGCGACCGCGACGGGCGCGCCCGCCGGGCTGACCTCGGTAAGCTGGGAGATGCCCGAAGAAAGCCCCGAGCCGCTGACGCCGAGCGCCGACACCGCGACCGAGGGGGTCATCAGGTCGAAGTTGCAGAGGACCACGCTGTTGTTCCACTGGAGCGACGAGGCCGGCCACGCCCCGGCGGTCGGCGAGGCTCTCACGGCCGGTGCTCCGACCAGCACCAAGGCTACCGCGACCGCGAGCGACAGAACGACCGCTGCGAGTTGGGGGCACGGCCCCCTCCGCGGTTGGTCGAAGTCTCCTCGGCTCGTCATCGGGTAGGGCGAGAGAAGTGGAGGGTCACTCCTTTTTTGGTCCAAGCACGGAATCCGTTGGTTCAAAGGCGGTCCGTTACGGCCGGAACAGCTCGGCCCATGTCTCGAGCAGCCGTTCCACCCACTCGTCCCCGATCCCCGACCGGTACGTCACGAGCACCCGCACGACCCGCGTTTGGTCCACGACCTCGAACGTTCTCAATCGCCCTTCCCGGCCCGTACGCACGACGCCGGTGTGGACGAGTCGACGAAGGTGGACGGAGAGGCGTCCGGCGCTGAGGCCAGTTCGCTCCATCAAGTCGGGTACGGAGCGGCCGGGGGTTTCGAGGAGGGCGACCAAGAGCCGCCGGGCCGACGCCGAGCGGGTCAGCCGTAGGAGGGCCCGATCCCCCCGCGGCACCGTCGCGATGAAATAGTGGTCCTGGTGGCCGCTCTGCTCGCGGTGAAGCAGTCCCGATGCCGTGAGCCGATCCAGATGGTAGACCGTCTCGCCCCAACCGGTGCCGGCCGCCCGCTGGGCTTCCCGCCCCCCGATCCCCGGGGCCTTTCGAACCGACTCGTAGATCCGTCGGCGAGTTTCGAGGGCGAGCGGGTCGTCCTCCATCGATCAGGCGTGGCGCGGCCAGAGCGTGGTTGCGAGCAACAGGACGGTCGCGGCCAGGACGATGGCGAGCACGGGAAGCTGGGCCTCGGCGTATGAGGGCGGATTGAGCGGCAGCTGCCCCCAGACCCACACCGCGCCGAGGAGCGCCAAGGCGGCATGGGCCGCGGCAAGGATCAGAAACCTCCCGTCGCGTGCTCGAGCCCACGCCGCGACGGGGACGCCGGCGTTGACCGAGGAAACGCCGACGATTAGCACCGCTACGAACAGCTCTGCGAGACCCACGCGGCTCGGCAAGAGACTCCCCCGGTTTAAGCCATCGGTCGCGCCTGGAGGAGATCCCAACGAACGGGGTCACCGCGCGGTCGGCTCAACCGGCCCCGGCGACCTCATCCGCATCGAGCCTGGGAAAGATTGAAGGCTTCTTCGGGGGCTCTATCTGGACGTGGGCGATATGGAGGGGACCGGAGAGTCGCAACCTGCTTCGCTTCCTCGCCCTGCTCCGACGACGTCGGTCTTCTCCGCAGGAACGCCGATTCCCCCCGAGCCGATCCCCCCGACCCCCGGCGCCCGCCGCCTCTGGCCCGTTCTCGTGGTCCTGGTGGCGCTGGGCATGATCCTGGCCCTCGTCGCCGCGGGAGTCTTCAACTCGATCGGTCCGAGCGCCGCCACTCCGACGTACTCCAGAGCCGTCGGCCCGGCGAATCAGTCGGCGGCCCAGGTCCCCGGTGGACCATGGGACCTCGTCGCAGCGGTGGCCTTTGACACTCCCATCGGGACCACCGTGCCTGTGGGCGCGTCTGTGGGGACGAACTGCACGCTGGTCCCCTCGGGCCCGACTCCGACTCCCACCAGCCTGTTCATCCCCGCGTTCCGAGGCAGTTTCGGGTCGGGGGAATCCCCCTGGTGGGGGATGATCTACGATCAACGATCGACGCACCAGATTCTCTTAGTCCAGGTGCTTAACGGGAGCGCCCAAGCGCTGGCCGTGGGCAGCGGACCCTGCAGCACTTCCTTCCAGAACTTCACGACGGTGCCTTCGACTGCGGTCGACAGCTCGGTGGCGGCCTCGGCCGCCTGGTCTCAAGGCGGCTCCGCCTTCGCGGCAGCGCACAGTTCCCTCTCCCTGAGCTTGGAGATGGGCCTGATCGGCGGCGGAACGTTCGGAGGTCTGCCCGTCGGAGCGGTGTGGGTGATTCAAGTCACTCCGTGCGGGGCATTCGGGTCGAAGGGACCCAATGGGACCCAACCCGATTTCGAGGCGCTGGTCGACGCGGAGACTGGGAGCGTTACTTTCTCAACGGCTACGTCAACCGTCTGCGGGGCCTCCGGGGGACCCGTCTCCACTCCGCTCGGCACGGTCTTCTCGCCGGGACCGCCGGTGCTCCTTTCGCCTTCCAACGCAACGGCCGGATGCCGGATCGGCGACTATTGCTACCGGATTCCCATCGAAGCGATCGCAGGCCCCCTCACTCCCGCGAACCTCTCGTTTTCCGTGAACAACCCCACCGGCGCCCTCGTTAGCGGGGTCCAGGGGTTTGCCATCCTCACGTTGGCCGGCCAGGTGCTGGTCTCTTCGGTCGGTAACCCCGCTTCTCCCCTATGGACCTCAGGGACCGGCAACTCCATGAGCGCACTCCTCGCCGGCATGACGATCGTAGCGGACGTCGGGAGTCTAAGCCCCGTGGGCATGAATTACGTTCTAGAAACCGCAGGAGTTGGCTCGTTTTCCGGGACCGTTACCGAAAGCCTCCCCTGAGCGCTCCCCCGACGGATGGCCGCCTCGATCGGCGAGGGTGCCGTCTACCTCGCATGAGGTCGCGGTCGTGACCGGCGCTCGAGAAGCGCGGTGAAGTGGGGGGCCGCTCCCTTCGTTCCCCGGTGAAACTCGCAGCGAAGGAACAGAAACCGATCCTCGAGGGCCTGAGTCACCTCATCCAGCCCGGGACGGTGCGGTGGACCGAGCGGACCCACGTGCTCCCGAGCGATCCACGATAGTACGTACCGGGCGCTCGGGCGCAGGACGCGGGCGAGCTCGCGGCTGAACGCCGGTCGAAGCGACGGGTCGAATGTATGGAAACATCCTACGTCGATGGCCCCCCCGAACGAGGCAGTTGGGTAGGGAAGTCTCAACGCGTCCGCGACGCGGAAGTCGATCGAGAGTCCTTCGTGAGCTGCTCGCTTCAGGGCTGCGGAAATCGCCCCAGGGGCAAGGTCTACGCCGCAGACTTCGAAGCCGGAACGTGCGAGGAAGATCGAGTTGGTGCCAGCCCCACACCCAATGTCCAGTACCCGGGTCCCCGCCCGGAACCATCGTTCGCGCGCGGCACGGACCACCCACCCGTAGGGTCTCGGGGAATACCAGGGCAGCTCTCGGTAGGGAGTCTGTTCGTAGGTCTTTTCCCACATCTTCCGCACCTGGTGCGGAACCTGAGCCGAGCGTCGAGTGCCGCTGGACATCGCCTTCGTCCTGTTCGCCGTTGGAAAAAGCGAAATTGCGAGTCCATTCCAGTCGAGAGTGTATATACATCTTCGCCCCGTCGAAACGCGATATGCTGAGTCTGCCCTCAATCCGGAAGAAAGTTTGGCTCCTGCCGATCGTCTTCGTCGTGTGCGCGTTCATGGTCCTACCGGCGAGCGCGGTTCTTAGCTCTCATGCGGGATCGACGCCCGCGGGGGTCGTCGCGGCCATCCCGAACCCATCCGCCCAGAATCCGGATTCGATCGGTTTCAAGGCACCGCCAACTCCTTCTCCGAATCTTCCCTCGTTGTCGACCAAGTTTCCTCTGGCCTCCGCGGTCTCCGGTTCCTCACCCGAGAGCGTGTGGTTGAAGTCTCTCCTCCACGACCAGGCCACCTCGAAGAGCCCTCTTCTCACCTCGTTGCCCAACCTTGAGATTCTCGAGCACCCGGGACCCTCGGTCGGTGCTACGGTCTCCCCGTTCTACCAGGCTGAGCCCGCACCGATGGGGCTCGCCGACTACGGCCTGGGTGCGGGTGGCGCCTACTCGTACAACACGTCCCACTTTGAATCGCAGGTCGTGTTCAACACCCCGCCGAACGCGACCAACCCAGGTTCCGAGGGCGTTATCGACCCTCAGGGCCAGAACCTCGGTTTGGTCGGCTCGCCCTACGAGTTCGGCCTTCAGCTGAACACCGTCACAGACAACATGACGATCCCGGGGTCGAACGATGGGAGCTTCTGGACGCAGAACGTCCTGGACATCAGCAACACCGGAATCCACTTCGTCGACGACGTGTTCAACTTCACCGGGCCGACCACGGTGTTCGGACCTGGGTCGGTGGCGTCGGGTTGCAATTCGAATGTCAATAACATCCTCTCGGTGTCTCACGGGGTGTACCAGTGCGTCGGAGGCACGATTCCGATTTCCCCGGCGAACTTCCCCCTCACGATCCAGCTCTACAACAACGCCTCCGTCAACGCGCTGAACCAAAGCCAAGTCACTTTTGGCTACCGGTTCGTCGGCGCGGGTGGTTTCCTCCAGACCGGGATCACCGACACCGTCGCGTTCGTGAACCCCAACGCCACGGCCCCTATCCACAAAGCCGGATTCGGCGTCGATGGGTTCACGTCCACCCCGTCGGGGGAACTGCGCGACGCAGAGCTCGACCTTGTGGGGGGCATCGAAGGGGAGAACGCCGTGTTCAACTCGCTCAACGGGACGTTGAGCCTGCTCTACTCGAACGCGAGTTCGGGAGGTTGGAAGAACATCCCCTCGGCGTACAACTTCGGCACGGACACCGGCGAGACTTCGACCGGCATCGCGGGCTTCTGGACGCCGAGCCACACGGAGGAGATCAACCAGGGCCCCTCGTTCCTGTACGGTCTTTGGAACGGCTTGCACTGGGCTTCCGTTGCGTCCGGGGATATCCAGTTCAAGGGCTCGATCACCCCGGCGTACGGATTTGTCTTCGTAGGGAACGTCGCTCCCTTGTTCGGGCTCAATCTGAGCATCGTCCCTACCGACGCGGCTGGTGCGTTCAACACCTACCTCCCTCCGGCCGTGCCGATCGGGGGAGCAGCGTACGTGGTCCAATCGTTCGCCGATGCGTTCGCGGAGCTGAACAGTACCTCGTTCTCGACGAGCCAGACCAGCTACACCATCACGCTCGTTCCGGCGCCCGGGCTGATCCGGGCCCCGCTCTACATGAACGGGAACGCCCAAGCGAAGAGCCTCGCAAAGAATGTGACCGGCTCATCGACCGCACCGTACGTGTTCTCGGGTCTCACGGTCTCGCTCGACTTTGCGTTCAATCACCTGAACGACTTCCACATCCCCTCGTTCACCGTCTTCCAGGAGCAGGGGGTCACTACAGCCGTCACGGTCAACGACGTCTTTCAGGGCTCGAACTTCGCAGGCGGCACGTACTACTGGACCGACATCGCGGCGCCCACCGGCTTCCTGGAGCCAGGGCCGTCGATCACCGCGACCATGCCGATGTACAGCGACCAGTTCCAGATATTCGGCAGCTCGGGCGCGCACGTGAGCAACGAGACGCTCCTGGGGAGCTCCTACTACTCGTTGGCCTTGCCGGTACCTTTGGGCGGGGTAATCTACCTCTGGCAGGACATCGGTGCGTCGGCGTTCGATATCACGTCGGTCGACGGATCCTACGGGGTGTTCGTGGGGGATTCGGCCGGCGTGTCGGTCACGAACGTATTCGCGTTGGCCGGGTCGAACGGGGTCGATGACGTCGGGTCGACGCAGACCACCGTGTGGAACGACGCGAGTGACGGCTCGTTCGCATTCTCGGTCTATGCGCTGTCCAGTTCCCACGGAACGTATAGCTGGATCAATTCGAGCTTCGGCGCGACCGGGGTCTATGCGGGGGGCTATCTCGGATCGTCGTACTACTCACTGCCGGGCGCTACCGCGGCGAGCGTCAACAATCTCAATTCTACCGCCGGCGCGATCGGCGCCACCCTCTACGAATCCAACGGCGTGACCTTCACGCACGTCTCGTCGGACGGCTTCTTGGGGTCGACCGAGGGGATCGTGGGCTTCTACGTGAACAACATCGCAGTCCAGGACCTCACCGTCTCCTACGGCACGGACCCCGGGGCGGCGTTCCTCTACGCGACCGGGATCACCGTCACCAACGCGCGCGTGAATGACTCGTTCGGGGTCGCGACGGTGAACGCAGACCCGGTCGTTGTCACCGGTGTCACGGCGGTCACCGACGCGCTCGGGACCGAGTTCGTGAACACCACCGGTATCACCGTCTCCAACGTGAACGCAAGCTACGGGTCGGAAGGCATCGTCACCGTCGATTCGAGCACCGTCGGGGTAACGGGCGTGAGCGCGTCCCACGCGTCGCTCGGGGCCGTGTTCGATAGCACCGACGGCGTGACGGTCACGACGGCGTCGGCCAGCGATAGCGCGGGCGTGGAGCTCGAGGCATGTCCGGGCCCGAACACGATCACCGGCGTGAGCGCGACCGACTTTTCGAGCGCAGGGGTCGTCCTGTTCGATTCATCCTCTACCACCGTGACCGGTGTCACCGCGTCGGACCACTCGGTCGGCATCATCGTCGATCCGTCGATGAACGTCACGATCTCGGGAGTCGTGGCCACGGGGTTCACCTACGGGACGGTCATCGAGGGCTCCTCCGCGGTCACGGTCTCCGGCACCGTGGCGTCGGACTTCTCGGTGGGCGACATCATCGAGGGGTCGACCATGGTCACGGACACGAGCGCGACCGTTTCCGACCTCTCCGCGGGAGTCGTCGTCGAGCACTCGAATTTCACGACCGTCACGGGCACGCGCGCGTCCAACACGACCCAATCCAACGTCTATTCGACCAGTGCTGAGGTGGGGTTCCCGCTCGCGGCCGTCGTGACCGAGAGCACTCAAACGACGATCGTCTCCAACGTGACCGCCACCCACTACGGTGCGGCCCTCTACGACGTCGCGTCGAACGGCCTCCAGGTCAGTGACGTCAACGGGACGGGCGATCAATACGCGATCGTCCTCAACGGTACGTTCAACAGCTACTTCAGCGGCATCGGGGCGTTCCGGGATTGGGTCGGTCTCGTCATGCAGGGCGCGGTCTTCGCCGAGGATAACGTCGTGTCGGGCAGCTCGTTCGTGGACGACACCAGCTTTGGGGTCGCGATCCTTTCCGGCGGGTACAACACGTTCACCGAGAACAACTTCATCGGGGACAACGGGGCGACCGCCACCTACAACGCCGCCCACATCCAGGCCTGGTCAGGATACTACAATTCCTTCAACACCTGCTCGAACTCGGCCTGCTCGGCCGGCGTCGGAAACTACTGGTCCGATTGGCACACCTACGGGTCGAACGGGTACCTCGCGCCGTACTTCATCACGGGGGAAACATGGGACTACTTCCCGCTCGGGCCGCAGCAGACGTTCGACGTGAACTTCCACGCGACCGGTCTTCCCTCGGGGGCGACCTGGTCGGTGACGCTGGGCGGAGTGACGGAGAGCTCCTCGAGCACGACGATCACCTTCGCCGAGCCGATGGGAACCTACGCCTACGGGGTCGGCGCCCTCGCGGGCTGGGCCTCCAGCCCGTCGAGCGGCAGCGTGACGGTCACCGGGGCGGCCTACAACGTGTCGGTGACGTTCTCGGCCCTGGTCTACGCGGTGACGTTGAGCGCGGGTGGACTGGCCGCGAGCACGGTCTGGTCCGCGACGGTGAACGGGGGGACGGAGTCGACCTCCGGCCCGTCGCTCATGTTCTGGCTGCCGAACGGAAACTACACCTTCGCCTTCCACAACGTCAGCGGGTACACTCTACCGGGCACGGGAGCGAGTGGGTCGTTCGCCGTGGCGGGAGCGCCGCTGAGCTTGGGGACGACCTACGCGCCGGCCGCGACCCCTCCTTCGCTCGTCTCCACGAACACCTACAACACCGGCTTCGCGGTCGCGGTCGCCCTCGCGGTGATCGCACTGTTGGTCGGGTTGATCGCGCTGTTCTGGCGGCGACAGAAGAAGGAGCCCGTGTCCGCGCCCCCCGCGGTCTGGACGCCACCTGCCGGGACCGAGGGGCCGGTCGAGAACAGCTCGCCCGGATGGAGCGAGGGACCGGTCAATCCCCCACCGTAGGGCGCGTTCCGGGCGGTCGTCGAACAAATCCGTTCCCCCCCCGCGGGGGGTCTCGAGACCCGGGGAGCCTCTCGCGGAGCCCGGGTATCGGCCGCCTCGTCGGTCCAGGGACCGCCGGGACGCTCTCAGGTGCCGAGACCCGCTTCTGCGCGGTCGACCCCGGGTGACGAACCGTTCATTAGCTGAAACCCGCTAAGGAGACAAAGCGACGATGTTCGACCGGATCCTGGTCGCGTTCGATGGCTCGAGCCAGGCCCGCCGGGCCGTGCATGTAGCCACGGAGGTCGCGGCGCGATTCCATGCGACCCTCACGCTGGCGGTCGTGCGCCCTCCGGGACCTTCGAGCGCAGACCCGTACCTCGAAAGCCTCGTACCCCTCTCCGACGAAGGAAAAGCCCTGGTGAGCGTCGTCGAGGAGGTCCGGGAGAAGGCGCTCGCCCACGGGGCCGCCGCGGTCGATTCGGTCATGCTCCAGGGGGAGGTCGTCGAAACCCTCCTCGCATGGCTGGAACATCATCCGCAAGACCTGCTCGTCGTCGGCTCCCGCGGTCTCTCCCGTGGCCGACGGCTACTCTTAGGGAGCGTGTCCTCGGGCTTGGTGGGAGAGGCGCCCTGCCCGGTCCTGGTCGTGCGTCCCGCTCGAGAGCACCGGAAAGGGGACGTTCTCCCTCCGTCCCCGTCCCACGGAGCGGCTAGCCCCAGCAGACCGTGACCATAACGTGGACGCACGCGTGCCGGGTGGAATCCCTGGACGACGGGGGGTTCTGGCGCCCGTCCTGCAACAACCGTTCGTATCGGCTATCTAGGTCAGGTTCCTCTCGTTTCCCGTGCGCTCGGCGATGATCCTGTACATCATTGGCCTTGTACTGGTGACCTCCGCCGTCGAGCTCACGATCGCGCTCGTGCTGGCCGGCCGCGGCGCCGTGCCGGCCCCATCCTCTGGTTTCCTGCTGGTCTACCTCGTGGTCGACATCGGACTGTTCGCCGCCGGGAGCTTGGTCGTGGCGACGGGCTTGCGGACCCTCCGGTCCGCCGCGCCGTCTGCCGAGGCCCCGCCCGATCGACCCTCGGAATAGAGACGCGCGGTCCCGGAGCGCTATTCTTCCTCGGTGGGGGCCTGGTCCGAGGGAGGGCGCCAGGTCTCGTCGGGTTCCTCTGGGGGGGCGCGGCGGCCCCACCACAGAACGGGCAGGACACCGGCGAGGACGACCAGTCCGGCGACCGCCCCGGCGATCACATACCCCTCGGCCGGTGAGAAGGGGGTCGAGTTCTGGGGAATCGCCGCCGGGGCCACGGTGATCGTGACGAACGAGGAGGTCTGCTCGTTCACCCCGTCCGTCACGGTGACTTCGATGGCGAACGTTCCGGTTTCGCCCGGTAGGCAGCTCAGCGACGCGGAGTCACGGGTGGGACATCCCGGTGGGAGCCCGGAGAAGGCGAACCGCAATGGAGGGGTTCCTCCCGAGACGTTGGTGACCAGGTTCAGGCTCCCACCGAGCTGGAGGCTGGAGGGGAGCGCTTGGAACAGCACGATCGCCGGGTTCGGGTTGACGGTCAGCGTCGCGGTGGAGTTGCCGCTCGCCCCGGCGGTGTCCTTAACGGTGCAACGGGCGTCGTAGGTGCCCAAGGTCGCATAGGCGTGAGTCGAGGTCCGCCCGGACCCGATTCCACCGTCCCCGAACGTCCACGAGTAGTTGAAAGATCCCGACCCCCCTGCGGCGCTGCAGGTGAAAGATGCGGAGTGGTCCACGTCGGTGGCGAGTGGGGTTGCAACGACCCCCACGGCCACGGGAGAGAAGCCCATGCTGCTCACCAGGGGCATCGGGACCGGGGCGTTCCGCGACCGGATCCAGGAGACATCCCAGGACGTGCAGTTCGTGGTGCAGAACCCGGCGATACCCATCTGGGTCATCGGAACGCTGGTCGCGTCGACCGTGGAGACGAAGCGTAGGTAGTTCGCGCTGGCGTTCTCCGCGGAGCTCGTGTTCAGCCAGCTGAGACCGAGCACGTGGTACGCCTGGGTGAAGTCGACCGGCGCCAAGGCCGGGGAGCCCGCGTACTTCCACGCCCCGGTCGAGTTGCTGACCTGCAGGTCCGCGTACTGGCTTCCACCATACCCCGGGTCGAACGCGTAGGCATTGGGGAAGAACTGGTTCTCCGCGCTGAAACCGGCCGTCTCCGCCATGAACAATCCGAGGGGTCCGGAGCTTCCGTTCATCCAGGCGTACGCGTCGACCGTGGCGTTGTTCGCGAAGGACCCGCCGAGGGAGGATTCGATCGCTCCCACGCCAGAGGAGGCCTGGACCCGGAGGCCATCGTGCACGGTCCCCGTCCAGCTTCCAAGCGCGGTCCACGCTGGGCCGATCCTGGCTCCCGAAAAGTTCGCGTAGGCGTCGAATACCCGCCAACCGTTGTCGAAATTCGCATAGGGCGAGCTCATCTCAGGGGCCTCTCCCATGTAGCCGTCTTCGGAGAGGTTGAACGAGGTCTTGGGCCAGAAGAAGATCGTGACGTTCGTGGAGCCGCCGGCGGGTAGCGAAGCAAGCCGCAACCAAAGCAGAGTGTTTGTGGAGGAGTTCGACGCCCCGGACTCGATCCAGGAGTAGATCGGAGTCTCGTTGGACGAGTAGTACGCCACGGCGTTGCTCCAGTTCGCGTTGATCAGCGAGGCATACCTCGAACTATTGATCGAGACGGGTTGCTGGTAGGTCCCCGTGCCATTGGGCGCGGTATTGTGGATCGTGATCGAAAGGTTCCCCACCGAACCGGGAGGTGATGCGGCCGGTCCTGGCGAGGTCATCGCAGGGGCCACGCCTTCTCCGACCGCGGAAAGGAGGGTAGGAGGGCCTGTCGCAGACGAAGGAGCAGCCGGCAACCCTCCCCCGAACCATCCGACCACGCAGATCGCTACCGTAAGGGTGACCACCGAGCCCCCCGGATGCATCCGCCGAATCGATGTCGATCGAACCACGGCTCCCCCCGCCGTCGATAGGAAGAGTTCGGAGGCCGACTTATACCCGACCCCTCCGGAACGGAGAGGGGTGATACCCCGGCTAGCGGCCCAGCAGGATAGCGAACCGCCCGGAGACCGACCGCCTCGGCTAGGGGCTCTCTAGGCGCTCCGGGGGCTCAGGAGCTTCGCGACCGGCTGATTGTCGGCGTAGACCTGCCAATCGACGACCCGACCCTCGCGGACCACGGCTCGCCATGCCGCCGGCAGCGTCCAGCGATTCCGGCTGGGTAGCTCACCGTGCTCCGCGAGCGTTCCGCTCGCCGTGCCGAAGAGCGCCACGACCTGACCCAGGCTGAGATGCTCGCGGATCGTGATCCGATAGTCGGGGAACAGGGCGAAGTACGCCGCCCAGGCCGCCCGCATCCGATCGACCCCTCGGACCTCCAGACCGAGACCGTCGACGAACCGGAAGTCTGGAGCCATCATCGCTACGAGTGCCGCGACATCGTGTCGGTTGATCTCGTTCACGAACCGGATCGCCACGCGTTCGGGGTCGGCTTCCGACATCGCACCTTCCTGCCGCCCTGGCCCGACGAACCCGGCCGTAGAACGGATGGCGACCCTGCATATTCAACTCGCGGCGCCCCGTTTTCTGCGGGCGTCGTGGGTCGAGATGGACCGTTTCGACTTCTCGGAGGGTTTAGCTCCTCTACCCGCCGCAGGCCCGAGTTGGCGCGAAAGCCATGCTCGGACGGTGGCGAAGAACTCTTCCCGGACCTCGCGCTCGAGCCACGGGAAGTGTCCGCAGTGGTCCCACTCCCGGTACTCGATCTGGGGTAGGTAGGGTCGCAAGCCGGAGAGGATCATGCGACCGGGGTGTGGGTCGTAGGAGCCGTGGAGCATCAGCACGGGAGACCGGATCCTCCGAAATCGAGCCGGATAGGTTCCGTTGGCCTGGAGGCGCAGCATGTCCGCCCACGTTTCTCGAGCGCCGCGGGCATCGACGGGACGGTGACGACCGGGGTCTTGGACCGGGTCGTAGGAGTAGAGCGGCAGGAGAACGCGGGCTTCGGCCTTCAGCGCGTCATCGGCGTCCGGAAACCGACCGGGAAGGGCCGCGAGCCGCGACCGTACTCTAGGGGTCATACGAGTTTCGAGCGTGGCTGCAAACCGAGCTCGGGCCGCGAGGTCGAAGGTACCACATCCGACCAGGATGATCGGGCCCACACTGAGGGGGTGAGCCGCGCCGTAGGCGAGGGCGAGCATCGCCCCCCAGGACGAACCGAGCAGCGCGACGGAACCGGACGACCGCTCGGCCCGGAGCAGCTCGTGGAGGTCCGCGACGTGTCGCGCCACCGTGAGGCGGACCGCCCCGCTCCGACGCTGCCACGGCTCGAGGACCCGGAACGACCCCGCCAATCCTCGAGCGACCGGGGCCATCTGGCCGGGAGCCCCTGGTCCTCCGTGAAGGACGACCACGGTGGGACCGCGGGTGCCGTACGTTTGAAACCGGATCACCCTGTCCGCTCCCTCGAGGGATCCGACGAACCCCTACCGAGACGTCGCTGCCACGCCTCGGTCGCCACGGGTCTGCATCATCCGCGCCGGATGCTGTTCGGCAATGGACAACCGGGCGCACTCCAGATTCTGTAGTCCACGATCTCCTGGAACCCCATTCTCGAGTACACCGTACGGCCGAGAGGAGTGGCCCAGAGGTACGCCGCCTCGCATCCCAGGGCTCGACCGTCCTGGACGATCCGCCAGACGATGTTCTCGGCGAAGCCCCGGCGGCGGTGTTGAGGTACGGTACCGATGTACGCCACCCCGGCCACGCCGTGAGCGACGATGAGGGCCCCGTGCGCGACGGGCTCGTCTCGATAGTACCCGACGTAGAGGGAGACTCCGGGGTAGCGCAGCCAGCGAGGGTCCGGTTCCCCGTACGGAACGCCATAGGCCTGGGATGCCGCGTGCTCGAGCCGGGCGAGCTCCTCGAGCGTTTCGGCCCGAACGACCTGGAAACCCTCTGGGAGCGTCGGAATCCGCGCGGGAATGGGATTCAGCAACATGCCGGGGAACTCCCCCTCGTCTAGGAACGACGCGTTCGATAGGACCGGCTGGAGCGATGCCACGGCATCCGGGAACGCGAGCACTGCCCAGGGGCTGTGATGCCTCCGAAAGAACGCGTGGGCGCGATCCAGGACGTGCTGGGGCTGCGAGGTCGGTTCCGTCACGATCGCCAGGTTCTCAAGGCTGTCCATCCCCCCCGTGCAGACGAGGAGGACTCCTGGGGACTCCTCGATGCCGCCGCCTTCGGTAGACCGGGCGAACACGCGGTAGTCCTCCAGCGTATTCGCATGACATCGTGCCAGGAGTTCGGGCGTGACCTCCCGCTTCCCACGACCCGATGGCATGCCTAAGTTCCCCACCGGCCACCGAGCGCGCCCGTCTTAAGAACCCTACGACGTGGGGATGTGAGCAATCGTCGGGGGGAGAACCGACCTCGTCCCGCGGACCACGCTTCGTCAAGAAATATTGACCTTCAGACCATGTAGCCGAGAGGGCTTGTCTCACTGCTCTTGTGTAAAGAGCTCCGGGCTCGATGACGACCGCGATCGTGGTCTACGACGCTTGGTATGGCTGCACCAAGATCGTCGCCGAGGAGGTCGCGCGCGGCCTCTCCGCGGACGGGCGCGTCGCGACCGTCGTAGCGAACCTCAAGGAGGTGGATGGCCGTCAGGTCCTCGAACACGACATCATCGTGATCGGTTCGCCCAACCACTTCGGCGGGCCTACGACCCGCATCCGGCACCTTCTCGAGGAGTTCCGCACGTTCGACCTGCGCGGCCGGAGGTTCGCGTTCTTCGACACGTGTCTTGCCCGGGACCACGGAAAGGTGGTGGGGAAGATGGAGCGGATCTTGAGGGACCGTAACCCGTTCGTCTCGCCGCCGTTCATGGGCCTTTCGGTCATCGTCCATGGTCCGCGGGGCCCGATCATGCCGGGCGAGCTCTCGAAGTGCCGTGAGCTCGGCCGGTCGATTCGGACGAGCCTGCCGATCTCTGCCTGAGCGAGCCGTTTCACGCCGACCGTCGCCGCCGGAGCCTCGCCGCGCGCGCCGACAGGAATCTTCGGGTCGCGGCTTCGTCCCTGCGAAGGATGCGACCGATCTCGGCGACGGGCCGCGGATGTTGGTCGACCCGAAGGTCGACCCACCGGTCGCTCCAGGTGGATTCGAACCATCGTTCGCGATGGACCACGAGGATCGCGGAGGACTCCATCCCGCGTCGATCCCCGCCGGCCCGCGCGCCCGCCACGAGCGCGGCGTAGAGGCGCTGGGCGAGCGTACCGCGCTTCGCTTCGAAAGCCCGGACCATGCTGGGCAGAACCCGGTCGTTCGCGAGAATGTTCCCCTGGCAGGAGAAACCCTCCCCGGTGATGTGCCCGGCCCAGTCGTGGCACTTCGAACCGGTCCACGCTTCCGCGCGTCCCCGCGCGTCCACCACGCCGAGCTGGCGGTGCTGCCGCTTCGGGTCCGATGCCGTGAGACGGCGAACCACGTCCGCCGCGGAGAGCCCCCGACGCAATGCTGCGATCCCGAGTGGACCATACTGGTAGTTCGATTCGGCCTGGGTCGCGAGGGCTCCCACACGCCAGGCGGCCCAGGGCACGACGGCGCCCACCGACATGGGCTTGGTCGAAACCGCTACGCCCCAGAAGCGCCGCTCGCGGTCGCACGCGACGAGCGAAAACGTGCCGTGCTCACCCCGACCGTACATCGTGAACGGAAGCTGGGCACGGATTAATACGGCTCCCTCGACCCGGGGGGAGAGCTCCCGACCGGGGCCGAGCTCGTGTTGAGGGTCACTTCACGGCGAATCGCGCGGTGAAATGCGGCAATCGCTCGGGCCGATAGACCATCCGAAGACCTCGGACGCCCTCCCGCCTCGCATACACGCGGCCCACGACGTCCGCGACGTACGCGAGATGGCTCGCGGAGTAGACCCGCCGTGGGATCGCGAGACGCACGAGTTCCAGCGAGCGCGACGCACCTCTGAAGTCATCCCCGAACATCAGTGCCCCCACCTCCACGGTTCGCACGCCTCCTTCGCGATAGAGCTCGACGACCAGGGCTTGTCCCGGGAGGTCCTCGTCGCCGAGATGAGGCAGGAACCGGCGCACGTCCAGATAGACCCCGTGCCCCCCGACCGGATGGAAGAACGGTACCCCGACCGTATCGAGGAGGTCCGCAAGAAAGCGGACCTGGGCGACCCGATGTTCGAGGTAGTCGAGCTCGGTCGCTTCGGTGAGGCCCACGGAGATCGCTTCGAGGTCCCGTCGGGCGAGGCCTCCGTACGTCGGAAACCCTTCGTAGAGGATCACGGCCTCCTTCAATCGTTCCGCGAGACTCTCGTCCCGGGTCGCGACGAAACCCCCAATGTTGACGAGGCCGTCCTTCTTCGCGCTCATCGTCGCACCGGCCGCGAGGTCAAAGAACGCCCGGCCGATCTGGGGGATGGTCTTCCCGCCCATGCCCGGCTCGCGCTCCCGTACGAAGAAGGCGTTCTCGGCCCAGCGGCACATGTCGAGGTAGACCGGGACGTGGTGCGCAGAAGCGATCCGGGCGACCTGCCGGAAGTTCTCCAGCGAGACCGGCTGGCCACCGCCGGTGTTGTTCGTGATCGTGACCATCACGAGCGGCACCTTCTCCGGAGGCGTGTCCGCGAGCAGTTTTTCGAGGGCAAGAAGGTCGACGTTCCCCTTGAACGGAAAGTCGCTTTCGGGGTCGTACGCTTCGGGAACGGCGAGGTTCACTGGCGTAGCGCCCTGATGGCGGACGTGCGCCTGGGTCGTATCGAAGTGCATGTTGTTCGGTACGACCGACCCCGGACGGCAGAGGCTAGAGAATAGGAGGTTCTCCGCCGCCCGCCCTTGGTGGGCCGGTACGATGTACGGGAAGCCGGTCAAGGCGCGTACGGTCTCTTCGAAGTGGGCGAAGTTGCGGCTTCCGGCGTAGGATTCGTCTCCCAGCATCAGGGCCGCCCACTGGCGGTCGCTCATCGCGCCCGTGCCCGAGTCGGTCAAGAGGTCGATCCGGACCTCGTCCGACCGTAGGTTGAACAGGTTGTAGTGGGCTCGCTCGAGGGCACGCTCTCGCTCCTCTCGCGATGGGTTCGGAATCCGTTCGACCACCTTGGTCTTGTACGGCTCGAACGGCAGTCGATGCCCGAATGGGTCGCTCACAATCGCTGCGACGGGTCCGAGCTATTTATCTCGGGCCCCCGGCGCCTCGATTCGGCCCCCGCGAGGACTTCGAAGTCACGGTCAGCGTCTGACCGAGACCGATGTTCACCCCGAGATCGACGCTCCCCAGAGCCCGGACCGCGCCTCTGTCAACCCGGAGAGCGCTGATGGTCCAGGCCGATCCTGAATTCTCACCGCCGTTTGCCCCGCCTGAGAGGGACGAAAAGCAAAGGGCTAAGGACCCAGACCACGTCGCCCATCCCGCCGCGGTGGTGAGGTAGTTTGTTCCCGCGCCCGTTCGAGTACGTGAGCCCTTCGTCGGTCGACGACGCCGTCGCCCTGATGGGGGAATACGGAGAGAAAGCGAAGCTGCTGGCCGGCGGTCAGAGCCTCATCCCGATCATGAAGCTACGCCTCGCCTCGCCACAGATCGTGGTCGACCTGAACCGGATACGGGGCTTAAGCGGTATTCGCGAAGACGGCGACGCCGTGGTCATCGGGTCGATGACCCGTCATCGAGAGATCGAGCGCTCCCGGTTGATCCGAGACCACTACCCCCTCCTCGCCGATGCGGCCTCCGTTTTGGCGGACCCGCTCGTGCGCAATCGGGGAACCGTCGGCGGCTCGCTCGCCCATGCCGCCCC
>Ga0187815_10000265_pt1 | contig 26234 bp, 19 predicted proteins | sample NC_S_5_FD_132962 | JGI IMG/M metagenome (GOLD analysis project Ga0187815, IMG submission 132962) | Wetland sediment microbial communities from Neuse River Estuary, North Carolina, USA - ASW-S_5 | ecosystem: Environmental > Aquatic > Freshwater > Wetlands > Sediment | place: USA: North Carolina...
AGGCTGTTGTTCACCACCGAGAACGGACCGAGCCCCACGATCTCCAGCGCTAGGCCGGCCGCTACCTGCACGACGTTGTCTTCGACGCGCACCGCAGGCACGCCCGGCTGGTACACGGGAGCCACGAGCACGCTGGCGTAGGCGGCCGCCGACGAAAGAGCGGGAGGCGTGACGGCCGAGAGCAAGATGCCGGCACAAGCTCCGCTGCCCGGAAGTTTCTCCGTGCCCGACGTCCAGGCCCGGGTCTGCCGTACCTGGTTGCGGCTGATTTCGGCGGTCTCGGCGTGCAGGACGAAGATCCCGCTGACCTCCGCGGCCACCGTCTGCCCGAAGTCGGTGATGGTGTTGTCGCGGATGACCAGGTTCTCGACGTCGGGCACGCAGATCGCCCCGTATCCGAAGGTCGGGTTGGTCGTGCCCGGCCCGGCGACCGCGCTGAGCAGGGTGCTCGAGATCTCGTTGCCGGTGATGGAGAGATTCTCGATGCTGATGACTTCCGGCGTCTGCTCGAGGTCGAAGAACCCGACCGGGCCGATGCCGCACAGCCCCGTGTTCCGGATGCGGTTGCGCTCGATCTGGATATTCTTCAGCGGACCGCCGGCGCCCAGGGATTGCCCGCCCGTATTCGTGGACGGCAGTTGAAGCGTGCCGGTGGTGCTGCAGGGGTCTTCCGCGACGGGGAGGACGCCGACCGGGGTCCCGCTCTCGCTCCCGTCCGTCTGGAGGAGAACGACGCTGCCCAGGGTGATGCCGTTGCGCCGGCCTCCTTCTATCTCGTTCTCGATCACGAAGACGTCCTGGGACGGGCCCGCGATCTGGATGCCGGCCAGCGCCAGGGGCACCTCGGCCAGGGCGGCCGGCGCGGCCTGCCGGAGCCGGCTCTCGTTCGCGAGGTCACCGATGACGCTGGTCGGCAGCCAGGCTTGCGCCATTGCGGCATCCTGCAGGCCAACCCAGTTGCGCTCGATATGGATCTCGCTGCCGCTGACCGATACGGCCGGCCAGAGGCCTCGTACGTCCGCCGTAGCGATTCGGTTCTCGGTGATCCGCAGCAGGGTGACGTCAAAGGCGAGCATGGCCGGCAGCGCCGACGCGGTGACGACGAGGTCGTGCAGGGTGATGTCGATATCGCCGCGCTCATACCGCTCCCAGACCGGAGGGGTGGCACGTCCTGCCGCAGCATTGGCCTGGGTCGGATCGGTCCGCCGGAGTGCGGGCAGGTCCAGAAGGACTCCGACCTCGTCCGCGGCGGCTTCCACCGCCAGGGACCGCAGTTCGACGTGCGAGGAGCCCACGACGGTGAAGACGGCGTTGATGCCGCTCGCACCGGCGGGCGTGGCCGCCGCGCCGCCCGTGCCGCCCAGCGAGGCCGAGGCGATACGCGTCAGCGGGCCGCAGCCGTGGATGACCACGTCGGTCAGGTTCTGGATGACGACGTTCTCGAAGTACTGGCCCGCGCGTATGCACACCTCGCCACCGGTCGACGGCAGCAGCGAGTTGATCGCCGCCTGGATCGTGGAGAACGCGCCCCCTTCACCCACGGTGCAGGTACAGCAGCAGCCGCATTCGCCGCCGCCGGAAGGAAAGGGGGTGCGGCAGTCGGTGGCGTTGGTCGGGAACGTGACGATGGACAGCTTCGTGTAGTGGTGGTGGATGCCCTGCGGCGGCGCCTTCGTGAGCTCCTGCACGGAGGCGTCGGCGGTGCGGGCCGCGAACGTCCAGAAGTCTCCGCTGTTGAAGACGCCCGTCGTCGAGCTGAGGCTGAAGGTGACCGTGACGCCGCTTTCGAGGATGAGCGTCGTGTCCGGTCCGGGCAGTGGGATCCCGTGACTGCCGGATGCGCCGAGATCCCACCAGACGGTCTTGCCATCTGCCTCGTAGACCTGGCCGGATTGGTCCCACCGCACGATCCGGGTGTGGCTGCCGGGCGCCTGCTGACCGGTGGGAAAGCCGGTCGTGTCGGTGAGGGTGATGGTCCGGCTGGACAGGTCGATGCTGTCGATCTGGTGGAGCTCACCTGGATTGCCTTGGAACTGGTGCGCATCGTCAAGGATCTCGATCCAGTCGCCAGGTTTGAAGCCCAGAACCTGGTCACGGCCGAGGCTCAGGACGGTGAGCTGACTGGCCGGCTGGTTGAGCGTGTTGGTGCCGGTGGTGATCGAGGTCACTCCGGTACTGACCGAGCCGTTGTCGCGAGACCACTTGAAGGTGGCGCCGGCCGTGCTGGCGGTGTCGCTGCCCGACCCGCCCTGGTGGATCTCGACGCGGTAGTTCTGGTTCTCCAGTCCCGTGTAGCCGGCGTCGTCGGTCAGGCAGCACGGGCCGGTCGGCGTGTTGGCAATGACGTTCGTGGTGAGCTGGCCGGCCGAAGCAGGCGGATAGCCGATGTCGGAATCCGGCGTGGCACAGGACCAGGTGCTGTCGGCCGGGATGAGCTTGACCTGCCAGACCGTCTGCAGCCGCCCGGTGGTGTCGACCGCTACGGCCTGGTCCACGAGGTCGGCGTCCTCGAGCCAGGTGACCGCGCGCGTCCATACGTCGAGGTAGGCCAGGTACGGACCGGTGCCGGTCGGTACCCCGTCGCCGGCCCAGTACGGCTGAGCGGTGTATTCGACGGGGGCCGTGTCGGTGGCGGGCGGCGGCTGCGGGGACCCGGACAGTTCGGCCAGCGCCGGGTCCCACGTTGCCGCCTTGGGGTCGCCGTGGTTCTCCGCGAGCAGGCCGTCAACGTACATCCGGCCCCGCCCGATCGTCAGCGAGTTCGTCCCCCCGGTCACCGAGGCGGTGATCTGGAACGCGAACGGCGTGGTCGGCGGGTAGCCAGCCCGGCCGACCAGATCGAGAGTGCCGGCCCGCGTCCGGCGGGAGACCTCCGCGAGCCATTCGTTCCAGTCCGAGTCCAGCTGGACTCGTCCCTGCTCCATGACGACGGCCGCGTAGTCGTTCCATGGGTCGAAGGTCGACCGGCTGGTGTCGAACGTCACGACGCTCTCCTGTCCAAACTGATTCAGTCCTGGTAGATCAGCCCGTACTCGAGGCCGACGGGGATGTATTCCTGGAGGCGGGTCTTCAGGTCGGTCTCGCGCTGCGGCGCGAGCACGAAGTGGAAGGCACCCATCTCGCCGGCGTCGCAGGCTCCGCGCCGGATGACGTCGTCGGTGGCGGCCAGCATTTTCAGGTATCCGGGGTCGCCGTAGCGCAGCGAGCGGAACAGCGGCTGAGGTCCGGCCAGCGCCTGCTCGACGCACTCGAAGCGGCGCGGCGTGACCGAGCCGTACGGCAGGAAGCTGAAGCGGACGCACCCCTCCTGCTTCCGGTCCGCGACCAGGCCGGCGGCCCAGGTGTCCGCGGTCGCGAGCGCCGCCCACACGATGCTGTCGGACACGAGCGAGAGCAGGACCGCGTGGACCTTACCGACGACCGTGCACCCGGTCAGCGTCAGGGGCGCGCCGCCGCTCACCCCGTCCAGTGCGGCGTAGGCGACGTCCGTGCGCCCGGTGGCGTCGACAATGCCATCGCTGACGGCGACCGTCGCCAGCGCGTCGGCCCGGATCGCGCCGAGGATGGACCGGGTGATGCTCACGGCCACGCCGGCCGGCTCGGCGATGAGCACGGGGTCGCCGCCGTACCGCGGCTGACCGTCCGGACTGACCGACCACCCGGGGACCAGCGTGCAGTCGGTGAGGCTGAGCCCGCTGAGCAGGTTGGCCGTTCCGCCCGGACGGGTGGCGGGGAGGTGGACGAGCGCCGCCGGCGACGGGCTGCCCGGCACCATGGCGGTTCCGGCCACCACCACGAGGCCGTTGAGCACCATCTGGCTGGACGCGTCGCCGCTGACGGCGATCTCGGCTCCGAGCAGGATCGTGGGGCGGTAACCATCGGCCGCCCGGACCTCCAGGGTCTTCCCCGCCGGCAGGTCCACGGTGAGACCGGCGATCGGGTGTGTGTCGCTGTCGGTCAGTTCGACCGCGATCTCCCCGGTGCCGGCGTTCGCGAGCTGGCCGAGCGCGTAGGTGATGGCGCCGGGCAGCGTGGTGTATGGCGGCGCGGTGGCCGGGTCAGGGAAGGGCAGGATCTGGGCGCCATCGCCGACCACGAAACTGGCCGCGCGCGCGTAGTCACCGCCCCCCAGGTCGGCGTTGAACCCGTAGTAGTACGTCGCGGTCAGCTCCGGTGCGGGCGCGCCGGGGCCCGGCGGCGGCAGGGCCAGCCGGCCGAGCTCCGGGTCGACGACCACGGCGTAGGTGCTGTCCGCGGGGAGGTTCACCCAGGCCCCGTCGGGCCCGGACAGGTTGGCGACCTTGATCTGATACGGGTTGACCACGGTGCCGTCGAGGGTGAGCAGGAGGCTGCCGGCCGGCCCGTAGAACTGGGCGCCCACGCCGGCCACCAGGTCCGCGCACAGCACCCGGCGACGGAGGCGCGCGGCGACGTTGACGGGCTCCGCCGGGGCACTGATCTGCTCACCCTGCGAGACGGCGCGGTGGAACAGCGGCATGTCCATGCCCAGCGAGCTGAAGCGGTAGCACTGGGCGCCGCCCGCGGTGTTGGTCGCGGCGGGCGTCACCGGAGCGTTGGTGATGCCGTACGCGCCGAGGGACCACAGGAAGACACCGACGTTCTGGATGTTGTAGCGGCCGCGCCCGCTGCTGATCCGCCGGACGTCGACCCGGTGCGACGTCCGGTCGAAGGCGCTGTCCAGGTACAAACCGGATTGCCACCGGCGCAGGTCCGGCGCGTAGTAGTTGTGCGGCCGCACGTGGTTCAGGTACTCGGTGTCCCCCAGCACCTGGAAGAATTCCACCGCGTGGGCGCCCCACCCGGTGGCGTCCCGGGCGAGTTGCTCCAGGACCAGCACGGTTCCCTTGCGCCGGCGCAACGAGATCGTCTGGGCGACCTCGGCGCGGGGGTTGTCGATCGCGGGAGCGATTCCCTTTACGGACTGGTAGCCGACCAGGTCCCCGATGTAGGGGATGACCCATTGGGCGCACGTTTCGATGAATTGGTCCTCGTAAAGCTGGATGAGGTCGTCGGCGACGACGGCGACCTGTTCGTCGATGACCATGAGCAGGGACTCGAGCGGGCCCTGCGCCAGTCCCTGCGACTGGGCGATCTGGGCGTCGCGGAGCCGGTAGACGGCGGGCAGGAGCGCGAAGAGGTCAGAGCTCACGTCATCACCCCCAGCAGGACGTTCTTCGGGTCCGGGTCGAGGACCAGGATCTCGGCGGGTAGCGGCATCACGTTGGGCGTCGCGATCGGGATGTAGGGGCAGATGGACGTGCCGGAGCCGCTGCAGGGGCGCCGGAGCGGCGGCGTGAGGGCGCCTGCCAGCCAGGCGTTGTAGCCGGAGACGGAATAGGCGGTTGAGCCGATGTCCCCGGCCGTGCTGGTGGCCACCACGCTCAGCGCCGTCACGTTGACGGCGACCACACCGGCGACGCCCTGGATGAGCGCGTCGATTTGGTCGCCCGATACGCCTTGCCCGAAGGACCGGGCGGTGAAGCTGAAGGTCCGCCTCAGGGTCTGCAGGATCGCGGCCTGGACGGCGGTCTGCACGTAGGCGGGGTCATAGCGGACGTCGGCCGCGAGCCGGAAGGTGGTTTCCAGGAACGACTGCGCGCGCACGGCGACGTTGGGGTTGCCGTAGTTCTGCAGGGCGGTGACGAGGTTGGCCAGGGTGGGGTTTGCGGGTGGGAGGGCCGCGCCGCCTGCGCCGGCGACGGTCAGCAGGACCCCGCGGTAGGTGCCGCCCGGGATCCACGTGGCGCAGGCCTTGGCGATGCCGGCGAAGCTGGCCGCGAGGTCCTGGTAGTCGGTGATCGAGACGGCCCGGCCGAGCGTGAGCACCGACTGCGGCGCGTTGGCGCGGATGTCGCCCGGGGACTGGGCGTCCTGCCCGCCGGTGGCGGGCAGCGGGTTGGTCACGCCGCTGACCCCGACGGGGCGATCGACGAGGGTGATGATCGACCCGGCCGCGACGTTGCCGCCCGCTCCCGACCCGACCCGGTAGCTGGCCTGGATGTTGTTCTGCCCGGTCGGCAGGGTGGCTCCTTCCACGCCGTCACCGAACTCGACGAGGGTGCCGCCCCCGGGCAGGTCGAGGGCCGTGTACACCTGAGCCCCGCTGCCCTGGTGGTAAAGGGTGGGGACCGCGGTCCAGGCGACCCCGTTGGCGCGAACCTGAAGGGTGCTCAGCCGGCCGGTCGGGGTGGGCGCCTGGACGTAGGTGAGGGGTGTCTGCTTGAGGTTGAACTCCTGGTTGGCCGTGGACGCGGATCCGCTGCCCATGACTTCGGTGACTGCGCTGCCGGCCGTAGCGGGACCGACGTTCGCGTTGATGGTGGTGACGGTCCGGTCGTAGCAGTTGAGCATGGGCGCCTGCAGCTGGATCCGGGTGTGCGGGAACGGCGAGGCCTGCACCGATATCCCGTTGATCAGCGCGAACTCCTGCACGACCGGCGCGCTGGCCGCGGCCGGGCCCAGGGTGAAGGCGGATAGCGCGGCGTACACGGTCCCGCTCCTGCCGTTGGTGTCGGCCACGGACAGGATGAGTTTCTGCGTGGCGTGCTCCCAGGAGGGAGCCGACCCGTCCGGGTGCAGGTGGCCCGGCGGTCGCAGGACAGTCAGGGTGGCGCCCGCCGCCAGGGACACGGGAGCGGCGGACGGGTCGTCGGGCGTGAAGGTGATCGGCGCGGCGTCCGCGTTCAGGATGATTGACTGGCTCTTGCCGGTGATGGCGACGGCGGTCACGCCCGCGAGATCGGTCCGTACGACCTCCAGGTCGACGACGCTGCCGTACAGCGGGTGGTCGAGCGGCTGCTCGGCCAGGAGTAGCTGCTCGCTCTGGACCAGGACCGAGGTGTTCCGGGTCGCGGTGTAGTAGTCGGCGAGATCGGGGTCTACCGTCAAGGTCGCGCGGGTGATCTTGGCGCTGACGCCGTAGCCGGAGCGGCTGATGGTGGTTACCGAGGCAATCTGGCCCGGGGTCACCGTCCCGGCCGGCGATCCCGATGTGCTGCCGTCCGGGCGGATCAGGGCGAGCCAGCCTCCCGCGGTCACCTTGGCGTACACGGCGTCGAGGTCGACGATCCCCGAGCCTGACCCGTTCGGCTCGTAGAAGCTCCAGTCGAGCGTGCCGCCCGTGCCGGTGAGGAGGCTCCCGAGTTCTTCCTGGGTTTTCTTCGCGAGCATGAGGGGGTTGACGGCGTTGTAGCCGAACAAGGCCGCCCGCTGGCGCAGGGCGTAGACCGTCTGGGTTGACCCTGGTGTGGCACCGTACGTGAGCCCGTCGGCCCACGTGATCAGCGAACGCTGATTGACGGTGTCGGTAGTCACGGAGCTGATGAGCCGGACGTATCTCTGGCCGATGGCACCGCCTTGCTCCAGGATCAGGATGGCGTCGCCGGGCTGCAACTGGGTCGAGGTGCCCGCGAGATAGACGCTGGTGGCGCCGGCCTTCGGCAGCCAGGGGCGCCCGGTCTGTACGGGCAGCGCATTCCAGTCCGGCTTGGCCAGGATGTCGGCGGAGGTGGCGAACGACTGGGGTGTCTGGCCCTGCGCCGGGACGCTCTGGACCTGCGTGCCCGCCGGGATGGTGATGGCGGTGGTGGTCGGGTCCGTGGGCAGGCCGGTCGCGGCCCTCATGGTGAAGGCGAGGTAGGTGGACGCGGCGATGGCGGGCGTCGGCTGGTAGCCGATGAGCCGGCTGAGCTGGGTCAGCGAGTCGAGCTGGGTGGCGGTGCGCAGGTAGTTCTCGTTGGCCAGGCGCTCCTGGTAGAAGGTCAGGATGTCCAGCATGACGGCGGCCGCGTCGATCAGCGCGATGCTGAAGTCGTCGTCGTCGCGGGTCTTGAGGTCACTCAGCGCCGGGTAGTCCGCGCTGGATAGCCGCGCCAGCATGGATTCCTTGAACGTGGCCCAGGTGCCGGTCCGGTAGGCCACGGCCGGCAACCCCGGGAGGTTGTACTCCCCCCCGGGGGTCTGCACGCTGGTGCCCGCGCAGCAGCCACAGGTGCATCCCGTCTGCGTGTTGGTCACGGCGTCACTTCCCGCCTTGCATTACGAGGGTCAGCTGACCGTGATCGGGCAGGCTGGGGTCGTTGTCCATCCGCGCGGCCTGGGCGGGCCCGATGGGGATCGCGCCACGGTGCAGGTAGGCCTTGGTGTGCGTGCCCTGCGGCTGGAACTCCTCCGCCGTGACCGTGAGGACACCGGCTACCGACCTGGCAGCCTGGTAGATCGGGCTGAGGTAGACGGTCTGCCCGAGCACGAAGCGGCCGGGGGCGAAGAAGGCCGGCCGCCCGCCAGGCAGGGTGCCGCTGCCCAGGACGGTGAGCAGGGACTGCCTGACGTCGCTCTGGAAGTAGCTCGGGTCCACGCACACGGCGAGCTTGATCTCCAGTGAGACGTAGTCCGGCCCCTCGATCTTGATGTCCTGTCCGGCCAGGCGGTAGCGGTTGACGTACCGCGTGAGGCTGGTCCGCAGCGCCGAGCTGAGGTCACGGCCGCTGGCGGGTTCCGCGGTGATGAACGCCGTGTACCAGCTACCGGTCCAGCGCAGCGTCGCGGCCGCGTCTTCGACCTGCGGGCTCGCCTTGGTCACGTTGTCGTAGTCCGTCATGGTGACCGCGCGTTCCTGGGTCAGGAACGCCTGCGGGGCGCGTCGCCGGATCTGGTCGGCCGTCTCCGGGCCGACGCCGCCGGTGGCAGGCAGCGGGTTGATGCAGGACACTACGCTCGGGTCCGCGGCGAACTGGGTGAGGGTGCCGGCGCCGACATTCCCGGCGGTGCCGTTACCGACCCGGTACGTGGCCTTGAACGCGGTGCCGCTGGCGGGGAACAAGCCATTGGTCGAGTCGCCGAAGCGAAGGTGCGCGGTGCCGTCGGTGTCGACCTCGACGACGAACGCGGTGTCGAGGGGGCCGCTAGCGAGCAGGTTGGGCACCGCGGACCAATTGACGGGAGGATGGCCCGCAAAGGTGCTGGCCAGGCTGATCGAGGGCACCGCCTGGGCCGCGTCGTAGCTCATCAGCTCCGACGCGGACAGCGTCGGGTTGGGCTGGTCCTCGAAGCTCCACACGGTGATCGGGCTGGACGGGACGTTGACCTGCGCCTCCGCGTCGTCAAGCTGCAGGCCGGTGAACTGCTCGGCGATGACCGGGACCTGAACGCCGACGCCTCCGTCGGGCGGCTGGTAAACCAGGACCAGGTTGAACCGGTCCGGCTTCGAGATGTCGCCCTGGGCCAGCACGCCGAACAGCGGCGGCCAGGACGCCGGGTTGGTCGGCTGCAGGGTCAGGTACGGCGTGTGGCTGGCGCTGGCATCGTCAAGGACGACCGGTCCGGACACGGGCAGCATGGCCGGCGCGACGGGGAAGGTGGCCGGCCAGTTCGCCGGAGGGGCATAGCCGGCGGGGACGAAGACGAACTGGGATGTCCCGTTGATGCGGGTCGTCACGAAGTCCGCGGAGCCTGGTGTCGGGGACAGGTCGGTGAACTGCTCGAGCACCACGGCGGCTGGCATCCCGGGGGGAGCGTTCCCGCCCGGGCAGAACTCCACGGCGAGATCGATGTTCCCGTTAGCGGCCGCGTTCGGGGTGACCCTGATCCCGAAATACTGCGGCCAGCTGGACGGGTCCTTGGCGGTGACCGTCAGCGCCGTGAAGCCGGCCCCGTCGGACAGGGTGATGGTCCCCTGCGTGACCAGCGCAACCGCGGCCGGCGTGACGGGGGCGCCGGCGAGCGGCAGCGGCACGGCCTGCGTGACGGGTCCCTCGGCCAGCCGCGGCCAGTAGCGGACGGGGAGCGCCTTAGGCGCCGCTGGGTTACAGCCGTTACCCGCCGCGGCCGGGATGAACAGCCTGGGTTCCGGCACGTCTGACAGGTCCGCCTCCGGCATGGTCAGGCCCTGGTCGGCCAGCACGACGTTGCCGAGGACGGTGCTGACCTGGGGCAGAGTCTGCAGTGTGCCGGTCTTGTCGCGGAACGTCGAGGAGAGGCAGACCGGGAAGGGCAGCGCGTCATCGGCGGACCACCGGATCTCGGTGACCGGCGTGGGCTGCTGGGCGGCCGATACGATCGGCTTCCCGGTGCCCTGCTCGAAGAGCGGGTCGACGAGGAGCTTCCCCTGCCCGTCGGTGGTGGTGACCGCGGTGAGCCGCACCGCGCACCGGTGCCGCAGGTCCGCGTCGGCCGCGGCCCCGGTCTGCGGGCCGAGCATCTCCTGGAAGATCAGCACGTCACCCACCTGGAGCTTGTCAAACGTGCCGAGCAGCGTGGCCTCGGTGGCTCCCCGGGGCAGGCAGCAGTCGGTGTCGCCCCAGGTGTAGAACTGCATCTGGCCGGGGTTGTGCTCGACGAACAGGTTCGCGTCGTGCATCGGCTGGAAGGCGATGACACCCGCCAGGAGCGCCGCCGCTTCGTTACCCGCGCCCACCTTCAGGTTCGCGGGCATGCCGGGCGCGGCGGTGTAGAAGCGGGTGACCGTGTGGTCGAGGGTGACCGGCGCGTTGACGGTCACGCAGACCCAGGCCCGGGCGTTGCAGCCCTCGTGTACCGGGTAGTCGACGAGCAACGCGTGCCGGCGCAGGGATACCCGGCTCCGCGCGGTCAGCAGGTAGGCCTCTGTCGCGACCGCGTCCTGCTGGTAGCTCAGCTGGTCGCCGACGTAGGCCAGGACTTCGGCCAGCATGACCCCGATGTCGGCCTCGCTGGCGCCCGTCCAGTTCGGCAGCAGCTGGTTGAGCCGGTCCAGCAGTACCGTCCGGAAGGACCCGTAGTCCTTGGCGAGGTAGTTGATCGGCGGCGGGGCGGGCAGGGCCGGCGGGCAGTCGGGGACCGCCGGGGCGCAGTCAAAGTCGGGGCCGCACTCGACCTTGAAGGAGAACTCGACCTCGGCGAGGAGCGGGTCGAACCCCGTGAGCGCCTCGGTGACCGTGAACGGGTCCTGCGCGGCCTCCTCGGCCTGGTTGACCAGCCGCAGGCAGTAGGGCGAGAAATCGCCCGCGACGCTCGTCCGGACGACCAGCGTGTTCGCGGCGTCGGCCAGGGACGTGAAGTAGGCGGCCTCCGTAGCCAGAGCTTGCGGTGGCGGGGCGGACGCGGGCGCGACCCAGGCGGCGGTAATGCCGGTGATGCTCTCGCCGCCCGTGATGTAGATGCTGGCCGGACCCAGACCGGCCGGCACGGGTTTCAGGCAGTGCACGAGCAGGGTCTGCTGGCGTGGGCTGCCGGCCGGAGCTTCCCGGTCGAGGACCTCGAGGTAATCGATGCCGTTGAGCGCCGGGTTGCCGAGGACGGCCGCGCGGCGGTGCTCGTTGCAGCACGCGTAGATCATGTGCCGCCGCCGTAGACGAACGTCTGCACCTGCGTGACGTCGGTGTTGAGCGGCGAGTAGGTCACCGTGACGGTGAGCGTGGCCTCCTCGACCGTGGCGACGACCGACTGGACCGTCAGGTACTGGCTGAGCCACTTCTGCAGCGCGCCTTGCACGGCGAACTGGGTCGCGGCGGCCATCTCCATGCTGTTCGGCGCGAAGGCGAGCTGAAGCAGGCCGCTACCGAAGTCGGGCAGGTTCACGCGCTCCCCCGGCGAGGTGAACAGCACCTGCTCGACCAGCTGCTCGAGGTAGCTGGCGAGCGGGTCCAGCGTGCGGCCGCGCCCGTCGAACTGGAACGGGAAGTTGACGTTCACCGCATCGCCCCCGCGGTCATGTCGCGATCACCAGGGCCTGGGCCGAGACCGGGACGAGCGGTGTTCCGGTGGGCGCGCAGACCGCGGTTCCCGTCATGATGGCCACGGGCTGGCCCTGCGAGAGGACCTGGACGGCACCGACCGCCCACTGCGCGGTCACGCAGGGGCCGTTGCCGGCGGGTGGCGCGAAGGCGCAGCCCGCGACGGCGTATGGGGCCGCGATGGTCGCGATCGGCATCCCGGAGACCAGGACCACGGGGCTCGGCGCGGTGGGCGTGGCCATACCGCCGTGGGCGCAGGTGACGACGGCTCCGGCGTGCAGGACCGGTCCCGGCATGACGAACCTCCTTGTCCGCTACGGCCCGGTGACGGTGAGCGCGGTGACGTTGATCGCGACCGTCGGGCCGATCAGCGTGATGGTGGCCCCCTGCCCGTTGCTCAGGTAGATGCCGGTCTCGTTGACGACGATCATCGCGCCGCTGGCGCCCTTGAGAACGATCCCGCCGGTCGCCGGCGTGGGTACGGAGTCGCTGAGGATCAGCGAGTTCTGCCCGGTCGTCTGGATGACGATGTTCTGCCCGGGCGGGATCGCGGGCGGTATCGTGGCGAGCGCCGGGACCTCCGCGACCAGGCCCCAGAATCCGCCGGTCCAGATCGGGTAGTCCGGGTTTCCCTGCTCGAACTCGATCCACACCTGTGAGCCGAGCGGCGGGACGATGAAGGCGCCGCTCTCCACGCCCGCGGCCGGCACGCAGGGCATCGCCCAGCTGGAGGGTAGCTCCCCCAGGACGTCCGGGACCTGAGCGACGATCCGCCCGATCTGCAGCGGGTCGACGTTCACCAGGACCGTGCCCCGGTACTTGCCGTAGTAGCGCGGGCCGGATGACTGCCCGTCCGCGGCTGCCTGTGCTGACTCGGTCATGGGCTCACCGTCGCTACCGTCGAGACCAGGCCGTTGCGGGTGAGGGTGAAGTCCTGCTTGTACTCGCCGCGCTTGATCTTGTGAGTCACGCTCTGGACGTAGTAGAGCCCGTCGAAGGCGGGGCCGACGCCGCGGACGCCGACGAGCTCGCGAGCGCGGAGCACACCGCGGTAGCGCGTCACGTCGAGAGTGCCCTGGCAGGTTACGGCCTCGCAGTACTTCGCGGCCGCGGCGAGCCCCATCATGATGGCCTGGGGGATGGGACGTTTGGACAGGTCATCCCGGAACGGTTTCAGGTCGGCCATGATGTTCGTCGGCAGCGGCGGGATCAGCCCGAGCGGCGGGTTCAGGGGGGTGACAGGCGGGATCGGGATGGGGATCGTGACGCCGGTTTCCTGGTTGTAGATGTAGACCATCGGGATGCGGTTCTGCTCCTGGTTGAACTTGAAGTGCATGCTCTCCACGTTCGTGTAGGCGTCCATGTCCGTGCTGAGCGCCGACTGGACCGCGCCTACCTTGATCTGGGGACCCCAGTACGCCCGGGACATCCCCGCTGCCGGTCCGGGATCGAGGTAGAACACGTAGCCCGCCTCCTCCGCGAGGAGCTGGATGTACTTCAGGTCTGTGCCTTGCTGCCCCGGGATCTGCTCGATCGGCACCGAGATGTCGGTCAGCAGGCTCGGGATGATGAACGGGACGACGCCGAAGATGGCGTACTTGGCCAGGAGCAGTGCGACGCGCGCCTCGGCCGGGCAGGCCGGGAAGGGAAACCCGCTCCAGTTGGACTGGTCCATCAGCACGGTCAGGTCCTTACCGGTGATGGTCAGCGTCGAGTCGGAGCCCTTATCGCCGGGTGAGATCTCGTTGTTGGTGATGACGCCGTCGATGAGCACGTTGGCGGTGCCGTTGACGGTGGCCACGAGCACGACGCGCATGAACAGCAGCGGAGATCCGCCGGTCAGGAGGAACAGGATCTGCAGCGGGGACTGCTTGGCGATGCTGAACGTCAGCTGGAATCCGCTGTTGCCGACGTCATGGACCGTCACTTCGACCGATTCCAGGGCGTCCAGCGCGGCCCGGGGCACCGTCACCGGGATGAACGGGCCCATCATGAGGCTCAGCTGGACGCTCCTAAGCACTGATGCCTCCGGGGACGCCCTGCGGCATGGTGATCAGCAGCACCGAACCCTGTGTCTCGACGAGTTCGGCGGGCCGCATGGCGCCGTTGGCGTCGCAGATCACCCAGAAGATGAGCGGATCGCCGAGGTATTTGGCCGCGATGAGGTCGAGGCGATCGCCCTGCCTGACGACGTGCTGCGCCACCGTCGCGAAGTTCTGCGGTCCTGGCTGCGGCACGTACCGGCGGGCCAGATAGGAGATCGTCTGGCCGGCCGGATCGGTGTATTCCAGGGTCTTGGACCCGTAGTAGCGGCTGTCGGTGGGGAAGGTGACGGACGGCAGCGCGCCGAGGGCGATCAACGCCTGCAGGGGATAGGTGGTCATGACAGCCCCGAGATGCCGAGCACGCTGAGGGCGGCGCTCGGCGCCTGCGTCGCCAGGTGTTCCTTGGTGCCGAGGTAGGTCATGAACATCCGTCCGGCGGGGTGCGAGAAGGGCAGGTCGTCGACGGTGAGGACGCGGAGCCCCAGACTGACCTTGGCCCGGATCGGGTTGAGGTTATGGTCGAAGGCCTCCTCGGTCACGGAGAACTCGGTCAGGCGGACCGGCATCACCCGGCTCTTGCTCCAGACGAACAAGGTGAGGGGCTGCTCGAGCGGGATGATCTCCAGGGTGCCGCTGCTGGCCATCTGGTCATCGGCCTGGAGCGTTTCCACCGTCGGGTTGATCAGCGACTCGAGCTGCGCCAGCTGGGGCAGCAGCCCGTAATTGGCCGCGGCGGGATTCTGGCCAGGGAACTCGAGCGCATCGGTGGCGTCGAACTCCGCTTCAAGCTTGATGGTCTCGATCGCGGGGCCGCGCAACCGCAGCACGTCCACGCGGGTGCCGTCCTGGCTGCCGGGCAGGCTCTGGATCTGCATCGAGCGCGAGAGCGAGTCGGGGTTGTACTGCAGCGCGATGACGTTCATGATCGCCGAGGTGTCGGGGTCCATGGTCACGATCCCGCCGCGGACCAGGCGCGGTGAATTAGGAAAGCCGGATGTCATTGCTTCAGGCTCCCTTCGATAGCGCGGCCGAGCTGCCGGCCGAGGCTGCGCCTGCCTGCCGGCCCGCGTTCCGAGGCGATGCCGGGTAGCCGTAGCACGTTCGTGCGGTAGGGGCGGGCCCATTGCCTGGTGGACTGCGGGTCGGCGAGGGCTCGGGTGAGCTCGGCCTGCAGCCCGTCGATGAGGGCTTGGCGCTCGCTTGGCTCGAACCCGTTGAGCACGAGCGTGTCGATGGTGACGCGGATCCGGCTCATGTCCAGCCTCGCGTTTCTGCGTCGGAGATCGGACGCTCGAGCTTGTCCGCCTCCAGCGCCGCCGCCTTGAGCAGATGAACCATGCCGATCGGCTCGCCGGCCTCGCCGGCCTCGCCGGCCTCGGCGGAGAGGAACGCCGCGTTCATCGCGATGTTCCTGATGTTGCCGCCCGCCACCTTGAGCTGAGCCAGTTTGGCGGGCTCGATGCCCTTGGTCGGGGCCGCCGCCGGGAAGACCTGCGACCAGATCCGCTCGCGCTGCTCGAGGTCGGGGAACGGGAAGTGGATCGTGAAACGCAGGCGACGGGTGAAGGCCAGGTCCAGCGAGGACCGCAGGTTGGTGGTGAGGATAGCCAGCCCCTGGTAGGACTCCATGCGCTGGAGGAGGTAGGCCACCTCCATGTTGGCGTATCGGTCGTGACTGTCCTTCACTTCCCCGCGCTTGGCGAACAGCGCGTCTGCCTCGTCGAAGAGCAGGATCGATCCGCCTTCCTCCGCGGCGTCGAAGACCTGCCTGAGGTTTTTCTCCGTCTCGCCGATGTACTTGCTGACGACTGCGGACAGGTCGATGCGGTACAGGTCGAGCTCCAGCTCGTGGGCCAGCACCTCGGCGGCCATCGTCTTGCCGGTTCCGCTCTCTCCGGCGAACAGGACGCTCACGCCGAGTCCGCGTCGTCCCAGGGCAGAAAAGCCCCAGGTCTCGTAGACCTGCATCCGGTGGCGGACCTGAGCGGCCAGGTGGCGCAGGGTCTGCATCTGCGCCGCGGGCAGGACGAGATCATCCCACCGCGCCTGGGGGGTCAGGCGCTGGGCGAGCCCTTCCAGCCGGGGACGCGTGAGCAGCCTGCAGGTGTCCCACAGTTCAGCGGGCCCGGCCCCGGCCTGCCTGGCCGACGCGGCCATGAGCGTGCCGGTGGCGCGGATCTTCTGCGCGCTGAGGCGGTACTGCTCGGACACCACGTCGAGTTCGGCGTCAAGGGGCGGCCCGGGCTCGCCGAGCGCCTCAGCCCACAGCCGGCGCTGCTCGGCAGGCGGTGGCTTGTCGACGTCGAAGCGCAGCGATGCGGCGTTCAGGTGCACGCTCTCGCGGCAGGCGACGATCACCAGCACCGGCAGCCGCTCGACAAGCTGTCGCGTGGCCGGGGTCAGGCCGGTCGTGCCGGTATGGACCAGCAGCACGGCCGGCAGCAGGAGAGCCTCTCGCCGCCAGAGGGCGGCTAGCGTGTCCAGATCGGGACCGGGCGGCGGCAGATCCTCCGCCCGCACGGCGTACAGCTGACAGCCGCATCCGAGGGCGATGAGCGCCGCCGCGTCCTCCTGCCCGTCGGGGTCATCGCCGCACAGCTGGAGCAGGCGTACGGCCCGCGACCGGTCAGCCAGCAGGGCCAGGGCTTTCTCCGCGACGCGGGTGTGCTCACTTGCTACCGCGCCGACGGCCGGGTACGGGACGGGCGTGACCAGGCTGCGGACGCGCGGATCGGGCGGGTTGAGTCCGGCGAGGTAATGCAGCACACGCTCGTCGATGCGAACCGTGGCTGACGTCAGGCCCTGCTGGGCTTCGATCCTGATCAGCTCGAATTCCCGCAACGGCCGGTCAGGGCTCAATGCGCTCCAATGCGGCTCGGGGAGGATGGCGAGCGCCGCGCCCAGGGTGAGCCTGGGGCAGAGTTCGGCCATCTCCGAGTCCATCTCCGTGGCCGCGGCCAGCAGGACGACGTCGCGCTCGAACTCGCTGAGGCCGAACAGCTCCACCAGTGCCTCGATCGCCGGCGGCGGGACCAGGTCGGGTCCCGGCGCGCTGGCGGCCGCACCCGCGTGGCCGTGCCCTTTGGTCAGGAGCCGCTTCAGCCGGGCGAACTGAGCAACCAGGTACGCCTGATTCGCCTCACTCCACGAGGTTGCGGCAGCACGGGATGCCATCACGTCACCGTCACGGTGGGTTGGGTGAAGCTGACCGGCGTCGACGTCAGGTCGAGGATGGGGCTGTCGATGCCGTCGACCCGGAGGCGGACGGGCACCGCCGAGCCGCTGGTGGACTGGAGCGTGGCGAAGGTGAACGAGGGCGATCGCGTCGGCGTCGTGAACGGGTCGGCCGGAGCCTGCTGGCCGCCGATGAGCAGTGACACTTCTTGTCCCGGCCGCAGGTAGGGCACGCACGACACGCTGACGGCCACGTTGGACCCGTGCGCCAGCGCGGCCGGTACCGAGCCGGCGTCGATCGTGGCCGAGATCGCTACCGGGAGGCTGTTGCTGACCATGGCCTGGCCGGCGGCGGAGAACGTGACGGACAGGGAATACGTGCCCGCCGGCAGGTCTGTCGGGTCCGGCTGCGGCGGGGGCAAGGCCGGATTCGGCACCGTGAACTGGACCGACGTCCCGGAGGGGCTGACCGTCGCCGGGAGCGTCTGGCTGATGCCCAGGCGCGCGTTGGTGAGCAGCACGGTGGCGGTGCCGACCATCGCCGCGCCGGAGACCGTCACCGTGTCGCCGAGCTGCGCCGCCGGCTGCCCGTTGGGCGGCATCACGGCCGTGAGCGTCGGCAGGCCGGTCGCCAGCCCGGGCCGGGCGCCGACCTGACGCTGCAGGACCGGCAGGTTGGAGAGCGTCATGGCCGGCGACTTGATGGTCACCAGCGTCACCAGGAAGGAGTAACTCGGGCGGTAGTCGGCCTTCAGGGCCGACCATATCCAGGCCATCTCTTCGCGCCCCAGCGTTTCCGGGGTGACCTTGAGCATCTCGATCTGCTCGGCCAGGCCGGTGGTCATGAGCACGGTCGACAGGGCATTCGTGGAATTCGTGGATGGCAGGTTCTGCAGGGCGGTGGTGATGTCGGCGCGGGCGAAGACCGGGTGGTCGTGGAGCATGAGGACCGCATAGCCCAGCAACGCCTCCGCTTCCCAGTCGTCCGTTCCGTAGGCGGTCATGAGGTAGTGCAGGTCCAGGGCGAGGGGCGGGCTCGAAAGTCGCGTCGACCCGTCGGCGGCGAGCGAGGGCAATTCCACGTTGCGCCAGGCCGCGTTGTGGGTGACCTGATGCAGGAACACGTTCACGCGCATCGGCTGGGATCCGGCCGCCGTGATCTCGGTCTGCAGGATGTCCGGGGCCCTCGCGCTGACCTTCACGCCGCTCAGCGGGGAGCCGCCGAACACCTGCCCCAGCCAGTACTGCAGCACCGCGCTGACCGCGGAGATGGCGAGGGCGTTGCTCATGCGTGACCCTCATCTCCCGTTGCGCAGGTATTCGCTGAGGTTGATCGACTTCCGCGCGGCCTTGGCGACCGGTGCGGCCGGGGGCGGCGAGACCGCCGTCACCTCGATGCGGCCGATGTGGATCTCCACGTCACCGCGGTCGGCCTCCCCGGAGCTTCCGTACGCTGCAGGCCGACGGTCGGGCTCCCGCCTGGTGGCGGGGAGCACGGCCGGGTCGGGCCGGGCCGAGACCGGCCAGGGATCGGAGTGCGCAGGGTTTCCCGGGGTGCGCTCACGGGCCGACCCACCCGGGCGGTCTACGGGCGGGCCGGGCCGGGATCGGTGCGAGGCCGGGGACCGGGCGATGCCGCCGGTTCCGGCGGCGGGAGCCCGCGTAGGCGGATCCGTGTCCGGTATCGGACCGAAGAGCGGCGTCATCGTCTCCGGCGCCGGGGTCGGTGCAGCGGCTGGCCGATCGCGGACGTGACCGGCGGTCGGCGGGGGCCGGTCGTGACCGGGCGCTGCACCGTCGAAGACCGTTGTCGCTACCGTGGTGCCTTCGCCCGGAGCCATGTCCTCGGCCGATGCGGTGTCCAGGGCGGGATGGGGCTCTGCCTCGGCCGCGAGCTCCCGCCAGGACCGTTCCTGGACGACGGCCTCGGTCCGCCACGACCGCACGATGGGATGGACCCCGACCTTCCCCTGGACAGCCGTGGTCACCAGGCGCTGCAGGTAGCCGGTCACGGATACGCCGTGTCCAGGTAGAACCTCCGGCGCCGCTCGCTCAGGGCGAGAATCTCCCCTTCGGTCCAGCCGTAGGCACGGGCCAGGTGGTGCACGTCCAGCAGCAGTCGCTTCGCCCGAGCCTCGACCTCGGCCCACACGAACAGCGTCAGGTCTAGGGTGTCGTCCCATTCGTGCCCACAGCCCGGGCAGGTGAGCTGCACGCGCGCCTCGGCGAGCGGATCGGCCAGCGAGAGCTGCTCGCCGGCCTCGTCGATCTCGCGGTCGGAAAAGGAAGGTGCCTCACCGCTGCCGATCCAGCAGATCCGGAGCAGGCTAACCGCCGCGAGCTCGGCGGTCGGCTCCCGAGCGGCCAGTGCGAGGTCACGGCTCGAGGGCAGGCGGAAGCGGTGCGCGCCGACCGTCACGACTGCGGCCGGCTCCGCGCCTGCGGGTCCAGCGTGCCGCGTGATGAGCTCGCGGGTATTCATCTCGAACTCGAGCTGTTCGCCGCAGGCATCGCATGCTGCCCATGCCTCAAGCCCGGCCCCGAACCAGCCCGCGAACACCTCGGCGAGGGCCCGGTTCCGTGCGCCGAGTGGCCAGCTGGCCAGGGTGTCGTAGGACGTCGCGGGGTATGCGGCGTGCAGGGCGAGCAGGGCGCGGTCCACCGGGTGAAGGGGCGACCCGCGTTCCCAGATGTCGAGGAGCTCGCGCTCCGCAAGCTCTCGCATCGTTACGTGCTCACGATGGTCAGGGTCGGCTCCTGCGGCTCGGTGACGCTTATGTCCTGCTCGAAGCCCTCGTACTCGATCTTGATGTGCTCGATGGCGATCGCGTTGGCGTTGGCGTCGAGGTCGGGTAGCGCCTGGTACTCCGATACCCAGCACCGGTACAGCTTGTAAGCCAGCACTAGCTGTCCGGCCTCGTTGTAGAACTCGAGGTAGATGTCCTTGCGGAAGTTGGCCAGCGAGACCTCGGCCCCCAGGCCTGCGCCGAAGTTCCAGACAAGGCCGGCCCAGTCATGGAAGGCCGTGTCCTGGGTCCGCCCGCGTTCCAGCGTGAGCGCCTCGTATTTGTTCCGGCCGGGTGACTTGTGGGACGTCGAGGGGTCCCCGCCCTCGCGGTGCTCGACAACCTCGGTGGTCCGCTTCAGGCCGGACAGCTTGCTGCAGCCGAGGACGTACTTCCCGTCCCACTTCAGCCTGAACTTGAAGTTCTTGTACGGGTCGAGCCGCTGCGTGTTGACAGGGAACTGGGCCACGTATTGCCTCCGTGGGTCTAGGTCAGGCCCGCCATCATCTGCTGGATCTGGATGATGACGAATTCAGCCGGGTACAGCGGCGCGAATCCGACCGTGATGGTCACAATGCCCTGGTTGATCGACGACTGCGGATTGTTCTCGGCGTCGCACTTGACGAAGTACGCCTGCTGAGGCGTGGTCCCCTGGAAGGCGCCCTTCAGGAACAGGCCCTGCATGAAGGCACCGACGTTGAGCCGGATCTGCCCCCACAGGGTCTCGTCGTTCGGCTCGAAAACCACCCACTGCGTGCCGTCGTAGAGGCTCGATTCGAGGAAGAGCGCAAACCGGCGGATCGGCACGTACTTCCACTGCGACCCGACCGTATCGGCACCGACCAGCGTGCGCGCTCCCCAGACGACGTTCCCGTAGCTCGGGAAGTACCGCAGGCAGTTGACCCCTAGCGCATTTAGATCCCCGTTCTGAAGATCGGTCAGCGTGTACTGAAGGCCCGTGATGCTTAGCCCCGCGGCGATTCCGGCCGGAGCCTTCCACACGCCGCGCGAGGCGTCGGTCGCCGCATACACGCCTGCTACCAGCCCACACGGCGGCAGGGAGGCCTGGCGGCCCCCCGCCAGCGGGTCAGGCGCCGACACCCACGGAAAGTACATCGCAGAGTTCGCGGCACCTAGGCCAGCGTTGTTCTGCAGGTTACTGCTGGCATTCTTGACAGCCTGATCGGCGGTCGGGACGTTCGCGTTCTGCGGCGAATCCACAATGCAGAACGCTCGCGCGTCGGCACAGAATCCCTGGAGAGCCCGGATTGCGGTTTGACCGTCCGAGGTATCTGTCGTCAATCCCGGTACGCATACGATGTTGACGATGGGAATGCTATCGAGCAGGGCATGGACGGCCGTTTTTGTTGCGAGCTGGATGGCGAAATCCGGACTGGTCGTCGGGTTCAGGACCGCGCCTGGTTTGCCGCCCGCGAGAGTGAGAGTGAGAGGCGGGGTAGTCACGGCCGGCACCGCGGTCGGCGGCGTTATCGGCGTTGCTGGCGCCGCCGGATTGATAAAGGTGATGTACTGCGAATCGCTGTCGATGACCGTGGGGGCGTACCGAGAAGTAGAACTCGGGCTGATGGACACGTTCATGAAGGATTCGAGTAGATTACCGTTGCTATCGAAGACCTTCATGCTGAAACTGTTGGAGTCGGCGGGGTCGCCGGCAAAAAACTGTACGGTAAACCCGGCTGCCGAGCTGCCCTGGGTGCTAGCCCAGCTGCCCGGGCTGCTGGCCCATAGGGTGATGCCGCTGCCCGCGTCCTGGGCGCTCGCGGTGGCGGCGGGCGTGGCGCTGGTGGTGTCGATGAGTCGCACGATGTACGCCTGCTGGCCGCCGTTGGCGAAGAACTGGTTGACCCCGTAACCGAGGTACACCCCGTGGTACAGGCCGCCGAACTGCACTTGGAAGTCACCCCAGCTTTGCACCAGGGTCGGCTGCCCGACAGGTCCCTGCGGCGCCCAGCCGATGAAGGCCGCAATGGACGTCGCCACTCCGGTGATTGTGTGAACTCCGCTGCTGAGTTCCTGGATATAGACACCCGGATATGTCGGAGTCGTCATCGCTGCCGTCCAGAGGGTATTCACGTACGCGAATAGAATAGAACTTAAGAGATCACGGAAAAAAAGACATCATAAAGCAGGTGAACGACCCGGCCGAACGCCGTGCTGGACTCCTTTCGCTACTGTTTTAAAGTCTTCACCTCGGCAGCTAGAGCTGTCAAGGGGCGCCATTGATCCAAACGATCACGATGAGCAACCGGGGCGCGGTGTCGTCGCCGATAGCCAAGGCGCTCAGGCTTGCGAATTCGCGGAGGGTTTCAAGAACGTCGCAAGTAGCTATATAGAGTGCGGAAACGGTCATTGTGGCGGTCGCTCTGTATACAAACGACTGAATACACCGGGCCGACCCGGTGACGCTGGCGCCTTGGCGTTCCACGCATGGCTGAGGGCACCTGATCCGCGCGAACCACGCCTTGACCATGCTTCCTGAGCCGGACCAGCGACGGCTTGGCACCATCGCGGACTGGAAGCATTGTGCAGCTAAAACGCAGGTCAGCAAGGTTATTGCCCAACTTGGCGGCGTACACTTATGGGGCATGTGATCGCTCGCTCGGGTAAGGAGCGCCCGGAGATGGGTGAGTACGCTGAGCGGGTCCGGCGGGACATCTCTGATGGTGTCGTGCCAGTGCGCCAGAATGGCGCGCGCGCGAATCGTCGCGAGACGATGCCGCCCAGCGGTGTCCCGCAGCCTGAAGGCATACCACCGGACGTGCAGACGGAGCTGGCGCGCAGGTTGCACTACGATTTCAGTCGCGTTCGCGTACACGCTGATGAGCAGGCCGCGAGTACGGCAGCCTCCGTGGGGGCCCGAGCGTTCGCCGACGGGAACCGTCTCTTCTTCGGCGCCGGGCAATACGACCCGTCGACGCGGCGAGGACGGCGCCTGCTGGCGCATGAGCTAACCCACGTGATCCAGGCCGACGCGACGCGGGCACAACCCTCAGCATCCTCGGATGAGGTGCCTGCGCTGGAGTCTGAGGCGCGGTCGGTCGCCACCGCGTTCGCGACGGGCGGGCCGGTACCGCCCGTGCTGGGGGTGGCCCGGAGCCTGAGGCTGCCGCTGCGCGCCGGCCCGGACGACGAGCCCCCGGTTGAGGACCGGCCGACGTTCGGAAACCTCCCCCAGGATAAGCCGCTGCCGGGATGGTCAGAGACCCATAGGCGCGTTGAGTTGTTTGAGAAGGATGGCGTGTGGTATCAGAGGGGTTTCCGTCCCGAAACGAAAGCGCGGGGCAGCTACGATTTCGTGATTAAGGACGGAAAAATTTACGGGGTGAAGGGCGGGTCCAGGGGTTACGGCCATACGGAACTGGCTGGCGGCGGCCGCGTCGAGTACGCCGGTCAAGTGGAATTTGAGGGGGGCATCTGCAAAGAGTGGAGCAATGCTTCAGGTCACTACGCAGCGGTTCGAAATTTCAGGGATGTCGCCGTCAAGGCCGGGCTTCCAGCAGACCGATTTGTACCTCTTGAAGGCCTAAGGCCGCCTGAGGGTGGACCGCAGTTGCCGGTATTTCAGCCCAAGGCCGGTCATCTCCATAAGGCCGGCGAGCCACTCGGGCCGCCGGGGCCGGAATCGCCAGCGCCCGACGTCGGACCGTCCGTGCCCGAGGTGACACCTGAGGTTGCACCTCCGGTAGAGGGACCGCCCATCACGGTCGCCGGCAGCATACTCGGGAGCGTCGTCAAGAATGCAATTGCCATCGCGATTGGCCTAATTATACAATGGGGCCTTTCGAAGCTTATTCAGGCCGAAATTGAAGCCGACGTAACCGAGACTTTGAATGAACAGCTTCCGCAAAAGCTGAATCAGCTCAAGCCCAGACTGGATCAATTGCGGGGTAAGGGAGATCTGTACATCCGGATATCTTACGATTATTATTATTCGCGCACGCCCGATCCGATTATGGCGTTGTCAAATCCCCCGTTCTACGAGCCCGGAAGCGTCCGGCTCATCAACGTGCATCCAGGGAACGAGGAACTCAATTTCGAGCCGTCGCATACTGAGTATCCCGAGCCCTGGTTCCCGCAACGTGAGCGGGTGAAGGTTCGGTCCAGCTACTCGGTTCTCCTTGACGACTCCTTCAGCAAAGCACAAGCCCGGGCCCGGCAGGAACGGCTCCAGACCCCGCGGCAGTCCCCCTTGCAGCGCACTCCCCCGCACCCGCCGCCGCCCGCATCGCCGACGGCGCCCGCGCCCTCCCTGCTGCCCGCACCGGGCCCGGCGCCTCAGCAGCCCTTCACGCCGTTGCCCGGCGCTCCGGGTCCCTCCCCGCTGCAAGAAGCGATGGACAAGGTGGCGGTGGCCCGGTACATGACAGAGGCGTTGCTTTCCAGAGGTGCGGCGCTGGAGCAGCGCCTGGGATCGGGTAATCCACCGAGCCCGCAAGAGCGCAAGGCCTTCGCAGCCGACGAGGAGCAATGGCGCCTGGCCGCCACTAAGGCGTGGGAGGCGTTCAAGCAGCGTGGCGACGACGAGGCCAGAGCGGCCTTCGACGAACTACTCCACAGCGACAAGTACGGCGGCCGCTTGGCGCAGATCCGCGAGCACCTCGGCGAATGACGGTCCGAGCAACGCTGACCAGCGAGCTCACGGTTGCCCCTGAGTTGGACAACGGACCGGCCGGGTAAAGATGCCGTCATCGCTGCCGCGGGGCGCCGGGCCTCGGGGTGACCTGAGCCGCGGGCGGTTGCTAGCGCGGTGCCTGTCCTGGCAGTCTGGCGGTCGTGGCCGACCGCTTGTCCGTTCCCCTGTCGGTGCTTGACCTGTGCCCGGTGCCCACCGGGGAGTCGGTCGGCGAGGCACTACGCCGGAGCGTCGACCTGGCTCGCCACGCCGAGCGGTGGGGTTTCCTGCGGTACTGGGTGGCTGAGCACCACAGCATGCCCGGCATCGCCAGCACGGCCCCGGCGGTGCTGGCCGGGCAGCTCGCCGCGGCCACGTCGGCGATCCGGGTCGGCTCGGGCGGGGTAATGCTCCCGAACCACGCGCCGCTGACCGTGGCGGAGCAGTTCGGCACGCTGGAGGCGATGTACCCGGGGCGAATCGACCTGGGCATCGGGCGGGCGCCGGGCACGGACCGCGCCACGGCGCAGGTGCTGCGCCGTAATGCAGGGGGCTGGCCGACCGCGCAGTTCCCCGCCGCGCTGGCCGAGCTGCGGGGGTACTTCACCTCGCCGCCGGCGGCGCCGGACGGCGTGCAGGGCCCGGTCCGCGCGATCCCGGCTGAGGGCAACAAGCCCACCGTATGGCTGCTCGGGTCTACCGGTGTTAGCGCCGAGCTGGCCGGCTTGCTCGGCTTGCCTTTCGCGTTCGCCTACCACTTCAGCGCCGCGAACGCCAGGCCCGCGCTGGCCCTGTACCGCCAGGTGTTCAGGCCTTCGGAGGTGCTCGCCCAGCCGTACTGCCTGATCAGCGTCTACGTGCTGTGCGCGGACGACGCCCCGGCGGCACGGTGGCGGCACGGGTCGTCGCGCCTGTCGGCGCTGCGCCAGCGCACCGGTCATCCCTCTACGCTGCCCAGCCCGGAAGAGGCCGCGGCCTACCCGTACTCGGCGGCCGAGCAAGACGTGATCGCCGAGGTGACGGCCTCGCACGTCGTCGGCGATCCGGGCACGGTCGTCGGGGAGCTCAGCCGGCTAGTCGCGGACACGGGCGCGGATGAGGTCATGGTGACCGCGAGCACCTTTACGCACGCCGACCGGCTCGCCAGCTACGAGCTGCTCGCTCGGGCCGCAGGCTGCGTGGAGCGCGTAGAGGCTGAGCCGGCGCGCTGACCCTTCGGTTAGCGCGCCGGCCAGCGGAACCGCCCGGGTCAGCCCGGCTCGGCGGCGTTCGATTGGTAGGACTTGAACAGGTCGGACATGCCGGAGGTCCCGGTCAGGCCGGGGATGCCGCCGAAGGTCTGGGGGTTCGGCGGGTCGTTCACCGGTGCCGGGGAGACCGACTGGACGCTGTCGCCCGAACAGATGTCGGCGGGGTCAAAGGCTGCGGTGCCCGTGAGCACCTGGAGTAGCGACTCAGACGGCGGGCTGATCGCCGGGCCGATCACGTCCGCGCTCGTGGGGATGGCGGATGGCGGCACCGCGTCGCGGCCCCGGGCCGGGAAGGGAAGAAGGAGATCCCGGAGGTTGCGGGCGTGCCGGTCGCGCGCGGTGAGCGGCTGCAGGCCGAAGGTGGACTCGATCAGCGCGAGGCTGGAGCAGTGCTCGAACGGGCCGCCGTGGACGACCCGGCCCGGTCGCGCGAGGTTGGTCACCACCAGGCCGGGGACCCGGAAGCCGAGCTGTGAGTAGTCCGGGAGCAGTTGGCCATCCGTCGGCGTGGTGCTGTCGCCGGCGTGCATGACGTTGGCCGGGTTGGTGTCGTCGATGACCTGCGGCGGGCGCACGTGGTCGTAGAAGCCGCCCCATTCGTCGAACGTCACGAT
>Ga0187815_10000266_pt1 | contig 26228 bp, 21 predicted proteins | sample NC_S_5_FD_132962 | JGI IMG/M metagenome (GOLD analysis project Ga0187815, IMG submission 132962) | Wetland sediment microbial communities from Neuse River Estuary, North Carolina, USA - ASW-S_5 | ecosystem: Environmental > Aquatic > Freshwater > Wetlands > Sediment | place: USA: North Carolina...
ATCGGCGCACGTGCACAACCTGGGCGGCACGGTGGGTGCCTATGTCGCCGACCTGCTGCGCTACCTGTTCGGCGGCGTGGCCTATTTCTTCCCGCTGCTGTTGCTGCTGCTCGGCGTGCAGGTGTTGCGCCAGCGCGGCGTGCAGCCGGTGCATCCCTAGGAATCCTCGCTGCGCCTGATCGGTGCGGTGTTCTTCTTCATTACCGCGCCGGGCCTGTGCTGGCTGAATTTCAGGCAGAGCACGATGGAGCCGCAGGGCGCCGGCGGCGTGATCGGCAGCGCGGTGGCGCATGGCCTGCTTGCCGCGTTCGGCGAGAAGGGCGCGCCGCTGCTGCTGCTGGCGGTGTTCCTGGTCGCGGTGACGCTGGCCACCGGGCTGTCCTGGTTCAAGCTGATGGACTGGACCGGGCAGGCCACGCTGCGCCTGGTCGAGTGGCTGCGCGGCAAACTGCGGGCGGCGCCCGAGGCGCTCAAGGCGCAGCAGGCGCGCGCCGAGCGCGAGACCGCGAAGAAGGTCGAGGCGGTGAAGCAGGCCAGGCGCGAGCCGGTGCGCATCGAGACACCGCCGGCGCCGGTGGCGAAGAGCGAGCGCGCGAAGCTGGAAACGCAGATCCCGCTGTTCACCGGCGCCTCCGCGCCCGGCGAGCTGCCACCGCTGTCGTTGCTGGACGAGGCGCCGGAGCAGGGCCCTGGCTATTCGGAAGAGACGCTGGAGGTGCTGTCGCGCCAGGTCGAGCTGAAGCTCAAGGACTTCCGCATCGAGGCGAAGGTGGTGGGCGTGTATCCCGGCCCGGTGATCACCCGTTTCGAGCTGGAACCGGCCGCGGGCGTGCGCGGCTCGCAGGTGTCCAGCCTGGACAAGGACATCGCACGCGGCCTCTCGGTTGTGAGCGTGCGCGTGGTGGACGTGATCCCCGGCAAGAACGTGATCGGCCTGGAGATCCCCAACGCCAAGAAGCAGATCGTCTACCTGTCCGAGATCCTGCGCTCGGACCGGTACGACCAGACCAAGTCGCCGCTGGCGCTGGCGCTGGGCAAGGACATCGGCGGCCGCGCGGTGGTGACCGACCTCGCCAAGATGCCGCACCTGCTGGTGGCCGGCACCACCGGCTCGGGCAAGTCCGTCGCGGTGAACGCGATGGTGCTCTCGCTGCTGTACAAGGCGAGCCCGAAAGACGTGCGGATGATCATGATCGACCCGAAGATGCTGGAGCTCTCGGTCTACGAGGGCATCCCGCACCTGCTGGCGCCGGTGGTCACCGACATGAAGGAGGCTGCCAACGCGCTGCGCTGGTGCGTGGCCGAGATGGAGCGCCGCTACAAGCTGATGGCCGCGGTGGGCGTGCGCAACCTCAGCGGCTTCAACAAGAAAGTGAAGGACGCCGAGAACGCCGGCCAGCCGCTGCTGGACCCGTTGTTCCGCCCCAACCCCGAGATGCCGAACCTCGCTGCGGAACCGCTGGAACCGCTCTACAACATCGTGATCATCATCGACGAGTTCGCCGACATGATGATGATCGTCGGCAAGAAGGTCGAAGAACTGATCGCCCGCCTGGCGCAGAAGGCGCGCGCCGCCGGCGTGCACCTGGTACTGGCCACGCAGCGCCCGTCGGTGGACGTGATCACCGGCCTGATCAAGGCCAACATCCCCACCCGCATCGCGTTCCAGGTGTCCAGCAAGATCGACTCGCGCACCATTCTCGACCAGAGCGGCGCGGAAGCGTTGCTGGGCCACGGCGACATGCTCTACCTGCCGCCCGGCACGGCCACGCCCGAACGCGTGCACGGCGCCTTCGTGGACGACCACGAAGTGCACAATGTGGTGAACTGGCTGAAGGCGCAGGGTGCGCCGCAGTACATCGAGGGCGTGCTGGAGGAAGTGCAGGCCACCTCGGACGGCAAGTTCATCAACGATGCCGGCCTGCCGCAGGAAGGCGAGGAAGGCGGCGACGCCGACACCCAGCTCTACGACAAGGCCGTGGCGATCGTCACCCAGACCCGCCGCGCCTCGATCTCCGGCGTGCAGCGGCACCTGCGCATCGGCTACAACCGCGCCGCGCGCCTGATCGAGCAGATGGAGCAGGACGGCGTGGTCAGCGCGCCCCAGCACAACGGCAACCGCGAGGTGCTGGCGCCGCCGCCACCGCGGGATTGACCGTGCGGTAATTGTTCGTAGTTCTGTCGAGGGGGAGCGCATGGCCGAATCAATCAGCGATGATGACGACCTGTTCGATGACGCGCTCTATGACAAAGCGGTAACGCTCGTCATCCAGACCCGCCGTGCCTCCATCTCCGGCGTGCAGCGTCATCTGCTTATCAGCTACAGCCGTGCGGCACGACTGATTGAGCAGATGGAAGTCGAGGGCGTCGTCAGTGCGCCTCAACACAACGGCAATCGCGAAGTGCTCATGTCGTCACCGCCGCCCCGAAAACGACGGGAAACCGCTTCCACCAGATTGCCGGAGCCCTTGCCCCGGCAGCCGAAAACTATCGATGAGCCCATGTCCATTGGCGACGTAGTCATCGAAAGGGACACGCAGGGAAATGTCGTTGCGTACTCCGTCGAGATCGCGTGCCGCCCCTTTGATGAGCACAGAATCATCAAGCAGACCGATTCCGATCTGATGATTCAAGAGGCACGTATGCAGATCCAGCGGTGGTGGCTGCGTCTGGCTACGCAGCGTAATGCCCCTACGGTGCCGGGTGCCTGCGATCCGCATCTGGCGGCCTTCGTGACGGAGTGGGCGCAGCGTCAGTTGGCCTTGTGCACGCACATCCTTGCCGAACCTTGGGTGCCTTGGTCGTCGACGGTCTGGGAAGAGCTGATTCGTTTCCATGCCTTCAAGTGGGGGCACGAGGACGTTGCCGGTGTTCATTACGATGCCGAAACGGGCGAGCCGGAATCCTGCGACCTGCTGCCGGCGCTTGCTCCCGTGCTAAGAGGCGACGAAGCGTTTGAGCCAAACATCGAGTGGTGGGATCACCTGATCCCATCATGGAAGCTGCTCAAGTTGCAGGCAGCAGAGAAAACATTTCAGGATGCCTGTGACCGCTATGAAGCGGCGCAGCAGGAGCGCGAGCGGTCCAACGTGGAGTTGTCGGCCAAGTTCAGTGTGGAGCGCTTGGCATACGAAAGTGCGTTGAACGCGGAGGAAGCGCGCCGCGCCCAGATTGCGGCGAAAGTTGATGGTTTGAGGAAGGCGTGGATCGATGGCGAACCTGACACGGTGGCGCGCATCGTTAGGCTTGGGTTGGAGTCGACCATTGCGTATCCCGTTGGCGTGCCGGGTCCACGAATTGATGCCTGCTATCTGCCCGAGTCCAGAATGGTGATCGTGGACTACGAGCTACCTGCCCAGGCCAAGCTGCCGACGCTCGAACAGGTCAACTTCATCAAGTCGCGCAACGCCACTGCCGAGAGGCATCTGAGCGATACCGCTGCACTCAAACGCTATGACAGCATGTGCTATCAGATTGTCCTGAGGCTGGTCGAGAGTGTCTTCGGTGAGGATCAGGGTCGTAACATCGATTCGATCACCGTGAACGGCTGGGTCGAAGCCACCAACGCATCAACTGGCCATCTTGAACGATCCTGCATCGCCAGCCTTCAAACCGATCGAGAAAGCTTTCAGTCGATAAATTTGAGCAACGTCGACCCCAAGGCCTGCTTCAAGAGTCTCAAGGGCGTATCAGCCGTATCTCTTTCCGCGATAGCAGCTGTTCGCCCGATTCTCGATCTGAATCGCAACGACTCGCGGTTCGTGGCTGAGAGATCGGTTGTTGGCGAAATCGACGACCGCATGAATCTGGCCGCGATGGACTGGGAGGACTTCGAGCATCTTGTGCGCGAGATTTTTTCCCAGGAGTTCAGGGGGCAGGGCGCTGAGGTCAAGGTGACGCAAGCGTCGCGCGATGGCGGCGTTGATGCCGTGGTGCTCGATCCTGACCCGATCAAGGGCGGAAAAATCATCATTCAAGCCAAGCGGTACACCGACACAGTCAGAGTGAGCGCAGTCCGCGACCTGTATGGGACGGTGATGAGCGAGGGTGCGAACCGCGGGATTCTCGTCACTACGGCCAGCTACGGCCCGGACGCGTACAAGTTCGCGCTCGGCAAGCCACTGACCTTGCTGGATGGCTCACAGTTGCTGTTTCTGCTTGAGAAACATGGGCACAAAGCGATGATCGACCTTCCAGCGGCCCGCCGTGAATTTCATTCTCAGTGAGGCTGCCAACGAAGGGGTATGGCGACTTCTGTCGCATCAGCCGTTGACGTAGACGCGCGGTACGCGCTTCAACGCGCACAGCAGACGGTATGCGCTGGTGTTGCACAGCGGGGCCAGCGCCGGCACCCGCGGCGCGTCGCCCCACAGCTGCACCAGGCTGCCCACGCCGGCCTGCGGATGGTCGGTGAGCTCGACGGTGAGCATGTCCATCGACACGCGCCCGATGGTGTGCCCGGGCTGGCCGTCGATCAGCACCGGCGTGCCGTTGGGGGCGTATTGCGGGTAGCCGTCGGCATAGCCCATCGCCACCACGCCGACGCGGGTGGGGCGCTGGGCCACGAAGCGCGCGCCATAGCCCACCGGTTCGCCCACGCCGATCTCGCGCACCAGGAACACGCGCGACTGCAGCGTCATCACCGCCCGCAGCTCGTCGGCGTGCTCGTGCGGCTGCCCATGCAGCGGATCGGCGCCGTACAGCATCAGCCCCGGGCGCGCCCAGTCGTTGCGCAGTTGCGGCCAGCCCAGCGCCGCCGCCGAGTTGCACAGGCTGGTCTCGCCGGCGAGGCCGTCGGTGGCGCGGCGGAAGTTCTCCAGCTGTTCCAGCGTGCGCGGGCTGTCCAGCTCGTCGGCGCGCGCGAGATGGCTCATCAGCACCAGCGGCGCCAGGTTCGGCCGTGCCGAGAGGCGTGCGTGGGCGGCGCGGAAATCCCCGGGCGACAGGCCCAGCCGGTGCATGCCGCTGTCCAGCATCAGCCAGACCTGCAGCGTGGCGCGGGTCTCGAACGCAAGCACGGCCTCGAGCTGTTCGGGCGAGGCCACCGCGATCCACAGCCCGTGTTCCACCACCAGCGGCAGTTCCGCGGCGTCGAAGCAGCCCTCCATCAGCAGGATCGGTGCCTTGATGCCCGCCGCGCGCAGCTCCAGCGCCTCCTCGATGCAGGCTACGCCGAAGCCGTCGGCTTCGGCTTCCAGTGCGCGCGCACAGGCCACCGCGCCGTGGCCGTAGGCGTCGGCCTTGACGATGGCCAGCGCCTTGCCGCCGCCCAGCCGTTTCGCCAGCCGGTAGTTGTGGCGCAGCGCATCGAGGTCGATCAGGGCCTGGGCCGGGCGCATCAGCGGCCTCCCGCCGGGCCGAGGTAGCGGAAGATGTCCAGGCCCTCGCCGTCGATCGCCGGCGTCCTGCCGGTTATCAGGTCGGTGAGGTAGCGGCCCGAGCCGGCGGCCATGGTCCAGCCCAGGGTGCCGTGGCCGGTATTGAGGTAGAGGTTGCGGTACGGCGTGGCGCCCACCACCGGCGTGCCGTCCGGCGTGGCCGGGCGCAGCCCGGTCCAGAAGCTGGCGCGGGCGAGGTCGCCGCCGCGCGGATAGAGGTCGTTGACCACCTTCTCCAGGGTGGCGCGCCGGCGCGGGTTCAGCGAGCGGTCGTAGCCGACCACCTCGGCCATGCCGCCCACGCGGATGCGGTCGTCGAAACGGGTGACCGCGATCTTGTAGCTCTCGTCCAGGATGGTGGAGGTGGGCGCCCGGTCCGGGTCGGTGATCGGCACCGTCAGCGAATAGCCCTTCAGCGGATACACCGGCAGGCGCAAGCCCAGCGGCTTGAGCAGCTGCGGCGACCAGCTGCCCAGCGCGACCACGTAGGCGTCGGCGCTTTCCAGCCTGTCGCCGACGCGCACGCCGGCGATGCGGTCGCCGTCGCATTGCAGGCCGCCCACTTCCTGGCCGTAGCGGAACGCGACGCCGGCCTCGGCGGCCAGCGCCGCGAGCCTGCGCGTGAACAGCTGGCAGTCGCCGGTCTGGTCCATCGGCAGGCGCAGCGCGCCGACCAGCTTGTCGACGGTGGCCGCCAGCGCGGGTTCGGCCTTGACGATGCCGGCGCGGTCCAGCACCTCGTAGGGTACGCCGTACTCGCGCAGCACCTCGATGTCGTGGGCCGCCGCGTCGAGCTGCTGCTGGGTGCGGAACAGCTGCGTGGTGCCGAGCCGGCGCCCTTCGTAGTCGATGCCGGTGGCGCGGCTCAGCTCGTTGATGCAGTCGCGGCTGTAGTCGGACATGCGCACCATGCGCGCCTTGTTGACCGCGTAGCGGGCGGCACTGCAGTTGCGCAGCATCTGCCACAGCCAGCGGTACTGGTCCGGATTCGCGGTGGGACGGATCGACAGCGGCGCATGCGCCTCGAACAGCCACTTGACCGCCTTCAGCGGCACGCCGGGCGCGGCCCACGGCGAGGTGTAGCCGAACGACAGCTGGCCGGCATTGGCGAAACTGGTCTCCAGCGCCGGTCCGGCCTCCCGGTCCAGCACGGTCACCTCGTGTCCGGCCTGGCGCAGGTACCACGCGTTGGTCACGCCGATCACGCCGCTGCCGAGCATCAGAATCCGCATTGCTTTCTCCTGGCCACATTCCCTGCGCGAGGCACTGCGCAGTGGATGAATCGCGTAGTATAATTGGCTTCATGTGGTCGTTTTTCCTGCTTTGAACGACAATGGCAAGATATTTTCCTTAGGCAACCGCCTGGAGCCAGAGCGCCATGCCGTCCCGACCGCGCGAGCTGGACAAGATCGACCGGAAAATCCTCAGGATCCTGCAACAGGAGGGGCGGATTTCCTTCACCGAGCTCGGTGAGCGGGTGGGCCTGTCCACCACGCCGTGCACCGAGCGCGTGCGCCGGCTCGAGCGCGAGCAGGTGATCATCGGCTACTACGCCCGGCTCGACCCGCAGTACGTCAAGGCCGGGCTGCTGGTGTTCGTGGAGATCAGCCTGGCCTACAAGTCCGGCGACATCTTCGAGGAGTTCCGCCGCGCCGCGCTGCGCCTGCCCAACGTGCTGGAGTGCCATCTGGTCTCCGGCGACTTCGACTACCTGATCAAGGCGCGCATCAGCGAGATGGCCTCCTACCGCAAGCTGCTGGGCAGCACCTTGCTGACCCTGCCGCACGTGCGCGAATCCAAGAGCTACATCGTGATGGAGGAGGTCAAGGAGACCCTGTGCCTGCCCATCGCGGAATGAAGGTGCGGGTTAAGCGTGCAACGGCGACAATGGCGCCCATCGCCATGCTGCGGGGAATCCGATGAAACGTTTCAAGCTTGCCCTGGCCGCGCTCGCGCTGCTGTCGCTGGGCGCCGCCGCCCAGGCCGCCACCGGCACAGCGCGCGCCCGACTGGACGCCTTCGCCACCGGCCTGCATTCGCTCACCGGCGACTTCAGCCAGACCCTGGTCGACCCGAATGGCAACGCCGGCAAGGCCAGCACCGGCACGCTGGCGCTGCAGGCGCCGCGGCAGTTCCGCTGGGAGACCACCGCGCCGTACAAGCAGACCATCGTGGCCGACGGCAGCCGGGTGTGGATGTACGACCCCGAGCTGGAGCAGGTGACGGTGAAGGTCCAGAGCAGCGAGGAGGCGCACAGCCCGCTCACCGTGCTCACGGACCTCAAGCAGATGGACCGCGAGTTCAAGGTCACCGAGCAGGGCGAGCACGACGGCCTTGCCTGGCTGCGCCTCACCTCCACCGCGAAAGATCCGCAGTTCGCCTATGCCGACCTCGGCTTCGACGCGGGCGGCCTGGCGCGGATGACGTTCAAGGACCAGCTGGGCTCCACCACCGACATCCGCTTCTCGAACTGGCGGCGCAACGTGGCGATTCCGCCGTCGGTGTTCACCTTCGTGCCGCCCAAGGGCGCCGACGTGATCGGCGACGCACCGGTGCTGCAGGTGCAGCCGCTGAAGAACTGAGGCCGCGGAACCCACGCCATGCCGGTATTGCGCCAATTGCCGCGATGGGCCTGGTTCGGCACGGCCGTGCTGGCCTTCATCGCGGGCCAGGTCAACGCGGTGGGCTACCTCGGCTTCCGCCACGAATCCATCAGCAACATGACCGGCAACACCAGCCTGCTCGGCATCGCGCTGGGCCGGGGCGAAGCCGGCGAGGCGCTGCATTGGGCGCTGGCGATCGCCTCCTTCGTGCTCGGTACCCTGCTGAGCGGCATCATCGTGCAGCAGAGCACACTGCGACTCGGCCGGCGCTACGGCGTGGCGCTGGTGCTGGAGTCGGCGCTGCTGTTCGCCGCCGTGCCCCTGCTCGACGCCTCCAGTTCCCTGGGCCTGTACCTGGCGTCCGTCGGCATGGGCCTGCAGAACGGCATGGTCAGCGCCTACAGCGGCGCGGTGATCCGCACTACCCATGTCACCGGCATCTTCACCGACCTGGGCATCTATCTCGGTCACCTGCTGCGCGGCCTGCCGGTGGACCGGCTGCGCCTGCGCGTCTGCGTGCTGGTGGCGGCCAGCTTCATGCTCGGCAGCGTCGTCGGCGCCGCCCTGTTCCGGATGCTGCAGCAGCACAGCCTGCTGATCCCCGCCACCCTCACCGGGATCTGCGGCCTGGGCTACGGCCTGTATCGCCAATACTCGCTGAGCAAGGCCGGCCCCGCGGACGGGTGACGGCGCGGGGCGGCTGGTGTCAGCCCGCCAGCGTGCAGCAGTCGCGGCCTCGGTGCTTGGATTCGTAGAGTGCGGCATCGGCGCGCGACAGCCACGAGGTCATGCCCTCGCCGGGCCGCAGCTCGGCGACGCCGATGCTCGCCGTGATGGTGATCGCGCGGCCTTCGTGCCAGACCCGCGTGCCGCGCAGTGCGACGCGGATCTGTTCGGCGATCGCGATGGCCTTGGGGCCCGTGTTGTTCGGCAGGCACAGCACCAGTTCCTCGCCACCGTAGCGGCCGACCAGGTCGCCGGCGCGCAGCTGCTGGCAGATCACCCCGGCGGCGGAGCGCAACACCGCATCGCCGGCGAGATGGCCGTACTCGTCGTTGACGTGCTTGAAGCGGTCCAGGTCGAGCAGGGCGATGCAGGCCGGCGTCGTGTCGGCGTAACGCCGCACGCCTTCGGCCAGCTCGAGGAAGCGGCGGCGGTTGCAGACGCCGGTCAGCTCGTCGGTGCCGGCCAGCAGGTCCAGGCGCCGGTTGGCGGCCCGCAGCTCCTGGGTGTGCTTCTCGATCTGCGCCTGCAGCTGCACCGCGCGGCGGCGCAGGTAGATCGTGCGCATCTGCACCAGCAGCACCACCACCGCCAGCAGCAGCACGATCGCCAGCAAGCGTGCCCACAGCGTCTCGTACCACAGCGGCGCCACGGTGATCGCCAGCGTGCTCTCGGCCGCGCGCGCGTGCAGGCCGCGTGGCACCGCGCGCAGGTGCAGCACGTAGCGGCCGTGCGGCAGGTTGGTGTAGATCGCGCTCGGCGTGCCGCCCTTGGGCACCTCGATCCAGCCGTCATCGAAGCCGGCCATGCGGTAGCTGTACGCGGTCTCCTGCGATCCCTGGTAGTCGAGCAGGGAGAAGTCCAGGCGCAGGCTGCGTTCGTGCGCGGACAGCGCGAGGGTGCCGTGGTCGCCGGGCAGGCGGCCAAACGGCAGCGGGTGCCCGTTCACCAGCGCATTGGTGATGCGCAGCGGCACCTGCGGGTCGTCGGGGCCGCGCCACCGCGGGCGCACCACGGTGAGCCCGCCGAGGCCGCCAAACAGCAAGGTGCCGTCGGGCATGCGCGCGGCGGCGGCGTAGATATAGCTGGCGATGTGCTGGCCGTCGCGCACGCCGAGGTTGCGGATGCGCAGGTTCTGCCCGTTGACCACCGAGATGCCGTTCGAGGTACTCACCCACAGGTTGCCCTTGTCGTCGGGCAGCAGGGCGGTGATCTTGTCGCTGGCCAGTCCGGCGGCGGTGCCGAGATGCTGGAAGCGCCACGGCGGCTTGTTGCCCTGCGGCAGCAGGGCGAGGCCGCCCAGCGTGCCGGCCCACACCCGGCCGCGGGTGTCGACGGCGATCGAGTCGACCAGGTTCTGCGGCAGGCTGGCGGCGTCGCCCTCGTGCTGCACCAGGTTCACGAAACCCGAGGTCTGCAGCGGATCGAGCGCGACGCTGATGCCGTTGTTGGTGGCGTACCAGACGGCAGTGCCCACGCGCACGATCTGCCGCACGGTGTCGCTGACCAGGCTGCCGGGCTGGCCGGCGACGTGGCGGTAGTGGACCAGCTGGCTGTTGCGCGAGTCGTAGCGGAACGCGCCGTTGTAGGTGCCGATCAGCATGTACGGCCCCATGCGCAACAGGCTCAGCACCGGGCTGTCGCCCAGCGCGGGCAGGATCGCGTCCCGCACCGCCAGTGTGTCGGGGTCGACCTGCGCCAGGCCCTGGGTGCCGACCCAGATCGAGCCGTCCGGCGCCTCGGCCAGGCTCTGCACGTCGCGGCGCAGCTGCTTGCCGGCCAGTTTCAGGTGGCGCACGGTACCGGCGATCGGGTCGACGATGTCGATCTCGCCCGCCGCCATGCCCAGCCAGATGCGGCCGCGCGCATCGACGAGGATGCTGCGCACGTTGGGGTTGGCCAGCGAATGCGCGGAGTCGGACGATGGCAGCATGGAGAACGCGATGTCGGCCCTCGCGTTGCTGCGCGCCGCGCCGAGGTCGGTGGCGGCCCAGGCGTTGCCGGCGCGACCCAGCAGCAGCGCGCGCACGGAATTGCCGGGCAGCGAGGAGGGCAGCGAGGTGTCGTGGTCCAGCACGCGCGTGTCGGCATCGCCGGGGCTGTAGGTGACGATGCCGTCGCCGTCGGTGGCGATCCACATCCGGCCTGGCCGTACCTCCAGGAAGTCGCGCACGGTGGCCTGCCTGGCAGTGCCGTCGTAGCCGCTGAAGCCGGGGACCGTTCGCCAGCGGCCGTCGGTGTCGCGGTAGATCGCGCCCATCTGCACGCTGCCCACCCACAGGCGCCCTTCGGCGTCTTCGCGCACCGCCCAGATCTCGTCGTGCAGCACCTGGTCGACCACGCCCGCGGGATGGTCCGGGCGCACGAAATCGTGGCGGCCCGCGTAGCGCACGAACAAGCCCTTGTCGTTGCCCAGCCACAGGTCGCCGGCGCGGTCCTGGTAGACGGCGAAGTTGCGCGGCGCCGCCGGCCCGATGTCGACCGGCGCGATGCGGTCGCTGTGCAGGTCCAGGCGGTCCAGGCCGTTGTCGGTGGCGATCCACACGCCGCTGTCGCCGTCCGCCGCCAGCGCGTAGATCTTGCGGTTGCCAGTGCCGCCCGGACCGACCGGGTAGCTGCGGAAACGGCCGGTCTGCGGGTCGAAGCGGGCCAGGCCGCCCGCGTTGGTGCCCACCAGCAGGCCGCCGTCCGGCAGCGCGAGCAGGCTGCGCACGTAGGTGTCGGGCAGGCCGGCCGCCGCCGCATCGGCCAGCTCGAACACCTGCACGCGGTAGCCGTCGTAGCGCGCCAGGCCGCCCATGGTGCCGATCCACATCAGGCCTTCGCGGTCCTGCGCCAGTGCGGTGGTGATGGAGTGGGGCAGGCCCTCGGCCATGCCCACGTCGTCGAACCACTGCCGCTCCAGCGGAAGCCAGCGGTCGGTGGCGACGGCGGCGACGGCAGCATGCAGCCAAGGGCACGGCAGCACCACCAGCAGCATGGCCAGCAGGGTCGCGCGCAGGCCGCCGGCCCGCCTCAAGCGCAGCGCTCCGCCACGCCGCCGCGCTTCCGGCGATGGCGGTGCAGGCCAAGCTGGCGGTGGATTCCCCCGGACATGCGCGGCTCCTTGCGTGGTGCGCTGTTCCCTGCGCCATGATAACGGGCGCGCCCCTTTCCCGGGGCGGGCCGTCGCCCGGGGACGTATCATGCGGGCCATGCCCCACACCCCCTTCCAGCCGGCGGGCTCCCTGTTCGCCGAACCCGAGGCGCTCAAGCCGCTGGCCGAACGCATGCGTCCGCGCAACCTCGACGAGGTCGTCGGCCAGCGTCGCCTGGTGGCGCCGGATCGCGCCCTGCGCCGCGCGCTGGAGGCTGGCCGGCTGCACTCGATGGTGCTGTGGGGACCGCCCGGCTGCGGCAAGACCACGCTGGCGCTGCTGGTGGCGCAGTACGCCGACGCCGACTTCAAGGCGATCTCCGCCGTTCTCTCCGGCCTGCCCGAGGTGCGCAAGGCGCTGGCCGAGGCCGAAGCGAACTTTGCCCAGGGTCGGCGCACCGTGCTGTTCGTGGACGAGGTGCACCGCTTCAACAAGGCGCAGCAGGACGCCTTCCTGCCGCACATCGAGCGCGGCGTGATCCTGTTCGTGGGCGCCACCACCGAGAACCCCTCGTTCGAGCTGAACTCCGCGCTGCTCTCGCGCTGCCGCGTGCACGTGCTGGAGGCGGTGTCGGCGGACGACATCGTGGCCGCGCTCAGGCGCGCGCTGGCGGACACCGAGCGCGGCCTCGGCGCGCTGCAACTGCAGGTGGACGACGCCTCGCTGCAGCTGATCGCCCAGGCTGCCGACGGCGACGTGCGCCGCGCGCTGACCCTGCTGGAAATCGCCGCCGAGCTGGCCGAGCACAACCGCATCGACCAGGCCACGCTGGAGCAGGTGCTGGCCGACCGCACCCGCCGCTTCGACAAGCAGGGCGAGCAGTTCTACGACCAGATATCGGCGCTGCACAAATCCGTGCGCTCCTCCGACCCCGACGCCGCCGTGTACTGGCTGGCGCGCATGCTCGACGGCGGCTGCGACCCGCGCTACCTGGCGCGGCGCATGACCCGCATGGCGGTGGAGGACGTGGGCCTGGCGGAGCCGCGCGCCTGGCGCATGGCGCTGGACGCCTGGGACACCTACGAGCGACTGGGCAGCCCCGAGGGCGAGCTGGGCCTGGCCCAGCTCGCGATCTGGCTGGCGGTGGCGCCCAAGAGCAACGCGGCCTACACGGCCTGGAACCAGGCCCGCGCCACAGTGCGCGACACCGGCACGCTGGACGTGCCCATGCACCTGCGCAACGCGCCCACCAGGCTGATGAAGGGCCTGGGCTACGGCAAGGGCTACCAGTACGACCACGACGCCGAAGGCGGCATCGCGCTGGACCAGCAATGCCTGCCCGACGCGCTGGATGGCACCGTGTTCTATCAGCCGGTGGAGCGCGGCCTGGAGATCCAGTTGCGCGAAAAGCTCACGGCGCTGCGCGAAGCCCGCCGCAAGGCGCGCGGCAAACAGCCGTAGGAGCGCACCCTGGTGCGCGAAGACTTTTGGCTTCGATCAAGCGCCAGAACGGTCGCGCACAGGGTGCGCTCCTACGGACAATGCGTTGCGGCGCCACGGGCGTGAAAGCGATAATCGCGGCCTTCGACCGCTTTCCGGACAGCCCCAATGCTCGACCCCGCCCTGCTGCGTTCGCGCCTCGCCGAAACCGCGGCGCGCCTCAAGGAAACCCGCGGCTTCGAGCTCGACGTGTCCGCCGTGGAGTCGCTGGAAACCGAGCGCAAGCGGCTCGCCACCGAGACGCAGGAACTGCAGAACCTGCGCAACACCCGCTCCAAGGCGATCGGCCAGGCCAAGGCCAAGGGCGAGGACACCGCCCCGCTGATGGCCGAGGTCGCCGGCATCGGCGACAAGCTCAAGGCCAACGAAGCCGCGCTGGCCGAGGTGCAGGCGAAGCTCGCCGACATCGCGCTGGGCATCCCCAACATCCCGCACGAGTCCGTGCCGCTGGGCAAGGACGAGAACGACAACGCCCAGCAGTCGCGCTGGGGCACGCCGCGCGCGTTCGACTTCGCGGTGAAGGATCACGTCGACCTCGGCGCACGCCACGGCTGGCTGGATGCCGACGCCGGCGCCAGGCTTTCCGGCGCGCGCTTCACCGTGCTGCGCGGCCAGCTGGCGCGGCTGCACCGCGCGCTCGCCCAGTTCATGATCAACCTGCACACCGGCGAACACGGCTACCTCGAATGCAACGTGCCGCTGATCGTCAATGCGGAGACGATGCAGGGCACCAGCCAGCTGCCGAAGTTCGAGGAAGACCTGTTCAGCACCCAGGTGGGCGACAGCAAGCGCTACCTGATCCCCACGGCCGAAGTCGCGCTCACCAACCTCGTAGCCGACAGCATCGTCGAGGCCGACGCGCTGCCGATGCGGCTCACCGCGCATTCCATGTGCTTCCGCGCCGAGGCCGGCAGCTACGGCCGCGACACCCGCGGCATGATCCGCCAGCACCAGTTCGAGAAGGTGGAGATGGTGCAGATCGCCGCGCCGGAACAGTCGCACGCGCAGCTGGAGGAAATGGTCGGCCACGCCGAGAAGGTGCTGCAGCTGCTCGGCCTGCCGTACCGCAAGGTGCTGCTGTGCACCGGAGACATGGGCTTCGCCGCGATCAAGACCTACGATCTGGAAGTGTGGCTGCCCAGTCAGAACACCTACCGCGAGATTTCCTCCTGCTCCAACTGCGGCGACTTCCAGGCGCGCCGCATGCAGGCGCGCTGGCGCAACCCCGCCACCGGCAAGCCCGAACTGGCGCACACGCTCAACGGCTCCGGCCTCGCCGTGGGCCGCACCCTGGTCGCGGTGATGGAGAACTGCCAGAACGCCGACGGCTCGATCACCGTGCCCGAGGTGCTGCGCCCCTACATGGGCGGCCAGGAGCGCATCGCGTGAACGCGCCCGTCGGGCGCAGCTGGGACAAGGTCGAGTACTGGACCAGCTGGTTCCTGCTGGCGGTGCTCGGCTCGGTGATCCTCACCCGCATCGGCCTCATCAGCGTGTGGTCGGTGCCCACGCTCGACCTCGTGCTGGGCAGCATCGCGCTGCTGCTGATACTCGCCAGTCCCTGGATCGCCCGCCGCCGCCGCGCACTGCGCATCGGCATCATCGCCTATGCCACCGCCACCCAGCTGGTGCCGATGTGCATACGTCACCCCGCCATCCTGCTGCCGTTGCTCGGCGCGCTGATCCCGGTCGCCATCACGATCTGGGCGCTGTTCGCGCTGTCGCGCAAGGGCCGCGCAGGGCAGGGCACGGGGCAGACCTGATAGGATGCGCGCTGGTTGCGAAAGGCGAAAAACTCGAGTCAAACCGGCGAAGAGGGCGCTCCACACGCCCACGACAACTGAATACGGAGAGATGGCCGAGTGGTTTAAGGCAGCAGTCTTGCTCGCGGAGGCAGGATGCCGAAGCGGACAGCGGCGCAGCCGCTGGCCCCGAAGGGGCGAAGGGCAGGATGCCCGTAGCCAAACTGCCGTAGTGGCGCGCGCAGCGCGCCGTGGCGGGAAGCGACAACGGAGAGATGGCCGAGTGGTTTAAGGCAGCAGTCTTGAAAACTGCCGTAGGTGCAAGCCTACCGTGGGTTCGAATCCCACTCTCTCCGCCACCTCCATGCAGTAAGTGAATCCAATCCTGCCTCCCAGTCACCAGGCTGCTGAAGCATCGGCAACCTCGTGCAGTGCCGCGTGCCTGATTTCCAGGTGGAGGCGCCGCCGCATCGCCGCCAGCGGCAGCGAAGCGTTCGCTCCGTCGAGGAAGGGCTCAAGCATGTGGAGATCCTGAAGCCGGCCGAGGCGGTCCGACCATTGGATCAGTTTGCGCAGGGACGCATACCGATGGGGCCGGGGTGGACCAGCCCAGGACGGCACCTTCGTTCGTGCCGCCTGGATCGTTTGATACTGCATGCGCAGACGCCTAAGCCGGCGTCGCCAGCGGTGGCTGTTGGCCGTGTCGGGCTCCAGCTTCGCAGCCCGTTCTGCCTTGGCCAGGCGATCTGCGCTCCGCACGATCCCGACGCCGAGGTGCTCGTCCTCAAGATGCTCCCACGGCAGTTCGGCAGTGGCCCGGACCAGTTCATCGAGCTGCCTGCGCCGCGCGATGAAATCCGGATCCTCTGCCAGGGTTTCCGCGAGAAACTGCTCACGTCGCGCAGCAAGGCGCGCAGCCAGCGCAAGCCAGCCTTCGGACTGGTCGCCGGTAGCCAGCTTGGCCGCCGTCGTCGCCACGACGTGCGCGTCGCGCAGTTGCGACAAGCTGGCGCCGAGATGCTTGAGCCCCTTGTCGATGGCTTTCGCCTTTGGCCCAAGCCCCGGACGGCAGAGGGCCAGGAGGCTGCGCAGCCTGCGGATGGCCTTGCGCGTGCGATGAATCGCGGCATGCCGGTTCCTCCGCTGCGCCAGGTAGCGCATGGCATCGCCCGCCTGTGCCGCAGCAAGCGCCGCAAATACCGATCCAGGAGAGCGTGCATTCATGCGGGAGGCCGGCCGACTGGTCCGTGGCGCTTATCGTAGCTTGGGCAGCGCCTTCTCCGCTTCGTGCCGCCCCGTCGATGCCGACGGGCTGCCGCGGGGTGGCTCCGGCCGGGTCCGCGACTCTCGACGCATGGCCTGGCCTGCCGCCGGATGGCGGTGCGGATGCCTACCAGACGAAACGCCCCGGCCGGGGCGTTTCGTCTTTCCGCACTCCGGCAACCCTCACTGGATCCGCGTGATGTTCCCATTCGCGTCGACCTGCACCAGGTCGCCCTGGCGGATGGCGCTGGCGTCCCTGACCTGGATGTTCTGGTAGCTGCCGTTGCCCATCTTGATGCGCACGATCCAGGTGGTGCTGCTGCCGGCGTTGTTGCCGATGGCGTGGCCGGCGAAGCCGCCGCCCACCGCGCCGCCCACGGTGGCGAGCTTGCGGCCGTTGCCCTTGCCGACCTGGTTGCCGAGCACGCCGCCGGCGATGGCGCCGATGATGGTGCCGGCGGTGCCGTGGCCGCCGCCCTGGGTGATGTTCTGTTCCACCCGCTGCACGGTGCCGCACTGGTCGCAGCGCAGGTAGATGCCATCGGGGCGCACGAGCACGCCGCTGCTTTGCGCGGCGACGGTGCCGCTGGCGGCAAAGCCGAGCATGGCGGCAAGGGAGAGGATGAGCGGGGACTTGGCGTTCATGAGGGGCTCCTTGGGGGAACGGCGCGGAATCGGCGCGACCGGGCGCAAGTTTATGCTGCAGCTGTCCGCATGTGGCGTGAACGGGGTGGCCGGATGCCGGGCGCGCAGCCCTTGGTCTGCGTCACTGCGACGATACATCCGTTTCCGTTGCGCCGCCGTTTGCCGGCGAATGCCGCAGCAGCCACGCCAGCACCGGCGGCGTCACCATCGCGGTGAGCAGGGACATCGCCACGATGACTGCATAGACACGGTTGCTGAACACGCCGGCGGCCAGGCCGAGGCTGGCGATCACCACGCCCACCTCGCCGCGCGGCACCATGCCGAAGCCCACGATGGTGGCGCCGCGCCGGCCCAGCGGCAGCGCGCCGAGGCCGCCGCCGACCAGCTTGGAGATGATGGCGATCACGGTGACCACCAGCAGCATCCACAGCGCGTCGGGGCTGGCCAGTTCGTGCAGGTCGATCTTGCTGCCGGTGATCACGAAGAAGAACGGGGTGAGCAAGGCCAGCAGCGGCTGGGTCTGCTGTTCCAGCGTGTGCTGCTGGCGGGTTTCGGAGGCGATCATGCCGGCGAGGAAGGCGCCGATGATCGCGGCGAGGCCGAACAGGGTGGAGACGTAGGCCAGGCCAAGGCATAGCGCCAGCGCGATCAGCAGCGGCGACTGCGCGTGGCGCGGCTTCTCCAGCCAGCTGGAGTTCCAGCGCATCACCCGCGCACCGCCCCAGCCGATCACCGCGATGAAACCCACCGCCTCGCCCAGCACCACCAGCAGGTGGGCGGGCTGGAAACCTTCGCCGCCCTGCAGCGACACCACCACGCCCAGCAGCAGCATGGCGAGGATGTCGTCGATCACCGCGGCGCCCAGGATCACCTTGCTCTCCGTCCGCTGCAGCGCGCCCAGTTCCTGCAGCACGCGCGCGGTGATGCCGGCCGAGGTGGCCACGAAGGCGGCGGCCACGAACATGGACTTGTCCCAGCCGAAGCCGCTGCCGTGCGCCCACAGCGCGCCCATGCCGAACGGCACGATCACGCCGATCACGCCGACCAGGAAGGCCGTCTTGCCGACCTTCTTCAGGTCCTCCAGCCGCGTTTCCAGGCCCACCGAGAACAGCAGGAGCACCACGCCGACCTCGGCCAGCACGTCCAGCGGCGTGCCGGTGGCGATCTGCTCGGGGGTGATCCAGCCCAGCATCGACGGGCCGACCACGCAGCCGGCGGCGATTTCCCCCACCACGCCGGGCAGCTTCAGCCGCTGCGCGATCTCGCCGCCGATCTGCGCCGCGACGAACACGATGAACAGGGTGAGCAGGATGTCACTGGCGTGGTGCATGCGACGCGTCCGGGCGTGGGCGAAGCCTGCATGCTACATGCCGCTCGCGTGCGCGTCGTGACGCCCGGGGCCGGCAAGAACCCCGCACGCCGTGGAATCTTCCATCGGCGCTTCCGGCCATCCGAGCCCGGTCCGGTCGCTGCCGAAGACAAAGCGTCTCAGTGCGCGACCGGCAGTGCCTCGACCGGGCGGTCGGGGCGCAGGCGGCCGAACACGCGGCTGGCGGCGGCCGTGACCACGGCCAGCAGCAGCACGGTCCAGCGGAAGGACACCACGAAGTCCTCGGCGGTGTGCCCGCGCAGCAGCGCCTGCATCAGCAGGGTGGACAGCGCGATGCCGAAGCTCATCGCCAGGTATTGCACGGTGGAGGCCATCGACGAGGCCATCGAGGCGTGCCGGATGTCCAGGTCGTTGTAGATCAGCGTGTTCATGGTGGTGTACTGCAGGCCTGCGAAGAAGCCGTAGCAGAAGGTGAGCACGGCGATCACCCACGCCGGCGTGCCGGGCCCGAACAGCGCGAACGCGGCCAGCAGCAGCGCCACGATCATCGTGTTGCCCAGCAGCAGGCGGCGGTAGCCGAAGTGCACCAGCGCGCGGTTGATCACCCACTTCGCGGCGATCGCACCCATCGCCTGCGGCACCATCATCAGGCCGGCGTCCAGCGGCGACCAGCCGCAGCCCACCTGCAGGAACAGCACCAGCAGCAGGAACATGCCGGAGATGCCGAGCCGGGTGGACAGGCCGCCGGCCAGCGACACCCACACGCTGCGCACGCGCAGCAGGGACAGGTCCGCCACCGGGTGCGCGGTGCGCCGGCTGTGCCACACGTAGACCACGCCGAGCAGCAGCGCGATGCCGCCGCAGGCGCCCATCGCCGCCCACGGCACCGGATCGGCGCCGGCGAGTTCCGAGCCGGTGAGCAGCAAGGAGGATGCGGTGGCGAACAGCAGGAAGCCCGCGAGATCGAAAGGATTGGCCTGCTCCAGCCGGTATTCCGGCATGTCGCGCCGGTTCATCCACACGCCGGCGATCGCCACCGGCACGTTGATCAGGAAGATCAGGCGCCACGAGGTGTACTCCACCAGCGCGCCGCCGAGGAACGGCCCCAGCACCGAGCCGAGCAGGCCGAAGGTGGCCACCGTGCTCATCGCGCGCACGAACTCGCGCTTGTCGATGCTGCGCACCAGCACGTAGCGCCCCACCGGCATCAGCGCGGCGCCGCCCACGCCCTGCAGCACGCGCGCGGCGACCAGCTGGGCCAGCGTCTGCGACAGGCCGCACAGCAGCGAGCCCAGGCCGAACAGCACGATCGCGCCACCGAACACGCGGCGCGTGCCGAAGCGGTCGCACAGCCACGGGCTGGCGGGAATCAGCACCGCCAGGGTCAGCACGTAGCTGGTCAGCGCGCTGCGCATGCCCAGCGGCGTCTCGCGCAGCGCCTCGGCCATCGCCGGCACCGCGGTGTTGACCACGGTGGAGTCCAGCGCCTGCATGAAGAACGCCGCGGCCACCAGCCAGAGCAGCCCGCGGTAGCGTTCGCGCGAGGAGACCGCGGGCTCGGCCCCGGCTGCGTCCGCCGCCGTGGCGGCGTCGGCGTGGGGGAGGGACTCGGCGGCTTCGCGGTGCATTGTGCGAATGATAACTGCTGCGACAGCTTGTTTTCCGGCAGGATCTTGCGCAAAGTCAGCCTTGTTTCATCGACCGTCATCCCCAGATCGGTGGGACGACACATCCAACACCAGCGCGCGCCGGGGTGCCAACGCTCCGGCGCGTGCTTTTGCGCGACCCGCTTTGCTTGCGACAGGACAAGGACCATGAGCCGCAAACCCGCCATCACCGTTTCCCGCCTCGATCTGGAGCGTATCGAGGCCCTGCTCGACCGGCTGCCGCCGACGCAGGCCGCGGCCCACGCCGCGCTGCGCGAGGAACTGGATCGCGCCACGGTGCTGGAGCCGGCGGAAATGCCGCGCAACGTGGTGACGATGAATTCCACCGTGAGTTTCACCGGCGAGGAAGGCGGTGCGCCGCAGCGGCTGACCCTGGTCTACCCGAATGCGGCCGGCAAGCCCGGCACGCTCTCGATCCTGGCGCCAGTAGGCACCGCGTTGCTGGGCCTGGCGAAGGGCAAGCACATCGACTGGCCCACACCGGATGGCCACAAGCACCGCCTCACCGTGCTGTCGATCGACTACCAGCCGGAGGCGGCGGGAGACCTGCACCGCTGAGCGGTCGCCGTCGCCACGCGCGCAACGTCCCCGCAGAAATCTCTCCCTCCCCGGGAGAAGTACCGCCCGGAGAGGGGCGGCTGCGCCGGCGCCTTGCACCGGCGCGGTCGCCTACGGCTTGAAGTGGTGCACGAAGCCCACCTGGAAGCCGCCCGGCAGCCAGCCGATGATCAGCGGAGAATTCCGGTGCGCGGCCCAGATGCCCACGCCCGCACCCAGCGCGGCGCCCGCCAGCACGTCGGTCTGCCAGTGGCCGCGGGTCTTCATGCGCGCCACTGCGTCGTACGCCGGCAACAGCGCCAGCGCGTAGATCGCGGGATGGTCGTGGCCGTAGTTCACGATGAACGGCGTCACCGCGGCGGTGATCGCGGTGACCTCGCCGCTGGGGAAGCTCTGCGCGTGGATGCCCTCGAAGAAGCGGTTGGGGTCGGATGTCTGCGACGGGCGCTCGCGCTGGAAGGTGTATTTCAGCGCCTGCGCGCCGATACCGGAGATCACCATGGCGTCCACCGAGCGCCAGAACGTGTCGCCCAGCTTGTCCTGGTCGCCGAAGGCGAGCGCGCCGCCACCCACGGCGAGGATGGTGCCGTACATCAGCGCGGTCTGGTTGCTGCGCTTCCAGATGCCGCTGTTGTCGTAATGCAGGCGATGGTCGATGCCGAGCGGGCCACCGCCGGCGAAGGCCGGTGCAGACAGCGTGAAGGCGAGCAGCAGCAACGCATAACGTGTCGTGCGCATGGGGTGCCTCCCTTGCGGCCGGAGACAACGGCCGTCCGTGGTCCAGCGTAGCCCGGCAGCCTTTCGGTTCGCTTACGCCGACCGTCCGTCGCGCCTTGCGGATCGCTAAACTGCGCGCATGAGCGCATCCCCCGTTCCCGCCGACAGCAAGAGCCGTGCCGCCGACCTGCGCGAGCGCATCGAGCAGGCCAACTACCGCTACCACGTGCTCGACGATCCCACGATCACCGACGCCGAGTACGACGCCCTGATGCGCGAGCTGGAGGCGCTGGAAGCCGCGCATCCGGGGCTGGCAACACCCGATTCGCCCACCCGCCGGGTGGGCGCGCGCGCCACCGCCGGTTTCGCCGAGGTGCGCCACGCGCTGCCGATGCTGTCGCTGTCCAACGCCTTCGAGCAACAAGTCGACGGAGAGCGGGGCGACGACGAGCGCGCGCGCTTCCACGAAGTGGCCGAGTTCGAGCGGCGCATCGAGCAGACGCTGCATCGCAGCGAGCCCGTGTTTTCGGTGGAGCCGAAACTGGACGGCCTGGCGATCAGCCTGCGCTACGAGCATGGCGTGTTCGTGCAGGGGGCGACCCGTGGCGACGGCGAGACCGGCGAGGACGTCACCGCCAACCTGCGCACCGTGCGCGCGATCCCGCTGAAGCTGCGGGGCACGGGCTGGCCGGAGGTGCTGGAGGTGCGCGGCGAGGTCGTCATGCTGCGCAAGGATTTCGAAGCGTTCAATGAGCAAGCGCGTGCGCACGGGGAGAAGACGCTGGCCAATCCGCGCAACGGCGCAGCCGGTTCGCTGCGACAGCTCGATCCGGCGATCACCGCGAAGCGCAAGCTGAGCTTCTACGCCTATGCCGTAGGCGTGGTGGAAGGCGGCGAGCTGCCGCCCACGCACTCGGCCACCCTGAAGCAACTGCGCGAATGGGGTTTCCCGGTGTCGCCCGAAGTGGGCACGGCGCGCGGCTTCGCCGGGCTGATCGCCTATTTCAAGCGCATCGGCGCGAAGCGCGACCGCCTGCCTTGCGACATCGACGGCGTGGTCTACAAGCTCGACGATTACCAGGGGCAGCGCGAGATGGGTTTCGTGGCGCGCGCCCCGCGCTGGGCCATCGCGCACAAGTTTCCCGCGCAGGAGCAGACCACCGCGGTCGAGGCGATCGAGATCCAGATCGGCCGTACCGGCGCCGCCACCCCGGTGGCGCGGCTGGCGCCGGTGCAGGTGGCCGGCGTGGTCGTCACCAACGCCACCTTGCACAACGCCGACCAGGTGGCCCGCCTTGACGTGCGCGTGGGCGACACCGTCATCGTGCGCCGTGCGGGCGACGTGATCCCCGAGGTGGTGCGGGTGATGCCCGAACTGCGGCCGGCGCACACGCGGCCCTGGCATATGCCCGCGCACTGCCCGGTATGCGGCTCGGCGTTGCTGCGCGAGGAGGGCGCGGCGGCCTACCGCTGTTCCGGCGGCCTGATCTGCGCGGCGCAGCGCAAGGAGGCGCTGATCCACTTCGCCTCGCGCCGCGCCATGGACATCGATGGCCTCGGCGAGCGCTATGTCGACGCGCTGGTGGACTTCGGCTACGTGCACACGCCGGCCGATCTGTACCGGCTCACGCTGGACGACTTCCTGGAGATGAAGCGCCGCGCCGACGAGCGCGACGGCACCACGCCGGAGACGGTGAAGCAGGGCAAGGTGGCCACCAAGTGGGCGGAAAACCTGCTCGACGGCATCGCGGCCAGCAGGGACACCACGCTGGCGCGCTTCCTGTTCGGGCTCGGCATCATGCACATCGGCGAGAGCACGGCGAAGACGCTGGCCGCCTGGCTGGGCCGGCTGGAGTTCGTGCGCAGCATGCCGGCGCCGGTATTGCGCACGCTGCCCGACATCGGCAACGAGGTGGCGGCGTCGATCGCCGGCTTCTTCGATCAGCACGGCAACCAGCAGGTGGTCGATGCCCTGCTTGCCGCGGGCATCCGCTTCGGCGACGAGGGCGCGCCCTCGCCGAGGCTGCGCGAGCGCCTGGACCTTGCGGTGCTGCTGGACATGGCGCACATCAACAAGCTTGGCCCGAAGAGCACCGCGCTGCTGGCTGCGCAGTATCCGACGCTGCAGCACCTGCGCGATGCCGGGCAGGCGCAGTGGATCGTCGCCGGTTTGCCGCAGGCGGCGGCGATCAATCTCGAGGCGTACCTTGCCGACGCCTCGCAGCTGGCGGCCTTGTCCGAGGCGGAATCGGCGATGCAGCGGCTGCTCGACGCCATTCCGCAGTCGGCGGAATCGGCCAGCCGTCCGCTGGACGGCCAGACCGTGGTGCTCACCGGCACGCTGCCGACGATGAGCCGCGACCAGGCGAAGGAAAAACTCGAAGCGCTGGGCGCGAAAGTCGCGGGCAGCGTGTCGAAGAAGACCAGCTTCGTGGTGGCCGGTGCGGAAGCGGGTTCCAAGCTCGACAAGGCGAACGAGCTGGGCGTGCCGGTATGGGACGAGGCGCAGCTGCTGGCCCTCCTCGCCAGGCACGGAGCCGCGCCGTGACACGCCCGGACCTGCACGAAGCGTTGCGGCTGCGGGCGCGCCTCTACGCGCTGATCCGCGCCTTCCTCGCCGAACGGAAGGTGCTGGAAGTGGAGACGCCGATTCTCTCGGCGGCCGGCAACACGGAGCCGAACATCGAGAGCTTCAGCACACAGTTCAGCGGCCATGTCGATGCCGGCGCGCGCGAACGCTGGCTGCGCACCTCGCCGGAATATCCGCTGAAGCGCCTGCTCGCCGCCGGCGTGGGCGACTGCTACGAGCTGGGCCGGGTGTTCCGCAACGGCGAGGCGGGCGAGCGGCACAATCCCGAGTTCACCATGCTGGAGTGGTACCGGGTGGGCTGGGACCACCGCCGCCTGATGCACGAGACCATCGAGCTGGTGGAGGCGGCGCTGGCGATGCTGGGGCGTCGCGCCGAGGTGCTGATCGAGGGCTACCGCCAGCTCTTCATCGACGAACTGGGGCTGGACCCGGCGCATGCGCCCATCGACGCGCTGCGCGCGCCGCTGGCGGAGCAGGGCATAGCTCCGGCGGGACTGACCCGCGACGACTGGCTGGACCTGCTGCTCACCCACAAGCTGCAGCCGGCGTTTCCGCGCGACCGCATCACGGTGATCCACGACTACCCGGCCAGCCAGTGCGCGCTGGCCAGGGTGCGTCCGGGCGATCCGCCGATCGCCGAGCGCTTCGAGCTGTACCTGGGGCCGTACGAGCTGGCCAACGGCTACCACGAGCTCAACGACGAGACCGAGCAGCGCGCACGCTTCGAGCGCGACAACGCGCGCCGCCGCGAGCGCGGCCAGCGCGAGCTGCCGATGGACGAGCGTCTGCTGGCCGTGCTGGGCGCCATGCCCGATTGCGCGGGCGTCGCGCTGGGCGTCGAGCGCCTGTTGATGTGCCTGGCCGGTACCGACGCGATCGCCGGCGTGCTGGCGTTTCCCTTCGCGGAGGCCTGACCATGGCCGAGCCTCTGCTGCGCGGCATCCACCACGTCGCCTTGATCTGCTCGGACTATTCGCGCTCGAAGGCGTTCTACAGCGCGACGCTGGGGCTGCGCATTGTGCGCGAGGTCTACCGCGAGGCGCGCGACTCCTGGAAGTGCGACCTGGAAGTCGGCCCTGGGGTGCAGCTGGAGCTGTTCTCGTTTCCCGGCGCGCCGCCGCGCCCTTCCTGGCCGGAGGCGCAGGGACTGCGTCACCTCGCTTTCGCCGTGGCCGACCTGGAGGCGGCGGTGGCCGTGCTCACGGCGCGCGGCGTCGCCTGCGAGTCGGTGCGGGTGGACGAGCACACCGGTCGCCGCTTCGTCTTCTTCGCCGATCCGGACGGATTGCCGATCGAGCTTTACGAGGCGTAGGCGGCACGCGGCCCGGGAGGCCGCGTGCCGTGCATGGCAGGCTCAGGCCCGGTCGCCCTTGATGTCGGGAACAGCGCTGTCGCTCCACAGGTAGCGGTAGATCAGGCCGCCGATGACGCCGCCGATGATCGGCATCACCCAGAAGAACCACAGTTGCCCCACCGCCCAGCCGCCCTGGAACAGGGCCACACCGGTCGAGCGTGCCGGGTTCACCGAGGTGTTGGTGACCGGGATGCTGATCAGATGGATCAGGGTCAGCGCGAGGCCGATCGCGATGCCGGCGAAGCCCACCGGCGCGCTCTTGTGGGTGGCGCCCATGATGATGAAGATGAAGAAGCCGGTCATGACGATCTCGCACACCGCCGCCGCGCCCATCGAATAGCCGCCCGGCGAATGCGCGCCGTAGCCGTTCGAGGCGAAGCCGCCGCCGACGGGGTCGAAGCCCGCCTTGCCCGAGGCGATCACGTACAGCACCGCGCCGGCCACCAGGCCGCCGATCACCTGGGCGACGATGTAGGGGATCACTTCCTTTACCGGAAAGCGGCCGCCGGCGGCGAGGCCGCAGGTCACGGCGGGGTTGATGTGGCAGCCGGAGATGTGGCCGATGGCGTAGCACATCGTCAGCAGGGTGAGGCCGAAGGCCAGCGCCACGCCGGCGAAGCCGATGCCGAGTGCGGGAAATCCGGCGGCCAGCACGGCGCTGCCGCAGCCGCCCAACACCAGCCAGAACGTGCCGAAGAATTCGGCGGCCATGCGTTTGCCCAGGTTCATCGAAGACTCCTTCCCGATTGCATGAATGGACGCGTGCGCCGCGACGGTGCGGCGCGGTCTGGATCACTGGCCGGTGGCCAGGTCGTACGGCGTTTCCTCTCCCCCGAAACGACGCCGGGCGGGTCGCCTGCAGGCCGACCGGCTCGCCCGTGTGGCCCGGCATCCCGCCGGACGGCGCGAGCATAAGCCATGCGGGGGGCATCGCGAAGTGGCGCGCGCTGCGCTATGTTGCCGGGCCCCCTCCGCATCGGGCCACGGTTCCGTCATGAGCGACGCCACGATATTGCCGGCAGCGGATACGACGGGCGGCGCAGTGCGCCGGCTGGATCGTCGCGACGCCCGCACCTTGCTG
>Ga0187815_10000267_pt1 | contig 26216 bp, 23 predicted proteins | sample NC_S_5_FD_132962 | JGI IMG/M metagenome (GOLD analysis project Ga0187815, IMG submission 132962) | Wetland sediment microbial communities from Neuse River Estuary, North Carolina, USA - ASW-S_5 | ecosystem: Environmental > Aquatic > Freshwater > Wetlands > Sediment | place: USA: North Carolina...
CGGAATGAACTGCTGCATGGTGATGCTTCCGGCCTGACGCGCATGGCTTGCGCACGGAAGCATCACAACGGACCGGCGGGCCCGTTCGCAGGCGGAAACATGGCGAAAACGGACCGGGCGCGGGCAGGTGTCGGCGGTCAGTCGACCTCGATCATCTCGAAGTCGCTCTTGGTGGCGCCGCAATCCGGACAGGTCCAGGTCTCGGGCACGTCATCCCAGCGCGTGCCCGGATCGATGCCCTCCTCCGGCACGCCCAGCGCCTCGTCATAGATGTAACCGCAGACCACGCACATCCATTTGCGCAGCGCGGTGATTTCGGTGGAACTCTGGCTCATCGTCGGGCTTCTTCGTGCGAGGGTGAATAGTGCATTCTCGCAACTCGCCTGCCGTTGCGAAAGCACGTGGCGCCCACCATCGTCCCCCGCGCGCACCGAGCCACGCACCATGACCCATACCCGATTCCCCGCACGCGGCCTGTACGCGATCACCGACGGCCCGCGCACCGACCTTCCAGCGGTCGTCGCGCAGGCGCTGGCCGGAGGCGCGCGGGTACTGCAGTACCGCGACAAGACCGCCGATGCCCGGCGGCGGCATGCCGACGCCATCGCGCTCAGGCAACTGTGCGACCTGCACGCCGTGCCGCTGATCGTCAACGACGACGTCGCGCTGGCCGTCGCGGTGGGCGCCGCCGGCGTGCACCTGGGCCGCGACGATGGCGATGTGGCTGCCGCCCGGGCCGCGCTGGGGGCCGGCTCGATCGTGGGGGTGTCGTGTTACGACTCGCTCCAGCGCGCCCGCAGCGCAGCGGCGGCCGGCGCCGACTACGTGGCGTTCGGCGCTTTCTTTCCCTCGCCGACCAAGCCGCATGCGGCACGCGCATCGCCCGATCTGCTGCGGCAGAGCGCCACGCTTGGCCTGCCGCGGGTGGCGATCGGCGGCATCACGCCGGACAATGCCCCTTCCCTGGTCGAAGCCGGGGCGGATTTCCTCGCCGTGATCTCGGCACTGTTCGCCGCGCCCGACGTGCAGGCCGCCGCGCGGTGTTTCGCCCGCCTCTACCCCGCCGATTGAGAAAGCATCGATGAGCACCAACCACGAACTGTTCCAGCGCGCCAGGCAACTCCTTCCCGGCGGCGTGAACTCGCCCGTGCGCGCCTTCAAGTCGGTCGGTGGCGAACCGTTCTTCACCGCGCGCGCCGACGGGGCGTATATCTGGGACGTGGAAGGCCGGCGCTACATCGACTACGTCGGTTCGTGGGGCCCGATGATCGTGGGTCACAACCATCCCGCCGTGCGCGCAGCGGTGGAGCGCGCGGTGCAGGACGGCCTCTCCTTCGGCACGCCCTGCCCGGCCGAAGTGACCATGGCCGAGACCATCGCGAAGCTGGTGCCGTCGGTGGAAATGGTGCGCATGGTGAACTCCGGCACCGAGGCGACCATGTCGGCGATCCGCCTGGCCCGCGGCGCCACCGGCCGCGCGAAGATCGTGAAGTTCGAAGGCTGCTACCACGGCCATGGCGACAGCTTCCTGGTCAAGGCCGGCTCCGGCGCGCTCACCTTTGGCGTGCCCACCTCGCCCGGCGTGCCCAAGGCCAGCGCCGATCTCACGCTCACCCTGCCCTACAACGACCTGGATGCCGCCAAGGCCTTGTTCGCCGAGCAGGGCGAGGAAATCGCCGGCCTGATCATCGAACCGGTGGCCGGCAACATGAATTGCATCCCGCCAGCAGGCGGCTACCTGCAAGGCCTGCGCGAACTGTGCACGCGGCACGGCGCGCTGCTGGTCTTCGACGAGGTGATGACCGGCTTCCGCGTCGCGCTGGGCGGCGCCCAGGCTCTGTACGGCGTGACGCCCGACCTCAGCACCTTCGGCAAGATCATCGGTGGCGGCATGCCGGTGGGCGCCTACGGCGGTCGCCGCGACTTGATGGAGCAGATCGCCCCAGCCGGCCCGATCTACCAGGCCGGCACGCTCAGCGGCAACCCGGTGGCGATGGCGGCGGGCCTGGCAATGCTGGAGCTGGTCCAGGCGCCGGGCTTCTACGACACGCTGGCGGCGCGCACGCGGCTGCTGTGCGACGGCCTGCAGTCGGTGGCAGACGGCGCCGGCGTGCCGTTCAGCACCAACCGGGTGGGCGGCATGTTCGGGCTGTTCTTCACCGCCGAAAAGGTGGAGCGCTACGCACAGGCCACAGCGGCGGATACCGCCCTGTTCAACCGCTTCTTCCACGGCATGCTGGAGCGCGGCGTGTACCTCGCGCCCAGTGCGTTCGAGGCGGGCTTCCTGTCCAGCGCGCATTCGGACCAGGACATCGCCGACACCTTGCAGGCTGCACGCGAGGCACTGCAGGCGGCGAAAGCCTGAGACAAGCGCCGCCCGCGCACGGGCGGCGCGGCACGATTCACCACACGCCCGTGTTCGGCATCGAGGCCCAGGGCTCGGCCGGCGGCAGGTGGCCGTCCTGCAGCAGCTCCACCGAGACCAGGTCAGGCGAACGCACGAAGGCCATGTGGCCGTCGCGTGGCGGGCGGTTGATGGTGTAACCCATGTCCATCAGGCGCCGGCAGGTGGCGTAGATGTCCTCCACGCGGAATGCGAGGTGGCCGAAGTTGCGCGCGCTGCCGTAGTCTTCGGTCGAGCCCCAGTTGTAAGTCAGCTCGACCTCGGCCTCGGGGCTGTCTGGCGCGGCAAGGAAGACCAGGGTGAACTTGCCCTGTTCATTCTCCATGCGGCGCATTTCCTTCAGGCCCAGTCCTTCGCAGTAGAAGCGCAGCGAGGCGTCGATGTCGCGCACGCGCACCATGGTGTGCAGGTATTTCATGGGGTTCACCCGGAACTCGTTGGATGGGGAACGGCCGATCATAACAACCGCGGTGCAGCTCAGCCGTGCAGGCGCTGACGCAACGCCTGGGCCAGCGCGTCGAGCTGGTCCGGCTGCGCCGCTGCGGGCGCACCGTGGGGATACACCCGCAGCAGGCCGTCGCCCACGCGCCGCGGCTGCACGTGCAGGTGGAAGTGGAACACCTCCTGCCCCGCGGCGTGGCCGTTCGACTGCCAGAGGTTCAGGCCCGCCGGGGCGAAAGCATCGTGCAGCGCCCGCGCCACCCGCTGCGCCATGTACATCACCGCCGCAGCTTCGCCGGGCGCCAGCGCACAGAGATCGGGCAGGTGCCGGCGCGGTACCACCAGCACATGGCCCGGCACGGCCTGGCGCCGATCCATGAAGGCCAGTACTGTGCCGTCGTCCGCGACGATCGCTGCCGGCGCGTCGCCCGCCGCGATCTCGCAGAACGGGCAGGCGCTGCTCACGCGGCGGCAAAAGCCGCCAGCGCGGCACGCAGGCGCCCGAGGCCCTCGGCCAGTTCCTCGCGACTGATCGTCAGCGGCGGCACGAAGCGCAGCACGTCGGGGCCGGCTTGCAGCAGCAGCAGGCCGTGGGCGGCAGCGTGGTCGAGGATCGCGCCGGCCTTGCCCCGATGCGCTTCGGCCAGCACCGCGCCGATCATCAGGCCGCGACCGCGCACCTCGTCGAACAGGTGCAGCTCCGCATCGATCGCCGCCAGCCCTTCGCGCAGCGCCTGCGCCTGCGCCGCCACGTTCGCCAGCAGTTCGGGCGAGCCCAGCTTGCGCAATGCCGTGCGCGCCACCGCGGCGGCCATGGGGTTGCCGCCGAAGGTGGTGCCGTGGGCGCCGTATTGCATCACCTCGGCCACCTTCGGCCCGGCCAGCATCGCGCCGATCGGGAAGCCGCAGCCCAGTGCCTTGGCGAGCGTCACGATGTCGGGCCGCACGCCATCCCGCACGTGGGCAAACAATGTGCCGGTACGGCCCATGCCGCACTGGATCTCGTCCAGCACCAGCAAGGCGCCATGCGCGTCGCACAGCTCGCGCACCCGCTGGAGGAATCCCGGCGCGGCCGGCAGCACGCCGCCTTCGCCCTGCACCGGTTCCAGCATCACCGCGGCGATGTCGCCGTCGCCGAACGCGGTTTCCAGCGCTGCGGCATCGTTGAAGTCGAGGTACCGGAAACCTTCCGGCAGCGGCTCGTAGCCGGCCTGGTATTTCGGCTGCGCGGTGGCGGTGACGGTGGCGAGCGTTCTGCCGTGGAACGAACCCCTGAAGGTGACGATGACGCGCCGCTCCGGTGGACGCCCTTGCGTGGCGGCCCACTTGCGCACCAGCTTGATCGCCGCCTCGTTCGCCTCGGCGCCGGAGTTGCAGAGGAACACGCGCTCGGCGAAGCCGCTCGCGTTCGCCAGCTCCTCGGCAAGGCGCAGCGGCGGCTCGGTGTAGAACACGTTGCTGGCGTGCCACAGCTTGTGCGCCTGCGCGGTGAGCGCCGCGAGCAGGTCGGGATCCTGGTGGCCCAGCGCGTTCACCGCGATGCCGGCGCCGAAATCCACGTAGTCGCGTCCCTCGGTGTCCCACACCCGCGCGCCCTTGCCGTGGTCGAGCACCAGCTCGCGCGGCTTGTACACCGGCAGCCAGTAGCGCTGGCCGAGGCCGATCAGGGTGGAAGGCAGGTTCGCGTCGTGTTGCGGCATGGGGCACTCCAGGTTGCGCCCCGGCCCTGTTCCCTTGTCCGCCCGGAGCGTCGCGAAACGTCCGCGATCGCAGGATCCGGCCCGGTGATGCGCGTGAAGCCGCGATTATCCCACGGACAACCGCCGAATCCGCAGCCGGTCCGGCACCGGGTTTGACGGAGCCCCCGGCACCTGCGGCACCGGCTCATGGGGTGCGCAGCTCCAGCCGATGCTTCTTGCACAGGCGGTACACGGTGACCCGGGAAATCTGCAGGCGCCGCGCGCACTCGCTGATGTTGAACCGGCATTCGCGCAGGCAGGCGGCGATGGTCTCGCGCTCGGCCGAGGCGCGGGAAACACCAAGGCTGGCGGCAACCGGGTCGCCACGCTCCGTTGCGCCGACCGGCAGGGCGAGGTCGGCGGCGCTGATCAGTGCGCCTTCCGCCAGCACCGCGGCGCGCTGCACCCGGTTGCGCAGTTCGCGCACGTTGCCCGGCCATGCGTACTGGTGCATCGCGTCCAAGGCCGCACGGTCGAAATCGCGGGCGGCGCAGGCCTGTCTCTCGCGGAAGCGTTCGAGGTAATGCCGCGCCAGCAGGTCCACGTCGTCGCCGCGCTCGCGCAGCGGCGGCACCTGCAGCCGCAACACGTTGAGCCGGTAGTACAGGTCCTCGCGAAAGCGCCCCGTCGCCACGGCGTGTTCCAGGTCCAGATGGGTGGCGGCCATCACGCGCACGTCGACCTTGATCGGCCGGCTGCTGCCCAGGCGCTGCAGCACGCCTTCCTGCAGGAAGCGCAGCAGGTTGGTCTGCGCGTCCATCGGCAGGTCGCCGACCTCGTCGAGCAGGATGGTGCCGCCCGCCGCGCTCTCGATATGTCCGATCCGCCGCGTGGTGGCGTCGGTGAATGCGCCGCGCTCATGGCCGAACAGTTCGGACTGTACCAGGTTGAGCGGCAGCGCACCGCAATTGATCGCCACGAACGGCTGCATGGCACGGGGAGAAAGCCGATGCAGCACGCGGGCAGCCACTTCCTTGCCGACGCCGGTCTCGCCGGTGATCAGCACCGGCAGGTCGATCGGCGCGTACTTGCGCAGGCTGGCGGTCACCGCCGCCAGCACGGCACTGCGCCCCACCAGCTCGGGGATGTCCCCTGCCGTCCCGGTCGTGTGCGGCGGGTCCGCGCCTGCGCGCGCCAGCGCCGCGAGCAGGCGCGGCAGATCGAGCGGCGCGTTGAAGAAGTCGCGGCTACCCTGCAGGATGCTTTTGACCTGCGGATGCCGCGCCTGCGTGTCGAACGAGACCAAAGCGATCCATGGCAGTGCGGGGTGGGCCGTCATCAGGCGCCGCATCGCGTGCAGGGCGCGCGCATCGCATTGGCGCAAGTCCGCCAGCGCCACCACGTTGCCACCTTCGCGTACCCCGGCGCCAGCGTCCACACCGGCCACGCGCAGATGCCACCCGGCGTCGGCCAATCCCTTGCGCTCGCGATCATCCGGCTGGCCGAACCAGATCACGCACCCCTGCGGCTTCGCGCCCGTGGCGTCCATATTCCCTCCCCCGGATTTGATCGCCACGTGCCGCTCCCCCTGTGGCGACACCCGTGTAGCGGATCCATGCCGGCATGTGATTCGGCGCGCATTGTAATCCCGCCCGGACGGCGGTGATATGACAGCAGCGCGCGTATCCGCCCTCGTTGTCGACGGGCATGGGTCTTGCTCGGTGCATCGAAAGATCTTTCGACGATGTCCGTCGGCATGCGCCCGGCCCGCCCCTCGGCACGCGCGGAAGGCGTCAGGCCTTCTGGAAACGCGGCAGGATGTCGCGCAACTCGGCCAGGCGCTGCAGCGGATCGGTGAGCTCCAGCAGGCGCTGGCGTTCGTCGCCGCCCAGCGGCAGCAGTTCGGCCAGACGGAAGCCCAGCCAGCGCGCGTCGTCGTAGCGCTCTCGCGGCGCCTGCCTCCACTGCGGCGCCATCACTTCGACCAGGCGCTCGGCGATCGTCTGCAGCAAGGCAAGCTCGACCGGTACCGGTGCGTACGCCTCCTCCGGCCACCACTCCACCTCGCCGCGCAGTTGGCCGTCCGCGCGCACCCGCGTGCGCCGCACCCGGAAACGCTGGTCGCCCTCGGCCACGATGCCGAGCAGGCCGTCGGCGCCGTAGTGGAAATCCACGATGCGCGCCAGCGTGCCCACCGCCGCCGGCAGGGCCGGCTCGCCAGTCTCGCGCCCTTGCAGGATCAGACAGACGCCGAAGCCGCGTCCATCGCGCGCGCACTCGCGCACCAGCTCCAGGTAGCGCGGCTCGAAGATGCGCAGCTCCAGCCGCCCGCCCGGGTACAGCACGGTGGACAGCGGAAACAGCGGCAGCTCGGCGCGGGAAGAACGTCCAGCCATGCGGGCAGTGTAACGGGCGGTTCCGCCGCCCCCCGAATAGTGTCCCCCCGGCTGGCGCATTCCCAAATACTCCGCCTCGCCGGGGCGGCATGCCGGGAGGCAGGCGGGCATGTTCATCGATTTCCCCCAGGCGGCGGCATGCCGCTGAGCGCGCTGGAGATGGGCCCGCATTGCGCGGCAGCGCGCACCACCTGGGTACCGCGCGGACGGCCAAAGATGAACGTCGCCACGGCGTGGTCGACCGCGACCGCCACATGCACGGTACGGCCAACCTCCCTGGCGCCGGGAGCCCGGTGTCCCCCGCCGGTGGCTGGGCTTTGCCCAACTTCACCATCGTGGCGCCGAGCCTGCCTGGCCGACCGGCCACAGGCGCTCGGCGCAGGTTGACGCCGGATCAGTCGAGGAACAGGTCGGGCAGCAGCGGCTGGCCCGGCTGCACCGCGTAGCGGTCGAAATCGTGCACGCCGGCCTCGCGCAGAACATCCTCGTCGATCGCGAAGCGGCCGCTGCATTCCCGCGCAGGACGCAGCAGCATGGCGTGCGCCGCATCGGCCACGATCTCCGGCCGGCGGCACTGCTCGGCACGCACGCCGGCGATCATGCCGATCGCCGCGGTGGCGACCACCGTGCGCGGCCACAGCGCATTCACCGCGATGCCCAGCGGCGCGAACTCCGCGCTCATGCCCAGCACACACAGGCTCATGCCCATCTTCGCGATGGTGTAGGCGGTGTGCGGCGCAAACCATTTCGGATCGAGGCTGGGCGGCGGCGCCAGCATCAGCACATGCGGATTCGCCGCCTGTTTCAGGTACGGCAGGCAGCTCTGGGTAACGAGAAAGGTGCCGCGCGTGTTGACCTGGTGCATCAGGTCGTAGCGCTTCATCGGCGTGCCTTCCACCCCGGCCAGCCAGATCGCGCTGGCGTTGTTGACCACGATGTCGATGCCGCCGAAATGTCCGGCGGCCCGTGCCGCGGCAGCGCGCACCTGCTCCTCGTCGCGGATGTCGCACTGCAGCGCCAGCGCCTTGCCGCCGGCCTGCTCGACCGCCGCGGCCGCCGTGTGGATGGTGCCGGGCAGCTTCGGGTTCGGCACGCCGCTCTTGGCGACGATGGCGACATTGGCGCCGTCGCGCGCGGCGCGCAGCGCGATCGCGAGGCCGATGCCGCGCGAGGCGCCGGTGATGAACAAGGTCTTGCCGCGGAGGGTGGTCATGGGCTGGCGCCGGGAAGCGAGGGGCCCAGAGTCAGTTTTCCGCGGCGGCTGGTCAAGCCGGAAGATCGGGAAAGCCACCCGTGACCATCGCTGCGGGGGCATGTTGCCGAAGGCGGAGCCTTGCCCTGCACCGGCCACGCCGGGTTCGGGGCTGCGCATGGGGGCGCGGCATGGCGCGAATACGTTGCAGCGGCCGCCCTGCTTCCAGCTATCGCCACGCCGCTCCCCGGAACCCGATGGCGTGAAATCCCTGCGTGGCGCGACCCGGGCCTTGCCACGGTCCCACGCTGATCTTATGGCGTCGTGGATAGGCCCCCGGTCGGCCCGGCCGCTACACTCCACCGGCACCCTCACCCGGCTCTTCCCTCCGCCTCACTTCCGACGGGAGAAGGGCATCGAGACCCCGCATGTCCCTGCTGAGCTATCTCGCCCTCGGCGATTCCTACACCATCGGCGAGGACGTGCCGGCGGAGGGGCGCTGGCCCGTGCAACTGGCTGCCGCGCTGCGCCGCGAAGGCGTGCCGCTGGCTGCGCCCACCATCCTTGCCACCACCGGCTGGACCACCGACGAATTGTCCGCCGCGATGGACGCCGCCGGCTTCGCGCCGCCCTGGAACCTGGTCAGCCTGCTGATCGGCGTCAACAACCAGTACCGCGGCCGCGACGTGGAGGAATACCGCGGCGAATTCCGCCACCTGCTGCAGCGCGCGATCGCGCTGGCCGGCGCGCGCGCGGGACGCGTGCTGGTGCTGTCGATCCCGGACTGGGGCGTCACCCCGTTCGCGGGCGACAGTGGCCGCGACGTCGCGCACATCGCCAGCGCACTGGACGCCTACAACGCCACCGCCCGCGAGGAAACGCGGCGGCTGGGTGCGCGCTGGGTGGACATCACGCCGATCTCCCGCCGCTACCCCGAACTGCTCGCCAGCGACGGCCTGCACCCCTCGGTGGCGCAGTACGCACTGTGGACCGAAGCCGCGCTGCCCACCGTCCGCGCCATGCTGGCCGCATCGCCGGCGGCTTGAAGCCGCCCGGTGGTGCCGGCATATCGGCGGTATCATTGCGTGTCCCCTCCGGAGTTCTCCATGTCCCTCGACGCCGCCACCCGCGAACGCATCGAATCCCTGCTCAAGAGCCATCGCGTGGTGCTGTTCATGAAGGGCCACCGTTTCCAGCCCGCCTGCGGCTTCTCCGCCGCCGCCACCAACACGCTCAACGAACTGCTGCCGGACTACCACACGGTGAACGTGCTGGAGGATCCGGAAATCCGCGAGGGCATCAAGGCCTACGGCGACTGGCCCACCATCCCGCAGCTCTACGTGGAGGGCGAACTGGTCGGCGGCGCCGACATCATCCGGCAGATGTACGGCAGCGGCGAGCTGCACGCGCTGTTCGGCGTGGCCGCACCGGACCGCACCCCGCCGGAGATCACCATCACCGACGCTGCCGCCCAGGCCATCCGCGAAGGCACCGCGAACGCGCAGGGCCTCGCGCTGCACCTGGAGATCGGCCCCGACCACAGCGCCGGCTTCCAGCTCGCCCCGGCCAGCGAGCACGACATCGTCGCCCACGCCAACGGTCTCGACGTGCATTTCGACCCGGCCAGCGCGCAACGTGCCAAGGGCATCGTGATCGACTGGGTTTCCACCGTGCAGGGCGAGGGCCTCAGCCTGAAATTCCCCGGCGCACAGGAAGTGAAGTCGCTGACCGTGCACGAGCTGCAGCAACGCCTTGCCGCCGGCAGCATCACCCTGGTCGACGTGCGCCCGGCGGCCGCCCGCGCCCAACTGCCTCCACTGCCGCAGGCGCGCATCCTCGAGGACGAAGGCTACGAAGCGATCGCCGCCCTGCCCAGGGACACCGAGCTCGCCTTCGTCTGCCAGCGTGGCATCTCCAGCCAGGGCGTCGCCGAACGCTTCGCCGCGCACGGCTTCAGCCGCGTGTACAACGTGACGGGTGGCATGGAGGCGTGGCACTCAGCCTGACCCATGTCTCCGCCTCCCACCTCCGCCCCTATCGGCCAGTTGATGGCGGAAGCCGGCAGGGCGCTCGGCCAAGGCAGGCTCGATCATGCCGAGCGCGCGCTGACGCAGGTGCTGGCCGCACATCCCACGCTGGCCGACGCACAGTACCTGTATGGCGTTGCCTGTCTGATGGGTGGCCACGCCGGCAAGGCTGCCGACTGGCTGCGCAAGGCTGTCGCGCAGCGGCCTGCCGATGCCAACATGCGCACTTACCTGGGCTGCGCCCTGCATGATGCCGGCGCCCTGGACGAGGCGCTGGTCCACCTGCGTCGCGCCTGCGAACTGGCGCCCAGGCAGGCGTCGAACTGGTACAACCTCGGCAAGGCGCTGAAACAGCGGGGTCAATTGCACGATGCCGACGACGCCTTTCGCCACACGCTGACGCTGGACCCGCAACACGTGCTGGCACGCATCGGCGTGGCCGACATCGCCACCATTCAAGGCGACATCCCACGCGCCGTGGCCGAATACAGGCACGTGCTGCGCTTGCAGCCCGAACGTGCCGAGGCGTGGCACGGGCTGGCCAACCTCAAGACCGAGCCACTGAGCCCGACCGACGTCGGGCAGCTCCGCCATGCCCTGCGCCTGCCGGGCATCCAGCCGGACATGCGGGCGATGCTCGGTTTCAGCCTGTACCGGGCGCTGGAGGATCAGCACGACCACGCCGGCGCTTTCGAGGCGCTGCGCCAGGCAAATGCGGACAAGCGTCGCCTTGTGGAGTGGGATGCCGCTGCGGAACACACGAAGATCGACCGGATCATGGACGCCTTCCGCACGCCCATGCCGGCACCAGTGGACCCGGCGCTGGGTCACGAAGTCATCTTCATCGCCAGCATGCCGCGTTCGGGTTCCACGCTGGTCGAGCACATCCTCGCCACGCATCCCGACGTGGAGGGCGCCAACGAAATCCCCGACCTGCCCCAGGTCATCGAGGACGAGTCGCGCCGCCGGGGCCAGCCCTTCCCGCAGTGGGTGGCCGCGGCCACTGCCGCCGACTGGCAACGGCTGGGCGGGGACTATCTCGCCCGCACCGAACGCTGGCGCCGGAAACGCCCCCGCTTCACCGACAAGAACGTCGCCAACTGGCCGCTGCTGGGCGCCGCGCGCCTCATGCTGCCCGGCGCGAAGATCGTCCACTGCCACCGCGACCCGGTGGAAACCTGTTTCTCCTGCTACCGCCACCTGTTCCGGCATGGCGTGCACTACAGCTACGACCTAGCCGAGATGGCCGGGCATTATCGCGACTACGAGCGACTCAGCGCGTTCTGGCTGGCGCGCCATCCAGGGCAGGTGCTCGATTTCCCGTACGAAACCCTGGTGCAGGAACCCGAGGCGCAGATCCGCCGGCTGCTCGCCTTCTGTGAATTGCCTTTCGATCCCGCCTGCCTCGCGCCCCACCAGACCCGGCGCGAAGTGCTCAGCACGGCGAGCGCAGCGCAGGTGCGCGAACCCATCCGCGCAGATACGGCGCACAGCGCACCGTATCTGCTGTGGCTGCAGCCCCTCCGCGAAAAATTGGCGCACTGAAACGAACAAGGCCGCCGGTTGCCCGGCGGCCTTGTTCGTGTTCCTGCATCTCGGCACGCAATGCCGCCGACTTGCGGCGGCATTGCGTGGAGGTTGTTGCTTACCAGTCGTACTTGACGCTGAACTCCGCGTAGCGCGGGGGTTCCACGGCGTAGCCTGCCACGCCGCCGTACGGCAGCTTGTAGGCGGTGTCCGGCGCACCACCCACGCCGTCGTGGGTAATGACGTAGGCCGTGTCGTTCTGCTCGTTGAACACGTTCTGGACCTGCACCTGCAGCGTCAGGTGCTTGCCGGCCCACTCCGGGATGTAGCTGACCGAAAGGTCGAGCTTGTGGGTCCAAGGTGTACGGCCTGCGTCACCCGGCCGCGACGGCATGCCGTTGCACCAGTGGTAGGCCTCGCCGTAACCGTCCACATCGACCTGGCTCGGGCCCCAGGCGCCCAGGCAGGTGATGGGGGCACCCGACTGGACGATGTACAGGGCGCTGACCAGCCACTCGGGGGTGATCGCGTAGGTGCCGTAAGCCTTCAGCGTGTGGCGATGCGAATTCGGCAGCTCGCCGTTCGAATACTGCATCAGCGCGGGGAAGTCCCAGGCCTCGCTGATCGAGCCGGACTGGCCGCCACCCGCGGCGGCAGACGCGTTGCTGGTCTGGCCGAGCGGCGAGTAGGTCGGACCTTCCGTGGTGCCGTAGCTCTTGGCGAACACGTAGTCGATCTTGCCCATCCACTTGCCGTCCCACGGATGCTCGAGGGCTTCTTCCAGGCTGTAGTACTTGCGGAACGCCTTGGGGAAGCCGGTGACAAATCCGTCAGACGCCGTGTGCGGGTTCCAGATGTAGGTCTTGTAGGTGCCGTCGTTCGCCAGGTAGCGAATGGTGTTGCTGCGCCCGGGGTTGACCAGGATATCCGTCTGGTACGCGGTCGGATTCGCGTCGGCAGGCGGATTGGGAACCGTGCCGGTGTCGTCGATGATGTTGTTCATCTTCGAGTAGGTGGCCTGCGAGGTCCACACCAGCGACTGGCCGAACGCGTTGAGCGTCTTCTGGAAGCCCAGCACGTACTCGTCCTGATACATCGGCTTCAGGTCCGCGGCGGCGATCGTCTTCGGGTCCTTCGGCGTGCCGTACTCGCCGTCGGGCGAGAATGGCGTCGCGCTCGTGTGAACCTGGGTCAGGCCCTGCGGAATGCCGTTCGCGTCGATCGACGAATAGGTGTAGTACTCGTTGATGTAGGCATTGGCACCGGCCATGCGCACGCCGAGGCCGGTGGGCAGCGCCAGGTAGTAACGCCCCACGTTGCCGTACAGCTTGGCGCTGCTGTCGCCGAAGATGTCCCAGCTGAAGCCCAGGCGCGGCTGCCACTGCGGCTTGGTTTCCCGGATGTAAGGCTGATTGCCGGCGCTGTAGTTGGTGAACTGGTCGTTGCGCAGGCCGAGGTTCAGCAGCAGGTTGGGGGTAACCTGCCAGTTGTCCTCGATGTACTGCGCCTTCTGCTCCACCGTGAACGAGGCCACACCGCCATATACCCGCTTGACGACGTAGTAGCTGTTGCCGCCCACCGGGGCGCCATTGGGGTAGTTGACCGGGTTGTCGGCGCACTGGCCCAGGGCGTTGCAAGTCAGGGTGGGCGACGAGAAGTTCTTCGACCCTTCCTTGCCGTAGATCCAGTAATACCCCGGACCCGCGCTCTTGCTGCCGTCACTGATGTCCGTGCTGCGCATGTTGTCGATGCCGAACTTCACATCGTGGTCGCCCAGCTTCCAGTCCAGGTCCAGACGGAAGTTGTTCTCGCTGGACTTGTGGCTCGGGGAGGGGACGGTGCGCGGATTGTTGTTGAAGTTGCCGGTGCCCGGAACGGTCGGGTTCTGGTTTGAAACGCCACTCACGCCCGCCAGCGCCGGGTCGAAGCCCGGAAAGGCCACCTGCTGGCTGAAGTACGTGCTCTTCATCTTGCCGGCCAGCACGCTCAACGTGAGGTTGTCGGTGATGTACGAGGTGTACTTCAGGATGCCGATGTCGAACTTGCTCGAGTACAGCGGGTTGTTGATGCCGTGGAAGCCACCCACGGTGTTCGTGCTGTAGTCGTAGTTGTAGGCGTTGTTCGAGAGGTCTTCGAGCTTGCTCGAGGCGTAAGTGCCCTCAAGGACGTTGTTGTCGTTGATGTTCCAGTCCAGCTTGCCGTAGAACTTGGGCAAGGTGGTGCTGCGCGAGTTGTACAGCGGCGAATCGACCGAGCCGGTGGTCTTGCGGCTGTCATGCTGGGCTTCGGCCGTGATGTAGAAGAACAGCTTGTCCTTGATCAGCGGGCCCGACACGTAGGCGTCGTAGACCGTGCTCCAGTCCTCGTTCCGGTGGCGATTGACGAACATGTCGCCGGGCATCTGCCCCGCCGTGGTCGACGCCGGATTCGCATAGTAGATATTGTCGTAGGTGCTCTGCGCCCAGGACGGCGCCCAGGTGACGTAGGCGCCGGCGTGGAACTCGTTGCCGCCGCGGTGGCCGATCTGGCTGATCACGCCGCCGGTGGAGCGTCCGTATTCGGCGCCGTAGCCCGAGGTGATGGTCTGCTGCTCGGCGATGGCGAAGTACGGCAGGGCGATGCCGCCCGCGTTGCCCACCGGGTCGGTGGTGTTGAAGCCGTTGATGTAATAGGCGTTCTCCGCCGTCGAGTCGCCGCCGAAGGAGATCAGCGGGGTACCCGCCGGACCGGTACCCAGGCTGGCGTTGCCGCCGGCGACGCCGGGCGCCAACACGGCGATGGACTCGGCGTTGCGCGCCAGCGGCAGCTGCTTCAACTGCTGGGCGGTGATCACCGAGGTCTGGCGGGTGGAGGACACGTCGATCGCCGGCAACGAGTTGGCCGTGACCGTGACGCTGGAGAGGTTCTGTACGTTCTTGCCGCCTGCAGCCGCGGCGAACGGCACCTGCGTACCGCCGCTCACGCTCACGGTCACGTGGCTGCGCGTGGCAACCGCATTGCCGCCCTGCATCAGCGACACGGTGTAATCGCCCACCGGCAGCTGGTTGGCGCCATAGCGACCATCGCTGCCGACCGCCACCTCACGGGTCAGGCCGGTCTGGTTGTTGACGATGCGAACCGTCTCGCCCGCTGCTACCGGGGCGGTGCCGTAGACCGAACCGGTGGTGGCCTGCGCCAGCACCTGCCCGGACAAACCGACGCCGGCGGCGACGGCCAGCGCCAGCGCGGTGCGACGCGCCGTGAAGCGACGCGACCCATTATTGAACTTCATGGAATTCATGAGATTAAAAACTCCCCAGTGGAAATGACGACAATCCTTCCGCTTGCTGGCAGACACGGTGTCTGTCTGCCTCTGTCCGGCCCCCCGCGCAAGGACTCAATGCGCACACCCATTTGCAACCATACGCATGTCGGGCTGCAGCAACGCATTGCACCCTGCGCATCGCCAGCAGCACACGGACAGTAGACATCTGTCTAACGCAAAGTCAACAAACAAGAAATCACGATTCATCCTTTATAAACCAGCCGATTGCGCATTATTTTTCGATATCTCGAAATAAACGATATTTTTTACGATACCGCGTAGAATCACACGCCAAAGATCGCGCTGCAGCACGCCAACCCCTGATATCCGCATGCCCCGTGCCATCGCATGAAATGGCATCGGCGGTCTTGCAAAGGCGGCAGCCTGATCAACCAAGCCGCTTAATTTGAAGTTTTGCCTGAACCGCAATTATTTACGGCAATAACATTCGCGGAAATTCAAGCGATGCGCGGTCCACCATGACCCACCGCATTGGCTGGATCATGCCAATGCGGCGGCTGAAACCCGCCATGCCTCGCCTCACTCCCCCGGCAACCCGCAACGGCGGTTGAAGTCGCCGATGCCGGCGACCAAGGCGGCGACGGCATCGCGCTCCGCCGCGCTCAGGTCGGGGTTCCAGCAATCCATGATCAGCACCACGCGGGTCTCGTCGCTGCGGTTCCATGCTTCGTGTTCGAAGGTGTCGTCGAAGGTGACGCAGCGGCCTTCCTGCCACTCGTGGATCTCTCCGCCCACGTTCAGCGCACAATCCTTCGGCACGATCAGCGGCAGGTGGGTGACCAGGCGCGTGTTGGTGACGCCGCGGTGCGGCAGGATGTGGGTGCCGGGCTGCAGCACCGAGAACAGGGTCTCCGGGCCGTGTTCGCGGATCCGTGACAGCGGCATCCGCTCGATCAGCGCAGTGGTTTGCGGACAGGCCGCGCAGTGCGCGTCGTAGCGTTGCCCGTGGCGATAGAAGAAATAAGCATCCCAGGCCGGCTGCTGCACGCCCGAGCCACGCAGCATGGTCTCCAGTTGCTCCCGGGAGTCGGTCTTGAGGAAGGCTTCCAGGTCCCGCGGCCGCTCGAGCACTGCACGCAGCTCCGCGCGGACCGCGGCCGTGCCTGCCTCCAGCGCCTCGAATTCGGGGAAGCGTCCGCGCGGGTAATAGGTCCGGCTTGGGATGCCGGGAAAGTACAGGAACTTCGGCTGCTGTCGCGGATCGGGCAGGTCCGCCGGCCGCTCGTGCAGGTAGATCGCAAGACATTGCTCGACTCGGCGCAGTTCCGAGCGGCCGTAGCGTTCGCGCAGCGGCTCCAGCATGCCGTCGAACAGGGCGCGCCGCCCGGCATCCACGTAACGCATCGCGTGCTGCACCGCAGAGCGGATGCTGGGCGCGGTGGTCGCGTCGCCGAGCCAGCGACCTTGCGCCTGGGCCGCGGTGATCGCCGCGAAGTAGGCCACCAGGGCGTCACGCGACCGCCCGAGCTGCTCCAGCGCCACACCCAGCCGCAGGCGGGCGACGAACATCCGCGGCGCCAGCTCCAGCGCCTCGGCGAGGTCGGCAGCCGCCCCTGCATGGTCCGCCTGCGCCATCCGCACCGTGCCCAGCAGGTGCAGCACGCCCGGCTCCCGCGGATGGGCGCGATGCGCCTGCTGCAGGAGTTCGATCGCCCGGGCGGCTTCGCCGCGATCGAATTGGCGCGCCGCCAAAAACTGCAGCGCCTCCAGGTCGGCGGGCTCGCTGTCCAGCACGCGGGCAAAGGATTGTTCCGCCAGCGCCGCGTCACCGTGGCCCAGCGCGGATCGCGCCCGCTCCCGGAGGTCCGCCACCGGGTCCGTCTGCCGCTCTGTCATCGCGAACTCCAGCTCTCGCGCCCCTCCCGGTCATCCGGGGGAAAGCGCAGGTGATCGGCAGCAAACGACGTCCGACGCAGGCGGGCCACCCCGCGGACGGACCCGCCTCACTCGCCCTCGCCATCCTCCTCGAAGCGCAGGTGCTTCACGCTGCGGCCGTTGCGGCGGACCAGCTTGAGCGCCTCGATGCCGATGCGGATATGCGCCTCGACGTATTTCTCGGTGACCTTGCGGTCGCTGGCCTCGGTCTTCACGCCCTCGGGGATCATCGGCTGGTCGGAGACCAGCAGCAAAGCGCCGCAGGGGATCTGGTTGGCGAAGCCGGCCGCGAAGATGGTGGCCGTCTCCATGTCCACTGCCATGCAGCGGGTGCGCCGCAGGTAAGCCTTGAACTGCTCGTCGTGCTCCCAGACACGGCGGTTGGTGGTGTAGACGGTGCCGGTCCAGTAGTCGTGACCGAGGTCGCGGATCATGGTGGAAACGCCGCGTTGCAGCTGGAACGCGGGCAGCGCCGGCACCTCGGGCGGCAGGTAGTCGTTGCTGGTGCCCTCGCCGCGGATCGCGGCGATCGGCAGCACCAGGTCGCCGATCTGGTTCTTCTTCTTGAGCCCGCCGCACTTGCCCAGGAACAGCGCGGCCTTCGGGCCGATCGCGCCGAGCAGGTCCATCACGGTGGCCGCGTTGGGGCTGCCCATGCCGAAGTTGATCAGGGTGATGCCGTCGGCGGTGGCGTTCGGCATCGGGCGGTCGCGGCCTTGCACCTGCACGCCGTGCCAGTCGGCGAACAGGTCCACGTAGTGGCCGAAGTTGGTGAGCAGGATGTGCTGGCCGAACTGGCCCAGCGGGGTGCCGGTGTAGCGCGGCAGCCAGTTGGCGACGATCTCTTGCTTCTCTTTCATGCGGTCTTGCCCTGTGCGATGGAACCTCCGCTCCGGCGGAGGGTGCCAGCGACGCCGCGCTGGCGGGGTCCTCGTGGTTTGCCCCCGCATTATGTATGCAGGCGCCGGACGGAATCCGGCGCCTTCGCGTGTTATGTTGCGATCGCCATTCTGAGGGGGATGACACATGCGCATGGGCTTGACCATGGACGCCGCCTGCGATCTGCCGCAGGCCTTTCTTGAAGAGCACCGCATCACGGTGTTGCCGATCACCGTGAAGGTGGACGGCGAGACCTTCATGGACGACCGCGACCCGGCGGAGATCCAGCGCTTCATCAACCGCCGCCTCGGCGGCCGCAGCCACTCGGCGGAAACCGAGCCGACCACGGCGGAGGAGGTGCAGCAGCTGTTCCTGGGGCGCCTGGTGCTGGAGCAGGACTGCGTGTTCTGCCTCACCATCACCGCCACCCGCAGTCCGATCCACGACAACGTGGTGCGTGCCAGCTTCGCGGTGCTGCGCGGCTATCGCGAGGTGCGCGAACCGGCCGGCATCCCCGGCCCGTTCCTGTTGCGGGTGATCGACACCCGCAACATCTTCGCCGGCGCCGCGCCGGCGATCTGGGAAGCGGCGCGGCTGATCGCCGCCGACGAGGCGCCGGCCACGATCCGCGAGCGGCTCAACCACGTCGCCAACCACAGCTACGGCTACATGCTGCCGCGCGACTTGTACTACCTGCGCGCTCGCGCCAAGAAGAAGAACGATCGCAGCGTGGGCCTGTTCAGCGCGATGCTGGGCTCGGCGCTGGACATCAAGCCGATCCTGCGCTGCTTCCGCGGCGAGACCGGGCCGGTGGGCAAGGCGCGCGGCTTCGAGCAGGGCGCGCAGCAGCTGTTCGATTATGCCGCCGCCCGCGTGCGCGCCGGCCTGCTGGTGCCGATGGTCTGCGCCAGCTACGGCGGCGACCTCGCCGTGTTGTCGCACCTGCCCGGCTACGCCGGCCTGCGCGCCGCCTGCGAGGAATGCGGCGTCGCCCTGCTGGAGGCGCCGATGAGCATCACCGGCATGGTCAACGTGGGCGAAGGCGCGGTGACGCTGGGATTTGCCGCCGAGGACCACGAAGCCGTGTTCTGAGCCTCGGCTCGCCGGAAGGAACGATGCCGCACCTGCCTGCCCTGCCCGCCTGCCTTGTGCTGCTCGGCGCCGGCCTGTCTGCGCCCTGCCTCGCGCAGACGGTCTACAAGTGCAGGGGGGCGCACGGCGAAGCGAGCTACCAGTCCGCGCCCTGTCCCGGCGTGCAGGTCCAGCGGCGGATCACCCTAGACGCGACGCCGCCACCCGAACCGGCGCCGCCGCCACCGGCACCGCCAGCCAGCGCGCCACCGCCCGTCGCAACGGCGCCGAAGCCGCCGCCCACTGTACCGATACCCGTCCTGTACCAGTGCGTGCGCGCCACCGACGGCAAGCGCTACATCAGCACCACCGGCACCCCGCCGGGCTACTACGCGCCACTGGGTATCGTCGGCGTGCCCACGTCCCTGGCGCAGCAGTACAACGCGGCCAACCGCATGGGCCGCGACCAGCCCAACGCCGCGATGGTTTCCGGCTATTACACCTTCGTGCAGGATCGATGCCACGAGATGAGCGCGGAAGAAACCTGCGCGGCGCTGCGCAAGGACTGGAGCGATAACGAACACAAGCTCGGCCGTGCCTTCAAAAGCGACCAGCCGCCGCTGCTGAAGCACGAGGCCGAACTGCGCCTGCAGCTGCAGGGCTGCGGCGGTCCCTGAGGGGAAAACTCAGAAGCCGTAATTGAGGAAACCGCCGTCCACGCCCAGCACCTGGCCGGTGATGTAGCTGGCCGCGGGCAGGCACAGGAAGGCGATCGCCGCGGCCACTTCCTCCGGCTCGCCGATGCGGCGCAGCGGCGTGCGGTCCAGCACCTCCTCCAGGTAATCCTCGTCGGCCAGCGCGGTGTCGGTGCGCTGCGTGCGGATGTACCACGGCGCCACCGCGTTGACGCGGATGCCGTCCACCGCCCACTCAGCGGCGAGGTTGCGGGTGAGCTGGTGCAGTGCGGCCTTGCTCATGCCGTAGGCTGCGCCCGTGCGCACGTGGGTAATGCCGGACACCGAACCCACGTTGACGATCGCCGCGTTCGCGTGCTGCACCAGCTGCGGATGCGCCAGCCGGCACATCTCGAAGGCGGCGAACAGGTTCAGCTCGAAGATCGCGCGGTAGTCGTCGTCGCTGTATTCCAATACCGGTTTCGGCACGTTGCCGCCCGCGTTGTTGACCAGCAGCGACAGCGGCAGGCCGATGTCGGCGACCCAGTCGAACACCGCAAGCCGATCCTCCGCGTCGGCGAGATCGGCGCCCAGCGCATAGACCTCGATGCCCTCGTGTTCGTCGGCCAGCTCCACCCGCACCTGTTCGAGGTAGTCCTCGTCGCGAGCCACCAGCAGCAGGTTGGCGCCCAACCCGGCCAGCTCGCGCGCGGTGGCGTAGCCGATGCCCTTGCTGGCGCCGGTGATCAGGACGGTGTGGCCATGCAGCTGCCAGGCGTCGATGCGGCTGTTCATGGGAAAAGCTTACACGATGACCTTGCCGCAGCGGCCTCGCAGCGGGACACTCGACGCCAGCCGACCATCGGGGGACCGCGCGATGAAATCCATGCTGATGCTGCCGTGCCTGCTCGCCCTCGCCGCCTGTTCCGGCAAGCCGCCGACGCCACAGGCCGCGGCGCAGCCCGCTGCCGCCGCCAGCAGCCGCGTGGCCACGCCCTGGGATGCGATGAAGGCCGACGAGCAGCGTGCCAAGGACGTGCAGAAGGTCGTCGACAAGCAGGCCGAGGACCAGCGCAAGCAGATCGAGGCGCAGAGCCAATAGGCCGGGCTCACCGGATTTGGAGGCCCCGGCCTCCGTGCGCCTTGCCAGCGGCCGCTGGCTGAAAAGCCTGTGCGCGCCGACCCGAGGCGGTATCACCTTGCCGCTCGTGCCCCCTCATGTCGAGGCGGTCATCACCGGGATCGGCCAGGTGCCGCTGCTCAAGCAGGGCCGCATCGCTCGCCGGCACCGCGCTGGGCGAGGCATTCGACATGCCGATCCGCGTGCGGCAGCACGGCAACTGGCACGCGGCGGCCGTCGGCTGGCGTACGACGGAAGGGCCCACCAGCCGGAGCTGCCGGGAGAACCACCTGGCCGGCACGCGAACAGCGAAAGATTTCGACAGCGACGACTGGCAACGCCTCCTAGTGTGCGTGGCCTGCGGCGGCCCGCGCCGCAGCCCCTACCCAGCCATGCGAGCCCGCCCATGCCGTTGCCCGACACCCCCTTCCTCGACGCCTTGCGCGCCGACTGCCCCGATCTCCGCCATGCCGAAGCCCTCCAGCTCTACGGCCGCTTCGTCGGCAGCTGGGACGCAGCCATCGTCGACCATCGCACCGACGGACGCACGCAGCATTCCACTGCCGAGTGGCACTTCGGCTGGGTGCTGCAGGGGCTGGCGATCCAGGACGTGTGGATCGCGCCGACCCGCGGCACGCCGTGCGCCTCGCTGCCTTCCGACTACCTCTACCGCTACGGCAGCACGCTGCGCCTGTACGAACCCGAGCGAAGGCAGTGGCGGATCACCTGGGCCGACCCGTCGCTCGGCCTGTACGTGACGCAGATCGGCCGCGCCCAGGGCGACGACATCGTGCAGGAGGGCCGTTCCGCGGACGGCGTGCCGGTGCGCTGGAGCTTCCGCGAGATCCGCCCCGACAGTTTCCGCTGGCTGGGCGAGGTTTCCGACGACGGCGGTGCCAGCTGGCGCCTGCAGCTGGAAATGCAGGCACGGCGCCGCTGAATCCTTCCCACGAACCAACAGGAGCGACCCATGTACGACCATATCGGCCTCAAGGTAAGCGATCTCGACGCCAGCGTGCGCTTCTACCAGGCGGCGCTGGAGCCGCTGGGCCACGTGCTGTGCTCGCGCGACGAAGCCGGCGCCGGCTTCGGCCCGCCGGGCGCGCCGGCGCTGTGGCTGTACCACGACACGAACGCCGCCGGTGGCGCGCACGTCGCCTTCCGTGCCGGGGCCCGCGCCGCGGTCGATCGTTTCCATGCCGCGGGTCTCGCCACCGGTGCCCGCGACCATGGCGCACCGGGCCTGCGAACGGACTACGCGCCGAACTACTACGCCGCCTTCCTGCTCGATCCGGATGGCCACAACGTGGAGGCGGTCTGCATGGCGTAGGTCCGCCGCATCATCCCGGTACCGCCGGGATGATGCGGCGCAGTGGTGCAGGCTCTCAGTGCGGCGAGCAGAAACAGTACGCGTAGATGTTCGGCGTACCGGCCTTCGCATCGCGCAGCAGCGACAGCTCCGGCGCCAGCACGTGGATCTGCGCGAACCACGGCGGCAACCGCACGCCCCAGGATCGCAACAGTTCGACGCCGGCGTTCTGGCTGAAACCGACCATGAAGCGCTCGAACGCGCCCAGCGGCGCCTGCTGGTAGCGCACCGGGTAATCCTTGCCCAGCTTGGCGAGGTGGGCGGCCTCGGCCACCGCGTCGCCCTGACCGCCCAGCTGATCGACCAGGCCGCGGTCCAGCGCCTGGCTGCCGGTCCACACGCGGCCCTGGGCGATCGCGTCGACGGCGTCGAAGCTCCTGCCGCGCGCCTTGGCCACGCCGCCCACGAAATCGCGGTAGCCCTTGTCGATGATCGCCTGGATCACCGTGCCCACCTTGGGATCCAGCGGGCGCGTGATGTCGAAGGCGCCGGCCATCGGCCCGGTGGCCACGCCGTCGCTCTGGATGCCGAGCTTGGCCAGCGTGTTCGGTACCGTGTAGTACATGCCGAAGATGCCGATCGAACCGGTGATGGTATTCGGCTCGGCGAAGATGCGATCGGCATTCATCGAGATCCAGTAGCCGCCGCTGGCGGCCACGTCGCCCATCGACACCACCACCGGGATGCCGGCTTCGCGGGTGAGTTCGACCTCGCGGCGGATCTGCTCGGCGGCGTACACCTCGCCGCCGGGCGAGTCCACGCGCAACACCAGCGCCTTGGTGCGCTTGTCTTCGCGCGCGGCGCGGATCAGCGCGGCGGTGGATTCGCCGCCGATGGAGCCCGGCGGACGCTTGCCGCCGGCGATCTCGCCCTCGGCGACAACCACGGTCACGCCCGGCGCGAACGGATGGCCGTCCGTGGGCAGGTCGGCGGCGTACCGAGCCAGGTCGACGGCACGGAAGCCGTGTCCGTTCTTCGCGGCGGGCACGCCTTGCGCGCGCAGCATCGCGATCAGCTGGGCACGGGTGGCGGTGCCGTCGATCAGGTGCTCGTCCAGCGCCAGCCTGGCGAGGTCGCCCCGGGTGCTGGCGATGGTCTGGGGCAGGTTGTCGATGTCGGCGCGCAACGCCGCGGGGTCGAGCTTGCGCAGCTTCGCCACCTCGGCGAGGTACTCGTCCCAGAGGCCGCCCATCCAGTAACTGTCGGCCTCCTTCGATGCTGACGAGGCATGGTCGAGGATGTAGGGCTCGGCCGCGCTCTTGAACTGGCCCACGCGGAACAGGTGCACGTCCACGCCCAGCTTGTCCAGCAGATCCTTGTAGAACAGCCGGTAGTTGGCGAGGCCGGTGAGCAGCAGGCTGCCTTGCGGATCCAGCAGCACGCGGTCGGCATGGGCGGCGAGGTAGTACTGGCCCTGGTCCAGGTTCACCGCCCAGGCGATCACCGGCTTGCCGGTGGCGCGGAAGCGGTCCAGTGCCGCGCCCACCTCGCGCAGCGCGGCAAAACCGCCCGCGTGCAGCTCGCCCGGCAACAGCAGGATGCGGCCGATGCGCTTGTCGCTGGCGGCGGCGTCGATGGCGCCGACCAGGTCGCGCAACCGCACCTGCTCCGACTTGTTGCCGGACAGCCCGGTCAGCGCGCGCTGCAGCGGCTCGATGCTGTACTGCTCGACCAGCTGGCCATCGAGCTCGAGCACCAGCACGCTGTTGTCCGCCACGGTGTGCGATGCGCGGCTGCCGGCGATGCCGCCGGCGACCAGCAGGAGCACGACCAGCAGCAGGACGAAGAACACCGCGTTGACGATCAGCAGCCGCACCACGTTGATGCCGCGGCCGATGCCGCACAGCACCGCCCAGAAACCATGCCGACGCGGCGGCGGGGTGGCGGGTGACGGCGCGGGGCGTGACGGCATCGGCGGCGGTGGCATCGGCGCGGGCTTCCTCGGAGGGTCGCGCTAGCCTAGGAGTTTGGGCGCCAGAAAGCACCCGGGCGGCAGAGCCCACCGTGCGGCGAAGGTTTCTGCCGCCCCGGCTCCCGGCCGCTCGCGCGGCGTCACGTCATGCCGGGGGCGACCGGTATCGGCGCCTCCGCCGCACCCGGCGCATGCCGACGCCAGCGTTCACGCCAGGCGCTGCGCCAGAAGCGCGTGAACAGCATCGCGGCCGCCACGCTGAGGCCGGCGATCAGGCCCATCCACATGCCGCGTGCCCCCAGGCCATGGTGGAACGCCAGCCACCAGCCGACGGGCATGCCCACGCCCCAGTAGGCGAAGAGCGTGATCGCCATCGGCGCGCGGGTGTCCTTGAGTCCGCGCAGCGCGCCGTTCGCGGCCACCTGGATGCCGTCGGAGAACTGGAAGAAACCCGCCAGCACGATCAGCTGCGCCGCCAGCGCGATGACCTTGTCGTCGTGCGTGTACAGCGAAGCGATGAAATGCGGCAGCGCCAGCATCAACGAGGCCGAGACCAGTTGCGTGAGCAGGGTCAGGCCGATGCCGCAGAAGCCGGCGTAGCGCACGCCGCGCGCGTCGCCGCGGCCCACCGCGTTGCCCACCCGCACGGTGATCGCCATCGCCAGGCCCAGCGGGATCATGAAGAACAGCGCGGCGACGTTGAGCGCCACCTGGTGGCTGGCGATCACGTCCTCGCCCAGCGTGCTCAGCAGCAGCGCCGCGGCCACGAACAGGCCGCCCTCGGCCAGCAAGGTCACCGCCATCGGCGCGCCGATGTGCAGCAGCGAGCCGATGCGCCGCCAGTGCGGCCACTCGAAACGTTCCAGCAGGTTCAGCCCGCGGTAATTGCGGTGCTTCAGCACGTAGGTGCCGAAGCCCAGCATCTCCAGCCACAGCACGGTGGCGGTGGCGACGCCGCAACCGTGCGCATCCTGCGGCGGAATGCCCAGCTTGCCGTACATCAGCACATAGCCCAGCGGCACCAGCAGCACGAGGCCGCCGAAGCCGAAGAACATCGACGGCCGGGTCAGCGACAGGCCCTCGGACAGGCCGCGCAGCGCGAAATAGCAGGTCAGCGCGGGGGCACCCCAGCTGATCGCGGAAAGGAAGCGCTCCACGTCGTGGCGCAGGCCGGGCGCCACCCCGATCAGGTCGATCAGCGGCCCGGCGTGGCGCACCGCGAACCACAGCAACGCGCCCATGCCCAGCGCCAGCCACAGTGCCTGGCGGAACACGCCGCCGACCTCGCCGCGCCGCCCGGCACCGTCCAGCTGCGCCACCGAGGGCGGCACCGCCATCATCACGCCGATGCCGCTGACGATCGCCAGCGACCACAGGTTGGCGCCCACCGCCACCGCACCCAGCACATGGGCGCTGACGTGGCCGGACAGTACGGCGTCGATCACGTTGCTGCCGACCGCGGCGAGCTGCGCCAGGATCAGCGGGAGGGCGAGGCGCACGGTGGCGCCGATCTCGTGCCGCACGCGGGCACGCTCGGGGCGTAGCGGTTTCATGGGACGTAGGGCTCCGGCGGGCGGTCATTCTACCCGAGCCTTCCGGCAGGGCTGTCGCGCACGCCGCGCTGTGCCAAGATCGCGCGCTGCGGCGTCGAGAGCCTGTTTATGATCTCCAAACATCCCGCGTTGTCATCGAGTGGCCACCAGGTGGTAGTGCGTGGCGCAGCGCCTGACTGGCCGTCAGGTCAAGCCGCGCGCTGCCGCCTGATGGCCACTCGATGACAACCCGAAGGGCCGGGTCTGTTTGCCCACATGCTGGCGTCATCACTCGGTCGTGGACCGACGTCCACTCCCTCCTTTTTCCTTGGCCTGCGCGCAAACAGCTTCCGGCGCGGGGTGTTTGGAGACCATAAACAGGCTCTAAGGGGTACGCAATGAAGTCACTGGTCAGCCACGAAGGCCTGCACTGCGCCAACTGCGGCACGCCACTGATGGGCGAGTACTGCCACGAATGCGGCCAGTCCATGCACAGCGTGCTCAAGCCGATGCACCACATGGCCGAGGAAACGGTGGAGACGGTGCTGCACATCGACAGCCGCATCGTGGATACCCTGCCGCTGCTGTTCCTGAAACCCGGCTTCCTCACCCTGGAATACTTCGCCGGCCGCCGCGTGCGCTACATCGCGCCGTTCCGGCTGATGTTCGTGTTGTGCCTGCTCAGCTTCTTCGTGCTGCACCTGGCTACCTCGGAGGCGATCAGCCACAGCATCGAGCAGCGCCAGCACCACGTGTTGCTCGACCGCGGCGCCGATTTCGCGCAGGCCGGCAG
>Ga0187815_10000268_pt1 | contig 26153 bp, 28 predicted proteins | sample NC_S_5_FD_132962 | JGI IMG/M metagenome (GOLD analysis project Ga0187815, IMG submission 132962) | Wetland sediment microbial communities from Neuse River Estuary, North Carolina, USA - ASW-S_5 | ecosystem: Environmental > Aquatic > Freshwater > Wetlands > Sediment | place: USA: North Carolina...
GGTTACGAAGACGTTATAAGCGTGCGGGTTCGTGAAGATCTGCAGGCCGGGCTCTTGCAGTTCGGCCCGGATCACCACCGAGAGAATCCCGCCGATCAATCCCGCGCCCATCGCGAACACGAAATACATCGTGCCGATGTCTTTGTGATTGGTCGAATACACGTACCGGCGCCAGCCGGTCGGCTGATGGTGTGCGTCCCGATGGGAAGGGACCTCTTCGGCAACTGACATTTCTCTTTCCTTGCGCAACTCGGGCGCCGACTTGGGGACGAATACTAGCGCGCCGAGCCATTGCGGCTGCGCAAACGGGCGATGGCCTGAATTTCGCGACGAGCTTCCACCTGCTCGATTTGCCTTGTCGCAGCTCGTGCGATGCTGCGGGAAAGCGCTCTGATGACTCTTCGCAATCTCGGCCACGCGACGATTGCGTTTCCCACACGACGCGCTGTCGGGCCGGCGTTCACGATCGCTTTCGGACCTTTCGGCTCCCGCTTTGAACTGGGTCGGGCCGAGGGCAGCAATCCGAAGTAGGTCGGATCCACCTCGTGCATGTAACAGGGCGACGATGTGTATTCGTGGACGGACTCGTCATCGTGTCGCTCGAAGCATCCGCGGGTCTGGATCATCATTCGGCCTCCGTCGCAATCAGGCGCCACTTGCTGGTCGATGACGTGCAGCCGAATGTCCAGACGTCGATGCTGTGCTGCTTGTCGGGGATTCCTTCCATCGGTTGACCGGAAGCGCTGCGCGACAGCTTGTAGGAGTCGGCAACGAAGCGGATGGATATCTCCGCATGGGCTTCGTCGAACAGAGCGCCAACGATCTCGGGAGGCGCAATCTCCGCGAATTGGGTTTCCGTCGTCTCCTGCCGGGCCTCTCTGGTCGCGATTGTTTCCGAAAAGGCGTCGTAGACCTCGGGAGACACGTGCTTGCGAAGCGTTCTTCGATCGCCGGAATCGAATGCGGCAACGATCGATTCATAGGCCGCGAGCCTCTCTCTGAGGAAGTCGCCCACCGCGATGTCGCCGCAGTGCTTGAGAATCCGGTATACGAGCGCCTCGAGCTCCTCGCATGCCGCCGAAGCGTTTAGTGCTGAAATTGCCGCGCGTCCCGGCTGTTGAAGGTCTTTCGCCCGCGATAGCGATGACAAGTACTCGCGCCAGGAGGAGATGAACCAGTAGAGCCAAAGTCCCCAAACCAGCGAGAGAAGTCCCGAACCGTTGGCATCTTCAGGCATGGCGATCTCCGAATTGTTTGTCGCTTGCAGCAGGCCCGCCCGGGCGGGTTCGTCGAAAGCGAGCTGGTTGCAGAAATGCGAGCTGCGGCGAAGCGAACTGCCGATCGCGTGTCGGGCGAGCCCTGAATGGAGACCGCGAGTAGTTCGTCGTCGTGGGGGACTTCGGCATGCATCAGTCTCCGACGGCACGCAGCCCAGGACGGCCTGAGAGCAGGACGGGATGCCGTGTCGTGCCCGCCGAGGCAGAAGAAGATTTGCTGGTGGCGTCCTTGGATGCGCGTTGCGCGGTACGGTTACGGCGAACCAGGACGGCCTCACCAATGACCGATAGCGCCATCTCTTCCGCCGTACGTGCGCCGATATCGATGCCGGCGGGGGCGCGAATGCGGTCGAGGGCGGACTGGTCGAATCCCTGCGCACGCAAATAGTCGATGACAAGGCCGGTTCGCTTCCGGCTCGCGATCAGGGCGATGTAGGCGACGTCGCTGGCAAGCAGGCGGCGCAGCGATTCATGGTCTCCGCGATGTTGGGTCGCAATGACCACGAAGTCGGTCGGCTTTGGCTCGAGCGCGCCATAGTCCGGGTCGTCGGTGATCAAGCGTATGGCGGCGGGATAGCGATCCGGCGCGGCCATCGGGTCGTCGACCACCACGTCAAACGACATCAACGCGCCGAGATGACAAAGACACTCCGCCACCCGTCCATGGCCCAGGATCCAGAGAATGGGCCGGGGAACAACAGGCTCGACGTAAACCCGCATGCTGCCACCACATGGCATGCCTGCGCCAAGGACTTCGTCGTCGAGGTCAACGTCCGCGATTTGCGGAGTTTCGGTTTCGATGGATTCGATCGCCGCATGCGCGATGGTTGACTCGGCGCACCCTCCGCCGACCCAGCCGCAAATCACATCGCCTTCACGGTTGAAAACCGCCTTGGCGCCGACGCGGGCGGACGTTGACCCTCTTGCTTCAATGACGATGCCGAGCGCGAAGGGTTCTCTGAGCGCCATCAGCTGCGCGGTCGCGCGCAGAACGTCCGTGCCAGTGAAATCAACGGTTCGCTTGATCGTCGCCATCGCAGCAAGCCCGGCATCGCCATGCCCGCCCGCGGGTTTGGCGGGGAGAACGCCCGCGGTCGAACACAGCCCCTTCTAAGTCGCTTCGATCCTCGCGCGCCTCCTTTTAGCAAGCAAACGAATTTAATCGCTCCATAAAAGCAAAATTATTGCTATAATGGCGTGGCGCAGAGGAGACCGGCGCGATGGACGTCGAACTTGCACGGACCTTCTTGGAGATCGTCAGGGCGCGCAGTTTCGTGCGCGCTGCTGAACAGCTCAACGTGAGCCAGACGGCGGTCAGTGCCCGCGTTCGGACGCTCGAGGAGCGACTTGGTCGTCCCCTGTTCGTCCGCAACAAGAATGGCGCGTCCCTGACCGCAGCCGGCGAGCAGTTCCTGCGCTACGCGCCGATGTTCGTGCAGCTCTGGCAAAGGGCCCGGCATCAAGTCGCCGTGCCGCCGGGGCGGCGGGCAGTCTTGACCATCGGCGGCGAGTTGAGCCTGTGGCACCCTTGGCTCATTGAATGGCTTCACTGGATGCGTCGCTCGGCGCCGGATGTTGCGCTCCGCGTCCAGGTCGACGTACCCGACAGCTTGACCGATCAGGTTTCCACGGGCGCGCTCGATGTCGCGGTGATGTACGCGCCGCAGTACCGGCCCGGCGCGCGTGTCGAGCTGCTTTTGGAGGAGAAGCTCGTTCTCGTTACGACGAACGCGGAAGCAAGGACGGTCGAACCGGAGAGCTATGTCTATGTCGACTGGGGGCCGGACTTCGCTCATCATCACGAGCTGAGTTTTCCCGAAGGCAATAACCCGGGCTTGTTCGTTGGCCTCGGACCGCTGGCGTTGACCTACATCCTCCAGGCAGGCGGGTCCGGCTATTTTCGACAGCGCGTCGTGGAGCCTTACATTGCGTCGGGAAAGTTGCACCTCGTTGCGGGCGCTCCAAGCTTCTTTTATCCGGTCTATGCCGTCTGTTCGGGGCGGGCGGACGATGAGTTGATAGACTTGGCTCTTGATGGGCTACGCAGCATCGCTTTGGCCGATCCGCTCGATCGTAGGGTGTCCACAGTTCTCAGTCCGGCGCCCCGGTGAACTTAGAAGAGCAGTGCTTCTCTTTCGCCGAGCCATTGTGAAGAACGGTGCTTCCAAGCATCGCGCGTGCACTTTTGCCAGACCGGGCGGGGTGGTCCCGACCCTGCGAGACGCGCGACTTTTGTATTCGGCCTTACCTTCTTGACCACCTGTGGCAAAGGTCGCAACTTCGCATGGCAAGGCGGCAAGCGCAGGAAGCCAGGGGGAAGCGATCAGCATGTCTGTCATCATTTTGGCCACGAGCGTGGCGAAGCCGCCGCCAGAGCTGATCGAGGCTTTCCGGGATGCGCCGACTTCCATCATCAGCGATAATCTGGCGCGCCTCGCCGGCTCCGTCGGGCTGAGACCCTTTCATCGCCGCGGCAGGTTGGTTGGCACCGCGTTTACGATAAAGACTCGTCCCGGCGACAATCTCGCCATCCACCGCGCGCTCGAGATGGTCGGCCCCGGGGACGTGATCGTGGTCGACGGCGGCGGCGACGAGACGCGCGCGCTGGTCGGCGAGATCATGAAGAACATTGCCGAGCATCGTGGCGCGGCCGGCTACGTCATCGACGGCGCGATCCGTGATGTGGCAGCATTCGCCGCATCCGACTTTCCGTGCTTCGCGCGTGCCGTCATCCACCGCGGTCCCTACAAGAGCGGGCCGGGCGAGATCAACGTGCCGGTCTCGATCGGCGGCGCCGTGATATCGCCTGGCGACATCGTCGTCGGCGACGAGGATGGCGTGGTGTCCTTCTCGCAGGCCGCAGCACCGACCCTGCTCGAGGCGGTCAGGGCGCAGGTCGCGCGCGAGGAGGCGACGCTTCTTTCGATCCGCGAGGGCCGCTACCAGGGCAGCTATGGCAAGGCCTGATCGGCATCAACAGGCAACGAGGGAAGAACGATGAGTCAACGCAGCGAATTCCACAATCTCGACAATCCCATGGACGGCCTGCTCCGCGAGCTCGCGGCCGGTGTCACGACGCGCATCTTCTCCGGCGAGCATGCAATGCTCTCGGTGGTGACGATCGCGCCCAACGCGCAAGGCACCCTGCATCATCACCCCGAGGAGCAATGGGGCGTGCTGCTGGAGGGTTCGGCGATCCGCGTCCAGGGCGGCGAGGAGATCGAGGTGAAGAAGGGCGATTTCTGGCGCACGCCGGGTAATGTTCCGCACACCATGCGTGCAGGTCCTGAAGGCGCGCGCGTGCTTGATATTTTCAGCCCGCCGCGGCCCGAGTACAAGAAGCCCGGTTCGGGCTTTGGCACGACATAAGCCGCAAGAAAACGCGGCAAAATTGGACAGGGCGAGCGGCTGACGCGGCGACACGATGACCTCGACGCAAGAACTGAAATTCTCTGTCGGCAGCGCCGGGGATGTCTCGGCTCTGCTGATGCGCCCCGAGCAGGCGCGGGCCTGCTACGTGCTCGCCCATGGCGCGGGCGCCGGCATGCGCCACGTCTCGATGGAGGCGATCGCGGCGGGCCTTGCCGAGCGCGGCATCGCGACGCTGCGCTACCAGTTTCCCTATATGGAGAAGGGCAGCAAGCGGCCGGATCCGCCGGCGCTCGCGTACGCAACGGTGCGGGCGGCAGTGGCGGAGGCAGCAAAGACTTGCCCGGGATTGCCGCTGATCGCCGGCGGCAAGTCCTTCGGTGGGCGGATGACGTCGCAAGCCCAGGCAAAGGCGCCGCTTGAGGGCGTGAAAGCTCTCGCCTTCTTCGGTTTTCCGCTGCATCCGGCGGGAAAGCCCTCGGCAGAGCGGGCAGCGCATCTCGCCGAGGTCAAGCTACCGATGCTGTTCCTGCAGGGCACGCGCGATACGCTCGCGGAATTGAGCCTGCTCGAGCCGGTGATCCGAGGCCTCGGTCGCAACGCGACCCTGCATCTTGCCGAGGGCGCCGATCATTCCTTCCATGTGCTGAAGAGCTCGGGGCGGAATGATCGCGAGGTGCTGGCCGAGATCCTCGACGCCTTCGCGGCGTGGGTGAATTCAGTCGTTCGCTGACCCGTGCGCCGTCGTCCCGGCGAAAGTCGGAATCTGCGCCGCGATCAGGCTGAGCGTACGCCGTAGATCTTGTCGCGCAGGCGGCGCATGCCGGAGAGCCAGCGGTCGCGATTGGCGGCTTTGCGCTGCATGTATTTCTCGACCTGCGGGTGCGACAGGATCAAGAAGCGCTCTTCCTCCATCGCGGCGATGACGATGCGCGCGACTTCCTCCGGCTGCATCACGCCATCGATCCGCGCGGCGCTCGGTCCTGGGGTGGTCATGCCGGTTTGCACCGACTGCGGGCACAGCACAGAGACACGGATGCCGCGGTCGCTATACTGGATCGCAAGATGCTCGGCGAGCGCCACGGCTGCATTCTTGGTCACGCCGTAGGGCATCGAGTTGAGCGAGGCCAGCAGGCCCGCGGCGGACGCCGTATTGAGCAGATAGCCCGAGCCGCGCGCCAGCATCCCGGGCACGAGCGCGCGCGCCGCGAACACATGGCTCATCACATGCACCCGCCAGCTCACGTCCCAATCGGCATCGGAAGCGGTCTCCTGTCCCTTGCGCGACAGGCCGGCGTTGGAGAAGAAGACATCAACCGGGCCGTATTTCGCCTCGGCCGCCGCAATCAGCGCCTTGACGTCTTCTTCCAGGCCGACATCGGCGGTGATTGCAAGGCCATCGATATCGCCGGCGACCGCAGCCAACCGATCGCGCGAGGTTTTCAGATCAGCCACCACCACACCGCGCGCGCCGGCCGCGGCATAGGCGCGCGCTACCGCCTCCCCGATGCCGCTCGCGCCGCCGGTGACCACACAGACCTTGCCCTTGACTTGCATGCTTGCTTCCCGCGTTTCTTCTCATGTCGTTGATCAGGGCGGATACAGCCCCTTGTCCCGCGCGCGCTGGATGGCGAGCGCGCCCATCAGGTCCATCATCGGTGTCGAAAGATGGGCGGCGCGCGCAAAGGCCGCCGGCGCGCGCACCAGCGCATCGATCTCCATGGTGCGGCCTAGCTCGTAATCCTGCAGGATCGACGGCTTGTGGTTCGGCGCCGGCCCCGTGCGGGTGACGCGCTTGACGTCGGGGTAGCAGCTCTGCGCAATCGCATTGGCCTCATCGAGCAGATGCGGGATCACGTCTTTCAGGGCGGGCTCGTCCCGCACCGCGCGTGCAGTCTGGCCGGTGAGCAGGCACATGATCGACATCGACATGTTGGTGAGCAGCTTTGACCAGATGGCTTCCCTGATCTGCGCCACCGCAGCGGATGCGAACTGCGCAGCTTCCAGCACGGATCGCAGCCGCGCGATGCGCTCGCCCTCGCCATCGTCGCATTCGCCGACCAGCAGCATGTTGCGTTCGGGCGAGAGATTCTGCACCACGCCGGGCGCGACCACCTCGTTGGAGGAAAAGATCACCCCGCCGATGATCCGTTGCTTCGGAATCGCCGCGCGCAAGGCCCCTCCGGGATCGAGGAAGGAGAGGTCGGGCGTCGGCGGATGATCTTTCGGCAGGCCGATATCGTACCACCAGGGAATGCCGTTCTGCGCGAACACGATCGCGGTGTCGTCACCGAGCAGCGGTTTTGCGCCGGCCGCAAGCGCCGCGACACCGGTTGCCTTCAGCGTGCTGATCACGAAATCCTGCGGACCGAGGTCGGCCGGGTTGTCGGAAGCGTTGACGTCTGCCTTGAATTCGTCTCCGCCGACGCGCAGCGTCAGGCCGTTCTTGCGCACGGCGGCCAGATGCGGCCCGCGCATCACGCAGGAAACCTCGTTGCCGGCGCGGGCCAGCCGCAGCGCCAGATGGCCGCCGACGGCGCCCGCGCCGAAAATGCAAATGCGCATGGGATGTCCCGTTCACGGATGGACCGTCAGTTTCCACATCCGCATGCCCGGGCGCAACCGGGGCATGCGGCCAGCGCGACCGGGCTCCCGCAGAAACGGATGGATCGCAGGCTTTGCACTATGCATAGTGCCGCGCCATTGACCAAGCGGAGCAACGCCCATGCCGGCCAACCCAGTCCTGTGGAATCTCGATGACCGCGGGGTCGCCACCGTCACGCTCAACCGCCCGGAGGTCAACAACGCCTATGACGGCGAGCTGATCCAGGGCCTGCTCGCGGCCATGGACGATCTCGGAGCGAAGCCGCTGCGCGTCGTCGTGCTGAAGGGCAATGGCCGGCACTTTCAGGCCGGCGCGGACCTCAGATGGATCAACAGCGTGCGGCCGCAATCGGCGCAAGAAAACGAGGCCGCCTCGCGCGCGACCTTCGAGGCGGTGCAGCGGCTCAACACGCTGCCGGTGCCGACGGTGGCGCTGGTGCAGGGCGGCTGTTTCGGCGGCGGCACCGGTGTGATTTCGGCCTGCGACATCGTGATCGCGGCCGACAATGCGCTGTTCTCGATCACCGAGGTGCGGTGGGGCCTGACCGCCGCGATCATCATTCCGCAGCTTTGCGATGCGATCGGCGTGCGCCAGGTGCGCCGCTACGCGCTGACCGGCGAGCGCTTCGGCGCCGAGGAGGCGCGCCGCATCGGTCTCGTCCACGAGGTCGTGAAGCTCGCGGAGCTCGATGGCGCCGGCGACAAGATGGTTGAGCAGTTACTTGCGAACGCGCCGGATGCGCTGGCGGAGACCAAGCGGCTGGCGATGGAAAGCTCGTTCGGCGGCATGGCCGTCGATGATGCGGCCTACGCGCGCCTCGTGCGCCTTCACTCGGATAAGCGCCAGACAGCGGAAGCCGCCGAGGGCCTCGCTTCCTTTGCCGAGAAGCGCGCGGGACGATGGAGCGCGAAAACCTGAGCTCAGCAGCCGCGGCAGATGCTGCGCAGGCTGCGATAGACTTCCGCATCCTCCCGCCGCATCTGCTGCATGGTCTCCAGTTCCCTGCTGCTGGCGGTGGGCTCCGGTTTGCGCTTCGCCGCCAGCTCCGCTTCCTGCTTCGTGTAGCACGCCTCCCGCTCGGCCTTGGCCTGGATGAACCGGCAATTCTGCTCGATCGCCGGCGCGGGCGCAGCGACGAGGACCAGGGCAAGCGAAAGGGCGAAGAGCAGCTTCAAGGGCGTCGGTCCCGTTCCCGTTGGTTCTCCCAATTCCGTGTGACGGGAGCAAGGCGAGTTGCTATCGGCCGATGCTTATTTCTGGCTGGCGATGAAGGCGGCGAGATCGGCCGCGGCATCGCGGCTGAGACCGATGCTCGGCATCTTCGGATGCGGTTCGAGCAGAAAGGTTGCGACCTTTGCTTCGTCGAAGCCTGGCTTCCTAGCGATGCTGGCAAACGCCGGCGCTTCCGTGACCGCCATCGGCTGGTTGGCGCCGATCGCGTGGCAGGACTGGCACCAGCGCTCTGCAAGCTGCTTGCCGACGGTTGCATCAGCTGCCGCGGCAAGCGATGGCAAGCCGATCGCTGCGAATGCGACGAGGGCGCCGGTGAAACAAGCTGCGCTTCTCATTGCTTGCTCCCTACCTGGCCTTGACCGCATCATGCAGCGCTGCCAGCCGTTCGATCAGCATATCACGATGCGGCTCCTCGGCGGGGATCCGCGACGCCGTGGCGGCAAGCCGGGCGAAGATATCTGCCAGCAGTCCGTAGTTGACGTGCAGATGAACGGACTTGCGGACGTCGGGATCTCCGGGGCGTTCCAGAACGAGGCCTACTCCGATCGGATCGAACGCGGCCTCGAAGCGCGATGAGCGCTCGAATGTGCCGCTGTAGAACTTGTCGGGATATTCGAGGGCGACCTCTGCCTTGTCCAGAATCTGCTTCATCGTCCGCTCCGGGGGATCGCCGCCGAGACTAGATCTTGTGAAGCGGGACTGGTTGATTTGGCGCAAGGCTCGATGGCAAAAGACCTTCGTCCTTGCCAAGATACCCTTGGCGTTTCGAAGGGATGGTCGGATTTGCCGCTGGGAACCATAGCAGAACCTGCGCGACAGGTGCCCGTTTACGGGGAATACGAAGTCGCCGTGCTCGGCGGCGGACCTGCGGGCATTGCGGCGGCGGTGGCGGCGGCACGCGCGGGACGGCGCACGCTTCTGATCGAGCGCTACGGCTTTCTCGGCGGCATGGGGACGGCGGCGGGCGTCACCAATTTCTGCGGGCTGCATGCCAATGTGCACGGCAAGATGCATCGGGTGGTGCAGGGGGTCGCCTCCGACCTGCTCGCGCGGATCGACCGCCTCGGCGGGCTGAACGCGCCGCACCTGATCCTGGGCAAGATTTTTGCGCAGGCCTATGACACCGCCGCCTACAAGATCGCGGCAGATGATCTCTTCGCCCATCACAAGGTCGATATCCTCTTTCATGCGCTGGGCGCCGGCGTCGTCATGCAGGACGAGTGCCGCGTCGATGCGCTGATGGTGGAGACCAAGGCGGGCCGCCAGGCGGTGCGCGCGAACGTCTTCATCGACTGCTCCGGTGACGGTGATCTCGCGGCTTGGGCCGGCGCGCCGTTCGAAGTCGGCGACAACGCCGGCCACATGCTCTATCCCTCCATGATGTTCCGCCTCAACGGCATCGATCCGGAGAAGGCGGGAGACGCGTGGCGGACCATTCCTGATCTGATGGAGAAGGCCGTTGCCGCCGGCACGCACAAATTCCCGCGCAAGGGCGCGATCGTGCGGCCGCAGAAGTCCGGCATCGAATGGCGGGTGAACTTCACGCAACTCGCGCGCAAGGACGGCCGCGCCATCAATGGCATCGAGCCGGACGATCTCACCCGCGGCGAGATCGATGGCCGCAGGCAGGCGATCGAGGCGTTCGAATTCCTGCGCACCGTGCCGGGCTTTGAAAAGTCCTACATCGTCGATCTGCCGCCGCAGCTCGGCATTCGCGAGACGCGGCGCGTGGTCGGCGGCTACATGCTTTCCGGCGAGGACGTACTCGGCTGCGCCTCCTTCGAGGATTCCATCGGCGTCAACGGCTGGCCGATGGAATCCCATGTCGCGGGCGATGTCGTCTTCAAGTTCCCGCCGATCCCGCAATCGCGCGGCTTCAACGAATTGCCCTATCGCATGCTGGTGCCGGAGCGCATCGACAATCTCCTGGTCGCCGGCCGCTGCGCCTCCATGACCCATGACGGGCAGTCGGCGGCGCGGGTTTCCGGTGCGTGCCTGGCGATGGGGGAGGCGGCGGGCGTCGCGGCGGGGCTGGCGCTGTCCGGCAATACGATTCCGCGAGACATCGCCGTGGAAAAGTTGCAACAACAGCTGAAAGAGCAGGGCGCCTTCATCGGGCGGGACCAGAAGGTGCCCGAAGGATTGTAACGGAGGAAGCGGATGAAGGGAATGTTGCGGCTCGCGTTCGCGGGCCTGCTGACGCTGGCGGCAAGCGGGGCCGCGCGGGCCGATGATGCACTGAAGGCGAAGATCGGCGTGCTCCGCCTGTCGTCCTCGGCGCCGGTGTTCATCGCGCAGGACAAGGTCTATTTCCGCGAGGCCGGGCTCGATATCGAGCTGAAATTCTTCGACGCGGCGCAGCCGATCGCGGTCGCTACCACCTCCGGCGATGTCGATTTTGGCATCACGGCATTCACCGCCGGGCTCTACAACCTCGCCGGCAAGGGCACGCTGAAGGTGATCGGCGGCATGAGCCGCGAGAAGGCCGGCTATCCCCTGATCGGCTACTTTGCCAGCAACAATGCATACGACGCCGGGCTGAAGACGCCGAAGGATCTCGCAGGAAAACGCGTGGCGGTCACCCAAGTCGGCTCCAGCTTTCATTATTCGCTTGGCCTGCTCGCCGACAAATACAAGTTCAAGCTTGCTGACGTGAAGGTGCTGCCGCTGCAGTCGCTGTCGAACGCGGCCGCGGCACTGAAGGGCGAGACCGTGGATGCCGCGCTGCTGCCGGTCTCGACCGCGCGCCCGCTGATGGAGAGCAATGGCGCGAAATTCCTGGGCTGGGTCGGCGACGAGACGCCGTGGCAGCTCGGGGCGGTGTTCGCCTCGCCGAAGACGCTGACCAACAAGCCGCTGGTGACGAAGCTGCTCGCCGCGCTCGTGCGTGCCGACCGCGAATATCACGACGTGATCCTGGCCTCGGTGAAGGACGGCAAGGCCGAGATCAACGACAAGACAAAGCCGTTGCTCGAGATCATCGCCAAATACACCAACCTGCCGGTCGAGCAGGTGGTGGGCAACTGCGCCTATATCGATCCCGAGGGCAAGCTGGATGTGAAGAACGTCGGCAACCAGATCGAATGGCTGCAGGAGCAGGGCTTCGTCGACAAGGGATTTGCGGTCGATGCGATTCTGGCGAAGGAATATGTGAAGGTGGATTAGTTGTTTCGTCATGGCCGGGACGAGCCTGGACAAGCCCAGGCATGACAAGGAGAGAGGCGCTCGAAGTCGGACATGGACCTGATCGCCGACCATATCGGCCACCGCTTCGGCGAGCTCGACGTGCTCGATGACGTCTCGTTCACCGTGCGCGCGGGCGAGGTGGTGGCGATTGTCGGCCCCTCCGGCTGCGGCAAGAGCACGCTGCTCTCGATCCTTGGCGGGCTGCTGCGACCGACCAATGGCGCGGCCGAGCTGCGCGGCGCGCCGCCGGCGGACAGCCTCAATCCGCTGACCTTCGTGTTCCAGGATTTTGCATTGCTTCCGTGGTGCACGGTGGAAGATAACGTGGCGTTTCCGCTGGAGCATACCGGCCTTTCCGCAAGCGAGCGCCGCGCTGTCATCGATGACGCGCTGCGCCGCACCGGGCTTGCCGATTTCCGCGGCGCCTGGCCAAAGCAGCTTTCCGGCGGCATGCGCCAGCGCGTCGGCATCGCCCGCGCGCTCGCGGTGCGACCGGCGATCCTCTTGATGGACGAGCCGCTGTCGGCGCTGGATTCGCAGACCCGCGAGCTTCTGATGGAGGATTTTGTCCGCCTGCTCGCCGACGGCGCGATGGGCGCGGTCTATGTCACGCACAATCTGGAAGAAGCGGTGCGGCTTGCCGACCGCATCGTGGTGCTGTCGCGCCGGCCGGGCCGGGTGCGCGAGACCGTTACCATCCCGATGACGCGCGGCGAGCGCGGCGCGGCCGAGGCGCGCAGCCGATTGACCGCGCTGCAGGACGAATTGTGGTCGCTGATCCGCAAGGAGGCGATCGACGCCGAGCGCGAGGTGCAGCATGCTTGAGCGCGCGCCGCAGGAAACCGAAGGCGTAGCGGCGGAAAAGCCGCGGCCGGTCGAATTCCGTGGTGCCGGCTTTGTCCCGAGCACTGGCCGCTACGGTGGCTGGATCGCGCTCGCGTTGGTCCTGGCGCTGTGGCAACTCGCTGGCAGCGCTGGCTGGGTCAATCCGCTGTTCCTGCCGGCACCGTCGGCGATTGCGGTGGCGATCTGGAAGCTCGCCACCTCAGGCGCGCTGTGGCAGCACGTCTCCTGGTCGATCATGCGGATCGGCTCCGGCTGGATCATCGGCACGGCCGCGGGCGTGTTGGTCGGCTTTGCCATCGGGCTGTCGACGCTGGCGCGCAGCGTCGGCATCACCTTTATCTCCGCGCTGTTTCCGATCCCGAAGATCGCGCTGCTGCCGCTCCTGATCCTGTGGCTCGGGATCGGCGAGGAGCCCAAGATCGCGACCATTGCGCTCGGGGTGTTCTTTTCCACCGCGATATCCGTCTACAGCGGCGTCGACGCGGTGCCGCGCAATTTCATCCGCATGGCGCAGAGCTTCAACGTGCCCTTCCACGCCATCGTGCGGCGCGTGATCTGGCCCGGCGCGCTGCCCTCGATCCTCGCCGGCTTCCGCATCACCGCGTCGGTGGCGCTATTGCTGGTGGTCAGCGCCGAGATGATCGGCGCCCAATTCGGCATCGGCGCCTTCGTGCTGCAGGCCGGCAATCTGATGCAGACGGATCAGCTGCTCGCGGGCGTGGTGATCCTCAGCGTGTTCGGGCTGGCAGTGGGCAAGCTGATCAACCTGCTCGAGGCGCGGCTGCTGCACTGGCGGTAGCCGTCGCCCCGGCGAAGGCCGGGGCCCATAACCACGGCTTTATGTCGTTGCAGACCGGCGTCTGCCACATCGCCCTATCGAGAGATCACGCGGTATGGGCCCCGGCTTTCGCCGGGGCGACAACTCACGCGTTCCCGCGGTCCTCGCGGAACAGGTCAAGCTTCTGCTGCACCGGGCGATCGGAGAAGCTGAACAGCACCGAATCCGCATCGGCCTCGTGCGTGACCCAGCGCCAGCTCGGGACCACGAACAGATCGCGCGGGCCCCACTCGAAAGTCTGGTCGCCGACGCGGGTGCGGCCCTTACCTTCGATCGCCGCGAATACGGTGGCGTCGGTCGAGCGATAGCGCGCGGTCTTGAAGCCCTTGGGCAACAGCTGGATGAAGGTACCGATGGTCGGCATGGCGTAATCGCCGGTCTCGGGATTGGAAAACTTCAGCTTCAGCCCGTGGCAGGCGTCCCACTCATTGCGGGTTTTCGCGCGCTCCAGCGCCTCGCGAGTGTGGCTGTAGGGATAATTGAAGATCGGCGAGGTCTTCGACTTCCTGGTCTCGCCGACCGGCAAAAGGTTGTGACCGTAGCGGGCAAAGCTGTCGCCGACGGGCTTCGAAATCTTCTGCTGGTCTTCCTTCGAGCCCTCGGCAAAGGAAGCGTCAAGGAACTGAACGATCGGGATGTCGAGCCCGTCGAGCCAGAACATCGGCTCCTTGGTCTCGTTGGAATGGTCGTGCCAGGTCATCGACGGCGTGATGACGAAATCGCCGGGCTCCATGGCGGTGCGCTCGCCGTCGACCGAGGTATAGGCGCCCTTGCCTTCGAGCACGAAGCGCAGCGCCGACTGGCTGTGGCGATGCGCGGGCGCGATGTCGCCGGGCACCACCATCTGCACGCCCGCGAACAGCGAGGTCGTGATCTTGGACTGTCCGCGCAGGCCGGGATTCTCCAGCACCAGCACGCGACGTTCGGCTTCCTTGGCGGTGATGAGCTTGCCCGCCTCGTTCATGTAATCGCGGATGGCGTCGAACTTCCACAGATAGGGCTGGCAGGCGCTGCGCGGCTCCGGCGTAATGATGTCATTCATCACATTCCACAGCGCCGAGAGATTTTCGCCGTCGATCTTGTTGTAGAACGCCTCGCGTTCCGGAGTCTTCTGCACGGCTTCCATGGCTGGCCTCCCGGTCTGTTCTTGTCAGCTCAATCGATTGACAGCATACTTACAATATGGCTAGCGTCAATGTAAGCCAAACGAACAAGAAGCGAGGGAGGTTCCTTTGAAGCTGCACGGCTATTTCCGCAGCAGCGCGGCCTACCGGGTCAGGATCGTCTTGAATCTCAAGGGCCTTTCCGCCGAGCACCTGCCGCACCACCTTCGCAAGGGCGAACAGACCGCGCCGGACTATCTCGCGCTCAACCCGCAGGGGCTGGTGCCGACGCTGGAAGACGATGAAGGCGCCGTGCTCACGCAGTCGCTCGCCATCATCGAATGGCTCGATGAGACCCACTCCACGCCGCCGCTATTGCCCCTGGATGCGCTGCAGCGGGCGAAGGCGCGCGCTTTCGCACTGGCGATCGCCTGCGATATCCACCCGGTGCAGAACTTGAAGGTGCTGGCGCGGCTGCGTCAGCTCGGCCTGCCCGAGGAGAAAGTGACGGAATGGGCGGCCTGGGCCAATCGCGAGGGACTCGCGGCTTGCGAGAAGCTGATCGCCAGGGAGCCCGGCCCATTCTGCTTCGGCGAGGTGCCGACGATCGCCGATGTCTGCCTGGTCCCGCAGCTTGCCAACGCGCGCCGTTTCGGCGTCGACGTGTCAGCCTTTCCGCGGCTGCTGCAGGCCGAAGCCGCCGCCAGGGCCATGCCGGCGTTTGCCGACGCCGCGCCGGACAAGCAACCCGATGCCGAGTAAGCCCGCGCCCATCACCATGGACGCGGTCTATGCCGCGCCTGGTTATCTGTTTCGCCGCATGCAGCAGATCGCGGTCGCGCTGTTCATCGAGGAGTGCAAGGCGTTCGACCTGACGCCGGTGCAATACGCCGCACTGATCGCGATCCACACCCACCCCGGCATCGATGCCACGCGCCTGTCCGCGGTGATCGCCTTTGACCGCTCGACGCTCGGCAGCGTGATCGAGCGGCTGGAGGCCAAGAAGCTGATCGACAGAATGCCGTCGGACGAGGACAAGCGGGTCAAGCTGTTGTACCTCACCAAAGCGGGTGCCGTGATCCTGCGCGACATCATGCCGTCGGTGGAGAAGGCGCAGGCGCGCATGCTGCAGCCGCTCAAACCGACCGACCGCAAGGTGCTGCTGGCGCTGCTGACCCAGCTCGTCGATCTCAACAACGAGTCCTCGCGTGTGCCGCTGCGCGCCGAGGATGCGTTCCAGCATCTCGGCAAGTCCGGCTGATGGCGGCGGCTGACCCGAAACCGGTCCTGATCGCGGGCGGCGGCATCGGCGGCCTTGCGACCGCAATGGGCCTTGCGCAAAAGGGTATCCGCTCCATCCTGCTGGAAAAGGCTTCGCGGCTCGGCGAGATCGGCGCCGGTATCCAGCTCGGGCCGAACGCGTTCCACGCTTTCGACTATCTCGGCGTCGGCGAGGCCGCGCGCGGCATGGCCGTCTATATCGACCAGCTTCGCCTGATGGATGCGCTGACGGCCGAAGAGATCACTCATGTCGACCTTGGCGAAGCCTTTCGTGCGCGCTTCGGCAACCCCTACGCGGTCGTGCATCGCGGCGATCTTCATGGCGTTTTCCTGCGTGCCTGCGAGAGGAGCGATCTGATCGAGCTGCGCGTGAGCTCGGAAGTCCTGGGCTACGAGCAGGACGGTTCATCGGTAACAGTGCGGATTGCCAATGGCGATCGCGTCACCGGATCGCTCTTGATCGGCGCCGATGGGCTGTGGTCGAACATCCGCAAGCAGGTCACCGCGGACGGGCCGCCGCGCGTCTCCGGGCACACGACCTATCGCTCGGTGATCCCGACCGAACAGATGCCGGACGATCTGCGCTGGAATGCGGCGACGCTATGGGCCGGACCGAAATGCCACATCGTGCATTATCCGCTGTCGGGCTGGAAGGTGTTCAACCTCGTCGTCACCTATCACAACGATGCGCCGGAGCCGGTTGCAGGCCAGCCGGTCTCGGAAGAAGAGGTGATGCGGGGCTTTGGCCATGTGCATGAGCGCGCGCAAAGCATCATCCGCCACGGCAAGGACTGGAAGCTCTGGGTGCTGTGCGACCGCGATCCCGCCGAGCGCTGGATCGACGGTCGCGTGGTGCTGCTCGGCGATGCCGCCCATCCCATGCTGCAATATTTTGCGCAAGGAGCCTGCCAGGCGATGGAAGATGCAGTCTGCCTGTCGCATATGCTGGCGAAGCACGAGGATCACGACGTGGCGCTGGAAGCCTATCGGGCGCAGCGTTTCCCGCGCACCGCGCGTGTGCAGCTGATGTCGCGCGCCATCGGTGAACACATCTACCATCCCGCCGGCGAGCACGCCCGCCTGCGCAATGCCATCATGGGCGCGAAGTCGCAGCAGGAATGGCGTGATGATATTGCGTGGCTCTATGGCGGCACAGGCCTGGGGAGTTAGGCACCGCTCGTGCCGCACATTCACTGTCGTCCCGGGCAGGCGAAGCGCGACCCGGGACCCATAACCACGACCGTTCGCGTTGTGCAGCGCTGGGGCCACAGCGCGCGTCAATAACGCACCCCTGTGGTTATGGATCCCGGCGTTCGCCGGGACGACAGCGAGTTTGCGGAGCTTACATCCTCAACAACGCCTGCCGGTCGATCTTTCCCGTCCCCGTCTTCGGCAGCTCGTCGATATACATCACCTCGCGCGGATATTTGTACGGCAGAAGCTTTGCCTTGACGTAGTCCTGCAGCCGCTTCGTGGTGTCACCCTCGTCAAAGGCGCGGTTGTTCATCACGACGACCGCCTTCAGCGTCATGCGGCGGTCGGGCAGCTCAGCGGCGAACACGGCGCATTCGCGCACGTCGGGATGATCGGCCAGGCACAGCTCGACCTCGAGCGGATAGACCCATTGGCCGGAAATTTTCACGAGATCGTCGGCGCGGCCGCGGAAGAAGTGGAAGCCATCGGCGTCGCGCACGAAGCGGTCGCCGGTGTAGATCCAGCCGCCCTCGCGGATGGTTTCCGCGGTCTTGTCCGGCCGGTTCCAGTACAGCGGCGTGTTGGAATCGCCGCGCACCCACATGATGCCCTCCTCGTTGTCTGCGACGTCGCGGCCGTCCTTGTCGCGCAGCAGGATTTCATAGCCGGGCACGCGCAGGCCCGCGGCACCGAGCTTCTTCTGCTCCGGGCGGTTGCTGAGATAAATGTGCAGCGCTTCCGTCGAGCCGAGGCCTTCGACGATTTCGAGTCCCGTCAGTGCCTTCCATCCGTTGAAGACGTCGGCCGAAAGGATCTCCGCCGCAGACAGGGTCATCCGCAGCGACGAGAAATCCGTCGCCGCAGCGTTCTCCGCCTTGGTCAATGTCGTATAGAGCGTGGGCAGACCGAAGAAGACGGTCGGACGAAAGCGTCCGATCGCCGCAAAGATCGTTGAGGGTTTTGGCTGGCCCGGCAGCAGCAGCGTGGCCGCGCCCACCGAGAAAGGAAAGGTGATGGAATTGCCAAAGCCATAGGCGAAGAAGATTTTCGGCACCGAGAAGCAGATGTCGTCGGGCTTCAGCTTCAGCACGTTGCGCGCGAAGGCCAGCTCGGAATAAGCCATGTCGTGCTGCAGGTGCACGATGCCTTTGGGCCGTCCGGTGGAGCCGGAAGAGTACATCCAGAATGCCATGTCATTGCGGGTCGTGTCGGCTTCCGCAAGCTCGCTTGAAAAGCCTTTCAGCCACCGATCGGCCGCTAGCGCCTTCGGCACCGCGTGTTCGCTCGCCGCGCCGTTGACGATAATCAGCGTCGTGAGCGGCGTGTCCTTGCAGGCTTCCGCATCAAAGCGTGAAGCGAACTCGGCATCGGCCACCGCGACTTTCGCGCCCGCGTCGGAGAGATAGAACTGCAGGAGGTCCGGTGGCGTCAGCGTATTGATCAGCAGAGGCACGAAGCCGGCGCGCACCGCCCCGAAGAACGCGGCCGGATAGGCCGGCGTGTCGTCGAGGAACAGGAGGATGCGCTCGCCACGCTCCAGCCCGAGCGAGCGGAAGCCGTTGCCCCATTGCGCGGCTTCAGTGCAGAGTTCGGCATAGGTGAGTGTCCCCGCTGGCCCCGTCAGCGCCAGCCGCGCGCCGTTGCCGCGCGTCAGATTGTCGAACAGGATGCGGCTTGCGTTATACCGCTCCGGTATGGAGAAGCCGATCTCGCGGGCGCCGGCGCTGTCCTGCGGAACCGGATCGATGATTGCTTGCGTCATGCCGATCTCCTTGACGCTTCGAAGCGGGCCATGAACTGCGGCGACATCGCACGCAGCCGCGCATTGTCGATCCGGCCCGAACGGGTGATGTAGCTGTAGGTGAAGTCCATCAGGCCGAGCTTCATATGCTCGGGGAAACGCTCATACCAGTCGGCGCTCGTCCGTGCTGCGGTGACCAGCTTCTTCACGATCGGCTTGCGCTCGCGCTCGTAGCGCGCCAGCGCTGCGGGAACGTCCGTCTCGGTCTCCAGCGCCTTGGTCAGCGCGATGGCGTCCTCGATGGCGAGCCGCGTGCCGGAGCCGATGGAGAAATGCGCGGTGTGCAGGGCATCGCCGATCAGCACCATGTTGCGATGTGACCAGCGCTCGTTCCAGATCCAGGGAAAGTTGCGCCACACCGACTTGTTGGAGATCAGCTTGTGGCCATCCAGGGTGTCGGCAAAGATCTCCTCGCAGATGGCTTGCGATTCCTCAATGCTCCTGTGCTCGAAGCCGTAAGCGTTCCAGGTCGCCGCGTCGCATTCGACCAGGAACGTGCTCATGTGAGGCGAATAGCGGTAATGATGAGCGTTGAAGGTGCCGCGCTCGGCCGTCACGAAGGTCTGCGACAGCGTCGCAAAGGTCTTTGTCGTGCCGTACCAGGCGAATTTGTTGGTCGAATAGGAGACCGAGGCGCCGAACTCCTTCTCGAAGGATCGGCGCACGATCGAGTTGAGGCCGTCGGCGGCAACCACGAGGTCATAGCCGGCAAAGCGGTCGATGGAATCGATCTGGATCTCATAGCGCGGCGCGACGCCGACGCCGCGCACGCGCGCCTGCAGCAGGCGCAAGAGTTCCAGCCTGCCGATGGAGGAGAAGCCGACCCCGTCGATCTCGACACTCTCGCCGCGCAGATTGAGGGTGATGTTGCGCCAGCTCTCCATCGTTGGTGCGATGGCGTCCACCGTTTCGGGGTCGTCGGCGCGCAGGAATTCCAGCGCCTGGTCGGAGAACACCACGCCAAAGCCCCAGGTGGCGCCTTCCGGGTTCTGCTCGAACAGCTCGACGACATCGTTCGGATGCCGCCGCTTCCAGAGATAGGCGAAGTAGAGGCCGCCCGGGCCTCCGCCGATCACGGCGATGCGCACGCTTCCCTCCCCATATTGACAGTATACTTACTATCTCGGGAGGAATGTAGCGCCGACGGGGCGGCGGCGCCACAGGAAAGTTTGGCGGCCCAAAGGGTCAGATCAGCTGCACTTTTTGACTTTGGCGCCGTTCACCCAAACCGTCTTGCAGACGACGACGGGCTTTTTGACAACGACCGCGCCGCGCGGGCCGGCGCAAGCGGCGCGCACTATGCCATCGGCGCAGACCACGGCGCTGGCGGTGCGGGATTCCAGGGTCATGGTGACAGAAAAGGCGAGCAGGGCGGCGCCCGCGAGCAGCAATGAACGCATGTTACTCTCCTTCAATGGTTGTTGCCGGCAATGTTCTGCGGATTGAAATCCAATTTCTGCGGCGATGTCCGCCGGCTTGCTTAACCGACTCGGACCCGTTGTATTGACGGCTTTGCAGCAATTTCAGTCGATTGATTCCTCTCGCAGGAGAACCCATGACAGAACTCAGGATCAGGTGGCTTGCCTTCTATGCCGCGAATGTCGAGCCGCTTTACAAGGAGATCGTCTCTCATATCGAAAAATTGATTATCGGCACGCTGATCGTCTCGGCCGGCGCGCATGTGTCGAGCGAGGAGCCGGCGATCCAGTTGTTCGGCTATCTCCGTCACAGTCTGGTCGGGCGCGGCGTGATGCTGGTCGGCGTGGTCGTGCTGCTCCTGAATTTCATTGACGGGCTCACCAAGCTCGCGAAGGTGAACTGGCATGTCGTATGGCAGATCGTGATGTCGCTGTTCTACATCGCGGTCTCGATACGCCTGATCCAGCTCATCCTCGCCTTCCGTGGCGGAGATTAGCCGGCGGCTTGCCGCCGGCCTGTCACGCGCACGATCTAGCGCGCCGCGAGCTTAACGCGCCATGAACGGCGTCAGCACGTCCCTGCAGGCAGGCGAAAGATCTGCGCCGCGGTTGGCAATGCACTGGATGATCCGTCCGCCGCCGGGTGCCACGCCGGCGCACAGCGTGCGGATGTCGGCGCTGCAGGCCGAGCGCAACACGAACAGCTCTTCGCGCGGCAGCATCGGGCGCAGCACGATGACCGTGGGAGCCGCCGCAGGCGCAGCACCCGCGGCCGCCGGAGCAGCGCCGCCCGCTGCGGGCGCAGCACCGCCGCTCACCGCCGCAAGCGCCTTGCCGCAGCTCGCCGAAACCCTGGCCTTGTTCTTCTCCAGGCATTGCACTGCCGCCGCGCCGCCGGTCGGCACCCCCGCACAGACCTTGGGATAATCGCCGCGGCAGGCGCTGCGGATGGCCGCGGACTGCGCATCGGTCGGCTTCTTCGCTGCGGTGGTCGCTGCCGCAGGCTTGGTTTCGCCCTTGGGCTCGGCGGCGGGCTTCGCCGTCTCGGTCTTCGGCGCGGCCGCAGGAGCCGTTTCGGTCTTCGCCGGCTCGCTCTTGGCGGGCTCGCTCTTCGGTGCGGCGGCGGCCTCGACCGCCTTCACGGCGCTCTGGCATCCCGACGACAGGCTCGACATGTTTTTCGCAAGGCATTGCAGCGCCGCTTCGCCGCCCGGCGTTACGCTGGAACAATGCGCCATGTAATCGGAGCGACAGGCGGACTTGACGGCGTCCTTCTGCGCCTCGGTCGGCTGCGCCAGGGAAGGAGTTGCAACGGCAAGCGTCAGTGCTGCCGTCAGCGCGCAAAGGATCGCACCACGCATCGACGTGTCGAACATTTTCTGTAAATCCTTTAGCTATGCTCGATCTGCGCTTGAAACTAAATTCTTTGCCCGGCTTATGTTGGCAGAATAATTTTGGCGCCGGCATCATTTTCGGTTTCCGGTTCCACTGCAAGCGGATTGTTGCTATTTTTATGGGATGGCGGACAGCCGCTTTTCTGAACAAGAAGCCTTTTTGACAATTACGTCGGAGCCGGGGCACGGAAATGAGGCATGCGCGTACGCCTGCATATTTGAAGATGAACGCCTTGTTGCGGCTGCGAGCCGCCGCGACACTGCGCGTGGTAGCGGTCGCCTCCGCGGCCATCGCGTTAAGTGCCTGCGAGCAAAATACTTTTGTGCCGCCTCCGCCGCCGAAGGTGGATGTTGCCGTGCCTGCGCAGAAGACGATCACGCGCTTCATCGACGCGACCGGCAACACCGCGGCGGTGAAGTCTGTCGATCTTGTGGCGCGTGTGCAGGGCTTTCTGCAATCGATCGACTACAGGGACGGCAATTTCGTCAAGGAAGGCACCACGCTGTTCACGATCGAGCCGGAGACCTACAAGCTCAAGCTTGAACAGGCGCAGGCCGCAGAGATGGGCGCGCAGGCGTCGGTGAAACAGGCCGAAGCGGATTTCAAACGTCAGTCCGATCTCGTGGCGCGCCAGGCGGTCTCACAGTCGACGCTGGATACTTCCACCGCCAACCGCGACAACGCGCAGGCCAATTTGAAACAGGCGGAGGCCAATACCCAACTCGCGCAGATCAATTACGGCTATACCAATGTCACAGCACCGTTCGACGGCATCGTCTCCGCGCATCTGGTGTCGGTCGGCGAGCTGGTCGGCGTGGCCTCGCCGACGCAGCTTGCGACGATTGTCGCGCTCGATCCGATCTGGGTGAATTTCAACGTCAATGAAATCGACGTGCTGAGGGTTCGCGAGGAGGCGCGCCGCCGCGGCTTGACCATGGATGAGCTGCGAAAGTTGCCGATCGAGGTCGCGTTGCAGACCGACACCGGTTTTCCGCACAAGGGCACCCTCGATTACGTTTCGCCCACCCTCAACCAGTCCACCGGCACGATCGCGGTTCGCGGTATCCTGAGCAATCCGGACCGCGTGCTGCTGCCGGGCTTTTTCGTCCGGGTCCGCGTGCCGTTCGATGAGCAGAAGAACGCGCTGCTGGTGCCCAATGCCGCGCTCGGCTCCGACCAGGCCGGACGCTACTTGCTGGTCGTGAACAGCGACAATGTGGTCGAGCAGCGCAAGGTGACGACCGGGCCGGTCGAGGGCGATCTGCGCGTCATCGAAAGCGGACTGAAGGCGGACGACAAGGTGGTCATTGGCGGATTGCTGCGCGCGATCCCCGGCCAGAAGGTCGATCCGCAAACCAGGAAAATCGAGCCCGGCACCGCTGCTGCTGCGAAGTAGGAGCTCGCCATGATATCGAAGTTCTTCATCGAACGGCCGGTCCTTTCCAACGTCATCGCCATGCTGATGATCCTGATCGGCGGCGTGGCGCTGTTCAGTCTTGCGGTCGCGCAATACCCTGATGTGGTGCCGCCGACGGTGCAGGTCACCACGCGCTACCCCGGCGCCAGCGCCAAAACCGTGATCGACACGGTGGCGCTGCCGATCGAGCAGCAGGTCAACGGCGTCGAGGACATGCTTTACATGCAGTCCTACAGCGGCGCCGACGGCACCTATACGCTGACGGTGACGTTCAAGATCGGGACCGACCTCAACTTCGCGCAGGTGCTGGTGCAGAACCGCGTCTCCGCCGCGCTGTCGCAATTGCCGACATCGGTGCAGAACCAGGGCGTCACCGTGCAGAAGAGATCGACCGCGATCCTTCTGTTCGTGACGCTGACCTCGCCGAATGCGACCTATGACAGCCTGTTCCTGTCGAACTACGCCACCATCAGCATCCGCGACGAGCTGTCCCGCCTGCCGGGCGTCGGCAACGTCACCGTGTTCGGCGCCGGCCAGTATTCGATGCGGGTCTGGCTCGATCCCAACAAGCTGCAGGTGCGATCGCTGATGCCGCAGGACGTCATCCAGGCGATCCAGCAGCAGAGCCAGCAGGTCACCGCCGGCCAGATCGGCGCGCCGCCGGCGCAGGCGGGCCAGGCGTTCCAGTACACGCTCAACGTCGCCGGCCGTCTCGAGGACAAGGCTCAGTTTGAGGACATCATCGTCAAGACCGGCACGGCAGGCGACGTCACGCGGGTGCGCGATGTCGGCTGGGTCGAGCTTGGTGCGCAGACCTACAGCCAGGTCTTCTCGCTCAACAAGAAGCCGGCCGCCGGCATCGGCGTGTTCCAGTCGCCGGGCGCCAACGCGCTGGAGGTGGAGAAGGCCGTCGAGAAGAAGATGGCCGAACTCGCAAAGGCCTTCCCGCAGGACGTCAAGTACGACACGCCGTTCGACACCACCAAGTTCGTGCAGGAGTCGATCAATGAGGTTTACAAGACGCTGATCGAGGCCGGTCTCCTCGTCCTGGTGGTGATCCTGATCTTCCTGCAGGACTGGCGCGCCATGCTGGTGCCGGCGACCACCGTGCCGGTCACCATCATCGGCGCCTTCGCGGCAATGGCGGCGCTCGGCTTCACGGTGAACCTGTCCACCTTGTTCGCCATCGTGCTCGCCATCGGCATCGTGGTCGATGACGCCATCGTGGTGGTGGAGGGCGCGGCGCACAACATCGAACAGGGCATGTCCGGCCATGACGCCGCGATCAAGGCCATGGATGCACTGTTCGGGCCGATCATCGGCATCACGCTGGTGCTGATCTCCGTGTTCCTGCCGTCCGCATTCCTGCCGGGATTGACGGGACGGATGTATGCGCAGTTCGCGCTGGTGATTGCCGCTACCGCGTTGCTATCGGCGATCAATGCGGCGACGCTGAAGCCGACCCAATGCGCCCTGTGGCTGCGCCGTCCGGTGCCGCCGGAGAACCGCAACTGGTTCTACCGCGGCTTCAACGCTGTGTACGACCGGGTGGAGCGTGGCTATGCGCGGCTGATCGGCCGTCTGGTTGCGCACAGCAATGTCTCCGTCGTCGTGGCGCTGATCCTGATCGGCATCGGCGGCTACGGCCTGTCGCGGGTGCCGACCGGCTTCATCCCGATCGAGGACCAGGGCTATCTGCTGGCGGCCGTGCAATTGCCCGATGGCGCCTCGCTGGAGCGCACCCAGAAGGTCATGGACCAGGTCCAGGAAATCGCCAGCAAACAGCCCGGCGTCGACCAGATCATGACCATTGCCGGCATCTCCGCGCTCGACAACTCGTCGAGCCTCGCCAATGCCGGCGTTGCCTACATCGTGCTGAAGGAATGGAGCGCGCGCGGCGAGGGGCAGGATCTGCGTTCGCTGTATGTCGGCCTTAACGACAAATTGTCGGCGATCGCCGAAGCGCGCATCCTTGTGATCCCGCCGCCGCCGATCCAGGGTATCGGCAACGCCGCTGGCTTTGCCATGCAGGTCGAGCTGCGCGACGGCACATCCGATTTCGCCAAGCTGCAAGCGGTCACCGGCGCGATCATATCGAGCGCGGAAACGCAAAGCGCGCTGCAGCGGATCTCAACCTCGTTCCGCTCGATGGTGCCGCAGTACGATGTCGAGATCGACCGGATCAAGACCCAGATCCTGCACGTTACCACCGACCAGATCTTCTCCACGCTGTCGTCCTATATGGGCGCCTCGTACGTCAACCAGTTCAACAAGTTCGGCCGCACCTTCCAGGTCTATACCCAGGCGGACTCGCAATTCCGCGTCACCACGCGCGACATCGAGAACCTGATGGTGCGCAACTCGAACGGCGACATGATCCCGATCGGGACGGTGGCGAAGATCACGCCTGCGGTCGGCCCGTCGCTGATCAGCCTCTACAATCTCTATCCCTCCTCGACCATCATCGGCCTGCCCGCGACCGGCTACAGCTCCGGCCAGTCGATGAAGCTGATGGAGGAGATCGCCGACAAGACGCTGCCGCGCGGTACCGGCTTTGAATGGACCGCGATGTCCTACCAGGAGAAGGTGGTCGGCGGTCAGATCTATCTCGCGTTCGCGCTGGCGCTGCTGCTGGTCTATTTCGTGCTCGCCGGCCAGTATGAGAGCTGGTACGCGCCGATCTCGGTGATATTGGCGGTGCCGCTGTCGCTGCTTGGCCCGATGGCGGTGCTGACGGGTCTGCGCATCGAGAACAACCTCTATACCCAGATCGGAATCATTCTCCTGATCGCGCTGTCGGCCAAGAACGCCATTCTCATCGTGGAAGTGGCGCTGGAGCTGCATGTGCGCGACGGCAAGCCGCTGCTGGAGTCAGCGGTCAACGCGGCCCGCGCGCGATTCCGGCCGATCCTGATGACGTCGTTCGCCTTCATCCTCGGCGTGGTGCCGCTGGTGTTGGCCACCGGCGCCGGCGCCAATGCGCGCAAGTCGATCGGCATCACCGTGTTCTCCGGCATGATCGCCTCGACCTGCCTTGCCGTGCTGTTCGTGCCGACCTTCTTTGTCGTGATCCAGCGCTTCGAGAACTGGCTCGCCGCGCGCAAGGGCCAGAAGGTCGGCGTGCAGAAGCTGCCGGACGCGCCTGCAGCGGGGCACTAGTTGCTCGTCATGGCCGGGACAAGCCCGGCCA
>Ga0187815_10000269_pt1 | contig 26147 bp, 25 predicted proteins | sample NC_S_5_FD_132962 | JGI IMG/M metagenome (GOLD analysis project Ga0187815, IMG submission 132962) | Wetland sediment microbial communities from Neuse River Estuary, North Carolina, USA - ASW-S_5 | ecosystem: Environmental > Aquatic > Freshwater > Wetlands > Sediment | place: USA: North Carolina...
CAAGGCGTCCACACAATTCACCTGTGCACACTGTCAAAGATCAAACCACCGCGGAACTTTCCGCCAGAGGACATTTCGTCCCGGTGAGCCGCCCATTCTACATCGTCTTTCCGGTCCGTCAACACCTTCGTTGAGGAATTCTCAGCGAGGATTGTGTCGCACCGTGCCGATGCAGCAGCGGGGCGCGAATAGTAGGCAGGCACCTCGATATTGGCAAGCACTTTCTTCGACGAGTTTTCACTCTTTCGCGCAAGTCGTTGATCCTCCGTGAAACAGAGCCTCGCGGCGGCGCGAGGCGGTCAGCCGCCAACCAATCGAACCCGGGCGAAGTTGCGTTTGCCGACCTGCAGCACGCCTTCGAATCCTGCCGTGAATACGCGCTGCGCGTCCTCCGCCACCTCGGCATCAATGCGTACCGCGCGCTCCTTGAGCTTGCGGTTTGCCTCGGAATTGCTGGCGGTAAGCCCCGCCGCGGTGAGCAGCGCAGGCAGGCGCAGGCCCTCGGCGGGTGCCGCGATCTCACTGAGCGGCAACAGCGAGGTGTCTCCTTCACCGCGCACCACCGCATGCCAGCCGGCGATCGCCTGCTCGGCGGCCGCCGCGTCGTGGAAGCGCGCAGCCAACTCGCGCGCCAGGCGCAGCTTGGCGTCGCGCGGGTTCAGCACCCCGCTTTCCACCTCGCGCCGCATCCTCGCCAGCTCGTCCAGCGAGACGTCGAAGCTGAGCAGTTCGAACCAGCGCCACATCAGCGCGTCGTCGATCTTCATGGTCTTGGTGACGATGTCGATCGCCGGCTCGTCGATGCCGATGTAGTTGCCCAGCGACTTGGACATCTTGTTGACGCCGTCAAGGCCTTCCAGCAGCGGCATCGTCAGCACGATTTGCGGCGACTGGCCGAAGTGCTCCTGCAGGCCCCGCCCCATCAAGAGATTGAACTTCTGGTCGGTGCCGCCGAGTTCGACATCGGCCTTCAGCGCCACCGAGTCGTAGCCCTGCACCAGCGGATAGAGGAATTCGTGGATCGCAATCGGCTGCTGTGCGGCATAGCGCTTGGCGAAGTCGTCGCGTTCGAGCATGCGCGCCACGGTGTGCTGGGCGGCCAGCTTGATCATGTCGGCCGCGCCCATCTTGCCGAACCACTCGGAATTGAAACGCACCTCGGTCCGCTCGCGATCGAGCACCTTGTAGACCTGCGCGGCGTAGGTCTCGGCGTTCTTCAGCACGTCCTCGCGCGTGAGCGGCTTGCGGGTGGCGTTCTTGCCGGTGGGGTCGCCGATCATGCCGGTGAAGTCGCCGATCAGGAAGATCACCTGATGCCCCAAGTCCTGGAACTGGCGCATCTTGTTGAGCAGCACCGTGTGCCCGAGGTGCAGGTCTGGCGCGGTGGGATCGAAGCCGGCCTTGATGCGCAGCGGGCGGCCGCTCTTCAACCGTTCCAGCAGATCCTCGCGCTTGATGATTTCGTCGGCGCCACGCGCGATCGCGGCCAGTGCCTGCTCGGGTTCGTTCATGCGTTCCTCGGGTTTGTGGTTGCCATGACAGCCATTTGGGCGATGGCAATCACGTTTCAACGTTAATTGTGCGTTAACCGAAAACCCAGCGCAAACCCTTGATGGGAAAGGCATTGACGCACTTGTCACACGACGACTATGGTACGCGGGTTTGTTACTTTGTACGACGAGGCTCGCGCAGCATGGGTGAGGAAATCCGGGGGGGGCGCCACGCACGCAAGCAGGCCATCTGCCGCAAGGCGCAGCGCCGGCATGTCAGCTTCTACCAGCGCTGCGCGCACTGGTCGTTCGACCGTTCGGAATCCACTACGCCCATCCACTGGCACCGCGAACGCTGGGTACTGGCCGGTACCGCGTTGATGGTGACCCTGCTTTCCGGTTTCATCATGCCGGCTTGGGCAACCGCGATGAAACCCGCGTCGACGGTCGAGGCGCACACCCTGCTGCCGCTGGCCCTGCCGAAGCTGCCTGCAGTCAACCCGACGGTTTCCACCGTGGACGACTGGCAGGTGGTGCGGGTGCAACCCGGCCAGACCTTGTCCGACATCTTCGGCGGCCGCGGGCTCAGCCTGACCGATCTGCAGAAGGTGATGGACGCTGCCGGCGACGCGAAATCCGCCCTGCACAACATCCATCCCGGCGAGGAATTCGACTTCCTGCTCGGCCCCGGCGGCAGCCTGCGCGGCATCCGCTTCGACAAGGACCAGGCCAACCGTGCGATCGTGCGCCTCGACGGCCCGCAACCCACGTTGACCCTGCAGCCGCGCGACATGGACGTGCGCGAGGAAGTGGCGCACGGCGTGATCCGCAGCAGCCTGTACGCCGCCGGCGACCAGGCCGGCCTGAGCGCGGCGATGGTGGGCAAGCTCGCCGACCTGTTCAAGTACGACATCGACTTCGTGCAGGACCTGCGCGAGGGCGACAGCTTCACCGTAATCTACGATGACATCTACCGCGACGGCGCGCGCTACGGCGAAGGCGACATCGTGGCCGCCGAGTTCGTGAACCAGGGCAAGCGCTATACCGCCTACCGTTTCAGGAAGGCCAACGGCAACTATGGCTGGTTCAGCGAGGACGGACGGCCGCTGCAGAAGTCCTTTCTGCGCATCCCAGTCGATTTCACCCGGATCTCATCGCCGTTCAGCGTGGCGCGCATGCACCCGATCCTCGGCCGCATGCGCGCGCACAAGGGCGTGGACTACGCCGCGCCGATGGGTACGCCGATCCATGCTGCCGGCGACGGCGTGATCAAGTACCACGGCTGGGAGAACGGGTACGGCAACTTCGTGCTGATCCAGCACAACAAGGACATCAGCACCGCCTACGGCCACATGTCGCGCTTCGCGCCCGGCCTGCACGTGGGCTCGCGCGTGAAGCAAGGCCAGGTTATCGGCTACGTGGGCATGACCGGCCTCGCCACTGGTCCGCACCTGCATTACGAATTCCGCGTGGACGGCGTGCAGCGCAATCCGCAGACAGTGACCCTGCCCAAGCCCGAGCCCCTGCCCGCGGCCCAGATGGCGAAGTTCAAGGCCACGGTGGTGAAGCCGGAGCTGGCGCGCCTGGAGCAGATCGACCAGCGCATCAAGCTGGCCCGCGCCAACACGCCGAATACCGACAACTGAGCGCCGCAACCGCGTGAGTGATGCCGCATCGCTTTACCTCGGCCTGATCTCCGGCACCAGCGCCGACGGCATCGACGCCGCACTGGTCTCGTTCGAGCAGGAGCGCCCGCAGCTGCGGGCCGTGCACACGCATCCGTGGCCGGACCCGTTGCGTGCGCAGATCCTCGCGGTGGCGCAGGGCGAGACCACGCTGGATCTCGATGCATTCGGACGGCTGGACGTTGCGCTGGGCCATGGCTTCGCGGACGCCGCGCTGGCGCTGCTCGACGCCAGCGGCACACCGGCCGGCGCGGTGCGCGCGATCGGCTCGCATGGCCAGACCGTGCGTCACCGCCCCACCGGCGCACACCCGTTCACCCTGCAGCTGGGCGACCCGGCCACGATCGCCGAGCGCTGCGGCATCACCGTGGTGGCGGACTTCCGCCGCGCCGACGTGGCCGCCGGCGGCCAGGGCGCGCCCTTGCTGCCGGCCGTGCATGCGACGCTGCTCGCGCAGCCCGGCCAGACCCGCGTGGTGCTCAACCTCGGAGGCATCGCGAACATCACCGTGCTGGGCGCCGACGGCGGCGTGACCGGCTTCGATACCGGGCCCGCGAACGGCCTGCTGGATGCCTGGTGCCTCCGCCAGCATGGCGAACCGTTCGATCGCAATGGCGCATTCGCGGCCAGCGGCAAGGTCGACGGTACACTGCTCGATGCGCTGCTCGCCGATCCCTATTTCGCACTGCCGCCACCCAAGAGCACCGGCCGCGAACACTTCCACCTCGACTGGCTGGCCGTGCAGCCTCGGGTGGCCACGCTGGCGCCCGCCGACGTGCAGGCTACCCTGCTGGAACTCACCGTGCGCAGCGTGGCCGCCGCGATCGCGCGCCATGCGCCGGATGCAGCCGACGTACTGGCCTGCGGCGGCGGCGTGCACAACGGCGCGCTGATGCGCCGGCTCGCCGAACGACTGGCCCCGTGCCCGCTGGCGAGCACGGCAGATTTCGGCGTCGATCCGGATTTCCTCGAGGCCACCGCCTTCGCGTGGCTGGCCAGGCAGCGCCTGCTGGACCGGCCAGGCAACCTGCCCACGGTCACCGGTGCGTGCGGATTGCGCCAGCTGGGCGCGATCCATCCCGCGCCACGCTGAAGCACCTACTCGAACCGGCCGGCCTCGCGCGAGGTCGGCAGCAGCGAATCGCTGCGCGCGGACGACAGCGCCTGCACGGTTTCATGGAACACCGCCTGCTCGACCGGGTTCCACGGGCCGACCAGCCCGGCGAGTTCGTCGGCTTCGACCAGGGTCTCGGCCTGCTGACCGCTTTCGGCGGCACCGAGGCCACGCCGCAGCGCATGCAGCAGCACCTCGTTGACACTCCACTGGTGGTTCTTGGCGAACGCCTGGATGCGTTCGGCCAGCAGATGATCGACATGGCGTATCACGAGATCGGGCATTCGTCGGCTCCTTGCGCGCGGCGCACCCCTGCACAGCCGATGATGCCAGCGCTGCGATGCCCCGCAAGCGGCGCGCCGCCGTTCCGTGGCCTGCGCCGCAGCCGCAACGTGAACCCGTACTCAGTGCGGTCGCGCCAGCTCGGCGCGATGGATCGCCCGACGCAGTCCGACGACCAGCAGCAGGCCGGGCGACGCCGAGAGCGCGGTGATCGCGAAGAAGTTCGACCACCCCACCTGCGGCACCAGCCATGCCGCCAGCGGCCCCAGGAACACGCGTCCCACCGCCGACAGCGAGGACAGCAGCGCGTACTGGGTGGCCGAGTAGCGCACGTTGCACAGTGCGGTCACCAGCACCACGAAGGCGGTGCTGCCGAGGCCGCTGAAAAAGTTCTCCGCGCCCACCACGGCCGCAAGAGCCAGCAGGTCCGGGCCACTGTGCACCAACCAGATGTAGCCGAGGTTCACCAGCGCCTGCAGGACGCCCAGCAACAGCAGCGCGGGAAACAGCCGCATCCGCGTCACCACCCAACCGCCGGCCAGCGCACCGCACAGGCCGGCGGCGAGGCCGAAGGTCTTGTTGATAGCGCCCAGCTGGGTCAGCGTGAACTGTGGCACGCGCAGCAGGAAGGTGGTGGACAGCGAGAGCGCGAACGCATCGCACAGTTTGTACAGCACCATCAGCGCCAGCCAGGCCAGCGCCAGCATGCCGTAGCGCTGGAAGAAATCCATGAACGGCTGCACCACCGCCTCTGCGAAACTGCGCGTGGGCTGTTCGTCCGGCGCGTCCGGCGAGGTCACGGTCACCAGGATCGCCGCCAACATCAGCGCACCCATCAGCCGGTACACCCAGGCCCAGCCCACGTGGTCGGCGAGGATCAGCGACAGCGCGCCGGAAACCAGCATCGCCGCGCGATAGCCACCCTGCATGAAGGCCGTGCCCCAGCCGCGCTCCTCGGGGCGCAGCAGATCGGTGCGATGGGCGTCGTAGGCGATGTCCTGGGTGGCCGAGGCGAACGCCAGCAGCACGCCGAGGAAGGCCAGCGTGGCGGCCGCGCCTTGCGGCGTGTAGAAACTCATGCCGATCAGGGCGGCCCCGCACAGCAGCTGCATCAGCAGGATCCAGCCCCGACGACGCCCCAGGAACGGCAGTGGCAGCCGGTCCAGCAACGGCGCCCACAGGAACTTGAACACGTAGGCTTGGCCGATCAGCGTAATCCAGCCGATATCCCGCAGACTCATGCCAGCGGTGGTGAACCAGGCCTGCAGCGTCGGGCCGGACAGCGCCAGCGGCAGGCCGGAAGCGAAACCCAAAAGGCCGATGCTGAGGATGCGCCAACGGCGTCCGGGTGCGACGGCGACGTCCTCAGTCCGCATAGTCGACGGTGTACGGCGCATGGTCGGAGAAGCGCTCGTCACGGTAGATCGCGCAACGTTTCAGGCGTTTCCCCAGCGCCGGCGTGATGAGCTGGTAGTCGATGCGCCAGCCCACGTCGTTCTCGCGGGCGCGGCCACGGTTCGACCACCAGGTGTAGTCCTCGCCCTCGGGGTGCAGGGTGCGGTAGCTGTCCACCCAGCCGCGCTCGACCAGGCCATTGAGCCAGGCGCGCTCCTCCGGCAGGCAGCCGGAGTTCTTCTGGTTGGATTTCCAGTTCTTGATGTCCTTGGCGCTGCGCACGATGTTCCAGTCGCCGCACAGCACGTAGTCGCGGCCGCTCTTCAGCCACTCGTCGAGGATGGTCGAGAGCCAGTCCATCGCCTTGAACTTGAACTGCTGGCGCTCCTCGCCGGAGGTGCCCGATGGCACATAGAGCGACACCACGCTCAGCTTGCCGAAGCGCGCCTCGACGTAGCGACCCTCGTTGTCGAATTCGTCCCAGCCCAGCGCGGTGCGCACTTCGTCCGGCTCGCGTTTCGCATAGATCGCCACGCCCGAATAGCCTTTCTTGCTGCTGGCGTCGCGATAGAAGCAGTGATGGCCGTCGGGGCGGAACATCGGGTCGGCCAGCTGGTCCTCCTGCGCCTTGGTTTCCTGCAGGCAGACCATGTCCGCCTTTTGCTGGCGCAGCCACTCGAACACGCCCTTGTTTGCGGCAGAGCGGATGCCGTTGGCGTTCAGGCTGATGATGCGCATGCGCGGCTCCAAGTGTGAGGCGGCATCATAGCAACCATGCCTGCTCCGCCTGCCATCCGCGTCCGCCCGGTCACGCCCGCCATCCGCGAGGCCGTGCTGCGCCTGCGCGTACGGCCGGAGCAGGACGGTTTCGTGAGCCCGCCCGCGCGCACCCTGCCCGATGCCGAGCAGTGCCCAGCCAGTGAACCGATGGCCATCCTGCTCGACGGCATGCCGATCGGCTACTACCGCATCGAAGGCAGCGCACGCAGCCTCAGCGGCCGCGACGAGGATGCGGACGCACTGGGCCTGCGCTCGTTCCAGCTCGATGCCACGTGGCAGGGACGCGGGCTCGGCGCGATCACCATGGAGGCATTGCTGGACGACCTGGCGCAGCGCCACCCGCGGGCGCGCCGCATCGTACTCACGGTGAACTGCGACAACACCGCCGCGCTGACGTTGTACCTGCGCGCAGGCTTCGTGGACGGCGGCACGCTGTACCATGGCGGACGCTCCGAACCACAACACCTGCTGTGGCGCACCCTGCCCTGACGAGACCCTCCATGCACGACTACCAGCGCGACTTCATCGAGCTCACCCTGCAGCGCGAGGTGTTGCGTTTCGGCGAATTCACGCTGAAGTCCGGGCGACAAAGCCCGTACTTCTTCAACATGGGGCGGATCGATTCCGGTGCCGCGCTGGCCCGGCTGGGCCGCGCCTACGCCGCCGCGGTGACGAACGAGGGAATCGCGGTGGACATGCTGTTCGGCCCTGCCTACAAGGGCATCGCGCTGGCCGCAGCCACCGCGATCGCGCTGGCCGATCAGCATGGCCGCGACCTGCCCTGGGCCTACAACCGCAAGGAAGCCAAGGACCACGGCGAAGGCGGCCTGCTGGTGGGTGCGCCGCTCAAGGGTCGCGTGCTGATCGTGGATGACGTGATGACCGCCGGCACCGCCGTGCGCGAGTCGCTGGCGCTGATCCGCGCACACGGTGCCGAGCCGGCCGGCGTACTGATCGCGCTGGACCGGCAGGAGCGCGGCCAGGGCGAACTCTCCGCCGCGCAGGAGGTGGCGCGCGACTACGGCATCCCGGTGATCGCGATCACCAGCCTCGCCGACGTGCTGGCCTGGGCAGGCGAGCGCCCGGAGCTGGCCGCCGAGCACGCGCGCCTGCTGGCCTACCGCGAACGCTACGGCGTGAATGGCTGAACCCGGTCACGGCCTGGGAGCACGGATCGCCCGCCGCGGCGTGTACTCCAGCAGTCGCGTCTATACTCTCGGCGAGGGGGTACTCATGCACAAGTCACTGTCCATCCTGACCATCGCCGCACTGCTCGCCAGCACCATGGTCTGTGCCCAGCAGCAGGCGCATGGCAACGGCATGCGCTACAAGTGGGTGGATGGCAGGGGACTGCCGCACTTCAGCGACAGTTTGAGCCAGGACGCGATAAAGTACGGCTACGACGTGGTCAACGACCAGGGCTTGGTGGTGCAGCACGTGCAGCGCCAGCTCAGCCCGGAGGAGCGCGCTGCCGCGCAGAAGCTGGCCTTGCAACAGGCCGCTGCGCAGCGGGCGGCCCAGGACCGTGCCCGCGCCGACGAGCAGATGCTGTCCGCCTACCCCGACGAGGCCGCGTACAAGGATGCCCTGCAACAGGCGCTGGCGAACCAGGACCAGCAAGTCCACACCAGCAAGCTCAACCTGCGCAGCCAGGAACAGGCCCTGACCGAACTGCTGGGCCGCGCTGCCGAGTTCGAGCACAACAAGCAGCCGCTGCCGAAGTTCCTGCAGGACGGCATCGCCAAGCAGCGCAGCGTGGTGAGCGAACTGCAGGCGCTGTTGCAGCGCCAGCAGGCGCAACGCGCACAGGCCGCGCAGGAGCAGGCACGACAGCTCGCTCACTATCGCGCCCTGCGCGCCGCGCAGGACAACCAGCCCTGAATCTCCCTGCACTCCCGTCGATTTCGGCATAGCCGCTGCACGGAGGCATGCCTGACGCCACCAGGCGCGGGCGCGCCCGGTGGCGGAATCAGAACGGCAACTTCAGTCCCGGATCGACCGCCAGCAGCTGCTCACGGAACACCTGCTGGATCCGCTGGAGCGCCGGCGGATCGTCCGCATCGAAGCGCAGCACCAGCACCGGCGTGGTGTTCGACGCACGCACCAGGCCCCAGCCGTCCGGCCAGTCGGCGCGCACGCCGTCGATGGTGACCAGGGTGGCGTCGCCGAAATTCGCCCTGGCGCGGAAGCGCTCCATGAAGCGGTAGTGCTCTCCCTCGGCCAGTTCGATCTTCAGCTCCGGCGTGGAGACGCCTTTGGGCAAGGTGGCGAAGATCTCCTCCGGCGTGCGCTCTTCCAGGTCGCCGGCGAGGATCTCCATCAGCCGCGCGCCGGCATAGATACCGTCGTCGAAGCCGTACCAGCGCTCCTTGAAGAAGAAGTGGCCGCTCATCTCCCCGGCCAGTTCCGCGCCGGTCTCGCGCATCTTGCCCTTGATCAGCGAGTGGCCGGTGCGCCACATCAGCGGGCTGCCGCCGGCTTCGAGGATCTGGCCCTTGAGGTGCCCGGTGCACTTCACGTCGTAGATGATGGTGGCGCCCGGCTGGCGCGCCAGCACGTCGCGCGCGAACAACATGAGCAGCCGATCCGGGAAGATGATCTCGCCCGTCCTGGTCACCACGCCGAGGCGGTCGCCATCGCCGTCGAACGCCACGCCGAGGTCGGCTCCGGTCTGCTTCACCGCGAGTATCAAGTCCTCGAGGTTGTGCGGATCGGAGGGATCGGGATGATGGTTCGGGAACGTGCCGTCCACCTCGCAGTACAGGGGCACCACCTCGCAGCCGATGCCGGAGAGCAACTGCGGCGCGACTGCACCGGGAATGCCGTTGCCGCAGTCCACCACCACCTTGAGCCGGCGCTCGGCCTGGACGTCGGAAACGATGCGCTCCAGGTAGTCCGGCAGCACCTCGACCTGGCGCAGGCTGCCTTCGCCGCCGTGCTCCAGCGCGTTCTCGGCGATGCGCCGGTAGAGATCCTGGATGGCGCCCTCGGACAGCGTCTGGCCGCCGATCACGATCTTGAAGCCGTTGTAGTCGGGCGGATTGTGACTGCCGGTGACCGCCACGCCACAGCCGGTGTTGTAGTGCCAGGTGGCGAAGTACACCACCGGCGTGGGCACCGCGCCAAGGTCGATCACGTCGATGCCGGCCGCACGCAGCCCCTCCGCCAGGGCGCCGGCCAGCTCCGGGCCGGACAGGCGGCCGTCGCGGCCCACCACGATCTCGGTGAGGGCTTGCTCACGCATCAGCGTGCCTATGGACTGGCCGAGCAGGTGCGCCACGTTGGCGTCCAGCGTCTTGCCCACCACGCCGCGGATGTCGTAGGCGCGGAAGATCGACGGGTCGAGGGCGATCTTCGCCGCAGGCCTCGCCGCGGGTGCAGGCGCAGGCGCGGCGGCGAGCTTGGCGAGCACCGGCGTGGGCGGGGCGGACTGACGGGCGGCTTCCTGGGACAACTTGAACTCCTCGATGTCGATGTCTCGCTCGGCAACCGGCAGCTCGCGCCGCCGCAGTCGCCACCACAGCAGGTACAGCCCCGCGCCGATGCCGGTCAGCGCCAGCAGCGCGGTCAGCGGCCACGAGCGCGGCAGCACGATGAAGGCCATCGGCAGGGCCGCGGCCACGCTGAACGTGCTGCCCGGCACCATCTTCACGACCGGTTCCACGTCGGCGCCGGCACTGCCGTGCGAAAGGATGCGCATGTCGGCGCTGGCGTCGCCCTGGCGCAGGTCCAGCCGGCCGCCCGCGGGCGAAACCGCCTCGAAAGCCTGCCGCACCGGTTCGAACGGCAACTCGACCCATAGCCAGGCCTGCGCCTGCTGCGACGGGCCCAGGGGCAGCACCAGGCTCAGCCGGCGATCGCCCACGCCCCGCGACACGCTCTGCACCGGCGGCAGGCCGTCGGCGGTCTGCGCGGCCATCAGCTGTGCCGCCTTGGCGTAGCCGAATTCGCGGAAATTCGCGTGCACCACCTCGTCGAGGCTGCCGCTGTACACATCCAGTTGGCGCGCCTGCGGCAACTTCGTGTGCAGCGCCGCCACCAGGGCGGCGCGATCTCCCTGCAGCAGCGACGGATCCAGCGCGGCCACCGCCTTCTCCACCTGGGCGCGCTGCGCGGCGACTGCCTGTGTCAGCTGCTGTACGGCCGCGTCGCGTGCCTGCTGCACGCGCGCCGCCGCGCTGCCCTCGTCCGCGATCAGCCAGGTCTGCCAGGCACAGAATGCACCGAGCAGCAGCAGCAAGGTGCCCAAGGCCAGCGGCCACAGCCGCCGCCAGTCCGGCTGCGCCCGCCGGCGCGCTCCATTTGCCTCACTCATCGCCATGCCCTGTCCCCGCAGGTATCCGCCACGCCCGGGCCGCTCCCCAGGCAACCGGAATCACTTGATGCCCGTCGAACCGAAACCGCCAGCCCCGCGCGTGCTGGGCGCGAAATCCTCCACGATGCGCAGCCGCGCCTGCGCCACCGGCACCAGCAGCAGCTGGGCGATGCGGTCGCCCACGCCGATGGTGACCGGCTGGCGACCGCGGTTCCAGCAGGAAATCATCAGCGCGCCCTGGTAGTCGGCGTCGATCACGCCTACCAGGTTGCCCATCACCAGGCCCTGCTTGTGGCCCAGTCCGGAGCGCGGAACGATCAGTGCGCACCAGCCCGGGTCGCCGATGTGGATGGCGATGCCGCTGGGCACCAGCGCGCTGTCGCCGGGTGCCAAGGTGAGCGGCGCGTCGAGCGCGGCGCGCAGGTCCATGCCGGCACTGCCGGCAGTGGCCGGCTCGGGCAGCGGAATCGAATCGCCCAGGCGCGGGTCGAGGATCCTCAGTTCGACGTCCAGCATCGCCGCGCTCATCCGCGCTCCGCGCGATAGCGCTCGGCCACGCAGGCGACCAGCCGGCGCGCCAGCTCGGCCTTGCTGGCGCGCGCTAGGGCCAGCATGCCACCGGCCCAATACACGTCCAGCGCGTTGTCGGCGGTCTCGAAACCCAACCCCTCGCCGACGCGGTTCGCGGCGATCATGTCCAGGCCCTTGCGCTGCAGCTTGTCCTGCGCATAGTGCGCCACGTCATGCGTTTCCGCGGCGAAGCCGACCAGGAAAGGATGTGCGGGGCGTGCCGCGAGGCTGCCTAGGATGTCGGGGTTCTCGGCCAACTGGAGCACCAGATCGGCGCCGGCTTGCTTCTTGAGCTTGCGATCGGCCACCTTGGCTGGCCGATAATCGCCCACCGCGGCAGCGCCGATGTAGATCTGCGCCTGCGCCGAGGCGTCGAGCACGGCCGCCTGCATCTGCGCTGCGCTGCGGACGTCGATCCGACGCGCCACTCCGGGCGGCGTGGGCAGGCCCACCGGGCCGGCCACCAGGGTTACCCGGGCGGCCGCCTCGGCCGCGGCCTGCGCCACCGCGAAGCCCATCTTGCCGGAGCTGCGGTTGCCGATGAAGCGCACCGGATCGATGTCCTCGAACGTCGGACCGGCGCTGACCACCACCTCCAATCCGGCCAGCACGCCGCTGCCGAACGAGGCCGCCAGCGCATCGCGCAACTCGTGCGGCTCCAGCATGCGACCGGAACCCACGTCGCCGCAGGCCTGGTCGCCCTCCGCCGGGCCGAGCACGCGCACGCCGCGCTGGCGCAGCTGGGCCAGGTTCGCCTGCACCGCCGGGTGCTCCCACATCTGCTGGTTCATCGCCGGCGCCAGATGGAGCGGTGCGGCGCTGGCGAGGCACAGCGTGGTGAGCAGGTCGTCGGCGTGGCCATGCGCGAGCTTGGCGATGATGTCCGCGCTGGCCGGCGCGATGAGGATGCGCTCGGCCCAGCGCGCCAGCTCGATGTGCCCCATCGCCGCCTCGGCGCTTTCATCCCACAGCGAAGTGCGCACCGGCTGGCCGGACAGCGCCTGGAAGGTGGCAGCACCCACGAAATGCCCGGCGCCCGCCGTCATCACCACGCGCACCTCGGCACCTTGCTCGCGCAGCCGGCGAACCAGTTCGCAGCACTTGTAGGCGGCGATGCCGCCGGACACTCCGAGCAGGATGCGGCGTTGGGCAAGACTCATGTAGGCAGGGCCTGACGTGCGGGCAGACGGTTAGCTTACCGGAATCATGCTGCACAACTGCTGCCCGCATCGCATCCCCGCCGGCACGCTGTAGGGCATGAGCATCCGCGACTGGCCCGAAGGCGAACGTCCCCGCGAGAAGCTGCTGGCACGCGGCAGCGGCGCACTGTCCGACGCCGAACTGCTGGCCGTGCTGCTGGGCAGCGGCGTACGGGGCAAGGACGCGATCGCGCTGGGCCGCGAGCTGCTGGCCGGCGCGGGCAGCCTCGGCGCCCTGCTTGGCCGCCCCGACCACTCGGTGCGAGCAGCGGGCCTCGGTCCGGCCAAGCGCGCGCGCATCGTCGCCACACTGGAACTGGCCCGGCGCAGCCTCGCCGAGCAGTTGCGCGAGCAGCCCACCCTGGGCAATCCGCGCGACAGCGGCGACTTCCTCCGTGCCCGGTTGCGCCACCTGCCCTACGAGGTGTTCGGCTGCCTGTACCTGGACAATCGCCATCGCGTACTGGCCTTCGAGGAGCTTTTCCGCGGCACCGTGGACGGCGCCAGTATCCATCCGCGCGAGGTGGTGCGCGCCTGTCTGCAGCACAATGCCTGCGCGGTGATCTTCGCCCACAACCACCCCAGCGGCGTGGCCGAACCCAGCGCGGCCGACCGCGCCATCACCCGCGAACTGCGCAGGGCCCTGCAACTGGTCGGGGTGCGCGTGCTTGACCATCTGGTGATCGGCCAGGGCGAGCCGGTGTCGATGGCCGCGCGTGGCCTGATCTGAACGGGATATTTTGGCGACCGCCGTTGATCGGCTGCACCAAACGGGTGACCATCCCCGACTGCGCCCTTCAGGCAAAAAACGGCGCAGGGATGAGCCGCGCCGTGGTTGCCGATTCGGGGAGCGGAGAGAGCGGCGTCTCCGTGTGCCAAGGATGGAGGGGAGTCGTCACCGGCACGCAGCCAGTGTGGCGGTGCCGCATGACAAGGCGATGACGATCCGGCACTGCAGCGATGACTGCCAAATGGCCGTTACTTATGCACAAAGGCTCGACATGGGCACTTGCGGCCATCAGCGCAGCCATGACTTCAAGCATGCCTTGCAAATAATTGATCCATAAACATTCTTTTCATGGGGCTTGCGGTGGCCGTGCAGGTGGCGATTCGCCAGCCATGGCAGGTGCCGCTTTCCCCACAGACTTATCCACAAGCAGCGCATCGCGCCGCAACATGCCGGCCACCGCACCCGTGCGCGGCGGCCGTCCAATCCGGCGGGTCTGCTAGGATTATCGGTTCCATCCCGGAACCGTCGCGCCCGTGAAAGCCCAGCTGCACGAACTGGTCCTCGAGGCCATCCACGTACTGCAAAACCAGTCCACCCTGCCCGCCGACCTGGCGGTGCCCAGTTTCGTGATCGAGCGCACGCGCAGCCGCGAGCATGGCGATTTCGCCTGCAACGCGGCGATGCTGCTGGCGAAACCCGCGCGGGCCAAGCCGCGTGACTTGGCCGAGAAGCTGGTGGCCGCGCTGCCGGCGGACTCCTTGGTCGCCAAGGTGGAGATCGCCGGGCCCGGCTTCATCAACTTCTTCCTCGCCGCCGATGCCAGCCAGGCGCAGGTACGCCGCATTCTCGAACAGGGCGCCGCCTATGGCCGCAACGCGCTGGGCGCGGGCCGCACCGTGGGCGTGGAGTTCGTCTCGGCCAACCCCACCGGCCCACTCCACGTGGGCCACGGCCGCGGCGCGGCAATCGGCGACTGCCTGAGCCGCCTGCTGGAAGCCAGCGGCTGGAACGTGAAGCGCGAGTTCTACTACAACGACGCCGGTGTGCAGATCGCCAATCTCGCCACTTCGGTGCAGGCGCGGGCGCGCGGCCTCGCCCCTGGCGACGCCGGCTGGCCGGAAGACGGCTACCGCGGCGACTACATCGCCGACGTGGCGAAGGCCTATCTGGCCGGCGACGCCGTCACCGTGGAAGGCCACACCGTCACCGGCGCGAAGGACGTCGAAGATCTGGCCGCGATCCGCGCGTTCGCCGTGGCTGCGCTGCGCCGCGAGCAGGACCTGGACCTCAAGGCCTTCGGCGTGGCTTTCGACGTGTACTTCCTGGAATCGTCGCTGTATGCCGACGGCAAGGTGGAGGAGACCGTGCGCGAGCTGGTCGCCCACGGCCACACCTACGAGGAAGGGGGCGCCCTCTGGCTGAAGACCACCGACTTCGGCGACGACAAGGACCGCGTGATGCGCAAGTCCGACGGCACCTACACCTATTTCGTGCCGGACGTGGCCTACCACCTGAGCAAGTGGCAACGCGGCTACGAGAAAGCGATCACCGAGCTGGGTTCCGACCACCACGGCTCGCTGGCGCGCGTGAAGGCCGGCCTGCAGGCGCTGGACTGCGGCATTCCAAAGGGCTATCCCGACTACGTGCTGCACCAGATGGTCACCGTGATGCGCGGCGGCGAGGAGGTGAAGATCTCCAAGCGCGCCGGCAGCTACGTCACTTTGCGCGACCTGATCGACGAGGTGGGTCGCGACGCCACGCGCTACTTCCTGATCTCGCGCAAGGGCGACTCGCAGCTGGTGTTCGACATCGACCTGGCCCGCTCGCAGACCAACGACAATCCGGTGTACTACATCCAGTACGCCCACGCCCGCGTCTGCTCGGTGCTGCGGCAGGCCGGCGAGAAAGGGTTCACGATTGATCAGGACAATGGGCTGGCGCAGCTCACGCGGCTGGACAACGAGCACGAGCAGGCCCTGCTCACCGAGCTGTCACGCTACCCCGAGGTGGTGGAGGCCGCGGCGACGAACCTGGAGCCGCACCTGCTCGCCGTCTGGCTGCGCGAACTGGCGAACGCGTTCCACACCTACTACAACTCGCACCAGTTCCTCGTTGACGACAAGGACCTGCGCGACGCCCGCCTCGCCCTGGTGGTGGCGACCCGGCAGGTGCTGCGCAACGGTCTCGACCTGCTGGGCCTCGGTGCCCCGGAGAGCATGTGATGGCAGCACGCAAAGGCAAGGGCCGCCAGGCGGTACGCAACAGCGGCGGCGGCATTCCCGGCTGGGTCTGGGCGCTGGTGGGCGTGCTGATCGGCGCAGTGGCGGTGGTTGTGCTGATGCGCCACTCGCTGATGCCAATGACGGCGAAAACCGGCCCACAGGCGAACCCGCAGGCCACCGCCGAGGCTCCCGGCGAGACCGGCGCGGTGGCACCGGGCAATGCCGAAAGCGCGCCTAAGAAGCCGCAGTTCGACTTCTACTCCGTGCTGTCGGAGAAGGAAGTGCGTATCCCGGATGCCGAAATCAGCGCACAGGCCAAGGCCGAGCAGAAGCAGCAGGCCGCCGCCAGCATGCCGACGAACGCCACGCCGGCGGCCACGCCAGTGGCGCCGCCGGCGCCGGGCAACGCGCCAGTAGCCACCCAGAACATCGAGGCCGCACCCGCCGCCGCCGTACCGAAACCGGCGGCGGGCAGCGGCTACCTGCTGCAGGTCGGCGCCTTCCCCAACCCCGCCGACGCGGAGACCATGAAGGCAAAGCTCGCCATGCAGGGCTTCGTGGCCAACGTGCAGCCCGTCAGCGTCAATGGCCAGACCTTCCACCGCGTACGGCTGGGGCCTTTCCCCACCGCCAGTGCACTGGAGGCGACCAAGCAGCGCCTCGCCAACGCCGGCATCAGCTCGATCGCGCTGAAAGAAGGCAAGTAATCCACCTCGCCGAGGCAGCACGCCCATGACCACCAAGACCGCCTGGATCACCGGCGCCACTGCCGGCTTCGGCGCCGCCACCGTGGAACGTTTCGTGGCCGGCGGCTGGCAGGTGATCGCCAGCGGCCGCCGCGTCGACCGATTGCAAGCACTGGTTGACAGGTGCGGCGCCGACAAGGTGCACGCCGCCGCCTTCGACATCCGTGACGAGGCTGCGCTGCAGGCAGCCGTCGCCGCGCTGCCGGCGGGCTTCGCCGGCATCGACCTGCTGGTAAACAACGCGGGCCTGGCGCTGGGCACCGCGCCGGCGCAGCAGGCCGATCTCGCGCAGTGGAAACAGATGATCGATACCAACGTCACCGCGCTGGCGACGATGACCCATGCCCTGCTGCCGCGCCTGATCGAAAACCGCGGTGCGATCGTCAACATCAGCTCGATCTCTGGCAGCTACCCCTATCGCGGCGGCAACGTCTACGGCGGCACCAAGGCCTTCGTCACCCAGTTCTCGCAGAACCTGCGCGTGGACCTGCACGGCACCGGCGTGCGCGTGACCTCGATCGAACCGGGCATGGCCGAGACCGAGTTCACCCTGGTGCGCACTGGCGGCAACCAGGCCGCCTCCGACCAGCTCTACGCCGGCGCCCATCCGATCACCGCGGGCGACATCGCCGACACGATCTGGTGGATCGCCAACCTGCCGCCGCACCTCGACGTCACGCGGCTGGAAATCATGCCGGTGAGCCAGTCGGCGGCCGGGCTGCAGATACACCGCGACTGAGGCGATCGCGCACGCCGCTCAGTCACTTCCGCCGGAACCGCCGTACTCCACGCCCAGCGCGCGATGGTGGGTCTTGCCCCAGTTCGCCAACGCGTTCAGCGCGGGCCGCAGGCTGCGGCCGAACCCGGTCAGCCGGTAGTCCTTGCGCTGTCCACGCGCATCGCGCGTGACGCGGCAAATCAATCCGTCCGCCTCCAGTTGCCGCAGCTGCTGGCTGAGCACCTTGTGCGCCACCTGCGGCATGGCGGTCTGGAAGTCGCTGAAGCGCCGGTGACGGGTCGACAGCAGCCACAGGATCATAGGCTTCCACTTGCCGTGGATCAGGCTCAGCGTCACGTCGACAGGACAGACGAAGGTCTTGCGTGGGGAATGGTTCATGCGACGGCCCAAGGCGAGGCGGGTAACTTTTCGGTGCGTATCTTTCCGCGCGGCGGCAGATGCAGAATCGGCAGGCCACCGCAACGCCTCCATGAGGACCGAGCATGATCGTCGAGTACATCCGCTACAAGATTCCGCCGGCAGAGGCGGCCCGATTCGAACAGGATTACGTCGACGCCGCGCGCAGCCTGGATGCCTCCGCGCACTGCCTCGGCTACGAGCTGGCCTGTTGTCTTGACGAGCCGGGCAGCTACATCCTGCGCATCGAATGGGATTCGGTGGAAGGCCACATGCAAGGCTTCCGCGGCAGCGCGGGGTTTCGCGCCTTCTTCGCTGCGATCAAGCCCTACGTGGAGATGATCGAGGAAATGCGCCACTACCGGACAACGAGGGTACAACGGACCAAGTCGCCATGAGCGATGACGGGATTCCCAGCCTATACGGATGGGCCGGTGGCCTGCCCGCGTTCGAACGCCTCACCGAAATCTTCTACCGGCGCATGCCGGACGATCCGCTGCTGGCGCCCCTGTTTGCGCACATGGACGCCCGCCACCCCCACTTCGTCGCGCTGTTCCTCGCCGAAGTGTTCGGCGGCCCTGCCCGATACAGCCAGCAACGCGGCGGCCACCACGCCATGCTGGCGAAGCACGTGGCAAGGCATCTCAACGAAGCGCAGCGCGCACGCTGGATGGCGCTGCTGCTGGAGTGCGCCGACGCCACCGGCCTGCCGGACGATCCGGAATTCCGTTCCGCCTTCGTCGGCTACGTGGAATGGGGCACCCGGCTGGCCGTACTGAACTCGCGGCTCGAACAGCTACCCGACGAACAGGCGGCCATGCCTGCCTGGGGTTGGGGCGAGACCGGCGGGCCCTATCGGGGCTGAAGCCGGGCAACCGGGGAGGGCCTCCCTCACTCCCGGTGCACGTCGTGGGTGGCGAACGGCTGTTCGGCCGGCGGTGCGGCGAACCATTGCGGATGCGCCAGGGTGTGCCGCATGTCGTCCAGGCCGCTGCGCCAGTGGCTCTTCATGCTGGACAGGCTGAACTCATAGTCCTTGAAGTGCCCCTCGTAGGGCTTGTCCCGGTAGATCAGGTGGATCAGGTTGGTGCGCGAGCCGTTGGCCGCCGCCTCTGCGCAGCGCCAAGCCGGCCCGTCGCGCCGGTCCGGCGGCACCAGCGCCATCAGTGCATGCAGCAGGCGCTGCTGTTCGCGGCTCTGGCGCATGTACTCGGTCACCAGCCGGGTGCGGCTGGAGTACTGGATATCCTTCACCCGCTCGGCCACGCCCGCCATGTCGCGCGGCAGCTCGCCATGCGCGCTCCACAGATCGACCTGCAGCACCAGCATGTCGCGGTGCGGCCGCTCGGTGAGCACCTGGTACAGCGGCGTGTTGGAAACCATGCCGCCGTCCCAGTAGAACTCGCCGTCGACCTCCACCGCGGGAAACCCCGGCGGCAAGGCGCCGGAGGCCATGAAGTGCTCGGGTCGCAGGCGTTCCCGGGTGGTGTCGAAATAGGTGAAGTTGCCGGTGCGCACGTTCACCGCACCCACCGACACGCGCATGCCGCGCGGGTCGTTGATGCGGTCGAAGTCCGCCAGCCGCTCCAATGTGGCGCGCAACGGTGCCGTGTCGTACCAGCTGGTGCTGGCGGGCCCGGCATGCGCCTGCAGCACCGGCGCCGGCAGGCGCGGACGGAAGAAACCCGACTGCCCCTCGACCAGCGTACGCCACGCCGCCAGCCCGCTGAGGCCGCTGCGCACCGCCATCGGCCAGGCCGTCTCGTCGAACCAGGGCGGCGTCGGCACGGACGGCCACAACGGCGACTGGCAGATCGTGCGCCAGAACGTGTGCAGGCGCTCCACCCGCCGCTCCGGCGGGTTGCCGGCGATGATCGCCGCGTTGAGCGCGCCGATCGAGATGCCGGCCACCCAGCTGGGCCACAGTCCGGCCCCGGCCATCGCCTCGACCACCCCGGCCTGGTATGCGCCCAGCGCACCGCCGCCCTGCAGCACCAGGGCCACGCTGCGGTAGTCGCGCGCCACCGCCTCGGCCAGTGGCTGCGCCTGCGTAGTGTCCACCATCGCCTTACTGCATGTACCAGCCGTGGCTGACCACGAAGCTCTGCCCGGTCAGCGCGGCGGACGGGAAAGTGGCCAGATAGAGCGCGGTCTGCGCGATGTCCTCGACGGTGGTGAACACGCCGTCCACGGTGTCCTTCAGCATCACGTTCTTGATCACGTCCGCTTCGCTGATGCCCAGTTCCTTGGCCTGCTCGGGAATCTGCTTCTCCACCAGCGGCGTGCGCACGAAGCCGGGGCAGATCACATGCGAACGCACGTTGTGCGGCGCGCCTTCCTTCGCCAGCGTGCGTGCCAGGCCCAGCAGGCCGTGCTTGGCCGCCACGTAGGGTGCCTTGAGCTTCGACGCCTCATGCGAATGCACCGAACCCATGTAGATCACGATGCCGCCGCGGTCGCCCTTGTACGTGTGACGCAGTGCGGCGCGGGTGGTGAGGAAGCCGCCGTCGAGATGGATCGCCAGCATCTTCTTCCAGTCGGCGTAGCTGAACTGGTCGATCGGGTTGATGATCTGCACGCCGGCGTTGGAGATCAGGATGTCCAGCGCGCCGAAGGCAGCGACCACCTTGTCGGTGCCCGCGTCCACCGCGGCCTCGTCGGTGACGTCCATCGCGATGCCGACGGCCTGGCCGCCGGTCGCGTTGATCTCCGCTGCAGCCGCATCAGCGGCCTGCTGGTTGATGTCGCAGATTGCGACCTTCGCGCCCTGCTTCGCATACAGCGCCGCGATCGCCTTGCCGATGCCGCTGGCCGCGCCGGTGATCAGGGCCACCTTGCCGTCGAGACTGCCCATGGGGGTACTCCGTGAGGGGGAGGCCCATTGTAGGCGGCATATGTGACGGCACCATCAGGCTTTGGTGCAGGGGGCCGGGGCAAGGGGCACGCTTGCGACAGCACCGGCCACCAGACGCTTTCGACAACCCCGCCCTCCGCCCAGTCCTCTCCCCGAAGGGAGAGGAAGCAACAGGCGTCAGCCTTCTTCGGCCAGGTAGGTGTAGGCGACAAGGCCGCCATCCAACGCGCTGTACAGCTGCTGGGCCGCCTCACCGGCAATGCCCGCGGCGGCGATTCGCTCGCGGTAGCTGGCGCGCAACGCGGCGAGGTCGTAGCCCACGTAGTCCAGCATCAGGTCGGTGGTGTCGCCGCGGCGCTTGTGTGCGAACACGTAGCCGTCGCCGGCCACGCGCACGTTCACCGCGTCGGTATCGCCGAACAGGTTGTGGATGTCGCCCAGGGTCTCCTGGTAGGCGCCCACCATGAAGATGCCGAGCCGGTAGCTTTCGCCCTCCCGCAGCGCGTGCAGCGGCAGCGAGACATCCACGCCCTCGGCATCGACATAGTCGTCGATGCGGCCGTCGGAGTCGCAGGTGAGGTCGACGATCACGCCGCGCCGTGTGGGCTCCTCGCCGAGCCGCGCGATGGGTGCGATCGGGAAGATCTGGTCGATGGCCCAGATGTCCGGTACCGACTCGAACACCGAGAAGTTGACGAAGTACTTGTCGACCAGCTTCTCGTCCAGCTCGTCCAGCGCGGCACGGTGCGAACGCTCGCCCGGCAGCAGGCGCGCGCGCACTGCGTTGGCTATGGCGTAGTACATCTCATCCAGCCGCGCGCGATCGGCCAGCGCGAGTTGGCCCAGCGCATACAGCGCCTGGCCTTCGCTCAGGTGATGCTGGGCCTCATGGAACAGCTCCAGCGCGGGACGCTGGTCGAGTTCGCCGTGCACTTCGCGCAGGCGGCGCAGCACCGCGGGCTCATCCTGCACCACCGGCGGGATCGTGCCGGCCGGCACTTCCTCCACCTCGCTCACGTTGACCACCAGCACGGCGTGGTGCGCGGTCATCGCACGGCCGGCCTCGGTGAGGATGTGCGGCGCCTTCAGGCCCTCCGCCTCCACCGCTTCGGCCAGCGACTGCACGATGGTGGCGGCGTACTGCTCGATCGAATAGTTGATCGAGTTGTGGCTGCGCGAGCGTGAGCCTTCGTAATCCACGCCCAGGCCGCCGCCGACGTCGACGATCTCCAGCGGCACGCCCATGCGGGTGAGCTCGACGAAATAACGCGTGGCCTCGCGCATGCCGTTGGCGATGTCGCGCACATTGGAGATCTGCGAGCCCATGTGGAAATGCTGCAGCTTCAGCGCGTGCTTGAGCCCCGCCTGTTCCAGTCGCTCGATCAGGGTGAGCACCTGCGCGGGCGACAGGCCGAACTTGCCCTTGTCGCCGCCGGTGTTCTGCCACTTGCCGGCGCCGATCGAGGCAAGGCGCACGCGCACGCCAAGCAGCGGCTCCACGCCGAGGTCCTTCGCCTCGGCGAACACGTGGTCCAGCTCGGACAGCTTCTCGATCACGATGTGCACGCGCAGGCCGAGCTTGCGACCGATCAGCGCGAGGCGGACGTATTCGCGGTCCTTGTAGCCGTTGCAGATCACGATGGAGCCGGGCCGCGCCATCGCCAGCACCGCCATCAGTTCCGGCTTCGAGCCGGCTTCCAGGCCGAAACCCTCGGCGCCGGCGGCCACCAGCTCGCCGGCCACGCCGCGCTGCTGGTTCACCTTGATCGGATACACGGCGGTATAGCCGCCTGCGTAGTGCCACTCGCCGATCGCCCTGGCGAACGCGGCCTGCAGGCGCGCTAGGCGGTCGGCGAGTATGTCCGGGAAGCGCACCAGCAGCGGCAGGCGCAGGCCCTCGCTGCGGGCGCGCTCGACGATGGCCGGCAACGACAGCGCGGGGCCATGTGCGCCGTGCGGGCGCATCACGATCTCGCCGGCCTCGCCGACATCCACGTAACCGTCGCCCCAGTGGGCCACGGCGTAGGTGTGGCGCGCATCCGCCACGGTCCAGTGCTTCGACATGAAGCGCCTCCTTTTCGGAAAGCCTGTCGTCGCAGCGGCGAGCCTTGACGGAAAGGAGCACGATGGGCCGGAAGCCTCGCACGCCGCGGGGCCGATCGCGCCAGCCGGCGCCCGCATGGCGCACCGGAGCCGCCATTGTAGCGGCCCCGGCCGCCAGCCCAAACCCCGGGGCGCCGGTCGGCTACAATGGGCGGCCAAACATTCCGCTCGTACCCCCCAGGAACATCCATGTCGCAGCAGATCAGCTGGTTCACCGAGGCGCACCAGGCCTCCGGCTCCTCCATCGGCTTCCGCACCGAGCAACTGCTGCACGCGGAGAAGACCCCGTTCCAGACCATCGAGATCCACCAGACCACCGACTGGGGCAAGCTGATGGTGATCGACGGCTGCGTGATGCTGACCACGCGCGACAACTTCCTCTACCACGAGATGATGACCCATCCGGCGCTGTTCACCCATGCGCGCGCCAAGCGCGTGGTGATCATCGGCGGCGGCGACTGCGGCACGCTGCGCGAGGTGCTCAAGCACGAGGAGGTCGAGCACGCCGTGCAGGTGGAAATCGACGAGCGCGTGACGCGGCTGGCCGAGCAGTACTTCCCCGAGCTGTGCGAGTCGAACAAGGACCCGCGCGCCGAGTTGCTGTTCATCGACGGCATCAAGTACATGGCCGAGGCCGAGCCGGAGTCGCTGGACCTCATCATCGTGGACTCCACCGATCCGGTGGGCCCTGCCGAAGGCCTGTTCAACGCCGCGTTCTACGCCAGCTGCCACAAGGCGCTGCGCCACGGCGGCCTGCTGGTGCAGCAGAGCGAATCGCCGCTGGCCCACCTGGAACTCATCAAGTCGATGCGCGCCGCGATGCGCACCGCCGGCTTCAGCGCGGTGAAGACCCTGCCGTTCCCGCAGCCCTGCTACCCCACCGGCTGGTGGAGCTGCACCATGGCGCGCAAGGGCGGCGACCTCAGCGGCTTCCGCGAGCGCGGTGCGCTCAGCAAGAACTTCCCCACGAAGTACTACAACGCCGAGATCCACAAGGCCGCGCTGGCCCAGCCGGAATTCATGCGCGAAGCTTTTGGCGAATAAGCCAAAAGCTTCAAATAGGCATGGTACGGATCGCCGAGGCGTGGCTTGAGAGCCTGTTCAATATCTCCACATGGCCCGCGCCGGAAGCTGTTTGCGCGCAGGCCAAGGAAGAACGAAGGAGTGGACGTCCGTCCACGACTGAGCGATGACGCCGGCATGTGGGCAAACAGACCCGGCCCTCCGGGTTGCCTTGCCGTGGCCGCCATGCGGCAGCGCGCGGCTTGACCTGCCAGCCAGCCAGGCAGGCGCTGCGCAACGCACTACCACCTGACGGCCACGGCAAGGCAACGCGGGCTACGTGGAGATATTGAACAGGCTCCAAGGCAAGTGCGCTCCGGTGATGCCCAGATTCGCCTCGGGCAGCCAGTTTCGCCCCTCAAAACAGCTTGCCGCGCACTTTCGGCAGCAACAGCAGCGCCAGCGTCGCCAGCGGGCCGAACGGCAGCGAGAGCAGGAACCAGATCAGGCCGCTGCGGTTCTTGCCCTGCGCGAGGCCCGCATTGATCAGCGCCAGCGTACCCCAGCCGGCGAACCACGGTGCGCCGTCGGCGAAACTGGAAAAATGATTCACGGCATGTCCTCCGGACCCTGTGCTGAGTAGATCAGAACATCCCTGGGGAGCGCGCCGGGCGCGCGATCGAACCGGCATCCTAACAACTCGCCCCTCGGGCAGGCTCGCCGCCGCGTCCCCCGGCTCAGACATCGTTCAGAGCATCCTCAACACCCGGCCGCTAAGCTGGCGGCTCCGTGATTGCTGGAGCACCCCATGCGTGGATGGCACTGCCTCGCCCTTGCCGGCGCCCTGTCGCTGCTCGCCGCCCCTGTGGCGGCTGCCGCGAAGCCAGCCGCTGCGGATGCGGCACCGGCCGCCGGCGACACCGCCCGCGGACAGGCGCTGCAGGGGTTCCAGCACGACCTGGTCAGCGTGCTGGCGCTGCGTGCCACAGCGCAACCTCTGCTGGGCGCGGCGCTGCTGGCCCGCCCGCTGCCGGAACAGCCGAAGACCAACAGCTTCCACGCACTGATCAGCCGCGCCGCCGCAGCCCCCGATGCCGGCCCCGCCGTGCAGTGGGCGCGCCTCGCCGACTGCGACGCGAAGGCCGGCGCCTGCCCGAACGCCAGCGCGCTGCGCAAGCTGGTGGAGCAGGCGCCGGACAACGCCGCAGTGTGGCTGCTCAAGCTGGGCCTCGACACCCGCGACATGAAATCCGGTGCCGCGCGCGAAGACCTGGCCAAGGCCGCCGCCGCCAAGCTCTACGACGACTACACCGGCGACAGCCTCACGGCGCTGGCGGGCGTGGTGGACGCACTGCCCCCGCCGCCGGCCGCGCAGGGTGCCGGCGGACCCGCCGGCGTGCAGGCGCTGATCGTGCAGGGCAACGCCAGGCTGCAGCCGCGGCCCATGCTGCCGGTGGTGGCCAAGCTGTGCGAGAACGCGGGTGACGACGCCGCGATCAAGGCCGACTGCCTCCAGCTCGGCAAGCTGCTCGAATGGGGCTCCAGCCCGCTGGCACGCTCGCTGGGCCTGCACCTGCGCGAGGTGCTCGGCGACGCGGCGGCGCAGGCGGAGGCGCGGCAGCAGCGCCGCGACCTGGTCTGGCAGGTGCAAAACTACTCGCAGCTGGCGCTGCGCGCGCAGGACGACCCCGCGCTGGCACGGCAGCTGCTGGCGGCCGCGAAGCGGGGTGGCACCGAAATGAGCCAGCTGATAGCGGTGCTGCGCGCCAGCGGCGTCTCCACGACCGCCCCCGGGAGCTGGCAGCCGCCGGCGCCGGACGCCCCGGCCCCGACGCACTCCCCATGACGGGCCGCAGCGGTTAGGCTTGGCCCACCTTTCGCGACAAGGGCGTACCCATGGTCACGACGCTGGTGGCGAGCAGCAAGGGGGGATGCGGCAAGAGCACGCTGGCGACACAGCTGGCGTCGCACTGGGCCCAGGCCGGGCAGCACACCGCCATCGTGGACGCCGACCACCAGGGTTCCAGCTACCGCTGGGCCACGCGTCGGCCCGACCACGTGCCCGGGGTGCTGGGGCTGGAAGGCGGCCGCAAGGCGCTGCATCGCGTGCCGCCGGACACGCAACAACTGCTGATCGATACCGCGGCCGGCTCGGGCGAGCGCGAACTCGAACCTTTCATCGAGCAGGCCGATGTGCTGCTGGTACCGGTGCTGCCGTCCAGCTTCGACCTCGACGCCACCATGCACTTCCTCGGCGAAATCCAGTCGATCAAGCGAATCAAGAGCGGCAAGCTGCCGGTGGCGCTGGTGGCGAACCGGCTCAAGCTCTGGACGCGCGCCAGCCAGGACGCGGTGGAGCAGCTCGCCGCCGCATCGCCATTCCCCGTCGCCGCCCAGCTGCGCGACAGCCAGGCCTACGTGCTGCTCGCAGCGCTTGGCAAGGGCATCTTCGACTATCAGTCCGAGCAGGTGCGCAGCCACCAGCAGGACTGGAAGCCGCTGTTGCGCTGGATCAGGCGCCAGAC
>Ga0187815_10000270_pt1 | contig 26034 bp, 22 predicted proteins | sample NC_S_5_FD_132962 | JGI IMG/M metagenome (GOLD analysis project Ga0187815, IMG submission 132962) | Wetland sediment microbial communities from Neuse River Estuary, North Carolina, USA - ASW-S_5 | ecosystem: Environmental > Aquatic > Freshwater > Wetlands > Sediment | place: USA: North Carolina...
AGTCAAGATTCCTGAGCAGGCTCATAAATACCCGGGGCAGCTCTCGGGCGGCCAGCAACAGCGCGTGGCCATTGCCCGTGCGCTCGCCATGAATCCGAAGATCATGCTGTTCGACGAGCCGACGTCCGCACTCGATCCGGAAATGGTCAAGGAAGTGCTGGACACCATGATCGAACTCGCGCGCGACGGAATGACGATGCTTTGCGTGACGCACGAGATGAGCTTCGCTCGCCAGGTTGCCGATCGCGTGATCTTCATGGATGGCGGTCGCATCGTGGAATCAGCGCCGCCGGAGCGCTTCTTCTCCGCTCCGCGCAACGAGCGCACCAAGGCCTTTCTGAGCCAATTGATCTAGCGGATGCGCGCCGCTGGCACCGACGGGACATATGAAATGAACAGATATGATGAACGCTCTGCGCAAGTGATGACGACTGCCGAAGCCGTTGTCGGTCAGCTTGCCCGCAATGGAATCGACACGGTTTTCGCCCTGCCCGGAGTGCAGAACGACTACCTGTTCGATGCCTTCGCCGGCGCGACCGACCGGATCCGGCTGCTTCATACGCGGCACGAGCAGGGCGCGGCATACATGGCGCTGGGAGCGGCGCTTGCCAGCGGAAAGCCCTCGGCATTCACCGTCGTGCCCGGCCCCGGAATTCTGAACGCCACGGGCGCCATCTGCACGGCCTATGCCGTGAACGCGCCGGTGCTGGCTTTGACCGGCCAGATCGCAACGGTTGCGATCGGCAGGGGATTGGGCTTGCTGCATGAGATTCCCGATCAGCTCGGCGTGATGCGTTCGCTGACCAAATGGGCGGAAAGAATCCACGCTCCCCATGAAGCCCCGTACAAGGTGAACGAGGCGTTTGCTCAGATGCGAAGCGGCCGGCCGCGTCCCGTTGCGCTCGAGTGCGCCATCGATGTCTGGCCGAAACAGGCGCCGGTGCAGTTGCTGGAGGCCGCGGAACCGCGCGCGACGCCTGTCGATCTCGATGCCATCAAGGCGGCGGCGAAGCTTCTGGCCAGCGCGCGCCGGCCGCTGATGATCGTTGGTGGCGGTGCGCTCGATGCCGGCGAGGCGGTGAGGGCCGTGGCCGAGATTCTCCAGGCGCCGGTCTCAAGTCACCGCACCGGCCGCGGCGTGCTGGATAGCCGCCATCCCCTGAGCGTCAACAGCGCGGTCGGTCATCGGCTGTGGCGCGACGCGGACGTCGTTCTCGCAGTCGGAACGCGGCTGCAATTGCAGCAATTGCAGTGGGGGCTCGACGGCAACATCAAGATCGTGCGCATCGACGCCGACGCCGACGAACTGAACAGGGTCCGCCCGGCAGACGTCGGGATCGTCGCCGACGCCGGGATGGCGCTGCAGGCCCTGGCGGACGAACTCGAAAGGCACGTAAATCGCCCGCGATCGCGTGCGGAGGAACTGCAAAAGGTGCGCGCACTGTCGGATGCCGATTGGGCGCAATGCCAGCCGCAGATCGAATTCCTGAACGTCATACGCGAGGAGCTTCCGGAAGACGGGATCTTCGTCGATGAGCTCACCCAACTTGGCTATGTCAGCCGTCTGTCGTTCCCTGTCTACAAGCCGCGGACATTCATCACGCCCGGTTATCAGGGCACGCTCGGATGGGGCCTTGCGACGGCCCTCGGCGCCAAGGTGGCGAAGCCGGATGCGCCGGTGGTCGCAGTGAGCGGCGACGGCGGCTTCATGTTCAACGTGCAGGAACTGGCGACGGCGGTGCAGCACCGCATTCCCGTCGTCGTGGTGCTGATGAACGACGGCGCATTCGGCAACGTGTTGCGCACGCAGACCGAGGATTTCGGCAATCGCCGCATCGCCAGCAACTTGCTCAATCCCGACTTCGTCAAGCTGGCTGAAAGCTTTGGTGCGCTCGGCTTGCGCGCGAAGACGCCGAGCGATCTGAAGACGTCGCTGCAACAGGCGTTTCGTTCCGGCTTGCCGACCGTCATCGAGATTCCGGTGGGACCGATGCCAAGCCCCTGGAACGTGCTGCGCTTCACCCGCTCGCGCCCTTGAGCTCGGCTGCGCGCTTTCATCGCATCAATTGGGACTAACGTATCATATAAAGATACGCTATAGCTAATATAGACATAAAATATCTAGTTACCTACCGTCCTTCCAGGACCAGCCAAGAGGGGGCCAAGCGTGAAACTTAACATTGCTTCGATTTGTGGTTTGCTTTTCGGGTTGGCGAGCCAAGCGGCCTTTGCCCAAGGCCCCACGCTTGATGCCATCAAGCAACGCGGCAACCTGCAATGCAGCACCATTGCCGGTGGTTCGCCCGGCTTCTTCGAACTGGACAATAAAGGACGTTGGAACGGTTTCGACTCGGAAATCTGCAGAACGGTGGCTACGGCCATTCTCGGATCTCCGGACAAGGCAGTATTCGTGCCGCTGAGCTGGCCGCAGCGCTTTCCGGCCTTGCAGTCCGGTACCGTCGACATCGTCGTCAATCACACGAGTTGGACGCTGCAGCGTAATGCGGCGCTTGGCTTCCAGTTCACGCTGCCTTACTTCTTTGGCGGCACGCAGTTCATGGTCAAAAAGAAGGCTGGCGTTACGTCGGCAGACCAGCTCAACGGCGCCACCGTTTGCGTGCCGGCCGGCACCACGACCGAGCGGCTTGCTGCCGACTATTTGGCGTCCAAGAAACTCAATTTCAAAATGCTGCCGTTCGAGAAGACGGAAGACGCCCGCGCCGCCTACATTGCCGACCGTTGCGATACCATTGCCGGCTGGGGGCCGACGCTTGCCGTATTCGGCGTCCGCCGCTCGAAGGACAACACCGACGTCGTGTTGCCGGAAGTTCTGACCAACGAGCCGGTGGCAGCCGTCGTGCGCCAGGGCGATGAGAAGTTCCTGATCCTGGTGAACTGGGTGATCGCCGCGTTGATTGAAGCCGAGGAGCTGAACATCACCAGCGCCAATGTCGACGAGATGAAGAAGAGCGACAATCCGCGCATCGCCCGTTTCCTGGGTACCGAGCCCGGCATCGGCAAGGCTCTCGGTCTGCGCGACACCTGGGTCTACGATGTGATCAAGCACAATGGCAATTATAGCGAAATCTTCGCTCGCAATCTGGGCGACCAGTCGGCCTATAAGCTGCCGCGCGGGCTGACCAAGCTCTGGAAGAACGGTGGCGTTCTCTACGCGCCCGTCTTCGACTGAGGGGCCCGGAGCGATGCGCACCATCGGTCGAGGCACGTCTCTGTGGCCTGTGGTGCGCAATCTTTGGTTCCACCGCCAGCTTCGCCGCTATCTGATCCAGGGATTGTTTCTCGGCGCGCTTGCCCTGTTTCTGGCAATCGCCGTCGCGAATGTTCACGGAAATCTGGTCCGCCAGGGCATGACCTATGGCTGGGATTTCCTGTCGCGTCCGACGGGGTGGAAACTATCGACCTCTGTTCTGGAGCAGGGCCTGCGCGATCCCTACTGGTGGACGATCCTGATGGGGGTCCTGAACACGTTGGTGCTCGGGCTGATCTGTATCGCCCTTGCCAGCGTTCTGGGATGCGCGATCGGATTGATGCGCCTGTCGGCCAGCGTCATGCTGCGCAGCGTGAGCACTGTTTATGTCGACCTGCTGCGCAACATTCCCGTCATCATGCAGATCTTCTTTTGGTACGAGGTGTGCAAACACGCTCCGGCGGAACGTCAGGCGCTGTCGCTGGGCGGCGCGTTCTTCCTCAGCAATCGCGGCTTCTATCTTCCCGCCATCGAGACGCAATTGGGATACGGCGTGCTGTTCGCGGGCCTTGCCCTATTCGCCTTGACGGTCTTCTACGCGGTGCGCAGAGGGAAGTGGGTCTATCCGCTGCTCTTCATCGTGGTGTCTGCCGCGCTTTGTTTCGTGTGGCCAGGTGGTCTGATCCGGTTGCAGGTGCCGATGCTGCAGGGGTTCGGATTCCGTGGTGGTTATCGCGTGCCGATCGAGTTCCTGGTTCTGATGGTTGCGATCTCCATCTATTCAAGCGCCTACATTGCTGAAATCATCCGCGGCGCCCTCCTGGCCGTGGACAAGGGGCAGACCGAGGCCGGACACGCGCTCGGATTGGGGCGCGCGACGATCTTCTGGCGCATCCGCTTTCCGCTTGCCATGCGCAACGCGCTGCCGCCATTGAGCAACCAGTATCTCATCACCATGAAGGTCACCTCGCTGGGTGCGGCGATCGGCTATGCAGATCTGTTCTCCGTGACATCGAGCAGCATCAATCATGCCGGTCAGACTATCGAGCTTCTAGCCATCATGATGGGCGCCTACCTCGCCATCAATTATGTGATGGCGAGCCTGATGGGACTGCTCAACGATCGCCTTGCCCTCAAGCGTAATGCCTCATCGCCGCGATCCGACGCGACGCAGGCACGGCGGTCCTGGTTCGGATTGCGTTCGTCCCGTCCCAAGCTGCAGAGCCCGTGATGATTGCGATGTCCCTGCGCAAGCAGTTTTTCGGCAATGCGGTCAGTGCCGCAATCAACCTCACGCTTCTGGTCGTCGGCCTCGTGGTGCTGGCGTATGTCATCCGCTGGGCGTTCGTCGACAGCCTGTGGAAGGAGAGCTACGAGGGCGAGTGCACCAAAGTCAGCGGCGCCTGCTGGGCCGTGATTCAGGCGCGCTACCGGCTCATTCTGTTCGGCCTCTACCCGTATGAGGAGCACTGGCGCTCGGCGCTTGCCTGCGTCGTGGCGCTGTCGGTGGTGGTGCTCAGTTGCGTCTCGTGGTTCTGGACCGTAAGGCGTCTGATCGCCGTATGGCTTTGCGGCACCGGCCTCTTCATCCTTCTCATGCGTGGCGGTGTGGCGGGTCTGCCGCTCGTCACCACGGACAAGTGGGGCGGCCTCGCGCTGACGCTCTATGTCTATCTGGCCACCGTGGTGATCGGCGTGCCGCTTGGCATCGTGCTGGCTCTGGCGCGTCAGTCCGATTTGCCGGCGATAAGACATGTCGTCACCACGATCGTCGATTTCGTCCGTTCGATTCCTATTCTCGCCGTGGTGTTCTGCGCCGCGTTGTTCGCGCCGTTCATCCTGCCGGGCTGGCTCACGCCCGATACTCTCTATCGCGTCGTTGCCGGCTTTGCGTTCTTCTTCGCCTGCTACTATGCGATGATCGTGACCGGAGGCATGCAAGCGGTGCCGACGGGACAATATGACGCCGCCGCGGCGCTCGGGCTCGGCTATTGGCAACGCTGTTATCTCGTCGAGCTGCCACAGGCATTGCGCACGGCGCTGCCGGCGACGGTCAATCACATGGTCATCACGCTGAAGGAAACGTCGGTGCTGATCATCGTCGGGATGTTCGAACTGACAGCTTCCGGCAATGCCGCGCTGCAGAGCGGCGTGTGGAAGGAATACTATACCGAAGTCTACATCTTCGTGTCGTTGATCTACTTCTCGCTATCGTTCTCGCTGTCGCGTTATGGCGCGTTTCTTGAGCGAAAGATGCGATTCGGCTTTGGCGGCGCCTGACTCTTCATCCTGTTTCCGAGAGGTTCGTAATGGGCGATCAGAAGACTGTTATTGTGACGGCTGCCAGCCGGGGAATCGGCGCGGCATGCGCGCGAACGCTTGCTGCCAAGGGCTGGCGTACCGTATTGATGTCGACGTCGTCCGGATGCGAGGAGCTGGCGCAGGAACTGGGCGGGTACGCCAGACGCGGCTCGGTCACAGAGACGGCGGATCTTGCCGCGCTGGTGGATCTGGCGATGGACAAGACCGGCCGGGTCGATGCGGTGGTCGCGAATACTGGTCATGGGCCCGGGCTCACGGCGGTGAAGAGCGGTCCCCTCTATGGTCCGGATGCCGCGGGGCAATTGCTCGACATCGAGGACGCCGACTGGTATGCGGCGCTCGATATGTACTTCATGAACGTGGTGCGGCTGGCGCGTCTTGTGACACCGCATATGATGCGCCAGGGAAGCGGCGCCATCGTCGCGATCTCCTCCAAGATTGCCGTCGAGCCCAAGCCAAGCTATCCGACCAGCGTCCTTCGTCTCGGGCTTCACGCTTTCGCCAAGCTCTACGCGGATCGCTACGCCAGGGCAGGCATTCGCTTCAATTGTCTGCTGCCGGGGCTGGTTGAGAATTGGCCGGTGCCTCCGGAGGCGCTGCAGGCTCTCCCGCTCGGTCGTGCGGTCAAGCTCAGTGAAATCGGCGAAACCGCCGCTTTCCTGGTCTCGGATGCGGCAGGAGGCATCACCGGCCAAAGCATTCTGGTCGACGGTGGCTCAGCGCGCGGCGTGCGCTGAAGCAGGGCGCGCCATAGCCAGGAAACGGATTGGGAGGCAGGGGTCATCACTGAACCTGTCTGCCGAACGCCCTTCGTTACGTAGCAAGGACTTCGACGAAAATCAGTAGCGGAAGAGTCCGTCGACAGTGGATATGGCAAAATCAGTGGGGGCCGTATCGCATATCAAGCCATTTTATTGACACGGCCGGGATAGTGCCCTAGGGCGGTACAACCACCGCGACAGGTGGGACCGTTCCGATTTCGTTGGTGGCAAGCCATGAGCACAACACTTCGCAAGAGCCTGCGGATACTTGAATCCCTTGCCCTGTCGGATTCGCCGCGCGGGATTTCAGAACTGTCGCGCGAGATCAAGCTCAATAAAAGCGCCGTGCAGCGGATTTTTCAGACCCTCGCCGAGGAGGGCTATATCGAAAAGGCCGCTGACACGAGCCGCTATCGGCCGACGCTCCGGATTTGGGAACTCGGCGCGCGCATCGTGGCGCAGAACGAAATGCGGCGGCTGGTCCACCCGATTCTTCGCTACGCGGCCAAGATATCGGAACTGACGGCCTATTTTGCCTGGGCCGATTATCCCGACATCATCTATCTGGACAAGATCGAAGGCGAGAAGGGGCGTGCCAATTCCTCGGATCCCGGCCAGCGCATTCCGATGTATCTTGCCGCGTCGGGGCGTGCGGTCCTTGCTTTTCTCGACGAAGCTTCGATCGAAAAGGTGTTGACCAGCATTCCGTCAGGCGATGGTCCATCGGTAGACGATCTGCGCCGGGAGTTTGCGGTCATCCGGCAAAGGATGTTTGCCTGTTCGGAACGCGGATCGACCGCCCGGCTGAGCAGCGTTGCGGCGCCGGTCTGGGGGCCGGGCACAGTTCCGGTGGGCTCGGTCGTGCTGACGAGCGATTCCATTACGTTGCCTCACACGGACTTCGACCGGGTCGGTGCGATTGCCATGTCGGCCGCCGAACAGGCCACGCGCGTTCTTGGCGGCAACTATCCGATTGCCGCCGGCGATGCCCCCTGACGCGGCGGCGTTGGATCGGCTCCCAGGATAATACGGCGTATCTGATTTGATATGACGCTCGCCCAACCTGGGCGGGCGCCAAAAGCCGTGCGTTCTCCGCAATTGCCTCACTTAGCGAACGCCCCCTGCGTAAAGTCCAGAGGCGTGCCTGTTTGCTTGCTAGAATTTTCGATCCAAAATATCATCTTGCAATATGGAGGGTCATTATGTAGACCAATTCGGTCATCAGTCGCCAGCGCCGGACCAAACAATGGCAGATAAACTCGACCTTCCGCTCGGCAGTTGGGAACTCCCCTCGGAGCTCCAGCTACTGCAACAAACCGTGCGTCGATTCATGCAGGCCGAGGTCAAGCCGGTTGAAGCCAGGCAGCCGCATGATTGCTACGAGTTGCCGGAGGCCGATTTGACGGCGCTGCAGGCCAAAGCGAAGCAACTCGGACTTTGGTGCCTCTCTTCACCCGCGGAATACGGTGGCGGTGGTCTCGGCCTTCTGGCGCAGGTGCTCGTTGCCGAGGAGGCGGCGCGCTGCAAGATGGGGGCCTATGTTCCGGCCTGCGGTGCGTTCGGTATCGATCCGCCGAGCGTGATCTGGCTTGGCAATCAGCAGCAGATCGAAGCTTACGGCGTTGCCGGAATTGAGCGCGGCAAGAAATGTTTTGTCGCCATATCGGAAGCGTCCGGAGGTTCCGACCCTGCGCGTTCCATCAAGACCAAGGCGCGCCGCGACGGCAACAAATACGTCATCAACGGCACGAAGATGTGGATCACCGCGGCTGGCAAGGCCGAGTGGGGCCTGGTCTTCGCGCGCACCGGCGCCGACACCGATCGTGGCGGCATCAGTTGCTTCATCGTCGATCGCAACACGCCGGGCATCACGATGCGGCCCATTCCGGTGATCCGTTCCTATGAGCCGTTCGAAGTTCATTTCACGGATGTCGAGGTCCCTGCCGAGAATCGGCTCGGCGAAGAGGGCGAAGGTTTCAGCGTCTGCCAGAAATGGCTCGTGCATGCACGGGTGCCCTACGCGGCCGGCGTTATCGGCGTTGCGCAGGAGGCGCTGGAGCTTGCAATCGGCTGGGTCAAGGAGCGCAAGACATTCCGCTCGATGCTTGGCGACAAGCAGTCGATCCAGTGGATGATCGCCGATTCGGAGATGGAGCTTCGCGCGGCCCGGCTTCTGACCTATGCGGCGGCCTGGCGGGCCGATCTCGGTCACGACATCAAGATCGATGCGTCAATTGCCAAGGTAACGGCGACGGAAACCGCGTGGCGCGTCATTGACCGCTGCGTGCAGATGTTCGGCGCGCTTGGCGTCTCCAAGGAGATGCCGCTCGAACGCTGGTACCGCGAGCTGCGCATCAAGCGCATCGGCGAGGGGCCTTCGGAAGTGCAGCGGATGGTCGTCGCGCGGCACCTGTTGAGCGGCAACGCGGTCTGAACGGAGCTCGAGACCATGGCTATCGATTTCGAACTCGACGATGGCATTGCGATCATCACGATCAATCGTCCCGGGCGCCGCAATGCGCTGGACGCCGAGCATTACGAAGCGCTATCGCAGGCCTGGATGCGCGTTCGCGACGATGATGCCGTTCGCGTCGCCGTGGTCACGGGCGCGGGCGACAAGGCATTCTGCGCCGGCGCCGATATCAAGTCCTGGGTTGGCCGCGATGTCGAATTGTCCGAACTCTGGCTCACCCAGAAAGGCCAGCTTCTCAATCGCGGGCTCGAAATCTGGAAGCCGGTCATCGCGGCGGTGAACGGGGTCTGCGTCGGCGGCGGCACCACCTTGCTGCTCGGCACGGATATCCGGGTCGCTGCGCCGCATGCGATCTTCAGCCTCTCGGAGGTTAAGCGCGGGATCATCGCCGCCAATGGCGGAACGCAGCGCATCATGCAACAGCTGCCCTATGCCATCGCCATGGAAATGTTGCTGACGGGCGAAGCGATCGATGCGGACACGGCGCTCCGCTGGGGGCTGATCAACAAGATTGCGCCGCTCGAGCAGTTGCGTGACGCCGCGCTCGCGATTGCGCGTAAGGTTGCCGCCAATGCTCCGCTGGCGCTGCAGGCGGCGAAGGAGCTCGCGATCCGCTCGAAGGATCTCGATCTCGCAGCGGGCCTGCGCATGGAGCAATTGGTCAATCGCATACTCCATCACTCTGAAGACACCAAAATCGCCAAGGCGGCGTTCGCTGAGAAGCGGACGCCAAAATTCGTGGGACGGTAAGCGTATGACGCAGTCCGCCGATGTCGCTTCGGATCTGCGGCCTCTTGTCGGTATCCGTGTTCTTGATCTGACGCAGATCTACAACGGTCCTTACGCCACCTTCCTGATGGCAATGGCCGGAGCCGATGTCGTCAAGATCGAGCCACCGGGCGGCGAATTTCTTCGCCGGCGCGATGCGCGCAGCGGTGCGGGCGTTCCCTTTGCCATGCTCAACGGAAACAAGCGCTCGGTTTCGCTCGATCTGAAAACGGCGCGCGGACGCGACATCTTCTTCGGACTGGTGAAAACGGCCGACGTCGTGGCTGAAAACTACGCGCCGGGCGTCATGGACCGTCTGGGTCTCGGCTACGACAAGCTGAAGGAGATCAATCCGCGCATCGTATACGCTTCGGGCAGCGGTTATGGCGTGAGCGGTCCTTACCGCGATTTCCCGGCCATGGATCTTACCGTGCAGGCGATGTCCGGCGTGATGAGTGTGACCGGCTTTCCCGAGAATTCGCCGGTGAAAGCGGGTGCGGCGCTGTGCGATTTCTTCGGTGGAATTCATCTCTACGGCGCGATAGTCACCGCATTGTTCCGCCGCGAGAGGATCGGCATCGGCAGCCGCATCGACGTGGCGATGCTGGAGGCGGTTTACCCGTCATTGGCCTCGAACATCGGCATGAGCTTCGGCGAGCGCGACGACATTCCTTTGCGTACCGGAAACCGGCATGGCGGCCTGTCGTTGTGCCCCTACAACGTCTATCCCGCAAAGGACGGGCATATCGCCATCATCTGCAACAGCGACAAGCATTGGCATGCCTTGCTGGATGCGATGAACAGGGCTGATCTCAAGACCAGTCCGGCCATGGCGACGATGCGCGATCGCGTCGCCCATATGGCTGAGATCGACGATCTCGTTGCGACATGGTCGCAGGGCTTTCGCCGTGACGAATTGTTCGCGCTGCTGGTCAGGCACCGGGTGCCCTCGGCGCCGGTACGCGACCTCTACGAAGTAATCGCCGACCCGCACATGCTTGAGCGCGGAATGTTGCTGCAGATCGCGCACCCTCAATACGGCGACATCACCGTTTGCCGCAGCCCGCTGAACTATGAAGGCGTTGCGCAGGCAAGCTATCGGCCGAGCCCGAATTGCGGCGCGGATAACGAGGCGATCTACGGTCGCGAGCTCGGCCTCGATGTCGGTGCGCTCCGGCAGCAGGGGGTCATCTGACATGCGCGGCAAAGCTGTCATCGCCGGCGTTGGTCATACCGCCTACGGAAAGCATCCCGGGCGCGATCGTGTATCTCTGATTGTCGAGGCCTGCCGCAACGCGCTCGCCGATGCGGGGATCGACAAGCAGATGGTCGACGGCGTTCTGGTGAAGATGGCAAATGCCGAGCCGACGATCCTTTACGGCCAGAAGGTTGCCGAAGCCCTGGGCTTGCGCCCGCGTGTCGGCTGCGCTCTCGATCAGGGCGGCGCCGCGAATATCGCGCTGATCAGCTACGCGGCGATGGCAATCGATGCCGGGCTGATGAATATCGCCATCGTCTGCTATGGGGACACGCCGCGCACCGGCAGCCGGGCGGTCTATCAGCGCCCGCGCGGCGACGATGCGGTTTACGGCTGGTATTCGACCGCGGCCGGCTACGCCATGGTGCATCAGCGCTATCGCCGTGAGCACAAGATCGCCGATAAGGCCTTCGGCGCCGTTGCCGTTGCCTGCCGCGCCAACGGCGCGCAGAATTCGAATGCGCATCTGCGCCAGGCGATCACGATGGAGCAGTATCTCGAATCGCCGTTCGTCGTCGAGCCGCTCCGTCGCGACGATTGCTGCCTTCTTTCTGATGGAGCTGCCGCCGTCATCGTGATGTCGGCCTCGCGCGCCCGGGAGCTCGGTCTGGCTCATGCCGTGCCGATACTGGGATTTGGCCAGGGGCAGGAATCCTGGGATGTGCATTTGCGTCCATCGATGACCAGCACGGCGGCCGCCGGGTCGGCGGATACGGCGTTTCGCATGGCCGGATTGCGGCGTGAGGATATCGGGGTTGCTCAGCTCTATGACTGTTTCACGGTCACGCCGCTGCTGACGCTGGAGGATTACGGCTTCTGCAAGCCGGGGCAGGCCGGAGACTTCGCCGTTGAAGGCGGTATCGCGTTTGATGGCGACCTGCCGATCAACACCAGCGGCGGCCTGCTTTCGGAAACCGGCACACCCGGCCTTCAACTCGTGATCGAGGGCGTGCGCCAGATGCGAGGCAATGCAAATTTGCAGGTGACGAACGCGCGTCATTGCATCGTCTCCAACCAGGGCGGCACGATGCACACCCACGCCACGCTCATTCTGGGGAGAGCCGCGTGAGCTTTCCCTCGCCCGATATTACTCCGATCAGTGCGCCTTACTGGGATGCGCTGAAGGCGGGACGTCTGCTGTTCCAGCGTTGCCGGCAATGCAATCATTGCTGGCTGCCGGCGCGGGAGGCTTGTCCGCAATGTCTGAGCGCCGATCCGGTGTGGGATGAAGCCTCCGGCCGCGGTGTCGTGGTCAGTTGGGTCGTCTATCACGTCGCCTATAACGAAGCCTTCAAGAGCCGCATTCCCTACGACGTCACGCTTGTCAGGCTTGAGGAAGGCCCGCAACTGCTGACGAATGTCGTCGACAGCGAGGCCGGGCGGCGTCTGGAAATCGGTGCGCCCGTTCGGTTGAAAATCGAGCGGGAGGGAGAACTCGCGCTGGCGCGGTTCAGTCTCGATGCCGCGCACGCCGACAGCAACAACAGAAATAACAATTCGCGCATTGCAGGAGCCACCAGTGTCTGAGAAATTGCCGGCCTATATCGTTCAGAACGGGAAGCTTATCGGCTACGGCGACGCGGTCGCGCATGTGATGTCGCCGGCTCTGAAGTATGGGCTGTCCGTGTTCGAGGGCCTGCGCGCCTACTGGAACGATGCGGATAAGCAGCTCTATGTCTTCCGTCTGCAGGAGCATACCGAACGCCTGTTCCAGTCCATGAAGCTGCTGCGCTTCGAGCCGAAATTCTCCGCGGAGGAGATCAACGACCTGACGATCGAGCTTCTGCGGCGTAACAATGTGCGCGGCGCGGCGCATATCCGGACGATCGCCTATCTCGACGGCATGGGCGAGCATATCGTGCCGGGACCGGTTAGCTATTCGATTTCGGCGCTGGAGCGCGGCCGAGCCGCACAGGTGGAAAAGGGCATTCGCTGCCAGGTCAGCGCCTGGACCCGAATTTCGGACAATGCGATGCCGCCCCGCATCAAGACCGGCGGCAATTACGTCAACAGCCGTCTCGCCCGATTCCAGGCCAAGCACGACGGTTATGACGAGGCGATCCTGCTCAACAGCGCGGGCAAGGTGGCGGAGTCGCCGGGCTGCTGTATTTTCCTGCGCCGCCGCGACGAATTGATCACGCCCGACGTGACCAGCGGCATTCTGGAGAGCATCACCCGCGATACCGTGATGCATCTGGCTCGCGGCAAGGGCATCCAGGTCACCGAGCGAGCGGTCGACAAGACCGAGCTATACGCGGCGCAGGAGATCTTCCTCGTCGGTTCGGCGGCGGAGATACTTCCCGTGATCGACGTCGACGGCGTCGCCATCGGAACCGGGGAGCGCGGAATCATGACGAAGGATCTGCAGACCGCATATTTCGATGCCGTCACGGGCAAGAGCGCGTCGAACCGCGGATGGCTTACCAACGTGCACCAAAACTGATTATGTCGGGCTCCGGGGAATTGCTGCGGGCACTCGCAGGGCGCGCTGCGGCTCCGTTCGACGAACTACGTCTGCTGGCGGCCGAAATCCTCGTGGCCGCAGGCATGCGACGCGAACCGGCGGACACGGCTGCGTCGTTGCTTGCCAGTGCGCAGCTTCGCGGAATCGATTCGCACGGCCTTTCACATCTGCCGGCCTATGTCGCACGTCTGCTCGATGGGGCGATCGACCCAGACGCACAGATGCGGATCGAACGGCCGGGCACCTGCGCAGCCGTCATCGACGCGCGCACCGGGCTCGGTGTCCTTGCGGCACGCGCGGCGGTCGAGGAAGCCTGCGATCTTGCAAGCAGGCATGGCGTCGGCGCCTGTGCCGTGCGCAACAGCAATCATTTCGGCGCTGCCGCGCTGTTCGTTGAAATGGCGGCGAAGCGTGGTCTGATCGCGCTCGCGTTCTCGAACGCGGCGCCGACCATGGCGCCGTGGGGTGGTAAGGAGGCGGTGCTGGGCACCAATCCGCTCGCCGCAGCGTTCCCCCGTCCCGGCAACACGCCGATCGTGGTTGACATGGCAACGAGCGCAGTGGCGCGCGCCCGCATCAGGCGCTCGGCGACAGCAGGCGAAGCGATACCGCTCGATTGGGCGCTCGATGAGTCCGGGGCGCCGACATCGGACGCGCAGGCGGCCATGAACGGAACCGTGCAACCGCTCGGCGGTGCAAAAGGCTATGCACTCGCATTGGTGATCGAGCTGCTGTCGGCGGCCCTGTCGGGCGGCAGGCCGGGATTCACGGTGCGCAGCCCGCACGAAACGGGCCCCGCCACCGCAGGAACGAGCCATTTGTTTCTTGCACTCGATCCGGCCAAATTCGCTGGGGCGGATGTTGCGGCATCGATGATCGAAACGGTTGCAACGAAGATCGAAACCAGCGCCGCTGGCACAGCCGGCCGGCCACGCCTGCCCGGTGCGCGCGCGGCCGGCGAACTTGATCGGCGTACGCGGGAAGGGATACCGCTGAGCGCGGGGCTGCTCGGCAGCCTGCGGGACGCTCAACAACAGCTGATGCGCGCGGGACGCGCAACGTAAGTAACGCGGGGGTCATATTGTCTTACCAGATCGCAATCGATGTCGGCGGCACATTCACGGATGGCGTTCTGCTCGACGATGCTTCCGATACGATTTGGGTCGGAAAGGCGCTCACCACTCCGTCTGATCCAGGCGAGGGCATTGCCCGCGTCGTCGAGGCGCTGCTGGCGCAGAAGCCGGCTGCTGCGCCGCCGGTCGAGCGCGTCGTGCACGGCACCACGCTGATCACCAATACGCTGCTCGAACGCAAGGGGGCCGCCACTGCGCTCGTCGTGACGAAGGGCGCAGAGGATACGTTGGATATCCGGCGCGAGATGCGCTACGACACCTACGATCTGTCGATGACTTTTCCGGATCCGCTGGTCGCCGCGCAGCATCGTTTTCCGTTGTCGGAACGGATCGGCCCTGCCGGTCAGGTCTGGGCCCCATTGCCGGCCGACGAATTGAAGGGACTGGCGCATCGCCTCGCCAGCGAGGACGTCCAGGCGGTTGCAATCTGCTTTCTGCATTCCTGCGTCAACAGCGATCACGAGCGCGCGGTGCTCGAGGCGTTGCGACGTGCTGCGCCGGATCGCAGCTATTCGATCTCCAGCGACGTCGCCAACGAGATCGGAGAGTATGAACGGATGTCGACGGTCGTGGCCAACGCCTATGTGCAGCCGATCGTCGAGAGCTATTTGCGTGGCCTGCACTGCCGCCTGCAGGGCATGGGAATCGGCGGACGGCTCGACATCATGGTGTCGAATGGCGGCTTTACCGATGCCGATGTCGCGGCGCGATTCCCGATTCGCCTGCTCGAATCCGGTCCGGCGGGCGGTGTGCTGAGCGCGATCAATTGCGGTGCAATCCACGGCCTCGACCACATCATCGCCTTCGACATGGGCGGCACCACGGCCAAGACCTGCGTGTCGATCGGAGGCGACCCGGCCATCACCCATGTCTTCGAATTCGCGCGCGTGCGCCGGTTCAAGAAGGGCAGCGGCCTGCCGGCGGTGGCGCCCAGCATCGATCTGATCGAGATCGGGGCCGGCGGCGGCAGTATCGCGCGCATCAGCGCGCTCGGCCTTCTGCAGGTTGGCCCCGAGAGTGCCGGGTCGGAGCCGGGCCCGGCCTGCTACGGGCTTGGCGGCACCGACGCAACGGTGACGGATTCCGATCTCGTGCTCGGCTATCTCGATGCCGACAATTTCCTCGGCGGACGCATGAAGCTCGATGTCGGCAAGGCGCGCGAGGCGCTAGCGGCCATCGGCGGCAAGCTCGGACTGTCGGCGGAGCAGACCGCCTGGGGCATCCACGACATCGTCAACGAGAACATGGCGGCGGCAGCCCGCACGCATATCGCCGAGCACGGCCACGACGTGCGCAGCTTCACCATGGTCGCGACCGGCGGCGCCGGGCCGGTGCACGCAGTCGATGTGGCGCGCCGGCTGCGCATCAAACGTATTCTGTGCCCGGTGGCATCAGGAGTCGGCTCCTGCCTTGGCTTCCTTGCCGCGGCGGCGCGCGGCGATCGCTCGTGGTCGAAGATCGAGCTGGTCGCGGACTTCGACCGCGCTGATCTTGCGGCGCGGCTAGCCAAGGCCCGGGCGGGGATCGTCGAGGATCTGGCGAAGGCGAACGTGGCGCAAGATGAGATCAGATGGTCGGTTTCCGCCGAAATTCGCTATCTGGGGCAGGGCGCAAGCGTACAGGTCGATTTCGGCGATGCCAGCGTGGAGAATCTCGATCCGCAATATGTCGGCAGGCGCTTCGAGGAAGAATATGTCCGGTTGTTTGTCAGGCCGGTGCCGGGCGGCATTCCCGAACTGATGACATGGCGCGTCACGGGGCAGTCCACGCGCGAGGAGCGGCGTTATGCATTCTCCCGGGATGCCAACCGCGAGTCCGGTGGCTTGCACGATCAGCGGGAAATCTATCTTCCGGCCGAGAAGCGCCGCGGCAAGGTGCCGGTCTACGATCGGCACCGGCTCGCGCCGGGGACGAGTCTTGCGGGGCCCCTCATCATGGTCGAGCCGGAATCGACCCTCGTCGTCGCCTATCCGGCTACCGTCAGCGTCCTTGAAACGGGAACGGTGCAGGTGATTCTGGAGGACAAGCCATGAGCTCACGCAGCACTATCGATCCGATCGCTCTGGAAATCCTCTGGACGCGCCTGATCAGCGCCGTCGATGAAGCCGCCGCGACGTTCGTGCGGACCTCGTTCTCCACCTTGGTGCGCGAAGCCAACGACTATGCGGTCGTGCTGACCGACCGGCGCGGCCGCAATATCGCGCAGTCCTCGCAGAGCATTCCTTCGTTCATTTCCACGATGCCGGTCACTATCCGTCATTTCATCGATGAATTCGGCATCGCAAGCATGCGGCCGGGCGACGCGTTCATCACCAACGATCCGTGGATCGGCACCGGCCATCTCAACGATGCCAGCCTTGCGATACCCATATTCCGCGACGGGAAGGTGATCGGCTTCGCGGGCGTGGTCAGCCATCTGCCAGACATTGGTGGACGTCTGCGCAATGCCGCCAACCGCGAACTGTACGAGGAGGGATTGCAGATCGCGCCCATGCGTATTCTTGACGCCGGGCGGCAGAATGAAACGCTCGTCAAGATGATCCGCACCAATGTGCGCGTGCCGGAAGAGACGATGGGCGACATCTGGGCGCAGCTTGCCTGCTGCGAGACGCTCGCTGAGCGCCTGAACAGCCTGATCGCGGAGACGGGAATCGACTTCGACGGGTTTTCCGACGAGGTGATCGGCCGTACGGAGCGCGCGATGCGTGACGCAATCCGGGCTGCGCCGGATGGGGAATACGACTATGTCATCGAGAATGATGGCATCAAGGATATGCCCGGCGGCATCATCCGCATCGTTTGCAAGGTGAGGATCAGCGGCGACGAGATTGCCGTGGACTATGCCGGGTCGACCGACCAGGTCAGTTACGCGATCAACACGGTGGCGAATTACACTTTCGCCTACAGCGCATATGCGCTGAAGGCGCTCTTCGCACCGTGGATACCGAATAACGAAGGCAGCTTCAGGCCGATCAAGGTGGAAGCGCCCGCGGGATCCATTCTGAATCCGACGCGACCAGCGCCGTGCGGTGCGCGCGGTATGATCGGTCATCTGCTGCCGCCGGCGATCTTCGGCGCGCTCGCCAGTGCGTTGCCGGAGCGCGTGCAGGCAGCACCGGGCTCGCCTTCCAACAATCTGCAACTGGCGAGCCTGAAGGGCGATGTGCGTTACGCCGTCAACGCCTTCATCGGCGCGGGGCAAGGCGCAAGTGCGTCGCAGGATGGACTTTCGGCGATCAGTTTTCCCAGCAACCTGTCGAACACGCCTGTCGAGGTGCTGGAGGCGCAGGCGCCAATCGAGGTGAAGCGGCGCGCGGTGCGCCGCGGCTCCGGCGGGGGCGGGGAGCGGAGGGGCGGCGACGGCATCACGTTCGAATTCACGATGCATGGCGAGAGCCCCGCGATCGCATCCTTCATGGTCAATCGCGTCAAGCGCGCCGCGCCGGGCCTCAATGGCGGCGAGGCGGGCAAGGCTGCCCGCTTCCTGATCAATGGGCAGGCGGTGGAGGCCGCCGGGCAGCATGTGCTGCGGAAGGGCGACACGGTGCTTATCGAAACCGGCGGCGGCGGCGGATTCGGCGCCGCGCAGCAGGAAGCGCCGGTCCGGCGAAAGGTTGCGTCCGATGCCATGTGAACCGGCTGCGCCATCATCGATGGCAACGCCGATGAGCGGTCATACTTCTCGATTGAGGTGAAAGATTATCATGAAGCCCTGCATCATTACCGTTGCGATCACCGGGTCGGTCCCGCGCAAGAAGGACACGCCGGCAGTGCCGGTCGCCGTTGCGGAGCAAATCGAATCGACCCATGAAGCGTTCGAGGCCGGCGCGACGCTGGCGCATATCCATGTTCGCGACGATCAGGAGAATTCGTCGTCGGATCCGGATCGGTTTGCGGCCGTGCAGGCGGGCATTCGCTCCCATTGTCCCGGCATGATCATCCAGTTCTCGACAGGTGCCCGTGGCCGCAAGCTCGAAGAGCGTGGGGGAATGCTGCATCACAGGCCGGAGATGGCCTCGCTCGCGACTGGTTCGGTGAATTTCCCGACCTTCGTCAACGAAAATCCCCCGGACTTCATTCGCGACCTTGCCCAGACGATGAAAACCTACAGCGTCAAGCCGGAGGTCGAGGTATTTGATCTGGCGATGCTGTACAATGCTGCCGGGCTCGTCGCGGACGGATTGATCGCCGAGCCTGCGCATGTGCAGTTCGTCTTCGGGGTCAAGAACGCGCTGCCGGCGCGGCGCGATATTCTTGAATTCGAGGTGCAGCAGCTCGGCAAGTTGATGCCGAATGCGACATGGACCGCCGCGGGTCTTGGTCGGCATCAGCTCGAGGTCAATCATTGGGCGCTGGAGATGGGCGGTCACTGCCGTACCGGTCTCGAAGACAATATCCGTTTTGATCAGCAGCGCCTGGCCAAGAGCAACGCAGAACTCGTCGCGCGCGTGGCCGATCTGTGCGGCAAATATGATCGCCGGCCGGCGACGGTAGTCGAGGCACGGCAGATTCTTAGCCTGCCTGCCGCTGCTTCGTAGGCGAAGCAAACTTTAGCCGAGTGCGGTCATCTGCGTAGCCATCGTGACGGAGCGGCGGCTGGTGACGGCCGGCCCAAAGCTGAGCCCGCAGGCGCGAATTGCGTTGGCCATTAAGCAGTGCAGTTCGAACTATCGAACGTCCGCCGGCGCGTTCCACAGATTGCTGACCCTCGCTTGCGGCGCACCGTACGGTCGGTGCGCGCCGGCGCGCGGACTGCATCGTTGGAAGAGCGAAGAAGTTACAAGACACTGATCCGAGCGTTGCTGACGTACTCGTCAATGGACTTCTGAGCCGGGGGCTTGCCCTGCCTACCTGTGCGAATGCCATGTCTATCAGGTGGCGCATCGGACTAGGGAAATCAGAGGAAACGCTCCGGCAATGGGCAGTGCACGCCGGAAAATGGAGCTCGCATTGTCGGAAGCGAGAAACTGCAACGGCAGCGGCGACTTCATCCGTAGTGGCGGGACGCTTGAACGGATAAAGGCTGAGTTGTTTCTCGCGAGCCTCAGCCGACATCGCCATGAACGCGAGATAAGCCGCTTGGTTGGAATTCGGAGCAATAGTGAGCCAGGGAGGAATGGCATTTGCGGTAATTCCCCCTGAGCCAGGTCCTGCCCGAGGAGTTGACAGCAAACATGAAGCATGCATCATGTTTGTCATGAGCACCGGCAGAGCGGTCATTTCCAGGCCCCCACCGAAGACGAAGCGGGGGGTACGAACGCGTGCAGCGCTGCTGCGGGCTGCTGAAAGGTGTTTTGGCGATAATGGATTCCATGCCGTATCGGTCAGCGACATCACCGAAGAGGCGGGGATCGCGATCGGTACTTTCTATTTGTACTTCGCGGACAAGCTTGAGGTGTTTCGCGCCGTCGTTGACCTGATTCAGGCTGAGTTGCGCCTGCGTCTGCGAAGCTCCGATGCGGAAGACCGGCTGTCGCGGGAGAGGCGAGGACTGAGCGACTTTCTGGCGTTTGCATGCGAGCGGCCGAAGATTTTCAGGATTTTGCAGGAATCCTACATCGTCGATGCGGATATCTATTTCTCGTATTTCGAGGGCATCGCTGCAAGCTATGCGAAGCGGCTGAAGGCGGCACAGAAGAGCAAGCAGATCGTCGAAGGAGATCCAGACATCCAGGCCTGGTGCCTGATTGCAATCAGCAACTTCTTGGGGATGCGCTACTCGCGCCCGGGGGTGCGCAAGTCAAAGCTCGACGCCGTCGTCGAAACGGCGGCGGATTTCATCGCCTTCGGATTGGCTCCGGAGGGGCACGGGCGATCGTCCCGCGCGGTTGCGCGACGCTAGGGTGAGGCCGAGAGAAATTGACATCGAAAAGCGACGTATTGTGGTTTGCCGCTTTGCCGGCAAGGAACCAATTAGACACGCGTTATCTTTCGCCGCGAGGTGCGGCTATGGGGAGGGGAGTTCATCGATGACGGCACGATTTACAGGATGGGGTCTGGCGCTGGTGCTCGGGCTTGGCGTCGCTTACGGCGCTCACGCGCGCGAGATACGGATCGCGCATGTGTACGATAAGACCGGGACTCTTGAGGCTTATGCCAAACAGACCCAGAACGGCCTATTGCTAGGGCTCGAATATGCCACCAAGGGCACGATGACGGTCGGCAATGACAAGCTGGTGGTGATCGAGCGAGACAATCAGGGAAAGCCCGATGTTGCCAAGGCGCAGCTCGCGGCTGCGTATAGCGATGACAACGCCGATATCGCGGTGGGGCCGACGGCTTCGAACAATGCCTTGGCAATGCTTCCCGTCGCGGAAGAATATCGCAAGATCCTGTTGGTGGAACCGGCGGTTGCGGACTCGATCACCGGCGACAAGTGGAACCGCTACATCTTCCGCACCGGCCGCAACTCGTCGCAGGACGCGATTGCCAATGCCGTGGCGCTCGACAAGGAGGGCACCTTTGTCGCGACGCTGGCGCAGGACTATGCCTTTGGACGTGACGGCATCAAGGCGTTCAAGAGCGCGATGAAGAAGGCGAAGATTGTCCACGAGGAGTATTTGCCGATCAACACGGCGGACTTCACTGCCGGTGCCCAGCGGCTATTCGATGCTTTGAAGGACAAGCCCGGCCGCAAGATCATCTTCATTCTGTGGGCAGGTTCGGGCAATCCGTTCAAGATCTCCGATCTCGATCCAAAGCGCTACGGGATCGAAATCGCAGCGCAGGGCAATATTCTGCCGGCCATGGTGCCTTACAAGCAACTCGTCGGGATGGAAGGCGCAACCTACTATTATTACGGCATTCCGAAGAACTCCATCAACGACTGGCTCGTCACGGAGCATCAGAAGCGCTTCAATGCCCCGCCTGACTTTTTCACCGCGGGCGGCATGGCCGCGGGCATCGCTATTGTCGAGGCCATCAAGAAGACTGGCGGCAAGACCGACGCCGAGTCCCTGATCAAGGCAATGGAGGGGATGTCGTTCGAGACCCCGAAGGGCAAGATGACGTTCCGCCCGGAGGACCATCAAGCGATGCAATCGATGTATCATTTCCGGATCGCTGCCGATCCGAATTTGGCCTGGGGCGTGCCGGAGCTGGTCCGCGAACTGAAGCCTGAGGATATGAACGTTCCGATCCAGAACAAGCGCTGATCGCGCACGTCATGATGGAAGGGAACGGCAGTAAATCGGAGCCACGCGTCTCGCTTGAGACGCGTGGACTCGGAATCCGCTTCGGTGGACATATCGCGGTCAACGCCGTCTCCTGTGCCTTCAGACCGGGAGAGCTCACCTGCATCGTGGGACCGAACGGAGCGGGCAAAACAACCTATTTCAATCTCATTTCCGGCCAGCTGCGGCCAACTGAAGGATCGATCCTGCTGCAGGGACGCGATATCACGTCCATGCCAATCTCGGAGCGGGCATTGGCAGGGGTCGGGCGGGCCTTCCAGCTCACCAATCTGTTTCCGCAGCTGAGCGTCTTGGAGAATGTCCGCCTCGTGGTGCAGGCGCGGCGAGGCTTCGGCTATTCGCTGCTATCACTGTGGACGTCGCATCGCGATGCGATCAATGAGGCGGAGAGGTGCCTCGAGCGTGTTTCGCTGCAGCATCGCCGCGATGCTACCGCCGCATCGCTGCCTCATGGCGACCAGCGCAAGCTGGAGGTGGCCTTGCTGATCGCGCTCAGTCCAGACGTCTTCCTGTTCGATGAACCGACAGCCGGCATGAGCATCGACGAGGTCCCCGTCATTCTCGATCTTATCCGGGAGATCAAAACGGATTCGTCCAAGACCGTGCTGCTTGTCGAGCACAAGATGGATGTGGTGCGCTCCCTGGCGGACCGGATCATCGTGCTGCATAACGGAACGCTGCTTGCAGATGGGGACCCGGCGACGGTGATGGAATCGCCGATCGTTCACGAGGCCTATCTCGGCATGTCGGCCAAGGAGGCGGCAGCAATCGAGAGCGTGACCCATGGTTGATCGGGGGGCGCCGCTTCTGACTCTGGACAAGGTGGAAACCCGGATCGGGGCTTATCACATCCTGCATGGTGTCGATCTCGTCGTGCCGGAAGGCGGAGCCACGATGTTGCTCGGCCGTAATGGCGCCGGCAAGACTACCACGGCGCGAACGGTGATGGCGCTGTGGCGCGCCTGCGCCGGCACGATCACCTTCGGCGGACGCGATATCACGCGTGAGGATGCGCCGACCATCGCCCGGCTCGGCATTGGCTACGTTCCAGAGAGCATGGGAATTTTCAGCGATTTGACGGTCGCGGAGAATCTGCGCCTCGCGTCGATATCGGGCCATCTCGATCCGAACCGCCTAGAGGTGATCTTCAATGCTTTCCCTGCCATGAAGCGATTCTGGCTGGGCCGTGCCGGGACGCTGTCCGGCGGGCAGAAGCAGATGTTGTCCATCGCGCGCGCCATCGTCGAGCCGCGCCGCCTGCTGATCATCGATGAACCGACCAAGGGGTTGGCGCCCGCTATCATTGCCAACATGGTCAGCGTGTTCCGCGATCTGAAGGCCACCGGTGTCACCATTTTGATGATCGAGCAGAACTTTGCGCTTGCACGGGCGATCGGTGACACGGTTGCGGTGATGGAAGACGGCCGCATCGTGTATCGAGGGGGCATGGCCGACCTTTCGGAAGACGATGCACTGCAGCGCCGGCTGCTCGGTCTTTCCATGTCAGCGCATCAGTGAGAACGAACGGATGTCCAAGCCTGTGACAGCACCTTCAGCCAGCGATATCCCGCGTCGACCGCTAGACTGGCTTCCAGTGGCGCTGCCGTTGATTGTCGCGGTTGCCTCGCTTCCGTTGATCGGCAATCCCTGGACATGGCTGACGCTGACCATCGCAGGGCTTGCCATGGGCATGATCATCTTCACCGTGTCGTCCGGCCTGATGCTGGTGTTCGGATTGATGGACGTTCTCAACTTCGGCCACGGAGCATTCATCGCGCTCGGAGCCTATGTGGGATTGTCGGTTCTGATGCCGCTCACGCCCTGGGTCGAGGCCACATCTGTTCTGTTGAACTCTGCCGTCTTCGCCCTGGCGCTCTGCGCCGGCGTTGTCGTCGCCGGTATGGTCGGGCTTGTGTTCGACCGCCTGTTGATTCAGCCAGTCTACGGCAATCACCTGAAGCAGATTCTGATGACCACAGGTGGCCTGATCATCGTTGAACAATTGATTCGTGCGGCGTGGGGCGCCGAGACGGTGTCCTTCAACCTGCCGGCTAGTCTACGCGGGTCGTGGCTATTGGGTGAAGCGGCCGTCGAGCGGTACCGTATCGTGGCGCTCGGCATCGGCAGCGCGATCTTCCTCGGGCTTCTGCTGGTCCTGACCCGGACCCGGATTGGGCTGATGATCAGAGCTGGTGTCGAAAACCGCGAAATGCTTGAGGCGATGGGGCATCGCACCCGCCACCTTTTTGTCGGTGTGTTCGTCGTTGGCGCGATGCTGGCGGGCCTCGGCGGAGTGATGTGGGGGCTCTATCTTCAGAATTTCACGGCGTCGATCGGCGCACAGATCAACGTGCTTATCTTCATCGTCATCATCGTCGGGGGCCTTGGCTCGACCACCGGCTGCCTGATCGGAGCGCTGCTTGTGGGGCTGACGACCAACTATGTCGGTTTCGCTGCGCCCAAGATCGCATTGTTCTCGAATATCCTTCTAATGCTGCTGATCTTGCTCTGGCGTCCCCAGGGTCTTTACAGGGTAGTGGACCGATGACCGAGCATACTCAGGCACCGAGTCTTATTCTTCGCCTGCTGTCGGGAGATCTGCCCCGCAGCCGCGTTCTGACAATCATTCTGATTACGATCGTCGTCGGCCTTATCGTCGCACCGTTTTTCATTCCCGGCGCGCGAAGCTTGAACACCGCGGCAAAGATCTTGATCTTCATCGCGCTGGTGGCGAGCTACGATCTGCTGCTCGGTTATACAGGAATCGTGTCGTTCGCGCACACGATGTTCTTCGGGATCGGCGCCTATGGCGTTGCAATCGCCTCGAGCCGGATGGAGGCGGGTTGGACAGCACTGGCGGTGGGCACATCGCTCGCCATTTTGCTCTCGGGGCTTTTGGCGACAGTGATCGGACTGTTTTCACTGCGTGTGCGGGCCGTGTTCTTCGCCATGATCACGCTCGCCGTAGCCACCGCCTTTTCGACGCTGATGTCGCAATTGTCCGAATGGACTGGGGGTGAGGACGGTATCACCTTCAAGATGCCGCAGGTGTTTCAGCCCTCGTTCCGGTTATTCGAGGAGCCTGTATTCGGTATCGTGGTCAACGGGCGCATCCTGTCCTATTATGCGATCCTTGTCGCGGTCGCGATGCTGTTCCTGCTGATGCTGCGGATCGCGAATTCGCCATTTGGGCGAGTGCTTCAGGCCATTCGCGAAAATCCGTTTCGAACCGAAGCAATCGGCTATCGCACTGTACTCTATCGAACGATCGCCAGCGTGATCTCCGCAATGTTCGCCACGCTGGCTGGCGTCCTCATGGCGATTTGGCTGCGCTACAACGGCCCGGACACGACCCTGTCGCTCGAAGTCATGGTCGATATCCTGCTGATCACCGTGATTGGCGGCATGGGAACGCTCTATGGCGCGATCGTCGGATCCGTATTGTTCATGGTTGCACAGACTTATCTGCAGGACATCATGGTGCTCGCCAGCAAGGCAAGCGAGCATATTCCGCTGCTCGCCAGTCTGGTCCATCCAGACCGTTGGCTGCTGTGGCTCGGTCTGTTGTTCGTCCTGAGTGTCTACTATTTTCCACAAGGGGTAGTGGGCAGCCTCAGGGATCGCGCGCGGGGCGGATGATGCTGCTGACCGATTGGCTGCATCGGGCGGCCGAGCATCATCCTCAGCGTGTCGCGCTGGAGGACATGGCGACCGGCGAACAGCTCAGCTATAACGCGCTCGACCTGCGGGTCGGGCGGATCGCCTGGACGCTGCGCGAGCGCTATCGCCTGCAGCCCGGTGATCGCATCGCTATCCTGGCGCAAAACTGCTTTGCTCATCTCGAATTGCTGTTCGCCTGCGCGCGTGCGGGCTTGGTCCTGGTGCCGCTCAACTGGCGTCTCGCTGCGGCGGAGCTGCGACCGATCGTCCATGATTGCCAGCCATCGCTGCTGGTCTACGCGCCGGATTTCGCTGCCGCTGCGATGTCCGCCGTGGAAGGGATCGACTGCATCCGGGTGGCGCTCGACGATCCGCAGGGCTATGAGGCCATGCAGGCAGAGGCCACCGCGACGATCGAGGCTATGACACCACGCCAGGACGATGATCTCTGGATGCTGCTCTACACGTCGGGCACGACCGGGCGGCCCAAGGGGGTGATGCAGACCTTCGGTATGGTCTATGTCAACGCGGTGAACACGCTCGTGTCGGGCAAGGTGATGCCCGGCGATGTCTTCCTCAACGTGCTGCCGTTCTTCCACACCGGTGGTCTCAATCTCTACACGCTGCCTGTTCTGATAACCTGCGGCACGGTCATTGTTGAGCGGCGTTTCGATCCTGCCGCAACACTGGCCCGCCTGTCGCAGGACGTGGTATCCATATTTGCGGTGCCCGCGATCTATCTCACGCTCGCTAATCATGCGGATTTTGCCGACGCGCGCTTTCCACGGTTGCGC
>Ga0187815_10000271_pt1 | contig 26005 bp, 20 predicted proteins | sample NC_S_5_FD_132962 | JGI IMG/M metagenome (GOLD analysis project Ga0187815, IMG submission 132962) | Wetland sediment microbial communities from Neuse River Estuary, North Carolina, USA - ASW-S_5 | ecosystem: Environmental > Aquatic > Freshwater > Wetlands > Sediment | place: USA: North Carolina...
CAGTTCTCGGCTACGCATGGGTGGCTCCTAGGCCCGAACCCTTCGGACGTGCTGCCACCATGCCCTCAGCCTCGCTCATGGCCTGAGACATCACTACTCAATACGAACAGCGCCAAGAGAAAGCGCACCCCGCGGTGGCGCTCTCCGGGCCTCCTGCCCTGCGAGTGCGTGAGGCGCGGCCGGGCTTTTCGGCCGGACTCCTGTCCGGTCGAAAAGGCGAGTCCCTCCCTGGCCTCGCCCGCTGCGCGGCCTGATCGTCCACGCCTCACCGCCACCGAGGGGGCCCCGGAACAGCAGCGCGCTCCCAGCGCGCAGAAGCAACAGCCAGTGCAAAGCAGAAGCAGAGCGAAGCCCCGCAATCCTCCGCCTCTCAGTTTCCAGATACGGCGCGGTGTGGCCACCACGTAGATCGTGTAGGCGGGAGCAGCTCCGACATCCTCGACATAACACGGCTTGTAGTGTCGGCGGATTGAACAGGCCATTTCTCTTGGTCCCTTCTCTTTGGGCCAGCAAAGAGAAGGGACTCGGGCGCCGGAAGGCGACCGAAAGCCCACCGCAGGCGAGCCAGGGTGCGGAACCGAAAGGTCGTCGCGAGCACCCAGCCCTCTCCCCCAAGGGGAGAGCGAGAAAAGCAGGCGCCGGTAGGCGTCCGAAGCCCGCCGCAGGCGGTACCCCACTACCTCTCGATCACCCGCCGAAACGGCGGCAACGCCCGCAGCATGCCGGCGCCGTAGCGCTTGGTGACTACGCGGCGATCCAGCAGCACGATGCGGCCGCTGTCGTTCTCGTTGCGGATCAGGCGGCCGCAGTACTGGGTGAGCAGGCGGGTGGCTTCGGGGATGCTCACCTCGATGAAGGGATTGCGGCCGCGCGATTCCAGCCATTCCGCATAGGTGGCGCCTACCGGGTCGGTGGGCACGGCGAACGGCAGCTGGGTGATGACCACGGTCTCGCAGAGCTTGCCGGGCAAGTCCAGGCCTTCGCCGAACGAGGCTAGGCCGAACAGCGTGCTGCCCTTGCCCGCTTCCACCGCGGCGACGTGCTCGGCGATCAGTTGCGTCTTGCCCAGCGAGCCTTGCGCGCGCACCTTGCGCACCTTGTCGATCGGGAGCTTCTGCAGCACGCGGTCGAGCTTGGCGCGCGAAGTGAACAGCACGAGGTTGCCGGCGTTCCAGTCGAGGTGCTCGGCCAGCCAGTCGCTGATCGCCTGCGCGTGTTCCTCGCGCGCGTCGGGCAGGGCGGCCATCGCCGGCACTTCCAGCCGCGCCTGTGCGGCGAGGTCGAACGGCGAAGGCAGGCTGAGCGTCGCCGCGTCGTCGGGCAGGCCCACGGCATCGGCATAGCCGCGGAAATTGCCGCCGGCGCTCAGCGTGGCCGAGGTGAGCACCACGCCGCTGGCGTTGCCCCACAGCACGTTGCGCAGCAGGCCCGAGGCGGATACCGCCGAGGCGTGGCAGACCAACTGCTGGTCGCTGCCCAGGGTGACCCAGCGCGCCAGCGGCGGTGCCTTGTCGGGATCTTCCGTCGACCAGGCCTGCCAGCAGGCGGCCTGCTTGCCGATGCGTTCCAGCGCGATGCCCAGCTCGCGCGACAACGCTTCCTGGGTGGGCCCGCCGTCGGTCATCTCCACCACGGCGCGGCGCACCGCGGCGAGCCAGCGCTGCATCTCGCTGGCCTGCAGGCTGAGCATGCGTGCGTGTTCCACCCAGGCCTCGGGCAGGCATCCCAGCGAGCCGCGGTACATCGGCTCGGCCTCGGCGGGATCGGGCAGCCAGCCGAGGCGGATCTCCTTTTCCAGCGCTTCCAGCGCACTGCCGAGTTCCTGCAGCTTGGCGTCGCCGGCATCGAGCGAGAGCTTGCCGAGGTTCTCTTTGTCGGTGAGCGAGTAGGCCGCATGCACCTGGCGCCCGAGCCGGCTCAGTTGGCGCACCGTGGCGGCCAGGTGCACGTCGGCGGCGCCGCGGTCGATCGCCTTGCCGGGGATGTGGTGGGCCTCGTCGAACACGTACAGCGTCTCGTCCGGGCGCGGCAGGATCACGCCGCCCCAGTTTTCGTCCTCGCCCGGCATGGTGAGGTCGGCCAGCACCAGGTCCTGGTTGGCCACGATGATCTCGGCGTCGTCCACCGCGCGGCGCGCAGCATAGAACGGACAGATCATGAACTGGCCGCACTTGCGGTTCGTGCAGCCGCCCGCGCTGGTGGTGAGCATCGGGCGCAGCAACTCGCTCACCGGCTCGGGCGCGCTGTCCATATCGCCGTTCCACTGGCCGGCATCGAAGGCCAGGGCGAGCTTGGCCAGCGATTGCTTGTCGCGTTCCGCGGGCGGCTTCGACCACAGCGCGAGGTCGGCATCGAAGCCGAAGCCCATCTGTGCCGAGCCGGCAAGGCTGTTGCGCGCCATCGCCAGGTTGCGCGGGCACAGGTAGCGGCCGCGGCCCTTGGCCAGCGCCACCTTCGCCGCGTGGCCGGACAGCTGCAGGTACAGCGGGATGTCGCGTTCGACCAGCTGTTCCTGCAGCGCCACCGTGGCAGTGGCGATCAGCAGCTTCTTTTTCTGGGCGCGCGCCACTTCATGGCCGGCGATCAGGTAGGCCATGGACTTGCCGGTGCCGGTGGGCGCCTCGATCGCGGCCACGCCGCCTTCGTGCGCCAGCGCCTTCGCCACCTCGGCGATCATCTTTCCTTGCGAGGCGCGCGGACGGAAGCCCGGCAGGCCGTCCTTCAGGCGCGTGTAGGCAGCGCGGATGGCGTCCTTGGTGGTGTCGGCGAGCATGCATACATCCGGGGCGAGCCGCTCATTCTAGCGGGCGGGTTGCGCCGGGGGCGTATGCTGGGCCTCACCGCGGCGGCGCGCTACCATCGGGCCGGGGGGAATCATCGGCGCCATGAATCAGTTCAGCAGGCTGCATGTCACGATTCCGGGCGAGGCCGACCAGCTGGCTTGGCTGAGGCGGCTGATCGGCGCGTCCACGCCACAGGCGGTGGGCGAACTGACAGTGGAGCTGGCGCGCAGCTGCCCGGTTTGCCGCGATGCCCGCTTGTTGTGGCTTGAGCGGGGCGAATGCCGCGCCACGGGCGCCAAGGTGGACGCGCCTGCACGCGCGCGGATGCTGGCGCTGCTGCGTGACGAGGACGGCGCATCGACGGCCGTCGATGGCGAACTGGCGGTCTGGCTGGCGCCGGACGTGCCTGCCGCGCTGCTGCTGACCTTGGACGATGCAGCGGCCGGCCCGCAGCTGAGCGCGGCGCTGGAACCTTGCCTGGCACTGGCCGGACGGCAGTTGCAGCAGCTGCTGGCACTGGCCGAGCTGCACGATTCGCACCGCCAGCTGGGGCGTTCGGAGAACCTGCAGCGTGCCTTGTTCGCGATCTCCGACCTGGCGGGCGCCGATCTCGAGATGCCCGATCTGCTGCGCGGCATCCACGCCATCGTCGGTACCCTGATGTATGCGGAGAACTTCTACATCGTGCGGCACGACCCCGAGCGCGGCATGCTGCGCTTCCTGTACTACGCCGACACGGCGGATACCGAAGGCCCGGACATCACCCGCGAAGAGTCGCTGGAGGCGTTGCGCGGCTCGCTCACCTGGCATCTGCTGATCCATGGGCGCCCCTTGATGGGCAGTGCCGAACAGCTGGCGGCGCAGATCGGCGGTCCGCTGGAAGTGGTCGGCCCGGACAGCGTGGATTGGCTGGGTGTGCCGATGCTGCGTGAGGGGCGTGCGCGTGGCGCGCTGGTGGTGCAGAGCTATCGCCAAGGCACCGTCTATTCCGATGAGGATCGCGCGGTGCTGGGATTCGTCGCCGAGCACGTCCTCACCGCGCTGGAGCGCAAGCAGAGCATGGACGAGCTGGAGCGCCGCGTGCTGCGGCGCACCCGCGAACTGGCCTCCGCGAATCGCGAGCTGCAGCAGGAGGTGCTGGAGCGCCAGCGCGCGGAACGCCTGCAGTCGGTGCTGTTCCGGCTGGCCGAGCTGGGCACCGCCGATCTCGACGAGGGCGCGTTCTACCGGCATGTGCACGCCGAAGTGGGCAGCCTGCTGGACGCGTCGAATTTCTACATCGCCTTGCTGGACGAGCAGCGGCAGCGGCTGGACTTTCCTTATTACGTGGACGCCGGCGTGCAGAGCTCGTTCAGCCTGCCGCTGAAACGCAGCCTCACCGCGTACGTGCTGCGCACCGGCCGGCCTTTCCTCGGCAGCCGGCGCGAGCTGGATGCCCTGACACAGGCGGGCGAGGTGGTGCCCCACCACATCGGCCGTCCGTCCGCCTGCTGGCTCGGCGTACCGCTGCGCACGGGCGAGGCGGTGATCGGCGTGGTAGCCGTGCAAGGCTACGACGACGAAATGCGTTTCGGCGCTGCCGATCAGGAACTGCTGGGCTTCGCCGCGCTGCAGATTGCCAACAGCATCCACCGCCGCCGCGCTGCCGCCGCGCTGCAGCAGGCCAATCTGCAGCTGGAACACCGGGTGGAAGAGCGCACCCGCGAATTGCGCGAGCAGGTTGCCGAACGCGAGCAGATCCAGCGCCAATTGCGCCACGAGGTGATGCACGATCCGCTCACCGGATTGCCCAACCGAGGCTTTCTGCGCGAGCGACTGGGCGAGCGCCTGGCGCGGCAATCGTCGGGCGCGCCTTGTGCGCTGCTGTATCTGGACGTGGATCGCTTCAAGGTGATCAACGACAGCCTTGGCCACCTGGCCGGCGATGCCTTCCTGCAGGCGACCGCGAACCGCTTGCGCGCCTGCGTGTGCGCACCGGACGTGGTGGCGCGGCTGGCCGGCGACGAGTTCGCGATCCTGCTGGATGCCGTTGCCGAACCGGCGGCCGCCGAGCGCATGGCGCAAGGAGTGCTGCAGGCGCTGCACCAGCCGCTGTCGATCGGCGGGCGCGAGCTGGAACCTTCCGCCAGCGTGGGCATCGCGATCAGCGAAGGCCGCCACGAGCGGGCCGACGCGCTGCTGCGCGACGCCGACCTCGCGCTGTACCGCGCCAAGCAGCTGGGGCGCGGCCGCTACGTGATGTTCGACGAGACCCTGGCCAGGAACGCAGTGGACGAGCTGGCGCTGGAGGTCGAGCTGCGGCATGCCTTGCAGCACGGCGAGTTCATGCCGTACTACCAACCGGTTTTCCGGCTGGACAGCGGCGAGGTGGTCGGCTACGAGGCGCTGCTGCGCTGGAACCATCCGCGGCGGGGCATGTTGCTTCCCGACGACTTCGTGCGTATCGCGCAGGATTGCGGCCTGCTCGAGGCGATCGACTGGCAGCTGTTCGGGCAGGTATGCGAGCGCATGGCGCAACCGGGCGCCGGCACCGGCTTCGTGACGGTCAATGTCTCGCCGCTGCACCTGCGCCATGCGTACTTCGATCGCCAGCTGCTGCAACTGCTTGAGCGCAGCGGCTTGCCGCCGGCCCGGCTGCTGATCGAGCTGACCGAGGGCGCGCTGCTGGACGACCCGGTGCTGGTGCGCGGCACCCTGGAGCGCCTGCGCGCCGCGGGGGTGCAGGCGGCGCTGGACGATTTCGGCACCGGCTATTCCTCGCTGAGCTACCTGCACTCGCTGCCGCTGGGCAAGCTGAAGATCGACCAGGTGTTCGTGCGCGAGCTGGATGCCGCCGGCAGCACCGGCGCCAATACCGTGGTGGCGGCGATCCTTGCGCTGGCCCGTGCGCTGGGCATCGGCGTGATCGCCGAAGGCATCGAGACCGCGGCGCAGCGCGATGCGCTGCTGGCGCTGGGCTGCGAATTCGGCCAGGGCTTCATGCTTGGGTACCCGGACTCATCGCCACGTCGTGCCACGACCGATGGGGACGCGGCACGACGTGGCGGATCGGAACACACCTAGCGCGTGCCGCGTACCACGATGGTCTTGCCGGAGACGTCGATCATGCCCTGCTCCTCCAGCTGCTTGAGCACGCGGCCGACCATCTCGCGCGAGCAGCCCACGATGCGGCTCACTTCCTGGCGCGAGATGCGGATCTGGGTGCCGTCCGGGTGGCTCATCGCGTCCGGCTCGTCGCACAGGTCGAGCAGGGTGCGCGAGATGCGGTTGGTGACGTCCATGAACGCCATCCGGCTCACCTGGCGCGAGGTGCGCAGCAGGCGGTGGGTGAGCTGGGAGCCGATCGCGAACAGGATCTTCGGGCATTCCTCTTGCAGCGGGCCCTTCATCAGCTGGAACAGGCGCTCGTAGCTGACCTCGGCCATCTCGCACACGCTGCGCGTGCGCACTACCGACTCGCGTTGCGACTGCTCCACGAACAGGCCCATCTCGCCGATGAACTGGCCGCGATTGATGTAGGCGAGGATCAGTTCACGGCCCTGCTCGTCCTCGGTGCATACCGCCAACGAGCCCTCGATCACGTAATACAACGTGTTGGCCGGGTCGCCGGGGCGGATGATCGCGGTCTTGCTGGGGTAGCGGCGGCGGTGGCAGAGCGCGAGGAAGCGCTCCATCGAAGCCGGGTCCGGCGCGAAGGCGAGCGGGGCCTGGGAGCGTTCGAAGGCCTGCTGAAGCTGGTATTTGAGTAGCGCCACGATATCTGGTTCCCCTTGAGATTGGCCCTGCAATACCTTCCATGGCTTGATTGGGCTGCATCGGTAGGCTGTCTGCCACGCGCCGTTGCCGGCGACGGATTTGCACGGGACGCACGCAAACGATCGAAGCTTCCGCATCGTCCGGCAAGCTCGTCGTTGCGGACGGGGCTGACACAGGGGAAACGCCGCGGCTTGACGCGGGTTCGGCCCCAGGATCATCCCCGATTACCCCATTATGGCAAACCCGGGCGAATTGACGCAGGTTCAGTTTTCCACAATTTTGCCGCATACTTCGCAGTCTTTCGTTCGCGGCCGTTGGCCGCGGGCCGCTCACCGGGTAGTGGGAGACAAGGGTCCCCGCCATCCGAACTCCCGCGGGGACCCTTGGTGCTAACCCGCCTCATCTGCTGACCGTGATCCGGTCATGGAGAGCCGCCGTGGTCAAGCCACTTCCGCGTCTGCGCCTGCAGGGGTTCAACAACCTCACCAAGGCGTTGAGCTTCAACATCTACGACATCTGCTATGCGGTGTCCGAGGAACAGCGTCAGCGCTACATCGAGTACATCGACGAGCAGTACGACGCCGACCGCCTCACTCAGATCCTCACCGACGTGGCCGAGATCATCGGCGCGAACATCCTGAATGTTGCCCGCCAGGACTACGACCCGCAGGGCGCCTCGGTCACCATCCTAATCTCCGAGGAGCCGGTGGTGGAGAAGCTGGGCCGGGACTCGATCGCGGGCGCCGTGGTGGCGCACATGGACAAGAGCCACATCACCGTCCATACCTACCCGGAAACGCACCCGCACAACGGTATCGCCACCTTCCGCGCCGACATCGACGTGGCTACCTGCGGTGTGATCTCGCCGCTGAAGGCGCTGAACTACCTGATCGACAGCTTCGAGTCGGACATCGTGGTGTGCGACTACCGCGTGCGCGGCTTCACCCGCGACGTGAAGGGCAAGAAGCACTTCATCGACCACAAGATCAATTCGGTGCAGGACTACCTGGCGCGGCACATCCGCCAGAAGTACGAGATGTTCGACGTCAACGTGTACCAGGAAAACATCTTCCACACGAAGATGCACGTGAAGGACTTCGACCTCGACACCTACCTGTTCGACGCCCACGCCGACGATCTCTCGTTCAAGGAACGCCAGCGCATCGAGTCGCTGCTGCGCCGCGAGATCGAGGAGCTGTTCCACGGCCGCAACCTGATGTGAGGCGGCTCACTCCCCTCTCCCTTTGGGAGAGGGGCATTCAGATCCGATAAGCCACCGTCTTCATCACCATCGAGCTCGCCTGCATCAGCTGCGGGATCGGAAACGGCAGGTCGATGCCGCCGCGCGCCTGCGCGTTCTGCGCGTGGCGCACCTCGTCGGCCTGCATCTGCGCCAGCACGGCGCGCGAGCGTTCGTCCTGCGCGGGCAGGCGCTCCAGATGCTCGGCCAGGTGCGCTTCCACCTGGCGCTCGGTTTCCACCACGAAGCCCAGGCTCACCGCGTCGCCGGCCAGCGCGGCCAGCGCGCCGATCGCGTAGCTGCCCGCGTACCACAGCGGGTTGAGCAGGCTGGGGCGGCTGTCCAGTTCCTTCAGGCGTTCGCCGCACCAGGCGAGGTGGTCGGTTTCCTCGGCGGCGGCGTGCAGCAGGTGTTCGCGGTTGGCATCGTTGCGGGCCAGCGCGGCCTGGCCGTCGTACAGCGCCTGCGCGCAGACCTCGCCGGTGTGGTTGATGCGCATCAGGCCTGCAGCGTGGCTGCGCTCGGCATCGTCGAGTTCCGCGTGGGCGATGCCGTGCGCAGGCGAGGGGCGATTCGCCTCGGGGGCGCCGGCCACGGTCTACAGCGCGCGTTCGATGCCGGCGAGCAGGCGATCCAGCGGGCTGAGCGTGCGTGCGTTCATGAATGATCCTCCAACTGCTGCGCCAACAGGCTCAGCGGGTGTTGCGTGCTCCAGGGCGCCGCGTCGGTGCCGGCGGCCAGATGCAGGCGGCAGCCGATATTGGACGACAGCAGGCGCGCGGGCGCCAGCGCGGCGAGCGGGCACAGCGTGGCCTCGCGCAATCGATCGGCGCGTTCGGGAAATTCCAGCAGATGGCTGCCGGCCGCGCCGCAGCAGTGCGGTGGCCGCGGCAACGGCACCACGTCGAGCCCGGGTACGCGGCGCAGCAGTTGCAGCATCGCTGCCTCGCTGTGCGCCACGTTGGCCTGGGTGCAAGGCAGGTGCAACGCCACGCGCAGCGGCAGCGGACGAAAGCGCAATTGTTCGGCGCGTTCGGCCAGCAGGCTCAGCGGATCGAACACCGGCACGCCGGGCAGGGCGCGGCGCAGGGTGCCGAGGCAGCCGGGTGTCACGCTCAGCAGGCGGCTGGCGCCGCTAGCCTGCCAGGCCTGCCGCACCTGCCCGGCGGCGCGCTCCGCTGGCGCGGTGTCGCCGGCGTGCAGATCCATCGCTCCGCAGCAGAATGCCGGCAGCACCTGCACCTGGAAGCCCGCCGCGCGCAGCAGGGTGAGCGCGGCCTGCTGCGCCTCGGCATCCTCCACGCTGGCCACGCAACCGGGAAACAGCGCGAGTTCGGCGGGTGCTGCATCGCCCTGGGGCAGCGGCGCCAGCGGGCCGGTCGGCAGCAGTTGCAAGGCGGCGCGCCATGGCGAGCGGACAGGCATGTGTCGGACCAATGCGTGGCGCCATCGCGTCACGCGCAGTGCCGCGCCGAGCCGGCGTGCGGCGCGCAGCAGGGCGGGGTGCCGCAGCAGGCCCAGCAGGCGGCGTGGCCGCTGCGGCGCCGGACCCAGCAGGGCGCGGGTCTCGATCAGCAGCTCGTCGTACTGCACCCGCGCCGGGCAGACCTGCTGGCAGTTCAGGCAACCGAGGCAGTGATCCAGATGCGCACGCAGCTCCGCAGTAGGGTCGGCCGCGCCGCGGGCCAGCGCGGCGGCGATGGCGATGCGACCGCGCGGCGATTCCGCCTCGTTGCTGTCCAGCGCGTAGGTGGGGCAGACCGGCAGGCACAGCCCGCACTGCACGCATTGGTCCGCCAGTGCGGCAATGCGGATGGGGGACTGTTCAAGTGCCATGCGCGGCATGCTATCATTGCCAGCTCACAAGCCACCTGTCGGTGGACTTGCGCAGGCGATGACGGCTCCGCTATCATCTCGCGCCTTTGCTTCACCGATTATTGTGCAACCGCCCTCGTTCGGCGGCAGACGGGTATCTCGAAATGAAAACTTTCAGCGCCAAGGCAGAAAGCGTCAAGCGCGACTGGTTCGTGGTGGACGCCACGAACAAGACGCTCGGTCGCCTGTCGACCGAAATCGCACGTCGCCTGCGCGGCAAGCACAAGCCGGAATTCACCCCGCACGTCGATACCGGCGACTATATCGTCGTGGTCAACGCGCAGAAGGTGGCGGTCACCGGCGCCAAGCTGGACGACAAGATGTATCACCGCTTCACCGGCTACGTCGGCAACCTCAAGACCACCAGTCTGAAGGACATGCTGGCCACCCACCCGGAGCGCGTGATCGAAATCGCCGTCAAGGGCATGCTGCCGAAGAACGCCCTGGGCCGCGAGATGTATCGCAAGCTCAAGGTGTACGGCGGCGCCGAGCACCCGCACGCCGCACAGCAGCCGCAAGCGCTGGAAGTTTAAGGAACCATCATGGCGATTCAGCAGAATTACGGCACCGGCCGTCGCAAGACCTCCGCCGCCCGCGTGTTCCTGCGCAAGGGCACCGGCGCGATCGAAGTCAACGGCAAGACCCTTGAGCAGTTCTTCGGTCGCGAGACCTCGCGCATGATCGTGCGCCAGCCGCTCGAACTGACCCAGAACACCGACAAGTTCGACATCAAGGTCACCGTCGAAGGCGGCGGCATCACCGGACAGGCCGGCGCGATCCGCCTCGGCATCGCCCGCGCGCTGATCGAGTACGACGAAAGCCTGAAGTCGTCGCTGCGCAAGGCCGGTTTCGTGACCCGCGACGCCCGCGAGGTCGAGCGCAAGAAGGTCGGCCTGCACAAGGCCCGCCGCGCCACCCAGTTCTCGAAGCGCTAACCGCGCTTCGACGTGCGGCGCTCCAGGTCAGAGCGCGCCGTCACGCCAGGGTTTTGGGAGATCGTCTAATGGTAGGACAACAGACTCTGACTCTGTTTATCTAGGTTCGAATCCTAGTCTCCCAGCCATACGCAAAAAGCCCGCCCGCAAGGCGGGCTTTTTGCGTATGGCTGGGAGACTTCCCGGACTCGAACCTTCCGTTCGACAAATTTGTCAGGAACAAATTTGGACAGCGCGTAGCGGCCCCGTAGCGCACGGCGCGGAGGGGTGAGCCCCATGAATGGGGCGAACAATCCTAGGTCGCCAAGTGGGCTAGTCAGTCTGGTTTGTTCGTGGCGCATCCTCAGACCAAACTTGTCGCCACCCCAAACCCCACCGCCGCCACAACCGCCACCGCCAGGCACGCACTCCCCGGCCGCACCCGCCGCGCATCCACCCGCGGCGTCAGCCGCCACACCAGCAGTGCGCCTACCAGCATGTCCAGCACCAGCGCCCAGCGCAGCAGGCCGGAGGTGAGCAGGGGGCGGAACGGCGGCTGCAGGTGGCCTTCGTAGGCCGCCACGGCAACCACCAGCAGCAGGCCGAGCAGCGTCCATAGCAGGCAGGCGAAGTAGACGCGGTTGAACACCACGTTGCAGCGTTCGGTCCAGCGCAGCACGGACCAGGCGATCAGCGCGCAGAACAGGGCGCCGATGCTGCCGTAGAGCACCCACCACACCAGGCTGCTGACGAGGGTGAGCAGGGAGCTCATACGGCGTGCTTGAAGCCGAGCCGGCGCAGCAGCTTGGCCATCAGCCAGGCCGGGCCGATCAGGAGGTAGGCGAGGTCGGTGAGGAAGCTTGGCTTGCGGCCTTCGAACTTGTGGCCGATGAACTGGCCGATCCACGCCACCACGAACACGCCGACGGCGAGCCAGCACAGGTCATGCGCACCGAGCCGCCAGTACAGGAAGTTGGTGAGGAGGCCGAGCACGGCGAACGCGATCAGCAGGGCCAGCGCCAGTCGGCGCGAGCGTTTCCAGTACCAGTAGAACGCCAGGACCATCACCGCCACCGCCCAAGCGCCGGGGCGCAGGTATGCCTGCGGCACCGGGATCGCCCATAGCAGCGCGATCACCGACCACACGATCGGCGGCACGCAGCACCAGTGGAAGACCTGGTTCACCGGGTTGCGGTGGTCGTTGCTGTAGCTGTCCAGCCAGTCCTGCATGCTGCGTCGGCTTGCGTCTTGGGTGGCCATCGTGCACTCCGCTCCGGGGTCAGGTGTTGACGGTTGTTCAGTCCAGCTTGATGCCGGCAAGGCGCTCCAGCGCCTCGGCGTACTTGGCGGCGGTGCGAGCGATCACCTCGTCCGGAATCACCGGGCCGGGCGGGGTCTTGTTCCAGCCCTGCACCTCCAGCCAGTCGCGCACGAACTGCTTGTCGTAGCTGGGCGGGCTGATGCCCACCTGGTACTGGTCGGCCGGCCAGTAGCGCGTGGAGTCGGGCGTCAGCATCTCGTCCATCACGTACAGCTTGCCGTCGGCGTCCGTGCCGAACTCGAATTTGGTGTCGGCCAGGATGATGCCGCGCTCGGCGGCGTAGGCGGCCGCCCAGCGGTAGATCGCCAGGGTGGCGTCGCGCACCTTTTCGGCCAGCTCGCGGCCCACCGTGTTCACCACGACGTCGAAGCTGACGTTTTCGTCGTGGTCGCCCACCGCGGCCTTGGTCGAAGGTGTGAAGATCGGCTCGGGCAATTGTTGCGCCTGCTTCAGGCCGGCAGGCAGGGCGATGCCGCACACGGCGCCGGTCTTCTGGTAGTCCTTCCAGCCCGAGCCGATCAGGTAGCCGCGGGCGATCGCTTCCACGGGCACCGGCTTCAAGCGGCGCGTGACCACGGTGCGCTTCGCGTAGAGGGCGAGGTCGGTGCCGGGCGGCAGCACCTCGGCCAGCGGCACGTCGAGCAGATGGTTGGGCACCAGGTGGGCGGTCTTGCCGAACCAGAAGTTGGAGATCTGGGTGAGCATCTCGCCCTTGCCGGGAATCGGGTTGGGCAGCACCACGTCGAACGCGGAGAGACGGTCGGTGGCCACCATCAGCAGGCGATGCGCATCCAGCGCATAGACGTCGCGTACCTTGCCGCGATGGATCAGTTCCAGGCCGGGCAGGTTCGATTGCGGCAGGGTGGTGGGCACGACGGTGGTTCCGTGACGGGGGAGGGAAGCGCTCATTGTAGCGGCTGGCGTCGGCGGCGTTCCTGCATATCGCGGGCGACGGCGCTCGCCGCTGCTAGAATCGGCGGCTTTCGGCCCCAGCTTCCGTCGATGCGCATCCTGCTGACCGCGGCACTCTGCCTCGCCATCGCCCTTCCGGGCCTGGCGCAAACGCCATCGCCCGCCGTGGCGAAGCCGTCGCGGCTGGGCTTGTGTGCGGCCTGCCACGGCGAAACCGGCATGGCGGTGATGCCAGGCGCGCCGAATCTCGCCGGGCAGCGACTGGATTACCTGCGGCAAGCGCTGCAGGACTACCGCGACGGCCGCCGCGACGTGCCGGTGATGCGCGCCGCGACCGGCCCGCTCAGCGCGGCCGAGCTGGACGCGCTGGCGCGCTGGTACAGCGCGCAGACCCCGACGACGGTGTCCAGGCCATGAGCTTCACCTACACGCTCTGGTTCGGCTTCTTCGGCCTGTTGATCGGCCACCTGCCCGGTGCGATCACCGGCGCCATCATCGGCTTCGTGTTCGACAACCTGCGCCACAGCCAGCGCAGGCAGGCCACGCCGGAGGCGGGCGGCTTCGTCGGGCCGCTGTTCGCGCTGCTGGGTGCGGTGGCCAAGTCCGACGGCCGTGTTTCCGAGGCGGAAATCGCCGTGGCCGAACGCATGATGTCGCGCATGGGCCTGGACGCCGCACTGCGCCAGCAGGCGATCGCCAGCTTCAACGCCGGCAAGCAGCCGGAATTCGACGTGACGCCAGCCATCGAGGAGCTGCGCCGCTGGGTCGGCCTGCGCCGCGACCATGCGTTCCCGGTGCTGGACGTGGTGATCGATACCGTGCTCGCCGAGGGCAATCCGCCGCCGGAGAAGATGGCGATCCTGCGCCAGCTCGCGTTCGCGCTGCGCGTCAGCGACATGGAGCTGGTGGCGCTGATGGCGATGAAGGGCTATGCATGGGACACGGGCAACGCGCGCAGCCGTGGCGATCAAGGCTACGGCGGCGGCTACGTGCCGCCGCAGCGCGCCACTCGCGGCCCCGATCCCTACGCCGTGCTGGGCATCGAGCGCAGCGCCGACGACCGCGCGGTGAAGCGTGCCTATCGCAAGCTGATTTCCGAGCACCATCCCGATCGCCTCGGCGACCTGCCCGAGGCGATGCGCAGGCAGGCCGAGTCCCGCGCCAGCGAGATCAATGCTGCCTACGAGCGGATCAAGGCGGAACGAGGCTTCAAGTAGGAGCGCACCCTGTGCGCAAACGCTTTGGCTTCGTTCAACATCAGAATGGTCGCGCACAGGGTGCGCTCCTACAGGAATCATGCCCATGAGCAAGCAGAACCCGATCATCGCCCCCTCTATCCTCGCCGCCGACTTCGCGAGGCTGGGGGAGGACACCGCCGCAGCGCTGGCCGCGGGTGCGGACTGGGTGCATTTCGACGTGATGGACAACCACTACGTGCCCAATCTCACGATGGGCCCGATGGTGCTGTCCTCGCTGCGCAAATACGGCATCGCCGCGCCGATCGACGTGCACCTGATGTTGAAGCCGGTGGACCGCATCGTGCCCGACTTCGCCAAGGCCGGCGCCACCCTGATCAGCTTCCACCCCGAGGCGAGCGAGCACGTGGACCGCACCATCGGCCTGATCAGGGATTCCGGCTGCCAGGCCGGGTTGGTGTTCAACCCCGCCACCTCGCTGGACTGCCTCGACTACGTGCTGGACAAGCTCGACCTGGTACTGATCATGTCGGTGAATCCCGGCTTCGGCGGGCAGAAGTTCATCCCAATGGCGCTGGAGAAGCTGCGCCGCGTGCGCCGCATGATCGACGAGCGCGGCCTGGCGGTGCGGCTGGAAATCGACGGTGGCGTCACCGCCGAGAACATCGGCGCCATCGCCGCAGCGGGTGCCGACACCTTCGTGGCCGGCTCGGCGATCTTCCATGCCAAGGACTACCGCGCCGAGATCGCGGCAATGCGCGCGGCGATCGGCTGAACCCGTTCGCAGGAAATTGCCCGGAGCGACCTGCATCGCGTCAGCGATGGCCCGAAGGGCGGTTGCAAAAAGCCCCGGCGCGATGACGGTCACGCCGGGGCAAACGTCATTGGATGACGTGCGAGGAGACACCATCGACCGGCGCCCGTGGCATGGATACGGTCGCCACGGAGGGGAGGTCGACAGCCGTATCGGCGCCACCCACGGCAATGGAATGGCGCCAGTCATCAAGTCTGACCGGCCCCCCGCGGATTGGTTCCCAAAAAATCGCCTGGAGCGATTTTTGACATCGCGCAGCGATGGCCCGAAGGGCGACTGCCAAGGATGGCGGTCGCCAAAAATCGCCTGGAACGACTATGACATCGCGCAGCGATGGCCCGAAGGGCGATGACGGGCAAAAAAATCCCCTCGTACGGAGGGGATGAAGGAACCACCATGTTGGAGGATCGGGTGGGCGGGATATCGGGTCGCTGCGGCGGCCCTGTTCAGCTTCGAAGTCCGGGCCGTTGTGCCCCGCGGCCGGGGCGCTTCCCTGCGCCCCGGTCGCCCCGCTTTCCACGGCTAATGGAGCGTTGACGGGCTGCTGCGCGCCAATTCAGTGCAGGCCCAGCAGCAGGCCCAGCAGCAGTGCACCCAGCGCCAGCGTCACGCGTAGCGGTTCGAAGCTGCGCAGTTCGGCGTTGGGATCGCGTTCGGCGTTGTCGTTGCGGGTCATGGCGGCATTCCGGTGGGCGTTGGGTGTATCTCACGCCCCGACGCGGCCGTGCGGGCGGCGAGGCGGGGGCCGCTTGCCGCCGGTTTGTGGCAAAACGCGGGCAGAGGCGACGCTCGGCTTGCGCCGTCGGCGCGCACATAGCACGCTGCGTGCCATTGCCACCGGGAGCAGGACATGGGCCGCAGCATTGCCATCGTCGAGGACGAACCGCTGATCCGCGCCAACTACGTCGAGGCGCTCAACCGCTTCGGCTACGACACCCGCGGCTACCGCTCGCGGCAGGAGGCGTCGAACGCGTTCGCGATCAAGCTGCCCGAGCTGGTGATCATCGACATCGGCCTGGGCGACGAGCCGGAAGGCGGTTTCGACCTGTGCCGCGAATTGCGCGCCAAGTCGGCCACGCTGCCGATCATCTTCCTCACCGCGCGCGATTCGGATTTCGATGTGATTTCCGGCTTGCGCCTGGGGGCCGACGATTACCTCAGCAAGGACACCAGCCTGCACCAGCTCGCCGCGCGCATCGCTGCGCTGTTCCGGCGCATCGAGTCGCTGAAGGCGCCGGCGGCCAGCGAGACGGTGATCGAGCACGGCCCGCTGAAGATGGAATCCGAGCGCATGCGCATCACCTGGAACGGTGCGGAAGTACCGCTCACCGTCACCGAGTTCTGGATGGTGCACACGCTGATCCGCTTTCCGGGACACGTGAAGAACCGCGACCAGTTGATGCGCGAGGCGGAGCTGGTGGTGGACGACGCCACCATCACGTCGCACATCAAGCGCATCCGCAAGAAATTCATCGCGGTGGCGCCGGAGTTCGGTGCGATCGAGACCGTGCACGGCGTGGGTTACCGATGGAAGCCATGAAGATGCGCGTGTCGATTGCGCGCATGCTGGTCCTGCTCGTGCCCTGCGTGTTCGCCGCGCAGGCCGCCGGCCGGGGCGATGACGTGCTGGCCCACGGCGTGCGCGATGGAAAGGCGCCGGCGTGGGCGGTCGCGGTGGCGAGCCCGCCCGGCTGGACGCGCGACTGCTGCATGTACGCCAAGGCGATCGGCGTCGATGCCGTGCTCTACCAGGGCGAGTGGACGGGCAAGCCCGAGCGCGTGATGGTGCTCAACGTGTGGCCGCGCAAGCTGGCCACGCTGGCCGACGAAGTGGCCGCCGACCGCAAGCAGTACCTGCAGCGCGATGCGGCCGCGAAGGCCACCAACATCGCCATCCACAACCCGCACATGCCCTGCCGCAGCGTGGTGTACGAAGGCAGCGACCGCATCGACGACGCGGTGGTGTTCTGCGACCCGGGCGAGGCCAGCGGCATCCGCCTGAGCTGGTCGATGAGCTTCGCCGATGGCGACGCCACGCGGCGCCCGCTGCTCGACGCCTTCATGCAGGTTGCGACGGACGCGCGCTACCAGCATTACGTGGCACCGCCCATTCCCAAGAAACCCTGACGACACGATGACTCTGCGCCGCAAACTGCTGCTGGTTGCGCTGTGCACGCTGGCGCTGCCGGTGGCCGGCTGGCTGTACGTGCGGCAGATGGAAGCGCTGCTGCGCGAGGGCCAGGCGCAGGCGCTGATCGCCTCGGCGCGCGCGGTGGCGCGCAGTCTGGTGGTGACGCACGCCGCGCTGCCGCAGGGGGACGCGGCCTGGTACGTAGAGCAGGCGGTCAACCCGATCACGGTGGACGGCTACGGCGACGATTGGGCGCCGCTGACGCCGTGGAGCCAGCCGTTCGGCACGCGTGGCAAGCTGCTACTCGCCGGCGACGCGAGCGGGCTGTACCTGTACGCCGAAGTGCGCGACACCCGGCGCACCCGCGCCGATTCAACGGACGGCGCCAATGCGCTGGCCGCCGACCATCTCAACCTGGTGCTGGGCAACGCTGCCGGCCAACAGCGCTATCTGCTGGAAAGCGATGCGCCCGGCGCGATCACGGCCAGGGTCCAGGGATCGCCGGTGGCCGGTCTGCCCGTGGAATTCCCCGCGCAGTGGCAGGAAGACGGCAGCGGCTTCCGCGTCGAGCTGCGCCTGCCGCGCAGCCTGCAACTGCAGACGCTGGGCATCGGCGCCTATGTCGCGGTGGCCGGTGGCGACCGCATGGATGTGGAAACGCGGCCGCTGCTGGACTATTCGACTGCGCTGTCCGCCGAGCTGGCCAGCCTGGTGCCCGACCGCGTGCAGGCCCGTGTGCTGTCGCCGCAGGGCTGGCTGCTGGCGCGCAGCGGGCAGCTGGATGCCGCGCCCGGCGCGCCCGGCCAGCCGGGCTGGTTCGCCTCCCTGGTCTACCGTTCGCTGCTGGCCACGCGGCTGGAAGACGCGAACCTGTGGGCGCAGGACGTGCCGCGGCTGGACACGCCCGAGGTGCTGCGCGCCCGTGCCGGCCAACCAGTAAGCGTATGGCGCAGCGGCGAGGAGCGCGGCAGCGTGGTGCTCTCCGCCGCGGTGCCGATCGAGCGCGACGGCAAGCCGGTCGGCGTGCTGCTGCTGGAGCAGGCCAGCCGCGCGGTGCCGCTGCTGGCCAATCGCGCGCTGCTGGGCCTGCTGCTTACCAGCTTCGGCGTGCTGCTGGTGGCCGGCGCGATCCTGCTGCTGTTCGCTACCCGGCTCAGCCTGCGCCTGGGGCGGCTGCGCAATGCGGCCGAGCGCGCGCAATTGTCGGATGGACGTCTGGACGGCCTGTTCGAGCGTGGCCGCTTTCCGATGACGGACGCGCCGGACGAGATCGGCGACCTCGCGCGCAGCTTCGAGCGGCTGTTCGAGGCGGTGGGCGGCTACACCGACTATCTGCGTACGCTGGCCTCCAAGCTCTCGCACGAACTGAACACGCCGCTGGCGATCGTGAAGTCCTCGCTGGACAACCTCGAACACGCCGAGCTGTCGCCTGACGCCCAGCCCTACCTCGACCGCGCCCGCGACGGCGTGGCGCGGCTGGGTGCGCTGGTGCGCGCGATGAGCGAGGCCAGCCGCATGGAGCGCGCGATCGCCGCTGCCGAGCCGGAGGACGTGGACCTGCGTGAGGTGGTGCGCGGTTGCGCCGAGGCCTATCGCCCGCTGGCCGGTGCGCGGCGGCTGGACTGCGTGCTGCCCGACACGCCGTTGCGCCTGCACTGCGCCCCCGAGCCGATCGCGCAGGCGCTGGACAAGCTGTTCGACAACGCGCTCTCGTTCACGCCACCCGACGGCTGGCTGCGGCTCAGCCTGCGCGCTGTCGATGGCGGCGCCGAGATCGAACTGGCCAATCTGGGGCCACCGCTGCCCGCGGCAATGCAGGGCAGGCTGTTCGATTCGCTGGTGAGCCTGCGCGACAAGGCCACGCCCGGCGACGCGCCGCACCTGGGTCTGGGCCTGTACGTGGTGCGGCTGGTGGCCGAGCGCCACGGCGGCGTCGCCAGCGCGCGCAATCTCGACGACGGCAGCGGCGTGGTTTTCAGTCTAAGCCTGTGCGGCATGCCGCGGCAGCGGCTCTGAGCCGTTCTTTTCCACTGGCAGCATGAATGTCGAGGCGAGCTATGCCGTCGCCGGTTAACGGACAAGAAGGGGGCGACATGATGCCGCCCCCTCGCTTTCCACAGTGCCCGTTTGCCGTCAGAACTTGTAGTTCAGGCGGGCAAAGAACGTGCGGCCATACCAGTCGTATTGCGAGGCGTACAGCGGCGTGTTGCCGATGGTGGTGCCTGCGCTGGCCGAGATCAGGTCCGGTTGCTTGTCGAACAGATTGCGGATGCCAAACATCACGCCCCAGTTGCCCTTTTCCCAGGTTGCGGACACGTTGTGCAGGAACTGCCAGCCAGCCTTGATGTCACGCACGGCATCGTAGTAACCCGAGTAGGTGAAGGTGCGGCTGTAGTCGTTCTGCGTGCTGCTGACGTAACGCCCCTGCCAGGCAAAGGTCCAGTCGCCTCGCTGCAGGCTGAGGTCGGCGATGCCCACTGTCTTGGGACGGCCGATGTAGCCCACCTGGTTTTCCTTGGTGAAGCCGCTGGCTTCCGCGCTGCTGAACAGCAGTGTGGTGTCCTCGATGGTATAGGTCACCTGTGCATCGACCGACAGTTTGCCGAACGAGAAATCGCTGTCGTAATTGATTTGCAGGTCATAGCCGCGGGTGCGTTCGCGGTTGATGTTGATGTAGGAACCGTAAACGTCCGTGATCATGTAGGGGTTGCCCGGATCGTTGCCGGGGTTGCGCTTGATCTGATCGCAGAAGGCATTCGGATATGTCGCGCTTCCATAGCAACCGGCGATCACGTCGCTTGCACTGAGATTGGTGATCTCGCCGCGCACGTTGTAATCGAAGTAATCCAATGCAACGTTCAGGTTGGCGAAGCTCGGCGTCCAGACAAAACCCAGGCTCTTTGCCCTGGATGTCTCGGGCTTCAGGTGGCCCTTGCCTCCACCGGAGTGGATCGTGGCGGACGAGCCGGCACCGTTGTAGTCAGCCGGAATGCCAGCGTTCGCGCAGTTCGTGCGGATGCGGTCGTTGGTGCTGTCGCCCCACAGGATGCAGGGATCGATCGTCGTCTGCGACTGGAAGCCGGTCTGGTCGCCCAGGTACAGTTCGTATAGGCCCGGTGCACGGTATGAGGTGCCCAGTGTGCCGCGGAGGCGGAACGTGGGAGTGACCTGCCAGTTGAGGCCGGCCTTCCAGACTTCGTCGTGACCGTCCACTGTGCCGTACTTGAACACACGACCGGACACGTCGGCCGTCAGCGACTCGAATGCCGGGATGCCCTTCAGCAGGGGTACGCTGATTTCGGCAAAGGCTTCCTTGACGTTGTCGGTGCCGTAAGTGCGATCCGCCGAGGTGTAACCCCACTGCATCTTGTCCAGTGCGAGCTGGCTGGGGCGGTCGTCGATCTTGTAGTGGCGGTATTCGGCGCCGAATGCAGAAGCGACGTCGCCCGCCGGAAGGGTGAACAGGTTGCCGGTGAAAACGGCGTTGACGGTGGCCTGCGTGTATATCGTGTTGCCGGTGTCCCATACGCCGACGGCGTTGACCAGGTCTTTCATGCGCGCGCCGCTCAGGAAGCCCGGATCGAAGTAGTTGACCAAGGCGTCGCCGGAACCGTCGAGGCTGAGGTCGCCCGTCTTCGAGGTGTCGATGTCCAAGTGGCGATAGTCACCGTTGGAGCGGCTGAAACCGGCGTTGACTTCCCACGCCCAGCTGTCGGTGGAGGTGAACAGGCCTTCCAGTTTGGTGGTGCCGTACAGGTAATCCACCGACTCCGTGCCGTTGTCCGGGAACGGCATGATGGGCTCATAGATGTTGGAGAGATCAGGCGCGATCGGGCCATCGGAAACAAGCGGGAAGAACTGGCGATACGAGTGGGTCTTGGTGGTGCGGTGATTGAGCAGCCATTGCGTCTTCCAGTTCACGCTACCGAAGCTGAAGTCGGTGGCCAGGTAGGCGGTGGCGCGCTGGCGTGCGCTGATGGCGTCGCTGTCGCCGTAGAACGGATAGTTCAGCACATCCTCGTAATAGGCCTGGCCGCCGTTCGCGTAGCTGGGCGTGGGGTACGGGCGCGGGTGGTAGCCGGGGAACGGGCCTACCGTGCTGCCGTCCTTGGACGGTACGTAGCGGACCCTGGAATTGATGTACTTGATGATCGAATTCGCGTACAGATTATTGCAGCCGGCCAGGCTGCTGCCTTGCAGGATGGAATGGTCGGCGCGGTCGATGCGTTGGCCATCCTTGCCCCAGACCATGTCCTTGTTGCAGTCGAGGAAGTCGCGGTCGCCCACTTGCAGCGCCTTGAGCTTGTCGAACTGCATAGCGGCGACGATGCTGCCGCGGTCGAAGCTCCAGCCGTTGCCGAAGGAGAAGGTGTACTGCTCACCGCCGCCGTGTTCCGGTAGGCTGGTGGCGAGGGTCATCTCGGGACGATCCATGCTCTTCTTGGTGATCAGGTTGACCGCGCCTGCCAGCGCATCCGATCCGTAGATCGAAGAGGAGCCGTCCTTCACAATTTCGATGCGCGAGAGGATGACCTGCGGGATGACGTTGAGGTCGAACGCGCCCACCTGGCCGCGCGTGCCCGCCGGACCGGGTCGCTGGCCGTCGAGCAGCACCAGTGTGCGGTTGGAGCCGAGGCCGCGCAGGTTGACCGTCTGCACGCCGGTGCCGCCTTCCACGACGTAGCCGCCGAACTGGCCGTTGATCTGCGTGGAGCCGGCTGCGGCGGACGTGGTCTGCAGGATGTCGGCCGTGTCGAACTGGCCTGCGGCAACGCTGGTCTTGATATCGATCACCTGCACGGGCGAGGTGGTTTCGTATTCCGGATGCTTCAGCAAGGAGCCGGTGACGGTGACTGTTTCGAGCTGTTTGGCCTTGTCGGTGCTTTTGTCGGCCGGCTTCGACGAGTCGGTGGTGCTGGTCGCCTGACTGCTTGGTGCGGTGGCAGACGATTGATCCTGTGCGAAGACAGGTGTGACCTGCAGTGCGGCGATGACCGCGATGGCGAGCGGCAGACGCTGGATTCCCTTTTGAGCAAGCTTGGACATGCTGAATTCACTCCCCTATGAGTGCAATGCGCAAAAATGTTGCAACCGCATTATGTTGCGGTTAAGCGAATGTAGCTGCGCGTACTAACTTGCGCAACCCGTCATCCCGGGCCGGTAATTTCTTTCAGGTGTCGCCTGGGTGACTGGGGCCGGGCGGCGGCTGGCTGGGGACGTGGCAGTCGCCTGGGTGGGGGCGGCAAAAGCGAGCTTGGCCGTGTATCGCGTCCGCCAACCCGGAACCGCCGCGCAGGCGGTTCCGGGATTTCCCTCAGGAATTGAGCGAGCCGCAATCCTTGGCGAGATAGTCCACGATCAGGTTGAGGGTTTCGCGCTGCTGGCGCGGGTACCACGGCATGCTGTGTGGCATGTCCGGAATCGCGTGGTACTGCGTCGGCACCTTGCCCTTGACGGCTTCGTAGTAGTCACGCGGATGGAAGGGCGGGACGCGCACGTCGCGGTCGCCGGCGAACAGCATGATCGGCAGGTGGGCCTTGTCCGTGTTGCGCATGGGATCCATGCCCTTCACCGTGCGCCCCTGCATGATGCGTTGCAGGCGGTTGTCGCTCCACGAGGTGCCCAGCCGGCCCAGGTTGGCCACCGGGGCGCCGGCGATGGCGCACTGGAATGGCGAAGGCGAGCGCACGCCGGCGGCGATGGCTGCGAAGCCGCCGTAGGAGTAGCCGAAGATCGCGATGCGGTTCTTCGCGGCGATGCCCTGCGACACCAGCCAGGCAGCGCCGTCGTCGAGGTCGTCGGACATCTTCAGCCCCCACTGGGCATCGCCGGCCAGCCACAGTCCGCGGCCCAGGCCTTGGGAGCCGCGGTACTGCGGGCGCAGCACGGCATAGCCGCGCGATGTGAGCAGCGGCACCCATCCCGAGGCGTCCCAGCCCATGTAGTCGCGCGCCCAGGGGCCGCCGTGCGGGAGCACGATGGTGCGAGTGGCGGCATCGCTTCGTTTCCAGCCGGCGGGTAAATCCAGGATGGCGGAGATTTCACGGCCGTCGCGAGCGTTGTAGCTCACCCAGCTCTCGGCGCCGGTCTGGTCGGCGGCAATGCCGTTGCGCGCGCTGCCCAGGTTCGCCACCTGCTTCTTGTCCAGTAGCAGATGGTAGGCCGGCGGCACGTTTGCGCTCTCGGTCACGAACAGCACCTTGGAAAAGTCGTCGGTGTAGTCGATCAGGCTCACTTGCTGGCCGGGAAAGGCCTGCTTGATGCTGACCTGGACGGATTTGAGCGATGGATCGACGTAGACCGTTTCACGCTGCGGACCGTCGATGACGAAGCCCGTCACTTGGTTGAAGTTCGCCACGCGCGTGCTGAACAGCAGGCGGGTGATGGAATAGTTGGCGTCGGCGACCACGGGTTCGGGGTCGTATCGGTGCTTGGCCGCGTCGTACAGGCGCACCTGCACCTTGTCCGAGAACTGGTCGGTGAGCACGTAGTACTTGCCGGTAGCGTCGTCGATGCCGACCGGATCCACGGTGTAGCGTTCGGACAGCTTTGTGGTCAGCGCCGGCTGTGGTTCGAATTGGCCGGATTTGGAGTCGAGGAACAGCACCCTGCGTTCGTAGTCGCCGTCCTTTGGCTCGATCTCGGCCCGGGCCAGTACCTTGCCGGTGCGCGAATCGAACAGCGAGGGTGAGGCGCGCACGTTGTCGCGGAACAGCGGCTCGGACTTGCCGGTCTTCAGGCTGTAGAGGTAGTAGTTCGACGCGAGGTTGACGCCGCTGAGTTGCCTGATGATGACCTTGTCCGGGTTCAGCGGCAGCATGTCGACCAGGGAGGCGGTGCCGGCCAGTTCCAGGCATTCCTGAGTCTGCTTGCTGACGCCGGTCATGCGGGTGTCCTGCGCGAAGGCTTCCTCGAAGTTCTTCTGGTTGTCACCGGTCATGTAGGCCTTGGTGATGAAGGTTCTGGTGGCACCGGTGACTTTGCCTTCGCCGCAGCCGCCGAGCTGGCCTGTCCACTCCTGCCGCGCGATGGCGAGGATCTTGTCGGCCTTCAGCGCCGAGGCGGCGATGAACTTCATGTGTTCGCCGGAGGGCGTGACCACGGTCGGCCCTTTGGCCAGCGCATCTGTGTCCCAGGTTGCCAGCGCCGTTTCGTCCGGATTCTTGGGTGAGGGGATGAGGGCCACCAGATGCTTGCCATCGGGGCTCATGGAGACCGACTGCAAAGCGGGCAAGTGCGCCAGTGCCTCGATGGAAATGGGCTGGATGGCCGCAGGCTGGGCCGCCAAGGCCAAGCCTGGCGCCCAGCCCGCCGCCAGCATGGCGGCAAAAAGAGACCGATGAAGTGCGTGGTGCATGTGTCCGTTACCTCCCCTTGAATCCATGGTTCCGGCTTGATCTGTGCGAATTCGCCGGGTTAGTCGCACTAACTTGCGATATTAGCAAGATTATGCGGGAGACAAGGAGTAGATGTGCGCGGTTTACGGCGCTTGAACTTGCGGGTGCGGGTGCGGGTGCGGCTTTCCTCCTGCAAGGCAGTAACCTCATTTTCGCCGGCAGCTGCCCAACTGGGACAGAAAGCATTTGCCACTGGCCAAGATTCAGGCTCCGATCGGGCCTTTCCTCCAGGGCGAGCGAGACATGCCTGTCGCGGTTTCGGACGTCCATCCGGAAATCGCCGCCACCCTGCTATCGTGTGCAGTCCCTTCCCCGTATAGATGGCCAATCCGTGATTTCCCGCGATGACTTCGCTGCGCTGGCTGCGCAGGGCCACACCCGCATCCCGCTGGTGCGCGAGGTGTTTTCCGATCTCGACACCCCGCTCTCGGTGTATCTGAAGCTGGCCGACGGCCCGTACACCTTCCTGTTCGAATCGGTCGAGGGCGGCGCCACCTGGGGACGCTATTCGATCATCGGCCTGCCGGCGAAGCGCGTGTACCGGCTGCGCGGACACGAACTCGAGGTGGAGGATTCCGGCGAAGTGGTCGAACGCCGCCATCTCGACGATCCGCTGCGCGAGATCGAGAAGCTGCGCCAGCAGTACGACGTGCCGCGCCTGCCGCAGTTGCCGGCGTTCAGCGGCGGCCTGGTCGGCTACTTCGGCTTCGAAACCATCGGCTATATCGAGCCGCGGCTGGCGCAGTGGGACCGTGCCGACGAACTGGGCACACCTGACGTGCTGCTGATGCTGGCCGAGGAAGTCGCGGTGTTCGACAACCTGAAGGGGCGGCTGTACCTGATCGTGCACGCCGACCCGGCGCAGCCGCAGGCGTACGCCGCCGCGCAGCGCCGGCTCGACGCGCTGGTGCATCGGCTGCGCCAGGGTGGCGCGGCGTATCCGCAGCTCACCCAGTCCGTCGCGCTGGACGAGGGCGACTTCAAGTCGTCCTTCACCAAGGCCGAGTTCGAGGCGATGGTGGAGAAGGCCAAGGAATACATCCGTGCCGGCGACATCTTCCAGGTGGTGCCCTCGCAGCGGCTCAGCGTGGGCTTCAACGCGCGGCCGGTGGATGTGTACCGCGCGCTGCGCGCGCTGAATCCCTCGCCGTACATGTATTTCGTCGATCTCGGCGACACCCAGATCGTCGGCTCCTCACCGGAAATCCTGGCGCGCCTGAAGGACGGCAAGGTCGTGGTGCGCCCCTTGGCCGGCACGCGCAAGCGCGGCGCCACGGAAGAGGAGGACAGGACGCTGGAAGCCGAGCTGCTGGCCGACCCCAAGGAGCGCGCCGAGCACGTGATGCTGATCGACCTCGGCCGCAACGACATCGGCCGGATCAGCGAGACGGGCAGCGTGGAGGTGAGCGACTCGTTCGCGATCGAGCGCTACTCGCACGTGATGCACATCGTCTCGCAGGTCGAGGGCAGGGTGCGGCCGGACGTGAGCTACATGGACGTGCTCAAGGCAACCTTCCCGGCCGGCACGCTCAGCGGCGCGCCTAAGATCCGCGCGCTGGAGATCATCCAGGAGCTGGAGCCGTACAAGCGCAACATCTACGCCGGCGCGATCGGCTGGATCGGCTGGTGGGGCGATGCCGACACCGCCATCGCGATCCGCACCGCG
>Ga0187815_10000272_pt1 | contig 25977 bp, 20 predicted proteins | sample NC_S_5_FD_132962 | JGI IMG/M metagenome (GOLD analysis project Ga0187815, IMG submission 132962) | Wetland sediment microbial communities from Neuse River Estuary, North Carolina, USA - ASW-S_5 | ecosystem: Environmental > Aquatic > Freshwater > Wetlands > Sediment | place: USA: North Carolina...
GCGCCTGGTGGGCGCGCACCAGGGGGACGGGCCAGTGAGCGCGGCGCGGGAAGAGATCCTGGCCCGGATCCGCGCGGCCGCCGGCCCCGCCGCGGCGCCCGCGGAGGTCGACGCCGCCTACGCGGCTCTGCCGCGCCCGTACCGGCGGGCGCATCACGACCCCTCCGCCACGGATGTCGTCGCCCTGTTCGCTGAACGCGCCGCCGATTACCGCGCGGTCGTCCAGCGCGTCACCGAGGGGGAGTTGCCGGCGGCGGTCGCCGCCGCGGTCGCCCCGCTAGCGTCGGTCCTCATCCCGGACGGGCTGCCGGAGGAATGGCTGGCCAAACTCCCGCCTGGCGCCGACCTCGTGCGGGACGAGCCGCCGCTATCCGCGACCGGACTGGACCAGATCTCCGGTGTCGTCACCGGCTGCGCGGTGGCGATCGCGGAGACCGGGACGATCATCCTCGATCACGGCCCCGCCCAGGGCCGCCGCGCGCTCACCCTGGTGCCCGACTTCCACCTGGTCGTCGTTCGCGCCGGCCAGGTGGCGGCCGACATCGCCGATGCCCTCGCCCGGCTGGACCCCGCGCGGCCGCACACACTGATCTCCGGCCCGTCCGCCACCAGCGATATCGAACTGATCCGCGTCGAAGGCGTGCACGGCCCCCGCAACCTGCACATCCTCATCGCCTCCTTATCGCAGTGAGGAAATCGGCTGCTAATGAGGCAGAATTGACAATGATCTCCGCGTATTGACATTCTTAGCCGTACACTACTACGCTATGCATATTTATTGGTCCTATTAAGGACTCCAAGAAATGTCTACTCTCTACATTATAGGGACGCTCGGAATACCCGCCGCGGTCGCGGCAATCGTTACCGCGCTTATCAATTACCGCGGCGGGATCCGCAGTCTTTATACGAAGTACGAACTCGAGCAGCAGAAGGAACTGCGCGAGCTCATGGGGGAGTACACCGGCCGGATGCTCGAGGCGGCAATCGACTGGGACCGGCGCATGATGCAGCTCTATGAATACTGGGAAAAGCCAGATGAGAACGATCCCGACCTTGGCTGGCATATGATGTGCCCGGGATGGCTGGACCGGCTAGAGCGGAAAGACGGGTCGCCGGGCGCCATCGCGCTGTACAGGCGCGACCCCAGGGAATATTTCTACCTGTCCGTAGTATTCCGCTTCCTGTCACTTCTCGCTATAGCGCGAAGATTCGAGGCCGAGGCCTTCTACGTCGACGCACGGCACATCAAGAACCACAGGAACGAACTGTATTTCCTTCGCTATGCCAAGGGTTTCATCTGGGCGATGACCCATGCAGAGCTCAGCCCGCAGGACGGCCTGCCGGGGCGAGACCACTTCCTGAGCGACAAGTTCAGGCCGATGCTGGATCTGTGCTACAAGGAACTCGGGACCTCTGACAGCAAGGCGCCGCAGGGCCAGCCGGTATTCGACTGGGCTCGTTTCCTGGTATTGATACAGCATAACGGCGGCGAGCCTGAAGAATTTGAGCCAGACGTGAACGAACCCGAAGAATTTGACCCGAACATTGATCAGGTACTTGACTTCTTTGATGAACTCCGCCCCGTCGACTACACCGGCGAGGGAGAAAAGCGCCGTCGCTGGGAGCGCTTGGTCTGCCTGCATCTCCTGACGTTGAATTTCATCGCAACCTTTGGGTTCCCGTGGCAGCAAGACATCGCGGACCGGCGCGCCAAGGCCATCAAGTTCTTGTCCATGGACAATACCGTGATCAAGGAGTTTGTAGCAGGATCAGAGGAGTGGCTTGGCCTCCATGATCAAGGTCACATGAAATCACTGACAAAAGACTTGAGGGCTGCGTACAAGAAATCGCAAGCCACCCCTGACGACATCATCGTCGGAACTGCCGTAGCGCGGCTGACGGCCCTGGGGGCACAGAAGGTGGCGGAACCCGCGGTTCTCCGTGATAAGAAGCACCACGAGTTCACGGTCGATCAAGCCTGGCTTGAGCACGTTCAGTGGAGACCTGTTGCCAAGGCGGGCACCGTCAACATCGCGAGCGCGGCGTATAACTGGCTCGCGGGCCGGCTCAGGCTGCCTCGTCGCCCTCTTCCCCAGGCCAGGTTCCCGTGAGACACCATGATCACGAAAGTTCCGCATCGTATAAGTGCACCAACTCTTCGTGATCATGGTTGGCGCGCCGGGCGCCGGAGGCAAGGGCGCCTGGCGGGAGACGAACCTCATGGTCACGTGATACCGCCCGGGGGTGTCCGCTGTGAGCGGACAGCCTGCGGGAAATAACGGGAGGCTCTTCTTTCTTGAGTGTGGGTGACTCAACCTTAGGAGGGGCTGATGAGCGAAACGCTCACACTGCCGGTGCTGCCGCTAGACGACGAAGTGGTGCTGCCGGGCATGGTGGTCCCCATCGAGCTTTCTGACACCGAGGTCCGCGGTGCCGTCGAGGCCGCGCGGAACAGCAGGGGACTTGGGCGGGGACCCGGGATCCGTTCGGAAGAGAGTGCGCGGATCCTCCTGGTTCCCAGGATCGGCGACCGCGGGCTCGCGGGTGTCGGCACCCTGGCGGTCATCGAGCAGGTGGGGCGGATGCCGGGCGGAGCGCCCGGCGCGGTGCTCCGCGGCGTTTCCCGGGTGCGGATCGGATCCGGGACGACCGGGCCCGGTGCCGCGCTGTGGGTCGAGGGCACCGTTATCCCGGAGACCGGGCAGGGCGCCCGGGCCGACGAGCTTGCCAAGGAATACAAGTCCCTGGTCATCGCGACGCTGCAGCAGCGCGGCGCGTGGCAGGTCGTGGACACGATCAAGCAGCTGGACGACCCGTCGGCGATCGCCGACCGGGCCGGGTACGCGAGCTATCTCACCGCCGAGCAGAAGCTGCAGCTGCTCGAGACCGCCGACCTGGTCGAGCGGCTTGAGCTGGCGATCCGCTGGACCCGTGAGCACCTGGCCGAACTCGACGTCGCCGAGTCCATCCGCAAGGACGTCACCGAGGGCATGGAGAAGCAGCAGCGGGAATTCCTGCTGCGGCAGCAGCTCGCCGCCGTGCGCAAGGAGCTCAACGAGCTGACCGGCGGCGGCAAGGGCACCGAAGAGGACGACTACCGGGCCCGCGTGGAGGCGGCGAACCTGCCGGAGAACGTCCACGAGGCCGCGATGCGCGAGGTCGACAAGCTCGAGCGGACCTCGGACCAGTCGCCGGAAGTCGGCTGGATCAGGACCTGGCTCGACACCATCCTCGACATCCCGTGGAACGAGCGCACCGAGGACGCCTACGACATCGCGGGCGCGCGGCAGATCCTCGACGAGGACCACACCGGGCTCGATGACGTGAAGGACCGGATCATCGAGTACCTGGCGGTGCGCAAGCGGCGTTCCGACCGTGGCCTCGGTGTCATCGGCGGACGGCGTTCCGGCGCGGTGCTCGCGCTCGTCGGCCCGCCTGGCGTCGGCAAGACGTCGCTGGGTGAGTCGGTGGCGCGCGCGATGGGGCGCAAGTTCGTCCGGGTCGCGCTCGGCGGCGTGCGGGATGAAGCGGAGATCCGCGGTCACCGGCGCACCTACGTCGGCGCGCTGCCCGGCCGCATCGTCCGTGCCATCAGGGAAGCCAGCACGATGAACCCGGTCGTGCTGCTCGACGAGGTCGACAAGATCGGCTCTGACTACCGGGGCGACCCGGCGGCGGCGCTGCTCGAGGTCCTCGACCCCGCGCAGAACCACACCTTCAGGGACCACTACCTGGAGGTCGACCTCGACCTGTCGGACGTGGTGTTCCTCGCCACGGCGAACGTGCTCGACGGCATCCCCGGCCCGCTGCTTGACCGGATGGAGCTGGTCCAGCTCGACGGGTACACCGAGGACGAGAAGGTCGCGATCGCGCGTGATCACCTGCTGCCGAGGCAGCTGTCCAAGGCCGGCATCTCGGTTACCGAGGTGGCGGTCGAGGACGACGCGCTGCGGCTGATCGCCGGGGAGTACACCCGCGAGGCGGGGGTCCGGTCGCTCGAGCGGGCGATCGCCCGGGTGCTGCGGAAGGTCGCGGCGAAGGAGGCCCTCGAGCCGGGCACGCTGCCGGTTACGGTGGGCGTCGCGAACCTGCGCGATTACCTGGGCCGGCCGCGGTTCACCCCGGAGACGAGCCTGACCTCGGGCGAGCGGCGGACCGCGGTCCCCGGCGTCGCGACCGGGCTCGCTGTCACCGGCGCTGGCGGTGACGTCCTTTACATCGAGGCGTCGCTGGCGGACCCGGAGACCGGCACGACCGGCGTCACGCTCACCGGCCAGCTCGGCGACGTGATGAAGGAGTCGGCGCAGATCGCGCTGTCCTACCTTCGCTCGCACGGCGTGGAGCTCGAACTCCCTGTCGGCGACCTGAAGGACCGCGGCGTGCACGTCCACGTGCCCGCCGGAGCGGTACCCAAGGACGGACCGTCGGCCGGCGTCACGATGACGACGGCGCTCGCGTCGCTGCTGTCGGGACGGCCTGTCCGCTCCGACGTCGCGATGACCGGCGAGGTCTCGCTCACCGGGCGGGTGCTGCCGATCGGCGGGGTGAAGCAGAAGCTGCTCGCCGCCCACCGGGCCGGCGTCACCACCGTGCTGATCCCGCAGCGCAACGAGCCGGACCTGGACGACGTTCCGGCCGAAGTGCTCGCCAAGCTCGACGTGCACCCGGTCAGCGACGTCCGTGAGGTCCTGGCGCTGGCGCTCGAGCCGGCGACGGCCCCCGCCGAGACCGTCGCGGCGTAACGCAGTCACGGTCACCGCCTGAACAAAGGAACCGGCCTGGTGCTCCAAGAGCACCAGGCCGGTTTCGCGTCTCAGGCGGGATGTCGGCCATCATTGGGCGTACATCAAGGTGCTATTGCCCCCCGCGAGTCCACCCGATCAGGAAACGCGAGCCGAAAAGTGGCGTAAGCCGGGGCTCAGGCCCCGAGTCGGGTCATCCTAGTGCGCGCTTAGCTGAGTTGCGCGGCGAGGGCTTCGGCCTCGGCCTCGGTGAGGCCGCTCCTGGCGGGCCCGGCGATCATGAGCTTGCCGATCGTGATGGGCGCCTCAGTGACCGGAGCGGACTGTACGTCCCCGTTGATGACGAAGGCGGTGGAGGCCAGCGCCGCGTCGTTCAAGTTGCTCTGGCTAGCCGGGTAGTAGCGCGTGGCCTGGCTGGTGGTCAGTTGCGCGAAGGCCGCGGTGGCCGCGCTGTTGAGCGCCACGTCCACGACCCACCGGCCGGTGTTCTGCAAGTGCTGGGCCGTCGCGGACGTCACCTGCGAGTCGAGGATCACGGCCTTGCCGAGGACATACTTGCCGCCGGATGCGTCGCAGGAGACGACCTCGCTTCCGGCCGCGTTCCACTGGGCGGCGGTGTAGCCCACGGTCGCCTTCCAGGCGTCATTGGTGATGGCGCCGCTCAGGACCGGGGTGCAGGTGAGCCGCTGGAACAGCCGTAGCGTGGCGGTGTTCACCAGGTGAGCGTCCCCGTACTCCTTCGCGCTGCCCTGCGGCGACTCAAGCAGGACCGGCCGCGCCAGCGGGATGCCGGCGCCCCTGGCCGTCCCGGGAGTGAGCGTCGGGGTGGACGCCGGGCCGGTCAGTGCCGGGATGCCGACCACCGCGGCGGCGCTCAGGGCCATGGCGCCAGCCGTTCCGGTGATTGCCGCGACACGGCGCCTGTGCCTCTTCTTGCCGCCCAGGCGCATCGCCAGCTCGACCGGCGGGTCGCTGGGCGTGATCTCGGCGGCGATGTCGTCGAGAGCCTCGTGTAGTCCGGTCATCGTAGTTCGCCCTCCGTGAGGTCGGCGTGCTTGCGCAGGGTGGCCAGCGCCCGGGAGGTCTGGCTCTTGACCGTGCCGACCGAGCAGTTGAGCGCCTGAGCGGTGGCGGCTTCGGACATGTCCAGCCAGAAGCGGAGCACGATCACCGCGCGCTGGCGCGGGCCGAGCCTGCTCAGCGCGTCGTGCAGCGCCGCCCGGTCGGCCAGGCTGTCGTCAGCGCCGGTGCCGCATTCCGGGACGGCGGCGCGCAGGTCCTCACGGACGCGCTGCTTGCGGAACCGCTTGCTGTTCTCGTGGATCACGATGGCCCGCACGTACGCGTCCGGGTCGCCGGCCCGCCTGACCCGCCCCCAGGCCGAGTAGGCACTGGAGAACGCCGCCTGCGCGATGTCCTCGGCGTGCCCTTGGTCGCCGGTCAGCGTGTACGCCAAGCGGACCATGGCAGACCACCTGCCCCGCATGAAGTCCCGGAACTCGTCGTCCGATTCGGCGCCCACGTCCACCACCTCCTCGCCTCCTAAGAGGGCGGCCACGCGCCAGTTGGTTGCATGATCTCGTCGAGTCCGGCAGCTAGCTTGTGCGCAAGTTCAGCGCTCACGGGTTGCAAACCATCAGGTCAGCGCCCCCGCAAGTCCACCCGATCAGGAAACGCGAGCCGAAAAATGGCGTAAGCCTGGGCTCAGGCGGAGTGCTCGGGGCAGAGGCCGAACATCTCGACCGTGTGGTCGACGGAAGTGAAGCCGTTCTCCGCCGCGACCTTCTCCGCCCACTGCTCCACGACCCGGCCCTCGACCTCCACGCTGCGGCCGCAGACGCGGCAGGTCAGGTGGTGGTGGTGCGCGGAGGAGCCGCACTGCCGGTAGAGCGTCTCGCCGGACGGGTCGCGGATCGTGTCCACGGCGCCCTGCTCGCTGAGGACCTGCAGGTGCCGGTAGACCGTGGTGAGGCCGACAGTCTCGCCACGGCGGCGCAGCTCGGCGTGGATCTCCTGGGCGCTGCAGAAGCCAGGGAGGCTGGCCAGCGCGGCGGCGAGAGCTGACGCCTGCCGTGTCCCGCGCACCTTCGTGCCGCGCGGCTGGTCCACTGTCACATCTCGCAAGTTAGCCGGCCTGCCCTTCGATAGCCATCGACCGCGATCGCGCTCTCCTAGTGATAATAGGAACTATTTTCATTAAGGACGAATCGGAACCCGTCCGCCACTCTCCGGCGTCATAGGGAGCGGGCCGGCAAGCAGGGCACCTTCGCGCCCGCCGCCCCGACCTGAGCTCAATGCGCGGCCCCGGAGTCAGCCGCGTACGTTCCGGATAAAGAATGAACGTATGACCAACCGGCTGAAGAGCGCGACCAGCCCGTACCTGCTCCAGCACGCCGGCAACCCGGTGGACTGGTGGCCGTGGGGCGACGAGGCGTTCGCCGAGGCGCGGCGGCGGGACGTGCCGGTGCTGCTGTCCGTCGGGTACGCGGCGTGCCACTGGTGCCACGTGATGGCGCACGAGTCGTTCGAGGACCCCGCGACCGCCGCGATCGTCAACGACAACGTCGTCGCGATCAAGGTGGACCGCGAGGAGCGGCCCGACATCGACGCCGTCTACATGGCCGCCACGCAGGCGATGAACCGCGGCCAGGGCGGCTGGCCGATGACCGTGTTCATGACACCGGACGGCGAGCCCTTCTTCTGCGGCACGTACTTCCCGAGGGCGCAGTTCACCCAGCTGGTGACCGCGGTGGGCAAGGCGTGGCGGGAGAACAAGGAGCAAGTGAAAAGCGAGTCAGAACGTATCGCCGCGACTCTGGCGGAGAACGCCGCTGCCTGGACCGGGGTGGGCGCGGAGACGGGTGATCTCGCCCTGCCCGAGCTCACCGCGACGGCCGTGGCCGGCCTCGAGCCGGACTTCGACGCGGCGAACGGCGGCTTCGGCGGGGCGCCGAAATTCCCGCCGTCGATGGCGCTCGAGTTCCTGCTGCGCCATTACGCGCGCACCGGGTCGCCGGCAGCCCTGTCGATGGCCGAGCGGACCTGCGAGGGCATGGCCCGCGGCGGCATGTACGACCAGCTCGGCGGCGGGTTCGCCCGGTACAGCGTGGACGCCACCTGGACGGTGCCGCACTTCGAGAAGATGCTGTACGACAACGCGCTGCTCGCGGGCGTGTACACGCACCTGTGGCGGCGCACCGGATCGGCGCTGGCCCGGCGGATCGCCGAGGAGACGTGCGACTTCCTGCTGCGGGACCTGCGCACGCCGGAGGGCGGCTTCGCCGCGTCGCTTGACGCGGACACCGACGGCGCGGAAGGCGCCTACTACGTCTGGACGCCGGCCGAGCTGCGGGAGGTACTCGGCGAGGCGGACGGGGCGTTCGCTGCGCGGGTGTTCGGCGTGACGGACGAAGGCACTTTCGAGCACGGCGCGTCGGTCCTGCAGCGGCGCGCGGACCCGCCCGACCACGAGCGGTTCGACCGGATCCGCGGCGTGCTGCTGACGGCGCGCGAAGGCCGGACCGGGCCGGGCCGGGACGACAAGGTGGTCGCCGCGTGGAACGGCATGGCGATCGGCGCGCTGGCGGAGGCCGGGCTGCTGTTCGACCGGCCCGACCTCATCGCCGCGGCGCAGGACGCGGCCGGGCTGCTCGCCTCGGTGCATGTCAGTGGTGGCCGGCTGCGGCGGACCTCGCGGGACGGCGCGGCCGGACCGAGTGCCGGGCTGCTCGAGGACTACGCCTGCGTGGCCGCCGGGCTGCTCACGCTGTCCGGGGTGACCGGGGCGGGCCGCTGGGTGCGGGTGGCGGCGGCGCTGCTCGACACGGTGCTCGCGGCGTTCGGCGACGGCTCTGGCGGCTTCTACGACACGGCGGAGGACGGCGAGCGGCTGATCTTCCGGCCCGCCGACCCGGTCGACGGCGCCACGCCTTCCGGCACGTTCGCGGCGGCCGGCGCGCTGCTCAGCTACGCAGCGCTGAGCGGGTCAGCGGCGCACCGCGAGGCCGCGGTCGCGGCGCTGCGCGTGCTGCCGCCGATCGCGGCCCGGTACCCGCGGGCTGGCGGCATGGGCCTGGCGGTGGCGGAGGCGCTGCTCTCCGGCCCGGCGGAGATCGCGATCGTCGGCCCGGACGACGACCCGCGGACGGATGACCTGCTGCGCGCGGCGCTGCACGCCGCGCCGCCTGGCGCGGTCTTCGCGATCGGCCCGGGCCTGGGCGCGCCGGCGGCCGGGGCGGCGGAGGCGCAGGTCCCGCTGCTCGCGGGCCGCGGCTTGGTCAAGGGCGGTCCGGCGGCGTACGTGTGCCGCGGCTTCACCTGTCAGGCCCCCGTCACGACGCCCGCGGAACTGCGCGAAACCCTGCGCGCCGGGACATAGACGAATCCCGGCCTTTACGGCATCGTTATCTGTGTGCACCTGGCGGATGGGGGCCAGCGGATTGCGCGGGCGGTCAGGCGCGGCGGACGACGTCGTCTCCTGCCGACCGCCGTCGCCGTGCTCGCGGCGCTAGGGGCGCTGGCCGGGGTGCTCGCGGCCGTGGCGAGCGGGGCGCCGCGGAACGACGTGCCGGCCGCCTCCGCGGCCTCCGCGGCGGCGCTGCTCGGCCTTCCCGCGGTCCGGCCGTCAACCGGTGACTCGCCTGTCATCCGCGGTATGACGCTGGAGACCGGCGCCCGCCTCATGTCCGATCCGGCGGTGCCCGCGGTGCCGGCATCGGCGGGTGCGGCAGACCCCGGGCCGCAGCCGCCCGCGGTGGCTCCGCTGCGCCGCACGCTCCAGGCGGACCTCCTCATCGTGGCGCCGTTCTCGCTGCCGCATTCCGTGTTCACCGCCGTGTCGCGGCTGCCGGGGGTCACCGGCATCGAGCAGATCGAGGCGGTCCGGATGCGGATCAACGGGGCGTACACGGCGGTCCTCGGGGTCGACCCGTCGGTGTTCCGCACGTTCGCCGCGCGGCCGACCGGGGCGTCGAACGCGCTGTGGCAGGGCGTGGCGGACGGCGGGATCGCCGTTTCCTACACGATGGGCAAGCTGGACAAGATCCCGCTCGGCGGCACGGTCGCCGCGGCGGGACGCGCCACGAAGCGATTGCGGGTGGTGGCGTTCGGCACGATGGGCATCGGCGGGGTGAACGCGGTCGTGTCCGACTCGGTCGCTCGCTCACTCGGCGCCCCGGCCGGTAACGCGATCGTGGTCAGCGTGCTCACCAGCGACTTCACCGCGGACGCTGCCGCCGCCGGACGGCTGATCCCGCACGGCGCCGGCGTGGAACAGCTCGTCTCGCTGATCACCGTCGCGGGCGGCGCGACCGCCGTGAACGGCGGCGGGACGGCCGGCGCCGGCCCGTCAACGGAGAGCGCGGTGCCCGCGGCCCAGCTCGACTCGATGCTCCGGGCGGCGATGAGCCGCGAGGGGATGCCGTACGTCTGGGGCGCGGCCGGACCGAAGGCGTTCGACTGCTCGGGGCTCGTCCAGTGGTCGTTCGCGCAGGCGGGGATCGTCATGCCCCGGGTCGCCGCCGACCAGGCGCTGTCCGGCCCGGCCGTGCCCGTGAGCCAGCTCCAGCCCGGTGACCTGCTCTTCTACCACACCGACCCCACCGATCCTGCGTACATTTCGCACGTCGCGATCTACCTGGGCAAGGGCTGGATGATCCAGGCGCCAGAGCCGGGGGAGGACGTCCAGATCGTGCCCGCGGACTTCGGCAGCGAGTTCGCCGGCGCCATCCGCGTCAACCCGGCCCAGGCCGCCGCGGTCGCCGCCCGCGTCGCCTGATTTCCGCACGCGAGACCCGGGTTTCAGCCAGAACCGATTGACGGCCGCCGAGCGTGGTGTAATCATGATTACATGAGTACAGAGCAAGAAGATGACGGACACAAGAGCGAAGCGCCCGATGGCGGAACCGCCGCCGGCAACGGCATAGCGGAGGAGATCAAGGGCTGGTTCGCGGGGCGGCTGCCCGGCGAATGGTTCACCGGGCCGGCGGAGATCGTCGTCGACCGCGAGGAGATCACGATCGTGGGGACGCTGCCCGAGCCCGAACCCGGCACCCCCGCGAGCGCGGAGAAAAGCGCGGAGAAAACCGCCGCCGTCGAGGGCAGGATCAAGCGGTTCCGCGAGGAGACCAGGGCAAAGCGGATCGAGATCGCGCGCGAGGCCGAGCACAGGTTCCGGCGCAAGGTCGCCTGGGGCGTCCGCTGCGCGGAGCTCGGTGAGATGTTCACCACACTGTCCGTCCCGGTCATGACCCGGCTCCGCCAGTCCGAACGCCGCGTGCTCGACACCCTCGTCTACGCCGGCGTCGCTCGCAGCCGCAGTGACGCTCTCGCGTGGTGCGTCCGGCTGACCGGTGAGCACGCCGACGCGTGGCTGACGGAGTTGCGCGAGGCGCTGCGCCGGGTGGAACAGGTACGCGCCCAGGGGCCGGGCCTCTAGCGGCCTGACTCGCCGGTCCGCACGTCGCTAGTCGGATAACGTGACTAGAGACTCAGGCGAGCTCTGGCGAGGAAGGTCGGTTCATGGATCTGCACGACCTGGCATACCGGCTGTACGAGCGCCGACTCGAAGCCTCGCTGGCCGGTAAGCCGATACCGCGGCACGTCGGCGTGATGTGCGACGGTAACCGGCGGTGGGCCAGGTCCGCGGGGCACACCGACGTAAGCAAGGGCCACCGCAAGGGCGCCGACAAGATCTTCGAGCTGCTGCAGTGGTGCAAGCAGGCCGGCGTCGAGGTGGTCACGCTGTGGCTGCTGTCCACCGACAACCTCACCCGGCCGAGGAAAGAGCTCGACCCGCTACTCAAGATCATCGAGGACACGGTCAACGACCTGGTGGACGAGGGCTGGCACCTGAACCCGATGGGCGCCCTGGACCTGCTGCCCGACCACACCGCCCGCGTCCTCAAGCACGCGGCCGAGGCCACCAGCCACAACCCGGGCCTGCTCGTCAACGTGGCGGTCGGCTACGGTGGCCGGCGCGAGATCGCCGACGCGGTGCGGTCGCTGCTCATCGATCACGCGAGCAAGGGCACCACGATCGAGCAACTCGCCGAGGCGGTCGACGTGGAGCACATCGCCGAGCACCTGTACACGGCGGGCCAGCCGGACCCGGACCTGGTGATCAGGACCAGCGGCGAGCAGCGGCTTGGCGGCTTCCTGCTATGGCAATCCACCCACTCGGAGTTCTACTTCTGCGACGCATACTGGCCCGCATTCCGCAGAGTTGACTTTTTGCGGGCACTTCGGTCCTATTCCGAACGTAACCGTAGGTTTGGGTCGTAGCCTGCGAAAATAGGCGCGCTGGGGTACTTTAACCGGACCCGAAAGCCGGGTACCTTGAATGGTGGCGGGCGGCTCTGTCGGCCGTCCCCCGCGGGAGGCCCCCTGACGTCAGCACGCGCGACGCGAGGGCCGGTGCGGCCCTCATTGGAGGGCAGCCCCGGTCCGTCCGATACGTCTCTCCCCGGACCACCCGGGGCTCGGCGTGTCCTGTCCGCGGCGCCGGTATCAAACGCCGGACGCCCAGGGGAGTTTGCGTGGCCAACTCTGTGCACCGTCGTACCTACGTCCTCGACACGAGCGTCTTGCTCGCCGACCCGGCCGCTTTCACGCGCTTCGACGAACATCTCGTCGTGCTGCCGGTTGTGGTCATCACCGAGCTCGAAGCGAAGCGTCACCATCCTGAGCTGGGATATTTCGCCCGCCAGGCGCTCCGGTACCTGGACGACCTCCGGGTAAAGCACGGGCGCCTCGATGCCGGGATTCCGGTCGGATCGCTCGGCGGCACCGCGCGGGTGGAGCTCAACCACATCGATTCGCAGGTCCTGCCCGCCGGGTTCCGGCTCGGGGACAATGACACGCGGATCCTGTCGGTCGCTCGCAGCCTCGCCAACGAGGGCCACGACGTGGTTCTCGTCAGCAAGGACCTGCCGATGCGGGTCAAGGCCGCGTCCATCGGCCTTGAAGCTCAGGAGTACCGGGCCGAACTTCCTGTCGATTCCGGCTGGACCGGCATGGCGGAGCTTTCCGTCACATCGGCCGAGGTAGAGGAACTGTACGAACACGGCGTGCTCGACTGCGAGGCGGCCCGCGACTATCCCTGCCACACCGGCCTGGTGCTGCACACCGGCAGCGCGAGTGCCCTGGCCCGGGTCCGCCCGGACAAGCAGATCCAGCTCGTCCGGGGCGACCGCGAGGCGTTCGGCCTGCACGGCCGGTCCGCCGAACAGCGCATCGCGCTTGACCTCCTGCTCGATCCCGAGGTCGGGATCGTCAGCATGGGCGGCCGCGCGGGCACCGGCAAGTCGGCGCTCGCCCTGTGCGCCGGCCTCGAGGCGGTCATGGAGCGCCGCCAGCACCGCAAGGTCATCGTGTTCCGGCCGCTGTACGCGGTCGGCGGCCAGGACCTCGGCTACCTGCCGGGCTCCGAGGCGGACAAGATGAACCCGTGGGCCCAGGCCGTGTACGACACGCTGTCCGCGGTGACCACCCAGGAGGTGATCGACGAGATCATCGCCCGCGACATGTTCGAGGTGCTGCCGCTGACGCACATCCGCGGCCGGTCGCTGCACGACGCGTTCGTGATCGTGGACGAGGCGCAGTCCCTGGAGCGCGGCGTACTGCTCACCGTGCTGTCGCGGATCGGCACCGACTCCCGGGTGGTGCTCACCCACGACATCGCCCAGCGCGACAACCTGCGCGTCGGCAGGCACGACGGCGTGGTCGCGGTGATCGAGAAGCTCAAGGGCCACCCGCTGTTCGCGCACGTGACCCTCACCCGCTCCGAGCGTTCGGCGATCGCCGCGCTGGTTACCGACCTCTTGGAGGACTCCGCCCTCTGATCTTGTTTGCCCTCTAAACTGCATGCGTGACCGAAGTCTCGGGTGCGGATCAAGATCATTTTTCCGAACGGACGCGTGGTGACTCCGCGCTACCCGCTGTTTCGGTGGTGATGCCGGTCCGGGACGAGGAGAAGCACCTCGCCGACTCGGTGGCGCGCGTGCTGGAGCAGGACTACCCGGGCGGGTTCGAGCTGGTGCTCGCCGTCGGACCCTCCCGGGACCACACGGAGCAGATCGCCCGTGAGATCGCCGCCGCCGACGCCAGGATCACGGTGGTGCCCAACCCGTCGGGGAAGATCTCGTCCGCGATGAACGCCGCGATCAAGGCGGCGCGGTACGGCGTGATCACGCGGATCGACGGGCACGCGATGCTGCCCGGCGAGTACCTGCGGATCGCGGTGCGCACGCTGCTCGAAACCGGCGCCGCCGACGTGGGCGGGGTGATGGCCGCCGAGGGCGTGGAACCTTTCCAGCAGGCGGTGGCCTGGTGCATGACCTCGCCGGCCGGGGTCGGCGTGGCCGCCAACCACACCGGCGGCGAGGCGGGCCCGGCCGACACGGTCTACCTGGGCGTGTACCGCCGGGAGGCGATCGAGCGGGCGGGCGGCTACGACGAGACGATGATCGTGGCCGAAGACTGGGAGCTGAACTACCGGATCCGGGCCGCCGGCGGCCTGATCTGGTTCACCCCCGAGCTGCGGGTCACCTACCGGCCGCGGGCAAACCTGCGGGCGCTCGCCAGGCAGCATTTCCGCTATGGGCGATGGCGCCGGGTGGTCGCGCGCCGCTATCCCGAGACGGTCAGCCGGCGGTACCTCGCGGCGCCCGTGGCGACCGCGCTGAACGTCGCCGGGTGCGCCGCGGGCATCGCCGGGCTCGCGTCGCTGGCGCAGGGGGCGGTGCCCGCGCTGCACTGGCTGACCCTCGGGTTCGTGGTTCCCGCGGTCTACGCCGCCGGGGTCACGGCGGTGGCGGCGGTGTTCGCCCGGGACCTGCCGGTCGCGGTCCGGGCCCGGGTGCCGGTGGTGCTCGCCACGATGCACATGTGCTGGGGCGCGGGGTTCCTGGGCAGTCCGCGGCGGCTCGCAAAGCGCGCATAATACGTCCATGGGTTTTGACCTCAACGCGGAACTCGCGGCTGTCCGCGGGCAGGGGTACGACCTGCACAGTCGTTACCTGAACCCGCAGATGCCGCGCACGCTGCACACGATCGGCTTCGACAGGGACTACGTGCGCGGGGAGGGCGCCTACCTCTACGACGCCCAGGGGAACGCGTACGCGGACTTCCTTTCCGGGTTCGGGGTGTTCGCGGCCGGCCGCAGCCACCCGGTGATCAAGAAGGCGCTGCACGACGCGCTGGACATGGACTTCGCCGCCTGGACCCAGTTCGACTGCCAGCCGATCTCCGGGCTGCTCGCGAAGCGCCTGCTGGCCAAGGCCCCGGGCCTGGACCGGGTGTTCTTCTGCAGCAGCGGCACGGAGGCGGTCGAGTCCGCGCTGAAGTTCGCGCGCCACTCGACCGGGCGCGGCCGGATCGTCTACGCCCGGCACGGGTTCCACGGGCTGACCACCGGGTCGCTGTCGGTGAACGGCGCGGAGGAGTTCCGCCGCGGGTTCGGGCCGCTGCTGCCGGACACCCAGATCCCGCTGGGGGACCTCGGCGCACTGGAGGCCGAGCTACGGCGCGGCGACGTGGCGGCCATGATCATCGAGCCGGTGCAGGGCCATGGCGTGATGATGCCCGCCCCGGGGTTCCTCGGCGAAGCGTCGGCGCTGTTGCACAAGCACGGCGCGCTGCTGATCTGCGACGAGGTGCAGGCCGGGTTCGGCAGGACCGGGAAGTTCTTCTCCTACCAGCACGAGGACGTCCGCCCGGACATCGTCACGGTGGCCAAGGCGCTGTCTGGCGGGTACGTCCCGGCCGGCGCGATGCTCACGACGGACAAGATCTTCAGCTCGGTCTACTCCTCGATGGACCGGGTGATGGTGCACAGCACCACGTTCAAGGCCGGGCCTTTGGCAATGGCGGCCGGACTGGCAGCGCTCGCGGTCATCGAGGACGAGGGCTTGGTCGAGAACGCCGCGCGGACCGGCGAGTCGCTGCGGGCCGGGATCGCCGCGCTAGCTGAGCGGTTCGACCTGATCGCCGACGTGCGCGGGCGCGGGCTGATGATCGGCATCGAGTTCGGCCGGCCGTCCGGGATGAAGGCGCGCGCGGGGTGGGCGATGCTGCAAAAGGCGCGCGTCGGGCTGTTCGCGCAGATGGTCGTCGTGGCACTGTTCCAGCGGCACCGGATCCTGACCCAGGTGTCTGGCGACCACATGGAAGTGATCAAGCTGATCCCGCCGCTGATCATCGGCGACGCCGAAGTAAATCTGTTCACTTCGGCGCTGGCGGACGTGCTGGAGGACGCGTCAAAGGGTTCGGGGCTGATGTGGGACTTCGGCCGGACTTTGATCAAGCAGGCCGTTCGCGCCTAGGGGCGCGTGCGTGGGCCGAGGGGAGGATTCCCGCGACAGTCCTTCGGAACGTCGCGGGGAATCTCCCCTTCGGCCCCCGCCTTCCCGACCCGGGCACTAAACCCCGCCAGCTGCGCACGCCTCTTCCCTCGCTTCGCTCACATCTGGGCGCGCCTACCCGCTTCGCCTCGCTTCACTCGCGCGCCCGCACCGCCCCTAGTCTCGCCGGGATCTCGCGTCTCGCCAGCTCGATTCGCTCGCGCCTCCGTGCCGCCCGGGTCCTCGCCCTGCTCGCTTCGCTCACGCCCCCCATACCACCCGGGTCTCGTCGGCCTCTGTGGGCCCGCCCGTCCCGCCGAGATGATTTCCCATTCGTCACATCAGCCGCTGCCGTTGGCTTTGTACCCCAGGTGACCACTTTCCCGGTCATGTGACCGGTCACAAGTGGTCGTAACCGATACAAAGTGACTCTAGGTATGCGGGGGAGCGGGGGTTGGGGCTAGGAGGGCTTCGGCGATCGCTAGGTCGTCTGGGTAAGTGACCTTGATGTTGCGTTCGCTGCCGGGGACTATGTGGATAGGGATGTCAGGGAGGTAGCGGAGAACTACGCCGCAGTCGTCGGTGGGAACGAAGTGGGGATCGGCCGCGGCCAGTTCGTGGGCGCGGGCGATGACCGACAGTCGGAAGCACTGGGGGGTTTGGGCGCGGAACAGGGTTTCCCGGGGCGGGCAGTGGGACATGACGCCGTTCTCGGCTACGAGGATCGTGTCCGAGCTGGGTACGGCGGTGCCGGCGGCGTCGTGGGTTTGGAGGGCCGTCACGCAGGCAGCGATGATCTGCTGGGTGACCAGCGGGCGGGCGGCGTCGTGGAAGAGGACGCCGGTGGTCTTCGCCGGGTGCCTGGCGATGAGGTGGGCGATGGCGTTCCGCACGGAGTCCGAACGGGTGACGCCACCCTCGATGATGGCGGTGACCTGGTCTCCGACGAGCTTCTTGGCCTCGGCGGCGTAGCTGGCCGGCATGACAAGAAGCACATCGTCGACGCCGGGGGCCTGGGCGAATGCCGTCACGCAGTGCTCGACGAGCGTCTTGCCGCTCAGGGAGAGCAGCTGCTTGGGCGTCGCCGCGCCGAACCGGCTGCCCGCGCCGCCGCCGAGCACCACCGCCACCGTCCGTGTCACCGTCACATGCAGGACTCTAGCCGCCAAGTCCGGGCGTGGTTACCGCCGCATCCAACGGGCAGCTCTGTACGCTGGAAAAACGGCACACCTGCATGGGGAAGGATGCCGATGACCGCGGAGGAGCTGGCCAGCCGCCGGCGCGCCGCGCTGGGCACCGACCGCGTGGCCAGGGATATCGCGCGCTGGGCCAGTTCGCGTAGGCTGGCGCCGGTCACCATGGCGGGGATCTCGGTGGCCTTCGCGGCGATCGCGGCGGTGTGGCTGACCAGGGGCTCGACGCGCACCGAGGTGATCGCGCTCGTGGCGCTGCTCGCCGCGTACATCGTCGGCCGCGCCGGGAACCTGATGGGCGGCTCACGGGTGTCGCCGGCCACCGAATGGGCGCGGGCCGGGTGCGCCGCGCTTGGCGAGTTCGTGGTGTACGCGGGGATCGCGGGCGGCGCCAGCCTGAGCGCCGCGGCGCGCGCGAGCGCCGGGCTGACCGGGCCGGTCGGCTCCCGGCTTAGCGACACGTCCCTGGCCGGGTTCGGCGGAGCTGGCTGGGAGGGAGTATGGCGGCTCGCGGTGGCCGCCCTGATCCTGCTCGAGCTGTCGCAGATGGCAGCCCTCTGCCGGCCGGTCACCGCGGCCCAGGCGGCGCGGCCGGGCCGGTTCAGGAGTTTCGCCGGCACGCCTGGCGGCGGGCGGCTGCTGCTAGCCGGCGTCGTGGTGCTGCTCGCGGGCGCCCGGGTGACGTTCCTGCTGCTGGTGGCGCTCGGTGTGCTCGGCCTGCTGGCTATGCTCGTCGGCTGGTCCCGGACAGCGCTGCCGCCCCGCATCGTCGGCTACCGGGGCGACGGGCCAGTCGCGGTCTGGATCGGCCGGTTCGTGAACGGGCGGCTGCCGCCGCTGCCGCCGCTGATCGTCGGCTTGCTCGTGACCGGCATGCTGGCCTGGCTCGGCCTGCAGAACCTGCCGGGCATCCTCGTCCTCACCCCGGTCGAGGCGATGCTGCTCGCCTCGCTCGCGTCGTGGCACCCGCACGACGGCCCCTGGGACTGGCTCGTGCCGACGCTGCTGCAGGCCGGTGAGTACGTGTTCATCGCGGCGCTCGGGTTCGCCGGCCGGGCATCTCCGCCGGTTACGTTCGCCCTGCTCACGGCGATCGCCCTGCACCACACGGACCTGGCGTGCCGGGCCCGCAGCGAGCTGGTGCCCAGCCCGCTCGGGCCGTTTATCCGGCAGGAGGGACGCCTGCCCTACTCCGACAGGAGGGGCTTCGGCTGGGACGGTCGCATGATCATCGCGGGCATAGCCGCGGTGGGGGGCGTCGTGCCGGTGATCTACCCGCTGCTCGCCCTGTACATGTGGGGGCTGCTGGCGAGGGACTGGCTGACCGGCTGGTCAGCTGGACATGCCGCCGTCAACGGGTAGCGTCGCGCCGGTCATGAACGAGCTGTCGTCGCTGGCCAGGAACAGCATCGCGCGCGCGATCTCGTCCGGGGCCGCGTGCCTGGCCAGCGGGATCAGCTGATCGAAGATCGCGGTCGCCCTGTCCCGGTCGGCGCCGGTGGCGACGACCTCGATGCGGTGCTGGAACTCGTTGTCCACCGGCCCCGGGTGGACGGTGTTCACCCTGATCCCGCGCGGCGCGAGCTCGCGGGCGAGCGTCCGCATCAGCCCGACCTGGGCGTGCTTCGCGGTCGAGTAGCCCGCGATGTTCGGCGCGGCGATGAGCCCGACCACGCTCGAGGTGATGATCACGCTGGCGCCGGCCGCAAGGTGCGGCACCGCGTGCTTGCACAGCAGGAACGCGCCGCGCACGTGCACCGCGAGGGTCTGGTCGAACGAGTCCTCAGGGAATTCTGCGATCGGCGCGTTCGCGCCGCTGATCCCGGCGTTGGCGATCACGACGTCAAGCCGCCCGAACCGGGCGAGCGCCGCGTCTACCGCGGCCTTCACCTGCGCCGAGTCGGTGACGTCGGTCACGGCCCAGTCGGCCTTGTCGCCGAGCTCGGCCGCGCCCGCCTTGAGATCCGGCTCGGAGATCCCGGCCAGGAAAACGCCGGCGCCTTCGGCGACGAACGCGCGCGCCGTCGCCATCCCGATGCTGCCCTCGCCCCCGGTGATGATCGCGGCCCTGCCGTCAAGTCGCCCCATGGCGACATGCTGGCAACAACTGACCGGGAAGTCTTGCACGCCAGCGCACGCAGCTTGACCCGGAGAGTATCGTCTCACCCGTTGACGCGCCCGGCTTCGGCGTGGTAGCGGTAGTCGCGCGGTGACACGCCGTAGACGGACTTGAACAGCCGGCTGAAGTGCGCCGGATCCGGGTAGCCCCAGCGAGCCCCGATGGCCGCCACCGGACGACCCGGACCTCGCCGATCGTCCGGTGGCGACACGGCTGGTCTGCGTCGCCGACGGGACGGTGATCGCGGAGGGACCGCCGGCGCGGGTGCTGGCCAGCGAGGCGGTCCAGGCCGCGTATTTGCTCTACCTGGTCGCGTCGCACGGGGTGAGTCCGTTCGCGGGCATCGCGGCGGCGGCCGTCATAGCCGCCCTGGTGGAGCTGCCGGTGTCCGCGCTGCTGCTCCGGCTGTCTGGCGGTTACTTCGCCGTGGCCAGCCTGGTCGTAGCCGCGGTGTTCCAGATCGCGGTGACGCTGGCCCCTTCGGTCGGCGGCACCACGGGCGTCAGCCTGCCGGGACTCGCGGGTTACGATCCGGTGCTGCGCGAGGCGCTGATCTACTGGGCCGCGATGATCGTCGCCGTGGTTTGCGTCGCCGGCGTCTTCCTGCTGGTCCGGGCGGGGTAACGCTGGCCCAGGAGGGCTCGTGGTACCTGGTGCTGGTTGGCGCGGTCGCGGTCCTGGCGACGCTCCTGGTGCCCCGCGGACTGTGGGGCTTCGCCGGCGGACGGTGGGGCTGGTCGCTGTTTCCCGTGGGCTATCAGGTGAGGGACGAGCGGGAACAGTGCTGAGCTTCCCCGTCGGGCGGGTGGGGTCCGGGTAGGATCAGCAGATTATGGGGGTTCGCCTCGGTGCCGGATGGCAGTCACCGGCAGCCATGCCGCGCCGCTGGCTCGCCGCGGTGTTCGCCGTTTCCGCGATTTTCGCGACGCTCGTCGCCATCTTCAGCTCCGACTCGGTGCACCAGCTGTGGGGCGCGATGGCGGCCTGCGGGTACGGGCTCGCCACGGCGGCCGTGCTCGGCTGGCGCAAGCGCGGCGCGGACCTGGCCCTGGGACTCGCGTTCTGCGGCGCGCTGGTCGTGCCGCTGGCCTGGATGGCGGCCCACGCGCTCGAGCAGCCCGAGGTCGCGGTCGTGGCGCGGTCCGCGGAGACGCTGATCCACCAGGGCAGCCCCTACGCGGGCGCCGCGGCGCTGGCGACTGCCAGGGACCCGAACGCCTTCAACCCGTACCTGCCGGTCATGGCGCTGTTCGGGCTGCCAAGGGCGCTCATCGGCAGCGGCGCGCTCACCGACCCGCGGGTCTGGTTCGGGGTGGTCTTCCTCATCGTGTTCTGGCTGGCGCTGCGGGACGGCGGCGCGCGGCACCCTGGCCGGTGGGCGGTGCTCGTCGCGGCAAGCCCGGTGATCGCCTTCGAGTTGGCCGTCGGCGGAACCGACGTGCCGATGGTCGGCTTCCTGTGCCTCGGATTCGCCCTGCTCTGGTCGTCCCCGGGGCAGCCCTGTCGTCCCGTGCTCGCGGGGCTCGCGCTCGGCGTCGCCTCCGCCATGAAGGCGACCGCGTGGCCGGCCGTGGTCGTGGCGATCGCGCTGCTGGCGGTCCGTGACGGCAAGCGTGCGACGCGCGCGTTCACGCTCACCGCGCTGGCCGTGGTGGTCGTCTGTGTCGGTCCGTTCCTGGTGCACCCGAGGTCGCTCGTCGACAACACGATCAGGTTCCCGCTCGGGCTGGCCAGCGTGACCTCGCAGGCGTCGAGCCCGCTGCCCGGTCATGTCATCGCGGACACCGGCAGCCTCGGGCACGCGATCGTCGTCGCGGCGCTGGTGCTAGCCGGGCTGGCGGTGGTCGTATCGCTGATCGTCCGGCCGCCGCGGTCCGTGCCGCGCGCCGTCACGCTGCTCGCCGGGGCGATGACGCTCATGTTCGTGCTCGCCCCTTCGACGCGGTTCGGCTACTTCATCTACCCGGCGACGCTGGCGATATGGCTGGTGGCTGCCATGGCGGGACGACGGGCGCCGGACGTCACCCCATGTCCCGATGCTCCGCCCGCCATGCCGCGTACCAGGTCCCCCACCAGTCCCGCGCCTCGGCCAGCGGGATGATGTACTTCACGGTCTGCGCGTAGTACTCGCGCTGCCTGGCCGGGCTGAGGTTGCGCAGCGTCTGCACGTTGCTCGCCCGGTCGGCGAGCTTGACCAGGACCGCGTCGTCCGGGGCATCCCGCAATCCCTGCAGGTACGACTCTTTGGCCGCCTTGCGGTCGGCAACGTCTTCCGGCTCCGGTTTCGTCACCCAGCGCACCATGTCCGCGACCCGGTCGCCGAACGCCAGCCGCACGTCCTCCACCGTGCACGGGGTGTCCTCCACCACGTCGTGCAGCACGCCCGCGCAGAGCACGTACTGATCGGTGACGCCGGCGCCGCGCACCAGGATTTCCAGCGTCTCGAGGAGGTGCTCCAGGTACGGCGCGCCCGTCGGGCGCCGCTGATCACCGTGATACCGGATCGCGAACCGCACGGCCTTCGCCACCGCGTCGCAGGTGGATGCGGGCAGCATGCGGCGCAACTCCGGTTCCGCCTGCCGCCAGGTGTGCCAGTCCGTAAAGAGCTCCACTCCGTCAGTGTGCGCCGGCGCGCAACACTACCGCCGCGGAAACGGCCGTCTGAGGTTGGCGGTCTACAGTGGGTGACGTGCGTCTTCGACTGCGTGGTCAGCGACAGCTCGGCGAAGAGGTTGCGGGCGGGGAGCCAGCCGGGTCCGTTCCGGATAATCCGGAAGAGAACCATGGCGCTGCGGCCACCGGCGCGCGGGCCGGCACCAAAGTGCGATCCGCGCCCGCTGCGCTCGCGGCGCCGCTAGCCCTGGCGGCCGCCACCATGCGGCGGCGGTCCCGGCGCTGGTGGTGGCTGCCGGGATGGGTGTTCACGGCGGTCACCCTGTTGCCTGCGCTGCTCGCGATCGCGTGGCTGGTGCCGGCCACGGGAATGCTGCTGGCGGGGCGGCTGCTGGCGCTCCCGGTGCTGATCATCTTCGCGCCGCTGGCGCTGGCGCTTTGCTACTTCACGATGCGCCAGCTGCCGGGGCGGTGGCGGGAACCGGCGCCCTCGCCGGACGCGGCGGAAGCGGCTGAGCGGCGGCGGCCAGAGGTGCCGGCGGTCGCGGTGCTCGCCACGATCGCCATCGCGGCCGGCTTCGGGGTGTGGCAGGCCACCTTCCGCTCAGAGCAGGTCATCGTGGTCAGCGATCCGGGCGTCTACCTGCAGTACGGGTACTGGATCGCGATGCACGGGTCGGCGCGGATACCGGAGTCGGCGGCCGCGTTCGGGACGATTCCCGGGCTTAGCTTCGCGTCGCCGGGTTTCTTTCCTGACGGCGGTTCGATCACGCCGGGGTTCATGCCCGGGCTGCCGCTGATGCTCGCCGCCGGGGCGTGGCTCGGCGCGCTGCCCGGGGCGCTGCTGATAGCCCCGGTGATCGGGGGCTGCGCGGTGCTTTCCTTCGGGGGCCTGGTCGGCCGGCTTGTCGGACCGCGCTGGGCGCCGGCCGGCGCGCTCGTGCTCGCGGTGCTCCTGCCCGAGCTCTACGTGTCGCGCGCGCCGTTCAGCGAGCCGCTCGTCCAGGTGCTGCTGTTCGGCGGGCTCTGCCTGCTGACTGACTCGCTCGCCGGCGGTCCCGGTTACGCGATTCGCGGTCGCGGCGCGGTGCCGGCGATGATTTCCGCCGGGCTTGGCGGCCTGGCGCTCGGGCTGACCGTGCTAGTCGACATCGGCTCGCTGAGCATCCTGCTGCCGGCGTTCCCGGTGCTGGCGCTGATGTTCGTGCTGCGCCGGCCGCAGGCGGGACCGTTCGGCGTGGGGCTGTTCGCCGGCGTGGCCTTTGGCCTGTACACCGGGCTGGCGCTGGCCCGGCCGTACCTGTCGTCGCTGTCGTCGCAGTTGCACCTGTTCGGGATTTGTGCGGCCGGATACGGACTGGTAACCGCGCTGGTCGCGCCGCTGGCGTTTCCAGGCGTGCGTTCCTGGGTGCGGCAGATGTTCGTGGCACGGCCGCTGGGCCGGCTGCCGTCGCTCGGTACGGTCGCGGGGTGGGCGGCCGTCGCGGTGCCGGTGCTGCTGGCCGCCGGGTTCGCGGCCCGGCCGTACATCCAGGTCACGCGCGGGCAGACCGACCCGTCCGTGATCAGGTACGTCGCCGCTTTGCAGCGGATCGCGCACCTGCCGGTGGACGGGCGACGGCAGTATTACGAGTTCAGCCTGGACTGGGTGTTCTGGTACCTGGGCCTTCCGGCGGTGCTGCTAGCGGTCGCCGGCGCCGCGTTGCTCGGGCGGCGGTTCGTGCGCGCCGCGGTGGACGGCTGGGCTTCGGCGGCCGGACGCAAGTCCCTGGCGACGGCGCGGCTGTGGGCGCTGCCGTTCCTCATCGTCGGCTGGTCGGTGGTGACGGTGCTGTGGGATCCGGCCGTGCTGCCCGACCAGCCCGCGGCGAGCCACCGGCTCGTGCCGGTCGTCCTGCCCGGGGTGATCCTGCTGGGGCTGTGGATGTCGTCCCGCCTGGCGGCGCGGGCGGTCAGCCTTGGCGCCGGGCGGTGGACCGCGGTGGCCACCGGCTCCTTCTGCGTGCTGGCGATGGCCATTCCCGGTGCCGTGACGTCGCTGAACCCAGGGCTCGCCGCGCATCCGTCCATCGGGCGCACGTCGTCTGGCCTGGCGAAGTTCGTGAGCAGGGTGAAGTTCTCCGGGCCGGGCGCATCGGCGACCTACGGCGGGTCGCTGGCGGCGGTGTCCGGGCTGTGTTCGGCGCTCGGCCCCGACGCGAGCGTGGTGTTCGTGGATGCCGATACCGCGGATTCGTTCAGTCAGGTGGTGCGAGGCATATGCGGACAGCCCGCCGCGTCCGCCGCCGGCGCCTCGCCGCTGGCGTTGTCGGAGGTGGTGGCCTCGATCTCGCGGGCCGGGCGCCGTCCGGTGCTGCTCGGGGCGTCGCGTGATCCGCTGGCTAGCCTCGGGGCCGCCCTGGGCACCGTGCCGCGGCTGGTGCTGTCGCTGCAGACGACGGAAGACGCGGAGGTGCTGACGGGGCCGCCGGCCGGTGCGTGGCCGGTGACATACACAGTCTGGATGGCGGCGCCGGCTGTCCCAGGGTCCGGGACCGGCGGCGGGGTCTGATGGAGTCGGGAGTTGACTGGCGGAGGCCGCGATGACAACAACAACAGCACGCTATGACGGTTATGCCGACTGGTACGACGACTGGAGAAAGCCGTCCGTCGAGAGCAACGCCCTCGAGGTAACGGGTTTGCTTGGGCCCGGCTCGGGCCTGTGTCTTGACTTGGGCTGCGGGACCGGCCTCTTCTTCGACGCGCTCGCCGCGACCGGGCGGACGGTGGTCGGGCTGGACCGTTCGGCCGATCAGCTGCGCGTCGCCCGCAGCCGGTCGCGCGCGATCCTGCAAGCGGACGGCGCAGCCCTGCCGTTCGGCGACTGTGTCTTCCCTGCCGTGGTGGCACTGTGGATCTCCACGGACGTCGACGACTTCGCGGCCGTCGTGTCAGAGGTCGCCCGCGTGCTGACGCCCGGGGGGCTGTTCTTGCTCTACGGCGCCCACCCGTGCTTCAACGGCCCGCACATCGAGTGGCTCGACGACGGCGGGGTCCGCGCGCACCCGACCTACCGGACGGTGGGCTGGCACAAAGAGTCGCCGTGGTGGGGCGTCAATGTCCGCAAGCGCGTCGGGATGCGCCACCATCCCCTCGCCGACGTGCTTAACGCCTTCATACGGAGCGGGCTGGCGATCGAGCACGTGGCCGAGTTCGGCAACCGCGCGGTCCCGAACAACCTCGCCATCCGCGTCCGCAAGGAGCCGTGACTCTCTCCGATTGCTGAGTGGGCGGGCCGGCGTCGCTGGCGCGCCGCCTAACCGATTTGCCTTGACTGGCTGAAGTTCATAGAGTGGAGGAACCGACGCGGGGTGGAGCAGTTCGGTAGCTCGCTGGGCTCATAACCCAGAGGTCGCGGGTTCAAATCCCGCCCCCGCTACCAAGGTCAGGACCCGGTTCCGAATAAGGAACCGGGTCTTTTCTTGTCTCGTGCTAACGGATTTGCTAACGAGGGTCACTCGGACCCGCCGTCGAGCCGGTCGCCTTGGTCGTTGATCTCGGTCACGAGCAGTCCGCCGATGATCAGGTCGGCGAGCGTGTTGGCAACCTCGCGGTCGGCTTCGAGGTCGGTCTGTACGTACTGCTTCATGGTGAACGCAACGTCGGCGTGGCCTATGCGCTGGGACAGCGCCTTCCAGTCGATTTTCGCGTTGCGGCCTGCGGTCGCATAGCTGTGACGTACGTCATGTAGGTCGATCTCTGGCAGGTCGGCCGCTCTGGCGAGCTTCTTGAACCGGCGGGTGATCGTGTCGGGATGCGGAGGCTTGCCCTTCTCCCAGCAGAACAGGACACCGTGATCGAGGTAATCCGGCCCGAACTCCTTGCGTTCCTGGTCGAGCATGTCGACGTGCACCTTGAGAACGGCCAGGGTGAACGGATCGAGCGCTAGAAGGTGCTGCGCATTTTCGGTCTTGCCGTCCGACTCGATCACC